>WNGR01001308.1_pt1 | contig 60435 bp, 55 predicted proteins | sample 5407581 | NCBI WGS metagenome assembly WNGR01 (sample SAMN13153383, study PRJNA577476) | soil metagenome | isolation source: 80 cm soil or saprolite under Garry oak tree replicate 2 | place: USA:California | collected 2016-06-15 | reverse complement strand
TGGCCGAATGCGAGCGCATAGGCCACCTCGGTGTTGCCAACGCCAATCGCCGCCGCATTCAGCGCACCGTATGAGATCGTGTGCGAGTCGTTGCCGACAATCAGCTCGCCGGGGCGGACGTAGCCGTAGTCAAGCATCATCTGGTGACAGACGCCCATCTCCGAGTCGCGAAAGTTCGTAATGCCCAGCCGCCTGGCGTCGCGTTTCGAGTCGAGTGCGGCCTGCGCGACCTCCAGCCTGATGGCCGGCTGGACATGCTCATTGAGCACGAAGACCCGATCTCGATCGAAGACCAGCGGCGGGCCATCGCTGAAACCGAGCTGGCGGTAGATCGCCCTGATCTGGTGGTACATGATTACGAGAAGGCCATCGAGCTTCGCGTCAATCACATCCCCCGCTCTGACGGGAGCGCCGGTGAGGTTCTGCCGTGACAGGATCTTCTCGGCGATGGTCTGTCCCATTTAGAGCACCACCTCCACAAGGTGCGGGCCTGGCTCCGGGAAGGCGGCCGTCAAGGCTGACTCGAGTTCCTCGGTCGTGCTCGCGCTTCGCGCATCGACTCCGTAGCCGTTCGCCAGTGACACCCAGTTGATGGCGGGGTCATCAAGCTGTGTCAACCGTGTGGACGCTGCTCCAGGTCGCTGGACGCCGGCCCTTTCGCTCTCAACCTCCAGGATCCGGTACCGGCGGTTGCTCAAGATCAACACCGTTACGTCGAGCCGCTCCCGTGCCATGGTCCACAGCGCTTGCGACGTGTAGAGCGCGCTCCCGTCTGCCTGGTAGGCAATGACCGGCCGGTCCGGGCATGCGATCGCCGCTCCGAGCGCGCTCGGCAGGCCTTGGCCGATCGCTCCGCCGGTCAGCGAGAGCACCGTGTGCGGCGCCGCTCCTGCTGACGCACTGAAGTAGGCGCGAGCCATGGTGGTGGCTTCGTTGACCACGATGGCCTCAGCTGGCTGCATCGCGGCAAGGGTCATCGCGGCGGTGGCAGGATCGAGCTCGCCGCCCGGAAGCTCAGGTCGAGCGACCGCTTTGGGTACCGGGGGTCGATCGTTGCCCACGAGGTCGGCCAGATACGCGAGCGCACCGATGACGTCGTCTCGCGGCGCCGCCAGGCGATGCTCCGCCGTACCGGCTGGAGTCTCCGAACTTGGTGCTTCCGGATAGGCGAAAAAGGTAACCGGCGGTCGGGCGCCGGCCAGGATCAGGTGAGCGACGCCACCCAGCATCCTGGTGGCATCCTCGGGAAAGTACGCGAGTCGCTCCGGCGCAGGAAGGTCCTCTCCGCGGTCGACTCGGGCTGGAGACTTCTCCGTGAAGAGCCGGCACCCGGTTGCGCTCGCGATGCGCCCGGCGAGTCGCAGCCCTGCGGCCGTCAACCCGGCAGCGCCGAGCATGAGCGCCGCGGGCTCGCCCGATGACAAGACTTTCGCGACAGCGCGGACGGCATCGTCGGGGACGGCCGCGGGCGGCGTGAACGCCCGTGGTCGCGCGGGTGGTCCGGACTCGCCCCATTGGCAGTCTGCCGGGACCACCAAGGTGGCGACCTGCCCACCGTGGGAGCGAGCTGCTGCGATCGCGTCGGCGACGTCGGCGGCGAGGTCGGACGAGGTGGCCGTCTGCCGGACCCAGCCCGAGACTGGCCTGGCAAGCGACTCGATGTCGCTCGTCAGCGGTGCGTCATACGGGCGATGCCAGGTTGCGTGATCACCGACGATATTGACGATCGGGCTGTATGCCCGCCGCGCGTTGTGAAGATTTGCGATTCCGTTGGCAAACCCTGGACCGAGATGCAGCAGCGTCAGTGCCGGCGCCGCCGTCATGCGGGCGTAGCCGTCCGCGGCGCCCGTGACGACTCCCTCGAAGAGCCCAAGCACGGGACGAACACCCGGCTCGCCGTCCAGCGCGGCCACCAACGGCAGCTCTGTTGTACCTGGATTGGCGAAGCAAACCTCGACGCCCGCCTGCAGCGCAGTAGCGACCAGGACCTCGGCACCGTTCACGCGCGCTCCTTCCTCAAGGATCACCTCGCTGGACAGGAGTGTCCGCGAAGTGCATGGCAACGCGACCGGCGCTGCTGAAGCTAGCTTCCCAGCGCGACGGAAATTCGACTCGATTGTAGGAGAACGAACCAGTCATAACATATTGACCCGCATCGAGACCCAGGCCGTACTCATGGAGCGCTCTGCACAGATTTCTGATCGACAAGATTGGCTCGTCGATGTCATGTCCTGGCCCTACCGAGGTAGCCAGCTCGTCGTCACGCGACAATGACACCATGGTCGCAGCCGCAGTCCCGCTCCACGGCCGCGTCGTACCTACCGTGATGCCCCATTGCCCGAGGTCATCGGCAAGCCATAGCGACTGGTTCTCGGCGATTGGTATTCGGCGCTGCTGTATTTCGAAGGCCGGCGCCACACCCGCGATGGCGTTGCGGGCGTCATCTTCCGATACCGAGCCGCCGCGCAGCGGTCTGGCAATCAGGAAGGCGAGCTCTGGCTCGATCGCGGCATTGGGGACGTCACCGAACCTGATCGATGCGCCGCTCCTGAAGATCCTGCTCTTCAGGATGAACCCGAACGGCCGCACGTTCGGTCCGAACTTGTCACGGGCCTTGCCGGAGGTCATCCCAACCTTCCAGCCGCCGAGGCGCTCGCCGGAGTCCTGCCATCGTCTGAGCAGCGCAAGTTGTACACGAAGCGCGATCCCGTACGGCAGCGCATCTGGCAGCGTTGAGCGGTCGAGCAACCCCGACCTCGCTCCGTCGTGGAGCGTCTGTGCCAGCCGTTCCACAACCTCTATCCCAGGATACGGGATCATGACTCCATTTCTGTGCAAATCGTGGGAGCCATGGTGGCCGCGCAGGGACGCGAAGTCAAGTCAGTGGGCGACTCATCCTGACATGTGGTATCAACGCTTCTGACTGAAGGGCGCCCCGCTCAGGGGATCAATTCCAGCGGTTCGGCGAAGTGACAGGCGGAGGGGTGGCCGTGGCCCCGGTCGATGAGGGGTGGCTCCTCCTCCGCGCAGAGCTGCTGGGCCTTGAAGCAGCGGGTGCGGAAGCGGCAGCCGCTGGGTGGATCGGAGGGGCTCGGGATCTCGCCGCCGAGGACGATCCGCTTGCGCTGGCGCTCCAGGACCGGGTCGGGGATCGGCACGGCCGCGACCAGCGCCTGCGTGTAGGGGTGGACCGGGCGGCGGTACAGCTCGTCGCGGTCGGCGAGCTCCACGATCTTGCCCAGGTACATCACCGCGACCCGGTCGGCGACCTGCCGGACCACCGACAGGTCGTGGGAGATGAACAGGTAGGTGAGGCCGAAGTCGCGCTGCAGCCCGGCGAGCAGGTTGAGGATCTGCGCGCGGACCGACACGTCCAGGGCCGACACCGGCTCGTCGCAGACCAGCAGCTTGGGCCGCAGCGCCAGCGCGCGGGCGATGCCGATGCGCTGGCGCTGCCCGCCGGAGAACTCGTGCGGGAAGCGGTTGGCGTGGTCCGGGTTGAGGCCGACCCGGTCGAGCAGGTCAGCGACCAGGGTCGAGCCGCCGTTCTTCCAGCGGCCCCAGACCACCAGCGGCTCGCCGACGATGTCGCGCACGGTCATGCGCGGGTCGAGGCTGGCGTAGGGGTCCTGGAAGATCATCTGCATCTCCTGGCGGGCCGTGCGCAGCTTCGAGCCGGTGGCGGTGGTGATGTCGGTGCCCTCCAGCTCGATGCGCCCGGCGGTCGGCTCCAGCAGCCGCAGCAGCAGCCGGGCGGTGGTCGACTTGCCCGAGCCGGACTCGCCGACCAGGCCGAGAGTCTCCCCTCGCCGTATCGTGAAGGAGACGCCGTCGACCGCCTGCACCGCGCCGACCTGGCGCTGCACCAGGATCCCGACGGTGATCGGGAAGTGCTTGACCAGGTCGGTGACCCGGACCAGGTCCTCGGTGGCGCTGGAGGGCGGCCGGGCCGTCGCCTGCTCGGGGGCGAGGCCCGCCTTTGCCTCCGGGGCCGGGACGTCGTTCATAGCACGGCCTCGGGGTGGCGCCGGACCAGCTCGGCGGGGGGCATCTCAGGCCCCCAGTCGCTGAGGCCGGCGAAGTGGCAGGCGGCGAGGTGGTCGCCGCTGGGCGCCTCGCGCAGCTCCGGGTACTCGCTGCGGCAGAGCGGCTGGACGTAGGCGCAGCGCGGCGCGAAGCGGCAGGCAGGAGGCGGCGCCAGCAGGCTCGGCGGAGCGCCGGGGATCTGCGCCAGCTGCTCCAGGCGGGGCCGGTCGACCCGGGTGGTGGAGCCGAGCAGCCCCCAGGTGTAGGGGTGCTGCGGGGCGCCGTAGAGGGTGTGGACGTCGGCCTCCTCGACCTTCTTGCCGGCGTACATCACCACCACCCGGTCGGCGATCCCGGCGACCACGCCGAGGTCGTGGGTGATGAGGATGATCGCCATGCCGAAGCGCTCCTGCACGTCCAGCAGCACCCGCAGGATCTGCGCCTGCACGGTGACGTCCAGGGCGGTGGTGGGCTCGTCGGCGATCAGCAGCTCCGGGTCGAGCGCGATCGCCATCGCGATCATCGCCCGCTGGCGCATGCCGCCGGAGAAATGGTGGGGGTAGTTGCGGGCGCGCTGCTCGGCGTTGGGGATGCCGACCAGCGTGAGCAGGTCGACCGCGCGGCGCCAGGCCTCCTTGCGGCTGACGTCGCGGTGCGCCTGGATCGCCTCGGCGATCTGGGCGCCGATCCGGTGGACGGGGTTGAGGGCGGTCAGCGGGTCCTGGAAGATCATGGCGATGCGGTTGCCGCGGATCTCCCGGCGCCGCTCGGAGTCCATGCGCAGCAGGTCCTCGTCGTGGTAGCGGATGCTGCCGCCGGCGATCCTCCCGGCGGGCGCGGGGATCAGCCCCATCACCGACAGGGCGGTCACGGTCTTGCCGCAGCCGGGACCCCGTCCACCGCGTGGACGATCCCGACCTCGGTGCGGAAGATCGTCTTGAGGTCGGTGACCTCGAGCAGCTCCGTCATGCGCGGACCCGCCGCTGCGTCGGGTCGAGGGCGTCGCGCAGACCGTCGCCGAGGAAGTTCACGCACAGCACCGTGATCAGGATCGCCAGACCAGGGAACCACACCACCCAGCCGGCGATGGTCATCAACTGGCGGCCCTCCTCCAGCAGGTTCCCCCACGAGGGGGTGGGCGGCTGGATGCCGAACCCGAGGAACGACAGCAGCGACTCCAGCAGGATCGCCAGCGCCACCGTCAGGGTGATGTTGACGATGATCACCCCGAGAGTGTTGGGCAGCAGGTGGCGGAAGATGATGCGGCGGTTGGAGGCGCCGATCATGCGCGCCGCCTCGACGAACTCCTTCTCCCGCAGCGACAGGAACACGCCCCGGACGATGCGGGCGAGCGGCATCCACAGCACCGCCGACAGCACGATCACGATGTCCAGCACGCTGCCCTTGGTGGCCTGCGAGGCGATGATCAGCACCACCAGCAGGGGGATCGACAGGAACAGGTCGGTGACCCGCATGACCACGTTGTCGAGCCGGCCGCCGTAGTACCCGGCGATGGCGCCGACCAGGGTGCCGAGCACGCCGGCCGACAGCGCCACACCGAGGCCGACGACCAGCGAGATCCTGCCGCCGTACAGGATCCGGCTGAGCTCGTCTCGGCCGAGCGTGTCGGTGCCGAGCAGGTACTTGTGGTTAGGGGCCTGCAGCACGTCGGTGAGGTGCTGGGTGGCGTAGCCGTAGGGGGTGAGCAGCCCGGCGAAGACGGCCGAAAGGCCGATGAGGATCAGCACGGCCAGGCTGGTTATGGCGAGCTTGTGGCGGCGGAAGCGCCGCCAGGCGAGCGCCGCCTGGGAGAGGCCGTGCTCCTCCAGGCCGAGCGCCTGCAGCTCCAGCGACGGCGCGGCGCCAGTGCCGGCGACGGACTCGGCCCCGGCCTGCACCGGGCTGAAGACTGGGGCGGGGGTGTGGTCGGCGGTCCCGTCAGGCATAGCGGATCCTTGGGTCGAGCACGGCGTAGAGCAGGTCGGCGACCAGGTTGAACAGGATCACGAAGGCCATAGTCAGCATGACCCAAGGCAAGGCGATGGAGTAGTCCCCGTTGCTCATCGCGTCGATGAACAGCTTGCCCATGCCCGGCCACTGGAAGATCTGCTCGGTGGCGATCAGGCCGGCGGCGAGCGCGCCGACGTCGATGGCGGCCTGGGTGGTCAGGGGGATGAGGGCGTTGCGCATGCCGTGACGGACGATCACGCGGCCCTCCCGCACGCCCTTGGAGCGGGCGGTGCGCAGGTAGTCGGAGTGCAGCACCTCCAGCATGCTGGCGCGCATGTAGCGGCTGTAGACCGCGATCAGCTGCACGGCCAGCACGATCGCCGGCAGCGTCAGATGCCGCAGCCGGTCGACCAGGTTGAACCCCACCGAGCCGGGCAGGGCCAGGCCGGCGGTGTAGAAGATCGGAGAAGTCAGGTGCAGCCAGCGGGTCAGGTAGAGGCCGAACACCAGCTGCATGATCAGCGCGAACCAGAACACCGGCACCGACAGCGCCACGAACGCCCCGCTGGTAGCCAGGTAGTCGAAGACCGAGTACTGCCTGACCGCGGCGATCACCCCGATGATCACCCCGAGCAGCAGCGCCAGGGTGAAGCCGGTCATGCCGAGCACGATCGAGTTGACCAGCGCCTCGCGGATCTGGCTGGTGACCGAGATGCCGGAGAACAGCGAGGTCCCCCAGTTGCCGCGGACGAAGTTGCCGAGCCAGGCGAAGTACTGCGCCGGCCCGGAGCGGTCCAGCCCCAGGTCGTGCCGGTAGTGCTGGATGTCCTGGACGGACAGGCGCGGGTTGCTCGCCACCGCCGCGGTCGGGTCGATGGTGAGGTGGATGACGGTGAACACCAGCACGCTGGCGACCAGCAGCAGCGGGATGGAGATGAGCAGTCGGCGGATGGTGAACCGTAGCATGGCCGCTCCGATGGACTACCTACAGGTCCGGACCTGCGGGTGGGCGACGCGTTGTCCGCCCACCCGCAGGCTTTGAGGCCGCTGGCCTCTAATTAATCACTTCAACGACCAGGCGTACATATTGAAGAACCCGCCGTAGCTGGAGGCGGCATAGGCGCCGATCGGCCCTGTGAGCCGGTCGTCGTGCCAGACCAGCATGAGCGGCTTCTGGAACATCGGCAGGAACACCATCTGCTGGCGCTCCATCTGCGCGATCTGAGCGATCAACTTCTGCCGCTGGGTGATGTCGATGGTCGCGTCGCTCTGCTTCAGCAGCTTGGTGGCCGTCTTGTCGCACCACGCCCAGTCGTTCTGGCCGCTGAAGCTGTTGGCCTTGGAGGGGATCTGGTCGCAGGACATCAGCGAGGTGACGCTCGGGTCGGGCGGGGCGACCTCGGCGAACTCGGCGAGCTGGTAGTCGAGGTGGGGCAGCTTGTCCTCGAACAGCTGGGTCGGCTCGAAGTTCTTGATCACCAGCTCGATCCCGGCGGCCTTGGCCTTGTCCTTGAGCAGGGCCTGGGTGGCCTCGCGGTTGTGGTTGCCGGCGGTGGTGGAGAACTGGATCGACAGGCGCTGCCCACCCTTGGCGAAGATGCCGTCGCTGCCGAGCGTCCAGCCGGCCGACTGCAGGAGCGACTTGGCCTTGTCGGGCTGGTAGCTGATGTCGCCCCAGAGGTTGTCGATGCCCTGGCACCAGGTGCCGACGTTCGGCACCCAGTTGCCGCAGTTCAGCGGCTGCATGGTGGGGAAGTCGGACTTGTAGATTGCGCCGATGACCGCTTGGCGGTCGACCGCGTAGGCGAACGCCTCGCGCACCTTCTCGTCGTTGAAGGGTGCCTTGGACTCGTTCATCCACAGGCCTTCATAGGTGGTGCCGGCGCCGGACGAGAACTTGAGCCCCGGCTGCGTCACGCGCTTGGTGATGCCGATGCTCGGCTGCGGGTAGGCGCCCAGGGCCTCGCCGGTGGCCAGCGAGTTCAGCTCGGTGGTCTGGTCCTCGCGGGGCACGAAGGTGACCTGGTCGAGCAGCGGGATCTTGGACTTGATCCAGTACTTGTCGTTGCGGACCAGCACCGACTGCTGCTTGGACCAGCTCTTCAGCTTGAACGGCCCGCCCGAGAAGGTGTAGCTGGTCAGCATGTCCTTGGAGACGTCGGTGCTGGTGAAGGCGGCCTTCTTGAGGATCACGCCGTTGGCGTTGTTGCCGCCGAACAGGTCCCACCAGTCGGCGTAGGGAGCCTTGAAATGGATCACCGCGGTATGCGGGTCGGCGGTGTCGATCGAGCTGATCTGGTCGTAGCCGGTGGTGCTGAGGGTCCCCTTGGTCTTCATGACCGCGTCTTCGGTGAAACTGATGTCCGCCGACGTGATCGGGGTGCCGTCGTCCCAGACGGCCTCGGGCCGCAGCTTGAAGGTCACCGTGAAGGGACTCGTCTTGATGTCGCCGTTCTGGGTGGTCGGCGCCTCCACCAGCAGGTCGCTGGCGACGTAGTTGCCCTTGGCGTCGACCTCCATGAGCCGCGGCATGACGTACTCCCAAGCAGTCCACGGCAGCCACGACGCCTGGGCGCAGGACGTGATCGGGTTGAGGCACTGCGGCCACTGCTCGGCCGCCAGGACGATACTGCCGCCCTTCTTCTGAGCACCCCCACTGGTGGTCCCGCCCCCTGAGGAGCTGGACTTGCCGCAGGCCGCTGCGGCAAGGGCGATGACGAACATGATGGCGAGCACACGAAGCCTGCGCCCGCTAGCTGACGGCCCCACTTGGACCTCCCTCGTCCCGGGGCGCAGCCGGCTCGACCGTCGAAGCCGAGGCAGTCTGCGCGATCCGCCTATTGGACGTTGCCGTCGTAGTTATCCCGCGTAGGACGGGTATTGGCTACTGCCGCAGGCTGAGAACTACCTGAGAGAGACTTAGGGAAAGCCTAAGAAATTGCCAGGTCTGTCCAACTATGCTGGTCAGGCCCTCGCCCACTGGCGGCCGCGCTGGCGGCCACTGCGCAGACGGACGGCAAGGCCGTAGCGGGGCGCGGCGACCAGCGAGAGGGCAAACAGGCCGGCGGCGACCAAAACGATGCAGGCGCCGGCCGCGATCTGCCAGCGCTGCGAGATCGCCAGGCCGATCACTCCGCTGGCGACCCCGAGCGCGGCGGCCAGGGCCATGGTGGTGCCGAGGCGGTCGGTCCACAGCCGCGCGGTAGCGGCGGGAGCGACGATCAGCGCCACCGACAGGATCACCCCGACCGCCGGGATGGCGATGACCAGCGTGACCTCCAGCAACAACAGGAAGACGAGGTCCAGGGCGAGCACCCGGTAGCCGGCTGCTGTGGCACCGGCACGGTCGAAGGCGGCGAACACCAGCTCCTTGTGCAGCACGGCGAGCACGGCAAGGGTGGCGATCCCGGCGACGGCGGTGGCGGCCAGGTCGGCGGGCTGCACCGTGATGATCGAGCCGACCAGGTAGGCGGCGAGGTCCTTGGAGAAGCCGGCCTGCGCGGACAGCAGCAGCACGCCGAGCGCGAACGCGCCCGCGAGGGCGACTCCTATGGCGCTGGTCTCGTCCACGTGCTCGCGGGCGCCGAGCAGCGCGATCACCACCACCACGACCGCGCCGAACACCCACGTGCCGAGGTAGAGGTTAAGGCCGAGCAGCGCGGCGAGCACCACCCCTGGGAAGGTGGCGTGCCCCATGGCGATGGTGAAGAACGGCAGGCGCCGCAGCAGCACGTGCACGCCGACTGGCCCGCACAGCGCGCCGACCATCACCGCCTCCAACAGCGCTCGCCGCGCGAAGTCGTCAGCGAAGAGTCCCGTCATCCAGCCCACCGCCCTTCCAGGCGCTGGAGGGCTGGGGCGGCGAGCGCGGCAAGGGCGAACAGTGCGACCAGGACCACCACGATGGTGGCCCCGGCGGCCAGGCGGACACCGTGGTTGACCGAGACCTCGTAGCTGATCCCGAGCCCGAGCCAGCCGCCGAGGGCTGCGAGCGCGCAGGACAGCACCACCATGACGGTGAGGCGCCCGGTGAGCAGCCGCGCGGCGGCGGCTGGCACGACTAGCAGCGCGATCACCAGCACGGTGCCGACGGCCTTGACGGCGGCGACCACCGACAGCGCGATCAGCATGTTCAGCAGCAGGTCGAGCAGGACCGGGTGGTAGCCCATCGCGGTGGCGCCCTCCGGGTCGAAGGCGCGCAGCAGCAGTGGGTTGCGGAACGCCAGGAAGGCGGCGAGCACCAGCACGGTCAGCGCCAGCGTCTGCAGGATGGTGGCGCGGTCGCTGACCAGGATGCGGCCGAACAACAGCAGGGTGAGGTCGGCGCTGTAGGTGTGCAGCCGCGACACCAGCGCCACCCCGACCGAGAAGAACGAGGTGAGCAGGATCGCCACGGCGGCGTCCTGCCCGACGCGCCGGTTGGCGGCGAGCGGGGCGAGCAACACCGCGGTGAGCAGGCCGGCAGCGAGCGCGCCCAGGACGATCGAGCGGCCCAGCAGGAACGCGATCACGATGCCGGGAAAGACCGTGTGGGTGAGCGCGTCGGTGACGAACGCGAGCCGCCGCAGCACCACGAACACCCCGGTCACCCCGGCCAGCACCCCGAGCAGCAGCACCTCGACCAGGGCGCGCTGCATGAACGGCACCTGGAAGGGCTCGACCAGCAGCCCGTTCATGCGGCTCGCACCTGCACCTTCATGGCCGGGCCACGATGACGGCGTCGCCGCGCAGCTCCAGCGCCTGGCCGCCGTAGGTGGCGCGCAGCAGCTCCGGGGTGAGGGTCGCGTCGGTCGGGCCGAAGCCGATCTGGTGGTGGTTGAGCAGGCAGACCTCGTCGCAGGCGAGGTGCGCGAGGGCGAGGTCGTGGGTGGCCATCACCACCGCCGCGCCCCCGCGCCGCAGCTCGGTCAGGGCGGCGAGCAGCAGCTCCTGGGAGGTCGCGTCGACGCCGTTGAAGGGCTCGTCGAGCAGCAGCAGCCGCGGCTCCTGGGCGATGGCGCGGGCGAGCAGGACCCGCTGGCGCTGGCCACCGGAGAGGGTGCCGAAGCGGGCGGCGGCCCGGTCGCCGAGCCCGACGGCGGCCAGCGCCTGTGCCGCGATGGCGCGGTCGGCACGGCCAGGGCCGCGGACCCAGCCGATACGGCGGTAGCGGCCCATCAGCACCACCTGCCCGGCGCTGACCGGGAACTCCGCGTCGAGGGTGTCCGCCTGCGGCACGTAGGCGACCTCGCGGCGCGCGGCGGACGGCGCGCGGCCGAGCACCCGGATCGACCCTGAGACCACCGGGACCAGCCCGAGCGTCGCCTTGATCAGCGTGGACTTGCCGGCGCCGTTGGGACCGATGAGCGCGACCGAGCTGCCCGCTGCGACCGCGCCGTCAACCTCCTCGACCACCGGGACGCGGTCATAGGCGATGGTCGCCTGCCGGTATTCGAGGACCGGCGCCTCAGCGTCAGATGCCACTGAGCGCGCTCACGATGGTCCTGGTGTTGTGCTCCTCCATCTGGAGGTAGGTGGCACCTTCGGAACCGGCCGGGCCGAGCGTGTCGCCGTATAGAGCGCTCTCCCCCTCGACCACCTTGACGTGGGCCTCGCGGCCGATGGTGTCGGCGGTCTTGGGCGGCAGGGAGCTCTCGGAGAAGATCGCCTTCACACCGGTCTCCTTGATCTTGGCGACGATGTCGGCGACGTCCTTGCCGGACAGCTCGGCGGAGGTGTCGAAGCTGGGGATGATCGAGCCGACGAACTCGAGCCCGTAGCGGTCGACATAGTAGTGGAAGGCGTCGTGGTTGGTGACCAGCTTCTTGTTGGCGAGCCCGCTGACCTGGCGGGCGATGTCGGCGTCGAGCGTGGTCAGCTTGGCGTCGTAGGCGTCCAGGTTGGCCTTGAAGGTGCCGGCGTCGGCAGGGGCGGCGGCGGCGAAGGCCCGCTCGATGTTGGCGACCATGAGCTTGGCGTTCAGAGGGTTGTGCCAGATGTGCGGGTCGCCGTTCTGCTCCTCGGCGCTGCCGTTGCCGGCGATGATCTTGACGCCCTGGCTGGCGTCCACCACGGTGCCGCTGAAGCCCGCGCTCTTGACGGTGTCGTCGAACCACTTCTCCAGGCCGACGCCGTTCTTGACCACCAGGTCGGCCTTGGCGACCGCGTCGATGTCGGCCGGGGACGGCTCGTAGTCGTGCGGGTCGACGTTCGGCTTGAGCACCCCAGTCAGCTTGATGCGGTCGCCGCCGATCACCCGCGCGAAGTCCTGCACCTGGGTGGTGGTCGCCACCACGTTCAGCACCTTGCCGCCCCCCGCCCCAGAGCCGGAGCCGGAGTTACTGCTCAGGCTGGAACACCCCGCCGCCAGTACCACGGCGGCGAGCGCTGCGGTCAGGATGATCAGGTAACGCTTGCGCACGTTCACTCCCAGGTACGGCGGGTCGGACAACCAGCACATGAAAATGGTTATCAGATTCGTTGTCAACTAGCGTACCGGCAGCGGGCGCACTTCCGCTGTGGGGTAATTCGGTTTGGATTGTCACAGGTGGGTGCTAGGTTTGGTGCAGACGATGATGATTCATGCTGAAAGAGGCACGCATGCACCCACAGTTCACTCAGGAACTCGCTGCGCAACGGCGCGACGAGTTGCTTCATGAAGCCGATCAAGCCCGTAGCGTCGCCAAGCACCGCTCACCGCATACCCCGTGGCGTTCCGCCGCCGGGTTCGTGCTGGTCCGGCTCGGCATGCGCCTGGCCGGCCGTGCCTGCGACAATCCGGTCGTGGTGGTGCGGCGCCTCCACGACGGCGAGCAGGCCGCTGTCGCAGTCATCTGGAACAAGCTGGACAACGCCGCATAAGCCACCTGGGCCGCATAGCGGTCCCGAGTGAAGGCATCGCCATTCCGCTCCGACAACGGTCAAGAGGAGATCGTCTCCCAACCGTGAAGGGGCGGAACATGCAAGCTGGGATGCAGGCTGGTTCCTTGGGAGGGCTCGCCCGGATGGGGCGTGCCTGGGGCTGGGTGCTGTTCTTTGGGATCGTGACCCTCGCTGTGGGGCTGGCGGCGATCGTCTGGCCCGGCAGGACGATCCTGGTGGTCGCCGTGCTGTTCGGCGTCCAACTGCTGGTCTGGGGCATCTTCCGCCTGGTCAACGCGCTCGCCGTTGACGACGCCAGCGGCGGCGCCCGGGTGCTGTACGCACTGGTCGGCGTCCTGTCGATCGTCGTCGGGGTGCTGTGCCTGCGCCACGTGCTGCAGACGATCGCCATGCTCGCGCTGCTGCTCGGCCTGTACTGGGTCGTCAGCGGCGTCGTCGAGTTGTTCACCGCGATGAGCCACACGGACCTGCCCCACAGGGGGCTGTCGATGCTCATGGGCGCGCTCAGCGTCGTCGCCGGGATCGTGGTACTTGCCGCGCCCGGGATCTCCCTGGTGACGCTGGCGATCGTGCTCGGCTGCTGGCTGATGCTGCTCGGCGTCCTCGAAGTCGCCGCCGCGTTCCGGCTGCGCCGCCTCAAGGAGCAGAGCCCCGGCGGGCGCCACCTCAGCGGCATGCAACCCGCGTAACGTCCGCTTCCGCTTATCGTCGTTTCGGCCACACGGTCACGGCCCGCGCTTCCTGGCGGGCCGTGACCTCGTTCACGACCCCGACCGCCAGCAGGGCGGCGACCACGGTCAGCAGGTCGGCGACGGCCGCCACGCCAGCGGATGGCCGCAGGTCTTCGAGCAGCACCGACGACAGCCCGAGGGTCAGCAGCGAGGCGAACGCGCGCACCGTGGCGAACCAGGTGGCGCGCGCCAGCACCGAGGCCAGGAACGCGAACCACCACCAGTTGAGCAAAGGCGGCACCGGGCGCTCCCACCAGCGCTTGCCGCCGCCGCTGCTGTCGTGGTCCTGCAGCGGCAGGGCGGGGTCGCTGCCGCGCCAGAGGTCGTCGACGACCTGCTTGGGGCGGAACAGGCCGAGGACCGGCACGAACCAGCCGAGGGTCGCCCACACCGGCGTGAAGCGGAGCTGGCGGCCGCCGAACGCCGCCAGGTTCTCGTAGGCACGCCGCACCCAGACCAGGAACAGGTAGGCGGTCACCAGGAACAGCAGCACCTGGGCGCTGCTGGTGGCGAGCGGCAGCTGGCTGACCCCGCGCACCTGCCCGCGGCGGAACCCGTGGGCGAAGGTGGTGTCGCCGAGGTTGGCGAGGCCGCTGGCGACACCGGCCGCCGCCACCAGCCACAGGGCGAACCGCAACCGCGCCGCCGGCGGCCGCAGCGGCTGGTAGTGCCACGGCCCAAGCATGGGCGCAGCCCTCGGCGCCGGGGCCGGTGCCGGGGTTGCCGCCGGCAGGCGCTGCGTCGGCGTCTGGACCTGGGTCTGGGTCTGGGTCTGGGTTTGGGTTTGCAGCGCCCGGCGGGCGGCGCTGACAAGCTCACCGCAGGAGACGTAGCGCTCGTCCGGGGTCTTGGCGAGGGCGCGGGCGATTACCCGGTCGAGCCCCGCCGGCAGGCCCGCCCTGGCCTCGCCCAGCCGAGGCGGAGGTGCGCTGAGGTGCGCCGCGACCACCGCCCCGTCGCTCTCCCCCAGGTAGGGTGGGCGCCCGGTCAGGCACTCGAACAGCACGCAGCCAAGCGCATAGACGTCGGCGCGCCCGTCGACCGGCTCGCCGCGAAGCTGCTCGGGAGCCGCATAGAGGGGCGTGCCGACAAACCAGTCGGCGCCCGGCGCGCCGACCAGGGTCGGGTCGATCTCACGCGCCTTGGCCACCCCGAAATCGACCAGGTAGACGTGCTCGTCCTCGTCCGGCTCACCGGGCGGTTCGATGAGGATGTTGGCCGGCTTGACGTCGCGGTGCACTAGGCCGTGGCGGTGAGCGCAGTCGAGGGCGCGGCCCACCTGCTCGACGATACGCACTGCCCGGGCAGGTGCCAGCGGGCCGCCGTGGCGCAGCACCTGGCCCAGGTCGTCGGCGCGGAGGTAGCGCATGGCGATGTAGAGCAGGCCGTCCTCCTCGCCGGCACGGTAGATGGGAACGATGTTGGGATGCTCGATCGAGGCGGCGATCCGCATCTCGCGCAGGAAGCGCCGCCGCAGCTCCGGGCTGCCGGACAGCTCGGGTGACAGGATCTTGACCGCCACCAGACGCCCGCCCAGAGCCAGCTCCTCGGCGCGGTAGACCACGCCCATGCCGCCGCGCCCGACCGGCTCGACGATCCGGTACCCGGCCAGCACGGCCCCCTCCAGGAGATCGGGTCGGGCCATTTGACCTCCACCGCCCGGAGCTGGGACAGCTGGGCGGCGAGATGAATCTCAGTCGGAGTGGTAGTCGTAGGAGCGGTAACGCCGGCGGCGCCTTGGTCGCGGCGCGAAAAGCACCACCAGGATACCGAGGGCGACCAGCAGCGTCGCGCTCATCAGCGCCAGATCGGCCCGCACGTTGTTGAGCAGCACGCCCTTGAGCGCGACCGGCCGCTGCACCCGGATCATGTGGGTGGTGCTCGCCAGCACCGGCGGCCCCAGCGGTGGGACACCGGTGGCGCCGGCCTCGCTGCGGAGGCTGCGGGTGAGATGCGGCACGGTGCAGTTGAAGCTGCCTGCCCCGCCCGGGTCGAGCCGGGTGTAGACCTGGCCGCAAGCCGCCAGCGGCGGGGCGGCGACCGTCACCGGCGCGAGCGGCACGTCGCCGCTGTTGAGCACGGTGATGGTCAACCGCACCGGCGCTCCGGCGCGGACCCTGTCGTGGTCGGCGGCCTGGACCAGCCGCAATGCCGGGTGCTGCACCTCGACCATGACCGGCTGGGACGACCCCCGCACCACCGTGCCCGCAGGCGGGCGGCCCGCCGCCTCGGCCACGCTGGTGAGGTCGCCCTCCATCGCTGGATCCGCAAAGCCAAGCGGTGCCTGGAGAGCGCAGCTGAAGCTCACCGTGGCACCAGCGGCCAGCGTCCCGATCGCCTTGCCGCAGTCGGGGGCGGCCGCGTCGTGCACCGCCACCTCGGTGAGGGCCACATCGCCGGAGTTGCGCACCTGGATCATGAGGCGGACCTGCCCGCCGCTCCGCACCGCCCGCTGCTCCGCCTTCGCGGCCACCGCCAGCCCTGGGTGCATGGGCATGGCTGGCACCACATCCGGCTTCGCCGGCGCCGGCGGCCGGGCGGGACGCGACGCGCGCCCGGGACCGGGACCGGGTGGCCGTGGCGCTGGGTGGGCCGAGCGTGCAGCCACCGGGACCCGGACCGACACCGACGAGGAGTCGCGGACCATCGGGCCGGCAGGCGGCGCGCCGCTCACCGACACGGTGGCCTTGAGATCGCCTGCCGGCGTGGCCGTGCAACTGAAGGCGGTGATCTGTGCGACCGCGAGGGTCCCGATGACGCGGCCGCAGGCCGGCAGCCCCGGCGCGGCAACCGCCACGCCGGCCAGCGGCACGGCTCCGCTATTGACCACCGTGACGGTGACGCTGGCCGGCCCGCCTGGCGCCCCGCTGCCACTGGCGGCGCGGGCGACGATCTGCACCCCGGGGGTGGGGGCTGAGAGCGCCACGCTCTGGACCAGATAGGAACCTGCCGTCGCCGCGAACGACAGCGCGGCCGAGGTCGCCCCGGCGGGCAACGCGGGCGGCGGCACCGTGACCGGCCCGGTTCCGGCGGCGGCCCTCCAGCCAGGCACGGGGGTGCCGTTGACGGCGAGCCGCGCGGTCACTGCCGCCTGGCCCTGGCCCTGGCCGTCCGCGGCTGCGCCCACCGCCAGGGCCAGGTGGACCGGTGCCACTGCGGCCACCTCGAAGCCGCTCACCGTGATGGTGCTCGCCACCGCTCCGGGGTGCTGCTGGAGGGCGCCGCTGCTGACCACCACCTCACGGCGGAACGGCGCCCGCAGCGGGTCAGCACCGGGGTAGCGGTAGACCACCAGCAGCGACCAGCTGCCGCTGCAGCCGATCCCGGCCGGCGTCCACAGGTTCGCCACCGTCACCGGCAGCGGCTTGCCGCTCGGCGCCCGCGCGAACAGGGCAGTGACGTCGGCTTCGGCGCTGTAGCGCTGCGCCTGGCCGGCGGCGGGCGCGGACTCGGCGCTGAAACGGCCAGGCGCCGGTGCCACCGCGGTCGAGGGCCCGCTCCCGACCGTCACCCGCAGTTTCTGCGCGGCGGGGGTGCCAGGCGGCGGGACCGCCGGGGTGCCGCTGGCGCTGGCCGTGGCGTCACAGGCCGGGAACGGTGCGGGAGTGCCGTCGCTGCGGCGGGCGACCCCGGTGTCCCCTCCCCAATCCAGCTGGGCATAGTCAACCGCCGCGCCGGCCGGAATGGTGACCGGCGCGGTGCTGGAGTCGAAGGTGGCGGGATCGCCGTCGCTGCCGGACGCCCCCCGCAGCACCAAGGCGCCGGTGCTGACGAAATCCCCGTAGATGGCCCGCCGGTACCGCTGCGTGAACGGCGCCAGCACCGCCGACGCCGGCGCGGGAGTCGGCTGAGCGGCCGCAGCGCCCATCCCCGGCACGGCTCCTGTGGTCGCGGCCCCCACCCCTGGCCCTGGCAGCAGCATCCCGACCCCGAGCAGGAGGGCTGGCAGCGCCAGCGCGCCGCGGCGGGACGCGCGCAGACGCTGCCAGGACCAACGCCCCATGCCCCCGTGCCCCCTTGGCTTCGCGCGAATGCTCGCCAGCGGCGCCAAGTGGCGCGGGCGGATTGAAGTACTATCACCCGGACAAGTCAAGGACCTCGTACTCCCCGATCCGGCTACCACCACTCTTTGGCACTGTCCCTCGCCCTCGGCTGGACGGTCGCGGTAGCGTAGTAGCCGTCCGCGACGACGGCGAGGGCGGCGCCGTCGAGCGCTACGAGCAGCAGAGGCCGCCCCTGGAGCGTCGTAGGAGCGAGCCGTTGGAGCTGCTACGTCCGCACGACGCCTTCTTCCTCCACACCGAAACAGCGCAGGTGCAGCAGCACGTTGGCGGGCTCGCGGTGCTGGACCCGTCCGGGCGCCCAGACGGCTTGCTGCGCCTGGATGAGCTGGCCGGCCACCTGGAGGGCCGGCTCGACCGCGTGCCCCGCCTGCGCCAGCGACTGGCGCTGCCACCGCTTGGCCTGGTCCGTCCCGCCTGGGTGGACGACGACGCCTTCGATCTCTCCTGGCACCTGCGCACCCTGCGCCTGGACAGCCCCGGCGGGCGGGCGGAGCTGCGCGCCGCCGTGGAGGCGGTCATGTCGCAACCGCTCGACCGCTCCCGGCCGCTGTGGGAGGGGTATTTACTGGAAGGGCTCGCCGACGGCCTCCAGGGCTTCCTCGTCAAGCTCCACCACGCGATCGCCGACGGGCTCGCCGCCCTGGAGCTGGCTCGCCAGCTCCTCGACCTCACACCCGACCCATCCGGGCCTCCAGGGCCTGTGGATAACGCCAGCACCCCCCCTCCAAAACTTGTTACGCTGAACTTGGGGGGGCGCCCCCAGGGGCTCGGGGGCCCGGGGGTGGACGCGGAGGGTGGCGGAACGGCCACACCCACACCTCATGGGTTGCGGCTGTTCCTCGCCACGCTCGGGGCGCATCTTGCTGGGCCGGTGCGGTCGGTGACTTTCGGTCTCGCGCATCTGGTGGCGCGGCCACGCTGGTCGCTGCGGCGCGCGTTCGACACCGCGCTCGGCATCTGGGAACTGGCCCGTGGCGGGCGCGCCCCGCGCAGCCCCATCACCGGGCCGATCGGCCCGTGGCGCCGCATCGCCTTCACCGAGATCCCCCTGCCCTGGATCAGCCGGATCAGGAGCGAGCTCGGCTGCAGCACCACCGACATCACCCTCACCGCCACCGCCGAGGCACTCCACAAGCTGCTCGCCGCCAAGGCCACCGGGGGGTCCGGGGGGCTCAAGAGCGAGGCCCCAGCCACAGCATCCGGTAACCAACGACAGCCGAGCGGTAGACCTCCGGTGAAACAAGTAGCGCCGCCGGCCACCCTGCGGACCATGCTGCCGATCGCGGTGCGGCCCTGGAGCAAGCAGGCAGCGCCCGGCACCTGGACCGCTGCGTTCTCCATCGACCTGCCGGTCGGCCCGATGGCACCGGCCGAGCGGCTCGCCGCCGTGCGAAGCCTGACCCGCGCGGTGCGGCGCACCCATCAGGCCAGGGCGGCGAAGTTCCTGATGGACTCGGTCGGCACCTGGGCGCCCGCCTGGGTGCACGCCCGCGCCGCGCGCTTCGCCTACCGGGGCCGCTGGTTCAACCTGATCGTCACTGCCCTGCGCGGCGTCCCCGTGCCTGTCTACCTGCTGGGAGCGCGGGTGGTGGCGGCCTACCCGATCATGCCGCTGGCCGAGGACATGGGCTTCGCCGTCGCTGCCGTCAGCTGGACCGACCAGCTCACCGTCGGCCTCACCGCCGACCGCGACACCATCCCGGAGCTGGACGCCGTCGCCAAAGCCATGACCGACTGCATCGAGCAGCTCTACAAGACCGCCAAACGCTAGTCGGTCGCCTCGAACGAGGAATTCGCGAGGTTCATCAGGCGGACGGTCCCGTGGGCCACCAAGTGGCCGCGGTCGTCGGTGATCGCCACCTGCCAGAGCTGAGTGCTGCGGCCGCGCTTCACTGGGGTTGCCTCGATGTGCAGCACGCCGTCGCGGACCGGACGCAGGAACTCGGTCTGGTTGGCGATGCCGACCGTGCGGCCCCGGTCGCCGAGCCACAGCGCCGCGCCGGTGCTGGCAGTCGTCTCCACCGCGGCCGAGTACACGCCGCCGTGGACGATCCCGTAGGGCTGATGCAGATCCGGGGTGACCGGGATGGTCGCCACCACCCGGTCGGCGGTCGCCTCCTCCAGACGGAGGCCGAGCAGCTTGACAAAACCACCAAGCGGGAGGTCGTCGTGATCCATGGGCACAGCCTACCGGTCGGCGCCGGAACCGGGCTCGGGTTCGACCGCGCGGCGCAGCGCGTCGGCCAGGTCACGCTGGATGGCGGTGAGGGTCAGGTCGCTGCGGGTGCGTTCGATGATGGAGCGGGCGACGTCGGTGGAACGGCGCAGGCCGCCGGTGATCGCGTCGGGGTAGTCGATGTCGGCCAGCAGCGCGTGGATCTCCTCCATGGCCTGGAAGCTCCTGGCGGCGCGGGCAGCCTCGCCGGCGCGGAGCAGGTCAAGGACGTGGCGGCGCAGCTCGCCGATCGCTTCCGCCAGGCCGTTCAGGTAGGGGGCGTCACCGACGCCGAGGTCGGACGGCGCCGGCAGCTCCGCACCGGTGACCAGCGCGCGGGTGGCGCGGGCCTCGGCGTACTCCTTCTGGGCGTCCTGCAGGAACCCGGCGTAGTAGGCGTCGGGATGGGCCGCCAGCACCGACTCGGCGATGTCGAGCAGCTCCCGCGCCTCGACCATGAGGCGGTCGGCGACCTCGAGCTCCGCCCGGTGGACCGCCCGGATGGCGTTGGCCGAGCGGCGGATCGCCTGCCGGGCGTTGCCGATGCCGACCTCACGGGCGCGATGCTTGGCGTCGAACCGATCGTGGAGGCCGCGCTGGATCTCCGCGAAGCTCATTTCGCCACGGGTCGCAGCCGGCGGGACAATGGCCGCCGCTGCCGCGACGCCCGTTCCGCAGCCGGTTCAGGCAGCGGCAGCGCCTCGGCGGGAACGCTCGCCGCGATGGTCGGCGGCGCGATGGCCGGCGCGGCGGCTTGGGATGCTTGGGGTTCTTCGACGTGTCTGCGACGGCCCGCCGCCGCCAGCGCGACCAGGTAGCCGGTCAGCAGCGACCCGGTGATGGCCGCCGCGAGCCACCACTGGCCGCCGAGCGCGACCCAGGCGCGCAGCCCAGCCAGCGACGCGATCGAGAGGATGACGAGCACCCGCCGGCGACGGGCCACCATCTGGCGGTGGCGATCAGCCGGAACGCTCACAACGAACCCTCTCTTTAGTTGCTGGTGGGGGAAGGCCCGGCCCACAACCGCAAGCCCGCAACAAGCCGCGTGACCCGCGCATGACCAGGAGGACCAAACTCGCGGCAACGTAACACGGTGCTCAAGGTGGAGCAACGAGCTATCTCCAGCGATACCGAGAAGTTATCGCTTGAGATGCTGGTGGCTCGCGTCGGGCACGGGACCCTGGGCGGTGGCGACGGCGTGGGCCAGGATCGGTGCCAGGACCTCCCATTCCTCGCCGACCGCTTTCGGGTTGCCGGGGAGGTTGACGATCAGGGTGTGGCCGGCGAGGCCGGCGGTGGCGCGCGAGAGCATGGCGAAGGGGGTGATCGCCAGGCTGGCGTGGCGCAGCGCCTCCGGGATGCCGGGCGCCTCGCGGTCCAGCACCTCGCGGGTCGCCTCGGGGGTGACGTCGCGAGGGCCGAGGCCGGTGCCGCCGGTTGTCAGCACCACGTCGGCGGCGGCAGCGAGCGACCGCAGGGTGGCGGCGATCCGCGCCTGCTCGTCCGGCACCACCTCACGAGCCGTGAGGGTCGCACCTGCCTCCTGCAGCAACGCGCGGAGAGCGTCGCCGCCCGCGTCGCCCCGGCTCCCCTCCGCGACCCGGTCGCTGACGGTGAGCACTGCCACCCGGATGCCCCGCAGGCCCTCAGCCATCGCCACGCTCCGCATCCAGGGCGTCCGGGACGCGGTAGTCGCCCGAGCGGCCGCCGCGTTTGGCGAGCAGCCGCAGCCCGTCGATGCGGGCGTCGCGCTGCACGCCCTTGACCATGTCGTAGAGGGCGAGCGCGGCAGTGGCGGCGGCAGTGAGCGCCTCCATCTCCACGCCGGTGCGGGCGGTGGTGCGGACCGTGGCGGTGACGGCGACCGCGTCATCTTCCAGCTCGAGGCCGACCTCCACGCCGCTGAGCGGCAGCGGATGGCACAGCGGGATCAGCTCGGGGGTGCGCTTCGCGCCCATGATCCCGGCGATCCGGGCGACCGCCAGCGCGTCGCCCTTGGGCAGCCCGCCGGTGGCGAGCAGCTCCAGCGTGGCCGGGGCGAGCAGCACGCGGCACCCGGCCACCGCGACCCGCTCGCTCTCCGGCTTGGCCGAGACATCGACCATGCGCGCGGCGCCGTGCTCGTCGACGTGAGTCAGCCGGGCCGGCTGCTCCGCCTCAGCCATGGGATCCCTCGCGCAGCAGGATGACCTCGACGGTCGCGCCGGCGGGCAGCTCGCGGTCGGCTGCCGGGATCACCGCGAGGCCGTCGGCGGCCACGCACGAGCTGAGCACCCCGGAGCCCTGCGCCCCGGTGAGGAAGGCCCGGCGCGCTCCATCCGCAGCCGCCAGTTCCAGGCGGACGCGCAGGAAGGAGACCTTGCCGGCGGGGCTGCGCACCGGCTCTCCCAGCGCGGCTGTCACGCGGGGGAGGTCGAGGCGGTCGTCGGGGTAGCCGGCGAGGCGCCGCAGCGCCGGGCGGACCAGCATCTCGAAGACCACGAAGCAGGAGACCGGGTTGCCGGGCAGCCCGTACAGGGGCGTCCCGGCGGCCAGGCCGAACGCCTGCGGCATGCCCGGCTGCATCGCCACCCGCATGCCGCGCACGTCGCCCAGTTCGGCGAGCACCTGCTTGGTGTAGTCGCGGTCCCCCACCGACACGCCGCCGGAGGTGAGCACCAGGTCGCCTTCGGCCGCCGCCAGCGCGAACCCCTTGCGCAGCGCGTCCGGGTCGTCGTGCAGGCGCCCGCAGCGGAACGCCTCCGCGCCCGCCCGCCGGGCCTGGGCGACCAGCAGCCAGGAGTTCGAGTCGCGGATCTGCCCGGGTCCGAGCGGGTCGCCCGGGTCGACCAGCTCGTCGCCGGTGGAGACCACCGCGACCCGCGGCCGGGGCACCACCAGGACGGCGCGGCGGCCGACCGAGGCGAGCATGCCGATCGCGGCCGGGTCGAGCACCCGCCCGCGCTCCAGCACCACCGTGCCTTCGCGCACGTCCTCGCCGGCCTCCCGGACGAAGGCGCGCGCGCCCACGGCGGCGCCGATGAGGACTTCGCCACGCTCGGGCGTCGGCTTGGTCTGCTCGACCGGTACCACCGCGTCGGCGCCGGGTGGCAGCGGCCCGCCGGTCATGATCCGCACCGCGCCGCCGGGCGGCACCAGCGGCAGGCGCGCGCTGCCGGCGAACACCTCGCCGGCCAGGCGCAGCGCCACTGGCCGCTCCGTGCTCGCCGCCTGGATATCGGCGCTGCGCACCGCGAAGCCGTCCATGGCCGAGTTCGCGAACGGCGGCAGATACTCGCCGGCCCGCACGTCGGCGGCGAGCACGCAGCCGAGCGCATCGCCGAGCTGCACTTCCCGCGCCGGCAGGGGGCGCAGTCGCGCCAGCACCTCGGCACGGGCCTGCTCGAACGGCACCATGTCCGGCGGGTCCACCCGGCCATGCTCTTGGGGAAACTTGTCGGCCATCAGCGTGGGCTCATCGCGGCTTGACGGGTCAGCGTTGCCTGCCGCCAGCGCCAGGCGCGGCGTCGAGCCGGGCCACGAAGGCGCGCAGGAACGCGACGAAGCCCGGGCCGATGTCGTCGCGATGTGCGGCGAGCTCGACGGTGGCACGCAGGTAGTCGTTCTTGTCGCCCACGTCGTAGCGGGTGCCGTTGAAGGCCATCGCCAGCGCCCCCTTGCCGTCCTGCGCCTGGGTGAGCAGCTTGATCGCATCGGTGAGCTGGATCTCGCCCTTGGCGCCCGGCCTGGTGGCACGCAGCGCCCCGAAGATGTCCGGGTGCAGCACGTAGCGGCCGATCACCGCGAGGTTCGAGGGTGCCTCCTCGGGCTCGGGCTTCTCGACGATGTCGGTGACCCGGAAGACGCCCGGCTCGACCTCGTTGCCGGGGGCAACCGCACCGTAGGCGCTGATCTGCGAGCGCGGCACCTCCATGGCCGCGACCACGCTGGTCTGCTGGCGCTCGTAGCACTCCACCATGTCAACCAGCAGCTTCTCGTCCTCGCCGATGAGGTCGTCGCCGAGCAGCACCGCGAAGGGCTCGTTGCCGACGTGCTGTTCGGCGACGCTGACCGCGTGACCCAGGCCGAGCGGCATCTTCTGGCGGATGTAGTGGATCTCCGCCATGTCGGCGATCTCCTGCACCTGCTGCAGAAGCTGGTGCGAGCCCTTGTCGGCGAGGAGCTTCTCCAGCTCCCAGGAGCGGTCGAAGTGGTCCTCGATGGCGTACTTGCCCCGTCCGATGACGATCAGGATGTCATCGAGGCCGGCGCGGACCGCCTCCTCCACCACGTACTGGATCGCCGGGGTGTCGACTACCGGCAACATCTCTTTGGGCTGCGCTTTCGAAGCCGGCAGGAAGCGGGTGCCAAGCCCAGCCGCGGGAATAACGGCTTTGCGTACCTTCACGTGCCAACCCCCCGGAAGCTGTTGCGGATCCCTCTTGGGATGCCTGGAAGGGGCGATCTTACTCGACCTTTGCGCTTCCCCCCTGGGTATTGCCTGGTGCATTGCCTGGTGTGCTGCCGCCTGGGAGGGTCCTTGAGCCGCCGTCGATGGCCAGCAGGCCGGGCCGTGCGGTGACCACGCGGTCGCGGCCCTGGACCTTGGCCTCGTACATGGCGCTGTCGGCGGCGCGCAGCAGCACGTTGGGCCCGGCGGCGTGCTGCGGGTAGCCGGCGACCCCGACCGAGATGCTGAGGGAGATGCCGGGGTCGTCGGGCCGGGCGGCGAAGGGCTGGCCGCCGACCACCTTGCGGAGCTTCTCGGCCGCGGCCAGGCCCCCCTCGACGTCGGTCTCGGGCAGGATCAGCACGAACTCCTCGCCGCCGTAGCGGGCGAAGGTGTCGATGTCGCGGACGCTGGAGGTGATGCGGCGGGCCAGCTCCACCAGCACCTCGTCGCCGCGCTGGTGGCCGTGGCGGTCGTTGACCCACTTGAAGTGGTCGATGTCCAGCAGCAGCAGGGTGAACACGCGGCCGAAGCGGCGCGAGCGCTCGATCTCCTGCTCCAGGCGCCGCTCGAAGTAGCGGTAGTTCCAGGCCCCAGTCATCGCGTCGGTCACCGACAGGCGCTCGGCCTCGGCGTGGAGCTGGACGTTCTCGACCGCCACCGCGGCCTGCTTGGGCTCGCCGGTGCGCGGGGTGGCGCCCTCCGGCGGGATCGCCAGCACCACCGGCGTGCCCCGCGCCGCCACCGCCCCGGCGATGCCCTGGCCGACCGGCAGGCGCTCGGTCAGCTCCCGGCCGCCGAGCCCGTAGGTGGCGCCGCGGACCAGCGTGGTGCGGTCGGGGCTGAGCAGCTGCAGGCTGCCGGCGCGGGCCTTGCGCGAGTGCACCGCCGCCTCCAGCACCACCTGCAGCAGCTTGGGCAGGTCGTGGGTGGACGACAGGGTCTCGCCGAGGCGGCCCATGGAGCGCGACAGCTCCTCCCGGCTCACCTCCAGCGCGGTCAGGTAGCCGCCCAGCTCCACGCGCATGCTCTCGAAGGCGCGGGCCAGGTCGCCGACCTCGCCGCTGGCGCGTACCGCTGACGGCTGGCGGCTGAAGTCGCCCCTGGCGATCTGGCGCGCCTGCCTGGCCAGCTCGCCGAGCGGCTGGCTGACCAGCCGCGCGAGCGCCGCGCCGAGCCCGGTGGCGAGCACCGCGGCGACCACGGCCAGCACCAGCAGCAACGCCAGCAGGCGCGGATCGACCCCGGCGACGTCGCTGGCAGCATCGGGCAGGCTCACCAGCAGCCGCAGCGACTGGGACTGCCCGGCGACCAGCGGCGCGACCTGCCCGGCGACCGCCTGCCCGGCCAGGCGGAAACGGCCGCCGCCGTCGCTTTGGGGCAGGCGGTCCTGGCTGCCGAGATGCCCGAGCGTGCTGGCCAGCGGTCGCGTGCCCAGCGCCACCGTCAGGTCGGCATTGGGGTCGGTCAGGTCGAGCCGCTGCAGCTCGACGCCGTCCAGCCAGACCCCGGCGATGACCGTGCCGAGGATGCAACCGCCCTGCCCCTGCAAAGACCGCTGCGCCTGGCCCGGCTTGCAGCCGTGGCGGGTCACCGGCACCGCGCGGCGCTGCAGCAGGGCCGTGTCCGGGTCGGCGTCCAGGGCGCCAGGCTGCGCGCCGAGCAGCGCCTCCAGTGGCGGCAGGGCGACCCCGTCGAGGAAGCTCGGGACGGTGCGGCCCGCGGTGGCCAGCACACGTCCGTCAGGAGCGACGGCGGCCAGCAGCAGCTCCTGCGACCCAGACCCGAAACGCTGCAGCGCCTGGTCGAGCCTGGCCTCGTCGCTGCCGGCCAGTGCAGCCTGGACCGTGGGGTCGCGCGCCAGCGAGCTGGCCGCCGCGGTGGCTTGGCCGAGCTGGCCCGCCAACAGCAGCGTGGCCGCGCGGCGGGTCTGATCAAGCTCAGCGCTGACCTGCCGCTGATGGCTGGCGCTCACCTGGCGCCAGCCATAGAGGGTCACCAGGACCAGCGGAACGACGACGATGGCCACGAAAAACACCGTGAGCCGGGACCGGAGCGACACGGGCGCACTCCCATGTACTCGGAATGGATAATCCAAACTCGGACGCCCGAGACCGGATCGATCCGGTCGATCGTCCTATTGGTCTCGAAGCAGGTACAGGGTAGCGCGATCGCTCGGCGTGCGCGGCGAACACTGTGCGCGTCTAGGCTACTTCCAGGCAGAGCGACGAATTCTGGCTAATTCAGCGTCCAGCTTGAGAGGATCACGACGGTATTCCAGGCATGATTGGGCAAGTCACTATTGCGAAGGTAAGTTTGCTGGCAAGAGGTGCACCGCTCGCCCCTCCGACGTTGCCCACGCCGTCCTCAAGGAAGCGCACCGTGGCCGCGGACAAGAGACCTTCCCCAAAGCAACCCAGGCGCCGGCCCGTCCCCGATCAGGTCGAATATGCCCCCCACGGCCTCGCCTGGCTCCGGGAGCAATTCGAGGAGGAGACCGCACCCGATCCGGGCCCCACCACCCCGGCCCCGCCGGTAACCTCGGCCCCACCGCCCTCCAAACCCGCACCCTCCAAGCCAGTGAGCTCCAAACCCGTGCCCCCCAAACCGCCGCCCGCCGCGCCAGTGACCGCCAAGCCAGTGACCCCGCCACCGCTCGGCAAACCGAAGGCTCCGCCATCCGTCGAGGCGCCGACCCAGCCATTCGCGGTCGTCGAGGAGGCAACCGTCGAGAAGGCCGAGCAGCCAGCCACCCCTGCGGAGAACACCAGCTCGCCCACGCCCAAACCTGCTGCCAAGCCTGCGCCAAAGCCGGACGCGCCAAAGCCGGACGCGCCAAAGGCGGCTGCCCCGAAGGCGGCTGCCCCGAAGCCGGCCGCTCCCAAGCCGGAACCGGAACCGGAACCGGTGGCACCCAAGCCAGTGGTGCGGTCCGCGCCGGTCAGGCCGGCCGATGCGCCGCCGCGGCCGGTGGTGCTGCCAGGAGCGGGCGCCCCGGTCACGCCGCAACCCAAGGCCAAGCAGGCGGTTGCGGAGCCGGCGCTCCAGCCATCGCCGGAGAGTCCCGCACAGGGCTGGCAGAACACGGTCTTCCGGCTCAGCGGCGGCCGCTGGCGGCCGAAGCCGGGCATGGCCGAACTGGTCATGCGCGACCTCACCGGCCGCATCGCCGCGCCAGTCAGCGGGTGCCACCGGATCGCGGTGATCGCCCTCAAGGGTGGCGTCGGCAAGACCACCACCACGGCCTGCATGGGGGCGGCGTTCGCCGATCACCGGGGCGACCGGGTTGTGGCGGTCGACGCCAACCCGGACGGCGGCACTCTCGGCTTCCGCATCCGGCGCGACACCCAGACCACCAAGGACCTGCTCGCCGTCGCGGCCAAGCTTGAGAAATACGAGGACCTCCGCGCCTATGCCTCGCAGACGAACCAGCGCCTGGAGGTGATCGCCTCCGAGGCCGACCCCGATCTTTCCGAAGCCTTCGGCGACGACGACTACCGCGAAGTCATCGCCGTGCTGGAGAAGTTCTACTCGATTATCCTCACCGACTGCGGGCCGGGCCTGCTCCACGACGCCATGCGCGGCATCTTGCCCCTGGCCGACCAGCTCGTGGTGATCAGCGCGGCCAGCCTGGACGGCGCTCGTGCGGCCAGCCTCACGCTCGACTGGCTGGAGAAGCACGGCTGCGAGGAGCTGGCCGGCCGGGCCGTGGTGGTGATCAACGCCGTGCGGTCGCGCGCCTCCGTCGACGTCGGCCAGCTGGAGCAGCATTTCGTCCGCCGTGTCCGTAAAGTGCTGCGGGTCCCGTTCGATCGGCAACTGGAGGCCGGCGCCGAGATCGTCTTCGACCAGCTCGCTCCGGCCACCCGGCAGGCCTACCTGGCGCTGGCCGCGACCGTGGCCGACGGCTTCGACGGCAGACCCAAGAAGAAGGTTGAGGGCGACCGCGCCGGCAACGACGAGCCCACACCGCCGCCCGCCGCAGAACCCGCCGCAGAACCCGCGACGGAGCCTGCCGCGAAGCCCGCCGCCGAGCCGGGAACAGCGCCTGGGTAGCAGCTTGTTATCATCAGTGCGTGAGCGGCCCATTGGCCGCACCGCGTTCGCCAACGTTCCAGGGAATTGCAGGGAGCACCCGATGCCCACCTATGAGTACGCCTGCACCAGATGTGATCAGCACATCGAGGTGGTGCAGTCGATGTCCGACGCACCCCTCGCCGAGTGCGGAGCCTGCGGGGGCAGGCTGCGCAAGGTCTTCTCGCCGATCGGGATCGTCTTCAAGGGGTCGGGCTTCTATCGGACCGATTCTCGCAGCAAGCCCGGCGCCAGCGCCGGAGCGGGCAGCAAGGGCAGTGGTGAGAGCAAGCCGGCTGCCTCGACTGCCCCGGACGGCACGGGCAAGTCCGACAGCAAGTCCGACAGCAAGTCCGGCTCGTCCGCGCCCTCTGCCTCTCCCTCGCCGACCTCCAAGCCAAGCGAGAAGAGCGCCTGATGCCCCTGCCAGAGGCAGAGATCGGGGTTTTCGGCGGGTCCGGCTTCTACTCCTTTCTCGAAGGCGTCAGCGAGCACACCGTCAAGACCCCCTACGGCGAGCCGTCGGACCAGCTCATGGTGGGTGAGATCGAGGGCCGCCGGGTGGCCTTCCTGCCCCGGCACGGACGGCACCACCAGCACCCGCCGCACAAGATCAACTACCGCGCCAACCTGTGGGCGATGAAGGAGCTCGGGGTCCGCCGCATCGTCGGCCCCTGCGCGGCCGGCTCCCTGCAGGCCGAGGTCCCTCCCGGGCACTTCGTGGTCTGCGACCAGGTCGTCGACCGTACCTGGGGCCGCGCGGACACCTTCTACGACGGCCCCAAGACGACCCACATCTCCTTTGCCGACCCCTACTGCCCGGAGCTGCGGGAGCTGTCCTTCAAGCAGGCCCAGTCCCTGGAGATCCCGGTGCACGACAGCGGCACCATGGTGGTCATCCAGGGCCCGCGCTTCTCCACCCGAGCCGAGTCCAGGTGGTTCCAGCAGGCCGGCTGGCGGGTCATCAACATGACCGGCTACCCGGAGGCGCTGCTCGCCCGCGAGCTGGAGATCTGCTACGTGAATGTCTCCCTGATCACCGACTACGACGTCGGCCTTGAGGGCATGCCCGGTGTCGAGCCGGTCTCACACGCCGAAGTCGTGCGGGTCTTCGAGGAGAACAACGCCAAGCTCCGCGACCTCTTGTTCGCGCTGATCCCCACGATCCCGGCTGAGCGCTCCTGCATCTGCGCTTCTGCACTGAGCGGCGCCAGCTTCGAGGTCTGAATCGCGGCAGCCTGACCGGGCCAGCCTGACCCCCGGTGTGATCCGGGCAGACGTGCGATACTGCCGCGGTCATCCGAAATTGACTCCTGAAGACTCCGAAAGGCGAACGGGCCCGTGCTGCGCACTCTCGTGCTCGGGATCGTCCAGGGATTGACCGAGTTCCTGCCGATCTCCTCCTCCGCTCACCTCTCGATCGTGCCGAAGCTGCTCGGCTACAAAACGCCTGAGCTGGCCTTCGACGTCCTGCTCCACTTCGGCACCCTCGCCGCCGTGGTGGTCTACTTCGCCAAGGACCTGTGGAGCTTCGTGCTCAGCCTGCTGGCGCCGGCGCGGCTCGGCCCACAGCAGGCGCGGGTCAGGCGCCGCCTGCTCGGCCTGCTGCTGGTCGCCTCGATCCCGGCCGCGATCTTCGGCTATCTGCTGCAGCACTGGGCGGACGCCCAGACCAGCCGCCCGCTGCGCTCGGCGGTGTGGCTGGTGTTCACCACCCTGGTCCTGATCGCCGCCGAGCTGTACGCCCGCAACAACCCGCCCCGGGCGCAGGCGAATGCCATGCCCCAGCCCCAGCCCGAGGCGCACGCCCAGCCGCAGCTCCACCCAGAGGTGCAGCGGGTCGCGGCGATGCGCGCCCAGCTCCACCACCGCCGCGCCACCGTCGCCGTGCCGTCCGGAAACGCCGAGGTAGAGATGGAGCACCTCCCGCTCGGCAAGGCTGTCGGCATCGGCGCCGCACAGGCGCTCGCGCTGATCCCCGGCACCAGCCGCTCGGGCATCACCATCTCAGCTGGCCTGTTCGAGGGTGTCTCCCGCGAGGCCGCCGCCCGCTTTTCGTTCCTGCTGTCGATCCCGGCGATCCTCGGAGCCGGCGTGCTCAAGCTCGGCGACCTGTCCAAGGCGACCGAGACCGGGCCGGAGCTCGTCGTCGGCTTCCTCGCCGCCGCGATCTCCGGCTTCTTCGCGGTGTCGTTCCTGATCCGCATGCTCCGCACCCGGACGCTGTGGCCGTTCATCTGGTACCGGCTGATCGCCGGCAGCCTGTTCGTCGTGCTGCTCGCGACCGTCAGGAAGTAACCCCACCGGAACCGGAGAGGCGCTGGTAGAGGGCTTGGACCTCCTCGCCGGAGCTGGAGGGGACGGTGTAGCCAGCCTCGTCTCGGATGCCGTCGAAGTGCTCGCGGACGTCCTCGGGGGTGAGGGCCGGGTTGACGTAGCCCTCGGTGAGGCCGATGAAGAACCGCGCCACCCGGCCGCCGCCGACCGAGTAGATCTCCCCGGTCACCGGACAATCTTCGTGCACGAGCCAAGCCGCGACCGGCGCGACCAGAGCCGGGTCCAGCCAGTCGGCGACCGGACCGAGCAGCTCAGCGGTCATGCGGGTACGGGCCATTGGGGCGAGCACGTTGACCTTGATGCCATAGCGCACGCCCTCATGAGCCAGCACCCGGGCCAGGCCGACCAGCCCCATCTTCGCCGCGCCGTAGTTGCTCTGGCCGAAATTGCCGAGGATGCCGGAGTTCGAGGACGTCACCAGGATGCGGCCATAACCCGCCTCCCGCATCCGGATCCAGGCGGGGCGGGTGACGTTGAAGGCGCCGCGCAGATGCACGTCCAGCACCGCCGCTGCCAGCTCCGGGGTCATGTTCTGGAAGCTTTTGTCGCGCAGGATCCCGGCGTTGTTGACGACGATGTCCACCCGCCCGAACGCCTCGACGGCAGTCGCCACGATCGCCTCGCCACCTTCGGGGGTCGCCACCGAGCTGCCGTCCGCCACCGCGCTGCCGCCAAGCGCCTCGATCTCCTTGACGACCTGCTCGGCAGGCCCGGCCGACGCCCCGCTGCCGTCAACCGCCCCACCGAGGTCGTTGACCACCACTTTGGCTCCCCGCGAGGCCAGCAGCAGCGCATGCTCCCGCCCCAGTCCCCCACCCGCGCCGGTAATGATCGCCACCCTGCCGTCGAACCGAAGTTCGGACATAGCTCTCTCCCTCGCTGTCAAGCTGGGTTGGATCCCCTACCGGTTAGTCTCGGGGACGGGTTTCTGGTGGGCAATGGGACCATGGCAATCTGTGGATAACACGCGCGGCTGATACCGAGGGACCGGGGCTGAGGAGGTGCCATGCCATGGGGCCGCTCCAAGGGGTGCGGGTGATTGAGATCGCCGGGATCGGGCCGGGGCCGTTCTGCGCCATGCTGCTGGCTGACCTGGGGGGCGAGGTGGTGCGGATCGACCGGCCTGAGGGGGCAGACGGTGGGCGGGTGGACGTGCTCGGGCGCGGGCGGCGATCGGTGGTGGTGGATCTGAAGCACCCGCGTGGCGCGGAGGTGGTGCTCGGCCTGGTCGCCGGGGCTGACGTGCTGATCGAGGGATTCCGGCCGGCGGTGGCCGAACGGCTCGGGATCGGGCCGGAGGCGTGCCTGGCGCGCAACCCGCGGCTGGTCTACGGGCGCATGACCGGCTGGGGGCAGAGCGGGCCGCTGCGCCACGCTGCCGGGCACGACATCGCCTACATCGCGCTGGCGGGCGCCCTCCATCCGATCGGCCCGGCTGGCGGGCCGCCGGTGCCGCCGCTGAATCTGGTCGGCGACTTCGGCGGGGGCGGCATGCTGCTGGCGTTCGGGATCACCTGTGCCCTGCTGGAGGCGCAGCGCTCCGGCCGGGGCCAGGTGGTCGACGCGGCGATCGTGGACGGCGCCGCGCTGCTCACCACGATGTTCCACGAGCTGGCCGCGCAGGGCATGTGGAGCCAGCGGCGCGGCAGCAACCCGCTGGACGGGGGCGCCCCCTTCTACGGCGTGTACGAGACCGCCGACGGCGAGCACGTCGCGGTCGGCGCCCTGGAGCCCCGCTTCTACGCGGAGCTGCTCGCCAAGCTGGGCCTGGACAGCGACGACGCCGACCTGCCCGGCCAGATGGACCGCGAGCGCTGGCCAGAGCTGCGCGAGCGCCTGGCCGCCGTCTTCCGCACCCGCACCCGCGCCGACTGGGCCGAGCTGCTACCCCCGCCCCAAAGCCCGGCGAGCACACCGACCAGGTCCTCACTGACTGGGGCTTCCCCTCAGCTACCATCGCCGCGCTACGCGCCAGCGGCGCCATCGCCTGAACCAGATTTCAGGAGACCAGCCGGATTCGATAGATGGTGACCCAGTCCTCCTCACGCAGCTTCGGGTAGATGTGCTTGAAGTCGGCCAGCATTTCGGGGAGGGAGTTGAAGCCGTCACGCTGTGCGTCTTCCTCGGTGAGCTCGCCAAACCGCTGGTAGCGGATCGCATGGACACGCACTGACGCGGCAGGAGCCTTCCGGTCTGAGACCGGGCGGTAGTCGGGCGTCTCATACAATGGGAGCACGGCCTGCTTGGGAACCTCGACGCCACCCTTGCGGTAGCGGATCGTCGTCACTTTCCGGCCCGCTCGCAACCATTCCAGATAGGGCCCATAGAGGGGGAAGTCGTGCCGGACGAAAACGATCGCGTCCGTCACCTGCTGGACCTGCCTGACGATCTGGCGTGACGGCATGCCGCGCAGGCTCAGCTCGGCACGCCCTTGCCCTTGGACGACCGAGGCGTTGATGTCATAGATCGCCGGGAGGATGCCCATCTCTGCCAGTTGTGGGCTGAGGTTCTTCACGATGATGAAACGGCCGAGGACCATGATGTTGACGGCCATGTCGGCGAAGGTCGCAATGGCGTCGTCAACCGTCTCGACGATCGGCATGCCCCCGCGATTGAAGCTGGTGTTAAGCACCATGGGAACGCCGGTCAACTTCTCGAACTGCACGATCACATCGCGAATGAGCGACTGCTCGCCTGACATCACGGTCTGCACCCTGGCACTTCCGTCCGTGCTGACCACGGCGGGGATCAACTCGCGCAGCTCTTCCTTCACCGCCACGGCGAAGGACATGAACGGGCTGCTCACCTCGTGCTCGAACCACTCGCCAACGCGCTCGCCCAGAACCGTGGGCGCGAAGGGCATGAACCATTCCCTTCCCTTGATGCCGTTGAACAGTGGCCGGATCTCGCGGTTCCTGGGATCGCTGAAGATGCTTCGCTGTCCAAGGGCACGCGGCCCAAACTCGCTACGGCCGTGAAACACGATGACCGCCGCCCCACCCGCCAGGAACCCGGCGACCGTCGCTGGGATGTTGGGGTTCTCGAACACCGTGTAACGAATCTTGCCAGCCCGGTGCAGAGCGTCGCTCACCGCACTCGAGTCAACCGTCACCCGCGGGCCGAGCGCGGCTGCAGAACTCGTCGTTATTGGCTTGACCGTTGGCACGGCAGCCCCATTCATGCCCGCCACGATGGCGTTGCCGATGCACTGCCCGTCATCGGCCGGTGCTGGAGGCACGTAAATCTCATCACAGATCTCCTCCCGCAGCAGGCGGCCATTCGCCAGGACGTTGAGGGCGACGCCCCCTGCCAGACAGAGCTTGTCGAAATGCAGTGTTCTTTTCAGAGCTCGTAGCCTACGCAGTAACGTAAGTTCAAGCTGATCCTGGACAAACGCCGCGACATCGCGATGGATCTGCAGAATCTCCTCCCCCGGAGACCGCGGCTCGCCAAAGTCGATGCCCAGTTTATCCCCAAGCCGCAGCACCATGTCGACGGGGCGCGGAGGATCATTATCAATCGGCGAGCATATTTGCCCAGCGGCAATTTCGTACATGTCTGTTTTGAAGAGCTCCCGCCGCCCATGTGCAGCCAATGCCATGAGGCGGGACGCGTGCCGTGACGAATGCCATCCAAGGAAGTAGGTGAACGCGCGATACATCTCACCGAAGCCAACCTCCAGCGGTGCGCTCAGGTCGCGGGCAACCAGCTCAAGGCCTCGTCGTCGGGTCGCGAGGTAATAGGAGTGCTGCTCGCGTGGTTGCCGCCACCAATTAGGGTCGGCACGGTCGCTCAATACGTTCCCGCCACCGTCGATGACCACTACCAAGGCGCGATCATACCCAGATGCGGAGAAGGCGAAGGCGCCGTGGGACTGGTGGTGTCCGACGGCGACCAGACGTGGGTCACCGGCGAATTCGTGCCCAATCAGCGCATCACGCTCAGTCTCGCAACAGGTACTGACGGCGATGACGTGGATGTCCTTCAGGTCCAACTCATTCGCGCGCAGCACTCGGTCGACCGAAGCCGAAAAACCGGAAGCGTACTTGACGCCCACGACACGTTCTTCTGCCAGCGCGCAGACGATCTCGCCATCGACCAGGATTGCGCTTCCCCCATGGCGGAGCTGCTTCCCGAAAGTCGTCTCGCCCTTGGTCAACCCGAGGATCTTCATCCTCATCTCCATGGAAGATTGGGCCAGAACGCCTGCAGAGTTCGTGCCTGGCCGGCGACCACGAGGACGAACAGGACGGTGGCGATGTTGCGGACGATGTCAGGGTCACTGTGCGCAAGATCAGGCTTGAAGATGAATGCCAGCGCCACGATCGCGGCCAGGACGCGCAAGAACGCCTGACGCGGGTCCTTCGGCCCGATTACGAGCGGGAGTCGGATCGACCCACTGCTGGTTATAGCGGTTGTGGTACCGAAAGCCTGCAGGGAGCGCCAGGATCTGGTTGAGATCATAGAAGTAGGGAATCGCCGCCTGGATGATGAAGCAGCAATGCAAGTCGCGTCTTGCCGCAGCTCCGTCCATCAGCCCGCTCCTGCTCCCGGGGGCATAACGTTCGGGATGCCCGTCTCCCCTGCGACGAGCAGTACTAACTGTCCATGATGCACCACTCAAGGCTGACTTCACCACATGTAGTGATGCGCTGGCAGCCCCAATCGAGTCCTCAGGCAGCAGCGAACCAGGTGTCCAGCGTGGCCATGAACTGCGGGAACGCCTCGCGGTGGACGCTGTGGCCGGCGGGGAGGACGTGGGTGGTCCGGTTGGGGAGGGCGTCGATGAAGGCGGTACGGTCGGCGCCGAGCAGGTTGGAGCCGAGGGGCTCCTCGCCGAGCAGCAACAGGGTCGGGACGGTTGCGGTGGTGGCGAGGGCCGCCAGGTCGTAGGTCATCCCCTGGCTGCGGCGCAGGGCTGCCGCGATCGCCGTGGCGTCCATCTCGGACAGGTCGGCGACCTGGCGCTCGACCTCGTAGGACGGCCAGGTGGGGTTCTCGGCGACGAGCTGGCGCCGCAGCGCGTCGGGGTCGGTGCGGGCGCGGGTGCCGTCCTGCTCGATCCCGCCGGCGAGGCCGACCCAGTCGATGGCGCTGGGTCCTGGTGGGTCTTCCAGGGCCAGGCGCTGCGCGAGGCCGTTCCCGGTTTTGAGTAGCTCCAGCGCGACCAAGGCCCCGAGCGAGTGGCCGACGAGCAGCTCGACCGGACCGCCGACGGTCGTGTGGACCGTCTCGGCCACGTCGGCGGCCAGGTCAGCCAGGCCGAGGCCGTCCTCGATGCGGGGGCTGCCTCCGTGGCCACGGAGGTCCACGGCGAGGACCTGGTAGCCGCGTTCGGCGAGGGCGGGGCCGACCTGCCACCAGGTGCGCGACGAGGAGGTGATGCCGTGGACCAGCAAGATGAACGACCGGCCGTCGGCGTCCGCGTTCCCCCAGGTGCGCGTGGCGAGCTGGGCCATGTCAGCTGCCCGCCACGGTCATCTGGCCGATCAGGAGGCTCGACCCACCGATCGAGCCGGTGGTGAAACGCAGGTCGGAACCGACCGCGACGATGCCGGTGAGGATGTCGAGCAGGTGGGCGGCCACGGTGGCCTCCCGGACCGGCTCGGCCAGCTCGCAACCGCGAAACCACAGGCCGCTGACGCCGACAGAGAAGTCGCCGGTGATCGGGTTGGCGCCCGAGTGGACCCCGGAGACCTCCTGCACCAGCAGGCCCTCCCCCGCCTGGGCGAGCAGGGCGGCCTGGTCCTTGTCGCCGGACTGGAAGAACACGTTGTGGGCCGACACGGCCGGGGTGGTCTTGAAGGAGCCACGGCTCGCGTTGCCGGTCGAGGTGGCGCCGCCCCGCGCAGCGGTGGCGGTGTTATGCAAAAAGCCAGACAACACCCCGTTGTCGATCAGCACGTTGCGGCGGGTTGGCACCCCCTCGCCGTCGAACGGGGCCGCGCCGGGGCCGTCGAGCAGGCGCCCGTCGTCGACCAGCCGCAGGCCGGGCGCGCCGACCCGCTCGCCGAGCTTGTCGGCGAACAGGCTGCGGCCCTTCTGCACCTCCTCGGCGGACAGGCCGCTGAGCAGCACGCCGATCAGGCTGGGGGCGACCTGGCGGTCGAACAGCACCGGCACGGTCCTGGTCTTCGGCTTGCTGGCGCCGAGCAGGCGCACCGCCCGCTCGGCCGCCTCGGCGGCGACCGGGTCGATGCGGAGGTCGTCGAGGCAGCGCCCGCTGTCGACCGCGTAGGCCATCTGGCTCTCCCCGTCGCGGCCAGCCAGCGCCACCGCGTAGCAGTACGCCTGGGTCAGCGAGTAGTCGCCGCTGATGCCGTTGGAGGAGGCGATCGCGACCTGGCCGATCACGTCGCCGTAGCGGGCGGCCTCGACCTTGGTAACGCGCGGGTCGGCCGCCTGCGTGCGCGCCTCCAGGTCGAGCGCGAGGCTGACCTTGCGCTCCGCCGAGACCTCCACCTGGCGCGAGTCGAAGATGCCCTCCAGGGCCTCGTAGGCTTCGGCGCCCGGGAGGACGTTGCCGGGATCCTCGCTGGAGACGTCGAGGTTGGCCCTGGCCTCGGCGAGGCACTCGCGCAGGCCCTCGTCGGACAGATCGGCGGTATAGGCGTAGCCGAGGCGGCCGTCGCGCACCACCCGGACTCCGACGCCGCTGGAGGAGGCGGAAGTGAGCCGCTCAACGCGGCCCTCGAACGCCTCCACCTCGGTCTCGGTGGTCTGCTCGGCGTAGGCCTCCAGACCCTCGCCGTTGGCGGACTCGGCGGCGAGGCGCTGGACGACGTTCCGCAGTTCGCTGGTCATTTAGGCTGCACCTCCGGTCCCGCCGACGGTCATGCGGGCGATCCGCAGGGTCGGGGCGCCGTTGCCGACCGGGACGCCCTGGCCCTCCTTGCCGCAGGTTCCCTCTTTGACCTCGAAGTCGCTGCCGAGGGCGTCGACCGCCGCGATCACGCTGGGCCCGTCGCCGACCAGGTTGGCGCCCCGGACCGGCGTGGTGACCTGGCCGTTCTCAAGCAGGTAGCCCTCCACGACACCGAACACGAACTCGCCGGTGACGGGATTGACCTGACCGCCGCCGAGGGACTTCGCGTACAGCCCGCGCGGCGTCTGGCGGATGATCTCGCCGGGGTCGTCGTCGCCCGGCAGGATGTAGGTGTTGGTCATGCGGGGGATCGGAACGTCTGCGTAGGACTGGCGGCGGCCGTTGCCGGACGCCTTGATGCTGAGCTGGCGGGCGCGGATCAGGTCGCTCAGGTAGTCGGTGCAGACTCCCCCGTCGAACAGGACGGTCCGTTGCGCCGGGGTGCCCTCGTCGTCGAAGGCGAACGAGCCCCAGCCGCCCGCCACGGTGGCGTCGTCGACCCCGTTGAAGTTCGACACGCCGATCTTGCGGCCTTGCTTGCCGTTGTAGACGGAGGCTTCCTTGGCGACCAGGTCGGCCTCCATGCCGTGGCCGCTGGACTCGTGGAAGAGCACCCCGCCGTTGCCCGATCCGACCACCACTGGCATCTCCCCCGCCGGCGCCGGCTTGCTGGCCAGCATCGCCACCGCCCGCGCGGCCGCCCGGCCGGCGACCTCTTCGGGTGGGAACTGGTCGAGCAGCTCGAAGCCCATGGAGCGGCCCGGACCGTCGAAGCCGGTCTGGACCACCCCGTCGCGGACGGCCACCACCTGGACGATCAGCCGGGTGCGGACGCGGTCCTCCAGGGTGGAAAAACCCTCGGAGTTGGCGATGTAGACCTGCTGGCGCACGTCGCCGTAGGCGGCGGTGACCTGTGCCACCGAGGGATCGTGGGAGCGGGCGGCGTCGTCAGCCCGGCGGACCACCTCGGCCAGGGTGGTGCGCTCGATCCCGGCCGGGTCGACCGCGACCGGGTGCCGCACCTCAGGGGTGCGGCGGCGCAGGTCGCGCACCTCGGCGCTGGCTGGTTCGCGGAGCGCGGCGGCGGCCACCCGGGCGGCCTCCAGCAGGCTCTCCTCGTCGAGGCGGTTGGTGTAGGCGTAGGCGCTGGAGGTGCCGCGCACCACCCGCACCCCGGCGCCGCGATCGCGGCCGGTGACCAGCTCCTCGACCCGCCGGTCCTCCAGCCGGATGTTGTGGGACAGACGATCCTCGGCATAGACCTCTGCCCACTCCCCACCAGTGGCCAGCGCGGCGCCCAAGACCTTCCGGACGATGACATCTTCGAGCACGAAGCGCTCCTCGCTAGTTCGATTCCACTCCAGACCGGGGCCCGGCCATTCTAGGGAGAGGGCTTCGCGTCGGGGAGGTAGCGGCGCAGGATCGCCAGGCCGATCTCGGCGCGGCGGACGCGCTCGGCGGACAGGGCCAGGACGGTAGGCTCCAGGTGGGCGCCGCTCGGGTAGGTGTTGGGGGCGTTGCGCACGGTGAACTTGAGGTGGACCGGGGCGGCGACGCGGACCAGGTCGGGGATCTCGTAGTGGCGCACCGGGCCGCCGAAGTCGTCGGCGCCTTCGACGTAGAGGTCGAGCGGGAGGCCGACCGCTTGGCGGATCGCCGCGATCGCCGGCATGGGCAGGTCGACCGGCAGGTTGAGGGTGTCGGCGCCGAGGTCCTCAAGCACGCGGGCGGTGGCGGGGTTGCAGACCGGCAGGGAGATCGAGACCTTGAGGATCAGGTCGCCGGGCAGGTCGCCGGCTGCCCGCATGCGGCCGAGCACCATCAGCTGCCCGAGATCGGCCACCAGCACACTGCGCAGGCCCAGCTCGCAGCCGTGACGGACGTCCTCGATGCCGTAGACGAGCTGCTCGGCGCCACGCAGCGACGCGGCAGCGACGCGGCCGCTGGAGGCGGTCGCCTGCACGCCGGTGTCCCAGCCGGCGCGGGGGCCGCTGAACAGGCAGACCTCCACGTCGTGCTCGCGGCCGAGCGCCACCATACGTTCGATCTCGGCATCGGTCTGCAGCCAGATGCCGCTGCCCTGGCTGATGCGGTGGATGCGGACTCCCCGCCGGGCGCCCTCGGCGAGCACAGTCTGCAGCGCCCCCGGCCCCTCCACCGAGGGGATCTCGATGCGGTACTGGCCGCCGTCCGGGAAACGTCGCTCCGAGGTCGGCAGATCGAACGCGTCACCCCCTGGCAGGCCGATGGATTCCAGGAACCTGCGCGTCCGCTGCATAGGGCCTCCTCGTCTCGCCTCCAGCAGAGAGTTATCCACAATTTGGCAGCGAGGGGTAGCGGGGGGCTTGGTGGCGGGTGAAGCTGGCCGCTGCCAGGACCCGCCGCTTACCGAAGGAGACGCCCATGACCGTTCAGCGCACCCATGTGGCCTCGGGATCACCCTACGAGCCGACGATCGGCTTCTGCCGGGCGTTGCGGGTGGGTGACCGGGTGCTGGTGTCAGGGACCGCGCCGGTATGGCCGGACGGATCCTGCGATCCCGACCCGGAGGCGCAGGCTCGCCGCTGCTTCGAGATCATCCTCGCGGCCCTGGCCGAGGCGGGTGCCGGGCCGGAGCAGGTGGTCCGGACCAGGATGTACCTGACCGACGCAGCCGACTGGGAGGCGGTCGGGCGCGCGCATGGCGAGGTCTTCGGGACGGTCAGGCCGGCGGCCACCATGGTGGTCGTCGCGGGCCTCCTCGACCCCCGCTGGCGAGTCGAGATCGAGGCCGAAGCATTGCTGTAGGCGGTTCAGGCTCGCTCAGGCGGCGCCCTTGGCCGTGGGGATCACGGTGCGGAGGTAGGCGCGCAGGTCCACGTCGAGCACGCCCTCGCCCTCGTCCTCGCCGGCGTGCTGCAGGGAGGCGCGGGCGAGGTCGTACCAGGCGAGCGGGCTGGGGTGGACCTGGCGCAGGGCGCGGTCGAAGTCGCCCATGCCAACCGGCCGGACACCGCGCGCCATCGCAGTCTCAAAGGTCATCCGCGCGGCCACGTCGCACAGCCTGATCAGGTCGGTGGCGGAGAAGTACTCGGTCCGGCCGGCGAGCGCGGCCAGGTTGAGGTCGTCGAGCGGCTGGCCGCGCAGCGCGCCACGGATGATCGCCTGGCGTGCCATGCGGTCGGGTGGCAGCACCAGCAGGTGCGGGCCGAGCCCTCCCTGGCCTTGGCCGCGCAGCAGCGACGGGATCTCCCAGGGCCGCTCGGACGCCGCGACCACGGTGATCCCGTCGTCGGTGCCGACGCCGACCAGCTCGGCGAGCAGCTGTTCGCTCACGTCCCGGGCTGCGCGGCTGAGCGCGTCCAGCCCGTCGAGGAACAGCAGGCACGGCGCGCTCGCTCTGGCCAGCTCGAAGGCTTCGTGGAGGGCGTGGCGCCCGTACCGGGCCCAGAGGTCAAGCACTCCGGCGCCCTCGACCGCGAGGAACCCCGCACCCAGCTCCCCCGCGAGCGCCCTGGCGATGAAGGTCTTGCCGCAGCCCGGCGGGCCATACAGCAACAGGCTCGTCGCCCTCCTGCTCCTGCCGAGCTGGCGCTTGACACTGGTCATGCCGCCGACGCTGTCGAAACGCACTCCTGGCCACTCGACCCTGCACCCAAGAGCCGGGCCGCGAACGGGCGCGGGGCCGCGCCGGCTTGGCGCCGCGATGGCTCGCGCCGACCGCGACGGCCGCGCCGGCCGGGGCAGCACCTCCAGGACCCGGTGAGCATCGGCGACAGCAGCCCTGGTGGCCAGGTCGAGCGCTTGGCGGTGGTCGGGGACGCGGACCAGCACGAGAGCGCACTGCTCCAGCGCCTCGACCGGTCGGCCCGCCTCAAGCAGCAGGTAGCCGAGGTGCAGGCGCAGGGTCAGGTTCCTCGGGGCGGTCTCGACCGCCAGGTGAACCGCATTGAGCAGTTCCGCGTCAGCCGGCATGACCGCATAGTCTATGCATATCCGCGCTTCGGCGTGCACACGGGGCGAGCGGAATATTTGGGCGCCTGGCATCATTACAACATTACGACGTTGCAGAACAGTCATAGAACACGTTGTAGAGCAAGCAGGAGGCAGAGGTGACCAGCACTCCCTCCACGGACGGCCTGCGAAACGGCGCGGGCGCCGGGCTGGAGATCCCTTCGGACGACGAGGCACTGGATGCCTATTCGACAGTGGTCAGCACGGTGGCCGAGCGGGTGCTCCCCTCCGTGGCGAGCCTGCGGGTCAGCCGCCGGGTGCCTGGTGGCTGGCAGGCGCAGGGCGCGGGTTCGGCGGTGGCGCTCACCCCCGACGGGTTCCTGGTCACCTCGGCGCACGTGGTCGAGGGCTCGGGGCGTGGGCGTACGGTCCTGGCTGATGGGCGCGAGGTGCCGTACGAGGTGGTGGGCCGCGACCCGCTCTCCGACCTCGCCGTGGTGCGCGCGAGCGGCGCCGATCTGGAGCCGGTATCCCTGGGGGATGCCGACCGGCTCCGGGTCGGCCAGCTCGTGGTCGCCATCGGCAACCCGATGGGGCTGCGCGGCTCGGTCACGGCTGGCGTGGTGAGCGCCCTGGGTCGCTCCTTCCCCACCAGCGACGGGCGCGCCAGCCGCATGGTCGAGAACGTCATCCAGACCGACGCCGCCCTCAACCCCGGCAACTCGGGCGGAGCGCTGGTCGACGGCCGCGCCCGTGTGGTCGGCGTGAACACCGCAGTCGCCGGGATCGGCCTCGGCCTGGCAGTCCCGGTCAACCCCACCACCCGGCGGATCATCGCCGCGCTGATGCACGAGGGCCGCTTCCGGCGGGCCTTCTTCGGCGTCGCCGGCGGCAGCCGCCCGCTGCCGCCACGCGCCGCCAGGGCGCTCGGCCGCACCGACGGGGTCGAGATCGTCGAGGTTGTCCCCGGCAGCCCCGCAGCGCGTGGCGGCCTGCGCCGCGAGGACCTGCTCGTCGACGTCGACGGCACCTCAATAGCAGACGCGGGTGCACTGCAGCGGCTCATGGTCACCGAGGCGATCGGCCGCCCCCTGCGGGTCCGCGCCTTCCGCGGCGGCGATCTGATCGAGCTGACAGTGGTCCCAGTCGAACTGCAATCCTGACGGCTTCGGCCACCTAACGCCGTGGCATGCTGAAGCATGCCCCAAGGAGCCGCACTCGGTGCGGCGGAACGGCGGCGCCTCGCGCCGCTAGCCGCCGCGCTGGCGCGCATCCGCGCCCCCGGTGCGCCTCGCCTGGAGCCGGTCATGGGCGCCCTGATCCCGCGCGACGGCCAACCCGCCGGGCTCCTCGCTGGCAGCTTCAATCCATTGACGAGGGCGCACGCCGCGATTGCGGTCGCCGGGCATCGCGCCGGCTGCGACCCGGTGGTGCTGTCGATGGCGCCAGTCAGCCTCGCCAAGGAAGGGGTCGAGCGCGCTCACCCTCTGGACCGGCTCGACTGGGTCTGCCGCTGGGCGCGGCGCCATTCCTGGGCGGTGGTTGCCCTGGCAAGCCACCCACTCCTGGTCGACCAGGCGGAAGCGCTCCGTGAGAGGCTCGGCACCCGGGCCCAGGTTGCGCTGCTGCTCGGCAGCGACAAGGCCGCGCAGCTGGTCGAGCCGCACTGGTATGAGGACCTGGACGCCGCCCTGGAGCGACTCGGCCAGGCCGCCTCGCTGCTGGTGGCGGAACGGGCTGGCTACCCGCCAGCGGAGCTGCCGCTGGCGGTCACCGCGCTGCGGCTGCCCGCCTGGGCGCCAGAGCGCTCCTCCACCGAGGCCCGCTCGGCAGCTGCCGCCGGCCAGCCGCTCGACCACTTGGTCCCGGCCGCGGTCGCCGCCGCGATCAGGCGCAGCGCCGCCTACGACCCCGACCCCTCCGCCTATCAGACCCGCGCCGCCGCACTCGACGCACTGGTTGGACAGGGCGTCACACAGGATGTCGCACAGAATGTCCTGGAGGATGCGGGGGGAAAACAATTAGCGGCCCCAGCGCCATCCGGGGGGGCCAAGACAGCGCGTGGGGCCTGGTGGTCATGATACCCATTCCTTCGCGTTTGGTGCTCAAGGAACTGAAGACGACAGGGTTCGTAGCCTCACCTAAAAGTCAAGGGTGAGCAAACCTTGACATCCAAGACCTGTTGGATGCCGCCAACCGAGGATTCGTGGCATGGTGGGATCATGAAGCACACCACGGTGACGAGCCGGCCCACACTGCGCCGGCCGTTCCTGGTTGCCGCCTTCGAGGGATGGAACGACGCAGGCGAAGCGGCAACCACCGCCCTCGGCTTCGTCGCCGAGGCGCTCGGCGCCACTACCTTCGCCCATGTCGATCCGGAAGAATTCTACGACTTCCAGGACACCCGGCCGACCATCCGCATGGTCGACGGCGGCGCCCAGCGTCAGATCGACTGGCCGCAGGTCGAGTTCCAGGCCGCCAAGCTGCCGGACGGCGAGCGTGACCTGATCCTGCTGCGCGGCCATGAGCCGAACCTGCGCTGGAAGGCGTTCACCGAAGAGGTGCTGGAACTGGCCCACGAGTTCGGTGCCGAGATGGTGGTCACCACCGGCGCCCTGCTGGCCGACGTGCCCCATACCCGACCCATCCAGGTGATGGGCTCGGCTGGGGACCCAGCCCTGGCCGGCGAGCTGGGCCTGGCTCCCTCCCGCTATGAAGGGCCGGTTGGCATTCTCGGCGTGCTGAGCGACGCAGCGCTGCGTGCCTCGATCCCGACGGTGAGCCTGTGGGGCGTGCTGCCCCACTACGTGCAGGCGCCCAACCCACGCGCCGCCCTCGCCCTGGTGGAGCGGCTGCGCACCCTCCTGAGCCTGCCGGTCGACACCGGCACGCTGGCCGAGGAGAGCGCTGCCTTCGACGCCACCATGGCCCACATCGTCTCCGACGACCCCGACCTGGCCGGCTACATCGAGCGCCTGGAGGCCCAGGCCGACCAGCAGGACCAGGAAGACGACGACGAGGAGGAGGGCGAGCGGGCACCCCTGTCCGACTTGGCGCCCGAACAGTTCGTCGCCGAGGTCGAGCGCTTCCTGCGTGACCAGCCGGGCGGCGGACGGTCCTGAGGAACGGAGACGGCCCGCCGCTGGGGAGCGACGGGCCGGTTCGTGGCTTCAGCTCATCGACAACACAGGGCTCACTCCTACTACGACTGGTTACTCCGGAGGTATCGGCCGCACGTTGGTGGCCTGCAGCCCCTTCGGGCCCTGGGTCACGTCGAACTCCACCGTCTGCCCCTCATCGAGCGACCGGTAGCCCTCCGCCTGGATGGCGGAGTAGTGGACGAAAACGTCCTCGTCGCCGTCAGGACGGGCGATGAAGCCAAACCCTTTGTCGGGGTTGAACCACTTGACGACCCCGATAGTCACGAAAGCTGTCCCTCCCTTCAACCTCGAAGGTCTCACGTTCACGGGCGTTACACGCCCATTTGGGCAGGGACAGTTCGAACCGCACTGCGACGGCTAGCCTGCGCCGCTGCTCCCGGCGCATGCTAACACCAGGTCACTCAACTCAATAACCCTAAAGATCTCGACTTGCTGACAAGGCTGATACGCATCAGCGCGGAACCCGGCGAAAACCAGCGAGGCCCGGCAGGATAGAGGGTGCATCGTTTGACAGGAGGCATCACCATGGAACCCGTCACCATGGACGTTGAACCAGGGGAACCCGTGCAGCCGTCTGAGGGGTGGGGCGTCAGTCACCTGTACTTCCGGGTGCACCCGCACCGCTCCCCCGACCCTGCCCGCGCCGGCAAGGAGCTGGTCGCGGTCATCGAGGCGTTCGAGGCGGAAGCCGACCACCAGGTGCTGTGCTCGTCAGTGCTTGGCCTCAAGGCCGATGTCGGCGTGATGGCGCTGGGCCCCGACCTGACCCGCCACGAGGCCCTGGCCCGCGCCCTCGGCGCGCTCGACATCCTCGAAGTGACCTACTCGTTCTTCTCGCTCACCGAAATCTCGGAGTATGTCGAGACGCTCGACGACGTGCGTGAGCGCCTCGCCGCCCAGCACGTCACCGAAGGCGTCGAGACGCGCCTGGACAAGGCCGCGGAGCGCTTGCATAAGCAGCGTGAGGACCGGCTGCACCCGCGCCTGCCACACCGCAAGGTGCTCGCCTTCTACCCGATGAGCAAGGCCCGCGACCCAGGCGCCAACTGGTACCGGCTGCCGTTCGTGGAGCGGCGCCAGCTCATGGAGGGCCACGGCAAGACCGGCCGCCGCTACAACGGCCGCGTCCTGCAGCTGGTAACCGGCGCGGTCGGCCTGGACGACTACGAGTGGGGCGTGACCCTGCTGGCCAACGACCTCACCGCGATCAAGCAGGTCGTCTACGAGATGCGCTTCGACGAGGTGACCGCCCTCTACGGCCGCTTCGGCGACTTCCTGGTCGGGCTCACCTGCACCCCTGCAGAGCTGCCGCAGCGCCTCGGCCTGTCCCACTGAGACCGGGCGCTCTCCAGAAGGTGAACCGGTCGCTCCGCGCGCAAGCGGGCAGGCTTTACTGCTGGGGCTTGCCGGGGCAGACTAAACGGCAATCTTCGTAAAGCTTCCTCGAAGTCGTTTTCGTCCAGTCCAATGGGGGTCGGCCATGACAGCAGGACAAGAGGCACAGGTCTCCGAGGCCCAGATCGCGGTGCACTGGCGTGAGGAGGAGTTCCACGCCCCGCCGGCGAAGTTCATCGGGCAGGCGAACGCCTCGGACCCGGCGATCTTCGAGCGGTTCAGCGAGGAGCATTTCCCCGAGTGCTTCAAGGAGTACGGGGACCTGCTGGACTGGGATGCCTACTGGCACACGACCCTGGACACCAGCAAGCCGCCGTTCTGGAAGTGGTTTGTCGGCGGCCGCCTGAACGCCTCCTACAACTGCGTCGACCGGCATCTGGCGAAGAGCCGCGACAAGGCGGCGATTCTCTGGGTGCCCGAGCCGGAGGCCGAGGACGTCAAGGCGATCACCTACCAGGAGCTGTACAAGCGGATCAACGAGTTCGCCGCGCTGCTGCGTGGGTTTGCCGGCCTGAACACCGGCGACCGTGTCACCTTCCACCTGCCGATGGTCCCCGAGCTGCCGGTTTCGATGCTCGCCTGCGCCCGCCTCGGCATCATCCATTCCGAGGTGTTCGGCGGCTTCAGCGGCGCCGCCTGCGGCGACCGCATCGCCGACTCGCAGAGCCGCGTCCTGGTGACCATCGACGGCTACTACCGCAATGGCGACCTGATCGACCACAAGGCCAAGGCCGACGAGGCGGTGGCGCGGGCCGCCGAGCAGGGCCAGAAGATCGACAAGGTGCTGGTGTGGCGCCGCCACCCGGGCCGCTACTCGTCCAACACCCCGATGGTCGAGGGCCGCGACTTCTTCGTCGACGAGATCATGCCGGACTACCAGGGCAGCACGGTCGCGCCGGTGTCGATGCCGGCCGAGGCGCCGCTGTTCCTGATGTACACCAGCGGCACCACCGGCAAGCCCAAGGGGTGCGTGCACTCGACCGGCGGCTACCTCGCCTACGTCACCGGGACCTCCAAGTACTACCAGGACATCCACCCGGAGGACACCTACTGGTGCTTCGCCGACATCGGCTGGATCACCGGGCATTCCTACATCGTCTACGGGCCGCTGTCGCTCGGGACGACCAGCGTGATCTATGAGGGCGTGCCGCTCTACCCGGACCCGGGGCGGCCCTGGCGGATCGCCGAGCGGCTCAACGTGAACATCTTCCACACCGCGCCGACGACCATCCGGATGCTGCGCAAGTTCGGCCCGGACGAGCCGAAGAAGTACAACTACCACTTCAAGCACATGACCACAGTGGGCGAGCCGATCGAGCCGGACGTGTGGCGCTGGTACTACAACGAGGTCGGCAAGGGCGAGGCGGTGATCGTCGACACCTGGTGGCAGACCGAGAACGGCGGCTTCCTCGGCAGCACCCTGCCCGCCCTGCTGCCCATGAAACCCGGCAGCTGCGGCCCCGGGGTCCTCGGCGTCTACCCGACGATCTACGACGAGGAAGGCAACGAGGTCGAGGCCGGCAGCGGCCGGGCGGGCAACATCTGCATCCGCAACCCCTGGCCGGGGATCTTCCAGACCATCTGGGGCCAGCCCGAGCGGTTCGTCGCGACCTACTACGAGAAGTACAACCGCGACAAGGACAGCACCGACTGGCGTGACTGGCCGTACTTCGCCGGCGACGGCGCCGTCAAGGCGGCCGACGGCTACTTCCGCATCCTCGGCCGGGTCGATGACGTCATCAACGTGGCTGGCCACCGACTCGGGACCAAGGAGCTGGAGTCGGCGTCCATCACCGTCGACGAGATCGCCGAGGCCGCCGCGGTCCCGGTGATCGACGACCTCCGCGGCCGCGCGGTGGAGATGTACGTCGCGCTCAAGCCCGGCCTGCAGCCGAGCAAGGACGTCGAGGACAAGGTCATCAAGGCGATCGAGACCGAGATCGGCAAGATCGCCCGGCCGAAGAACGTCTGGATCGTGCCGGACATGCCCAAGACCCGCTCCGGCAAGATCATGCGCCGGGTGATCGCCTCGATCTCCAACTTCGCCGACGTCGGCGACGTCACCACCCTGGCCAACCCCGAGATCGTCGACGACATCCGCCAGCAGGTCCAAAGCGAGAAGGTCGCCCGGGGCGAGACCCCCCGCGAGCTGACCCCACAGGAGCTGGAAGAGATCAAGCGCTTCGGCCAGGAAGGCTGACGCGCCGATCGCCGCCGGGCGTCACAGGCGCCCGGCGGCGATGATCCGCTTCAGGAACGTCTGCGTCCGCGGATGGGTGGGCGCGGTGAAGATCTGCTCGGGCTCGCCCTGCTCGCAGATCACCCCGTCGTCCAGGAAGCAGACGCGGCTGGAGACCTCTCTGGCGAAGGTCATCTCGTGGGTGGCCAGCAGCATGGTCATGCCTTCGTGGGCGAGTTCCCGAATGATGTTCAGCACCTCGGCCACCAGTTCCGGGTCGAGGGCGCTGGTAACCTCGTCCAGCAGCAGCAACTTCGGCTGCATGGCGAGGGCGCGGACGATCGCCACGCGCTGCTGCTGGCCGCCAGAAAGGCTGTCGGGGTAGTCGCCGCGCTTTTCCTGGAGGCCGACGCGCTCCAGCAGCGAGTCGGCACGCCGCTCGGCCTCCTTCCTGGACAGCCGCAGCACCTGGCGGGGTGCCAGGGTGATGTTGCGCAGCACCGTCATGTGCGGGAACAGGTTGAACGCCTGGAAGACGATGCCGACGTCGCGCCGGTGCTGGTCGAGGTCCACTCCGGGGCCCGAGACCAGCTTGCCGCCCAGGGCGATGGTGCCCTCCTCGATCGGTTCCAGCGCGTTGACGCAGCGGAGCAGCGTCGATTTGCCCGAGCCGGAGGCACCGATGAGGCTCACCACCTCGTGCTCGCCCACGGTCAGGTCGATGCTGCGCAGCACCGTGTTGGCGCCGAAGCGCTTGACGACCCCGCGCAACTCCAGGAATGGTGTGTCGGCTTGAGGGCGAGCCCCGTCAGGCATCGCCGCTCACCGCCGCCCGGCCGCCATGCGCTGCTGGTCGCGCTTGAGCAGGTAGTCGGTCAGGCGGGTCATCGGGATGGTGATCACCACGAAGCACAGCGCCAGCCCGGTGAACGATGACAGGTTGAACTTGGTTCCCGCATAGATCTGCGCGCGGCGGAAGCCGTCCAGCACCCCGATGATGCCGATGAACGCAGTGTCCTTCTGCAGCCCGATGAAGTCGTTGAGCAGCGGCGGGACCACTCGCCGGATCGCCTGCGGCAGCACCACGAAGCGCATGGTCTTGGCCTGCGACAGCCCCAGCGAGCGCGCGGCGGCCGTCTGGCTCCAGTGCACGCTCTCAATCCCCGCCCGGTACACCTCCGCCACGTAGGCGCCATACACCAGGGTCAGCGCCAGCACCGCGAGCTGATACAACGACCAGTTGCTGAGCACCGGCACCCCGGCGATGGGGATGCCGAAGCCGACCATGTAGATCACGATCAGCCCAGGGAGCGCCCGGAACAGGTCGATGTAGCCGATCGCCAGCCAGCGGGCGGGAGCGCTCGCTCTGCTCCGGCTGGACCGGAGCAGAGCGAGCGCCAACCCCCAGCCGAGCACGCACACCTCGGCCACGATCATCAGCGACAGGTTGGTGGTGAACCCCTTCAGGACATCTGGGAAGCTCTCGGTGAACCGAGCCCAGTTGAAGAACGTGCCAAAGAACTGCTCCACCGTCAGGCCCCGCGATCAGGCACTCACGAACGGCACATCCGCCGGATCGCCGCCGAAGTACTTCTTCAACAGAGTGCTCAGGAAGCCCTCCGACTTGAGAGTGTTGATGACCTGGTTGAACGCCTGGAGATTTGGTGAGCCCTTGTTGACCACGGCGCCGTACTGCTCCCCGGTCTTGAACTGGGCGATGACCGAACCGTTCTTGATCTGCCCTGCCTTGACCGCTCCTAGCACGATCGGCGTGTCGAGCATCACGGCGTCGATCTGCCTTGCGGCCAGAGCGGTGAACGCGTCAACCGTCGTCTGGTACACCTTGGCCTCGGACGACGGCTTGATCGTCCCCTTGATGTAGTCGAGCCCGGTGGTGTTGATCTGCGCGCCCCAGCGAAGCTTCTTGGCGTCTGCCACGCTGCTCACCGTGACGCCATTCCGGGCGAGGACACCCTGATCGGCGTTGAAGTAGGGGACGGTGAAGCCGACCACCTTGGCCCGGTCGGTGGTGATGGTGACCTGGCTGAAGTCGATGTCGCAGCGGCACTTCTGCCCGGCGACCAGCCCGCTGAAGGGCATCTCGACGAACTTGACCGTCCCGAGGTTGAGCCGCTTGGCGATCTCCCTCGACAGGTCGACCTCGAACCCGCTCGGCTGGTTGTCGTAGGTCGTACCGTTCCAGAACGGCGGGGCCGGCAACTCCGTCCCCACCGTCAGTGTCCCGGCGGTGATCAGGTTCTTGAGTGGGGAGCTGCTGGCCTGCTGCCCGCCCCCCGAACTTGCTTTCTTCCCGCCCCCACAACCAGCGGCGACCACCGCGACCGCCAGCACCACGAACAGGAGCGCCCCACGGCGGCGTCCCAATGCTCCCATGCCGCACCTCCACCAAAATGGCGCACATTCCGGAGATGAAACATAGCCCCTCTGGAGCCGCGCAGGGAGAGGGAGCCCTGGATCAGCGCGGCAGAAGCGCCGAGTTGGTGCCCGCGGCGCGACTCGAACGCGCGACCTACCACTTAGGAGGCGGTTGCTCTATCCGCTGAGCTACGCGGGCCTGCTGCTGATGCATCGTAGCAGCGGCTTGAGGGGGACAGGAGGCGTGTGCAGGTCATGTGATGTCAAATCGGTGAATCGTGGGTTGTTGCGAGGAAGGGGACGACTTAGAGTCTTGCGGCGACCCCCATGACCGCGCCGAATGGAGCGGCTGAGCAGAGCGAGGATGACAACGTGACTGAGAGTCCTGGGATCAATACCGCTGTACCGCAGTCGGCCAGGATCTGGAACTACTGGTTAGGTGGCAAGGACAACTATCCGGTCGATCGGGCCGCTGGGGACCAGTACATCGAGGTGTTCCCGGGAGTGGTCGACATTGCGCGGGCGTCGCGGGGGTTCCTGACGCGGGCGGTGGCGTATCTGGCTGGGGAGGCAGGGGTCCGGCAGTTCCTGGACATCGGGACTGGGTTGCCGACGGCCGACAATACCCACGAGGTTGCCCAGCGGGTCGCGCCCGACTCACGGATTGTCTACGTCGACAATGACCCGCTGGTGCTGGCGCATGCTCGGGCGCTGCTGACCAGCACCCCCGTAGGCGTCACCGCCTATATCCATGCTGATCTGCGGGACCCTGACGCGATCCTGGCGGAGGCGGGCAAGACGCTGGACTTCGGGCAGCCGGTGGCGTTGATGCTGATGGGGATTCTGGGGCACGTCACCGAGTACGAGGAGGCGCGGTCGATCGTGCGGCGGCTGCTGGACGGCCTGCCGTCCGGGAGCTACTTCGCGCTCAACGACGGTACCAACGTCATCAGCAAGGAATTCGTGGCCGCCCAGGAGGGCTACAACCAGAGCGGCGCGGTCCCCTACGTCCTGCGCAGCCCTGAGCAGATCGCTGGCTTCTTCGAAGGGCTGGAGCTGGTGGAGCCCGGGGTGGTGTCGTGCCCGCGGTGGCGGGCGGATTCCGCTACCGTCGACGCCAGTGGCGGCCTTCCCGCCGAACTGGACGCGTTCGGTGGGGTCGGCCGCAAACGCTGACGTCACGGACGTCGTGCGCCGCGGTTACCAGTAGTACCAGCGGCGGGTGGTCGCACCAGGACGGATCAGCCAGCCGAGCAGCCACAGCACCAGGAGCGCCAGGGCGATCCAGAGCAGGGCTTTGACGGCGAAGCCGAAGCCGAACAGCAGCACGACGACGAGCAGTGCGATCCAGACCATGTGATTCCCTCCTTCCGGTTCTGCGTAGTTCGAAGGATCTCTGCTCGGATATGGGCAATGGAGGCAGTGGCCAAACCAATCGCCAGGCTCAACTGGTCTGACCGGTGGGTGCGCGGTCGTCCGGTCTAGCGAATGTGACCTATGCCCCGACCGGCTCGTCCGGGTAGAATCGCCGCTCAAGATCTGGCAATTTGCTCCCAGTACCGCCAGGGCGCCCTGCCCCCGCTTCGTGCCTCGCCGTGATGCCCGGACGGGACATGCTGGCTGTTCACGATGAAGAGAGGCGCCATGAGCGACGGCGGCGGCCCGGCTGGTGACCGCTTCCTCGACGAGCTTCTGCAAGCGCTCAACGCCGCCAAGGCGGGCGACCAGATGGTGCGGTTGCCGGCCCGCCAGAAGTCTGACCTGGCCGGGGCGGTGGCGCGGGCCTTCAACGAGCTGGTGGAGCGCAAACCAACGATGGAGATGGCCCGGGTCATCTCGGCGGTGGCCGAGGGTGACCTCACCCAGAAGATGGACCTCGACATCGACGGCCGGCCGATGGAGGGCGAGTTCAAGCGCATCGGCACGGCGCTGAACTCGATGGTGGACCAGCTGCGCGCGTTCTCGGCGGAGGTCACCCGGGTGGCGCGCGAGGTCGGCACCGACGGCCGCCTCGGCGGCCAGGCGGAAGTCCCCGGCGTGGCCGGCACCTGGAAGGATCTGACCGACTCGGTCAACGGCATGGCCTCGAACCTGACCGACCAGGTCCGCAACATCGCCCAGGTCACCACCGCCGTCGCCTCCGGCGACCTGTCCCGCAAGATCACGGTGGAGGCCCGCGGCGAGGTCGCTGAGCTCAAAGACACCATCAACACCATGGTCGACCAGCTCGGCTCCTTCGCCGACGAGGTCACCCGCGTGGCCCGCGAAGTCGGCACCGAAGGGCGCCTCGGCGGCCAGGCCTATGTCAAGGGCGTCTCCGGCACCTGGAAGGACCTCACCGACAACGTCAACCAGCTGGCCGCCAACCTCACCGTCCAGGTCCGCAACATCGCCCAGGTCACCACCGCCGTCGCCTCCGGCGACCTGACCCGCACCATCACCGTCGACGCCCGCGGCGAGGTCGCCGAGCTCAAAGACACCATCAACACCATGGTGGACCGGCTCTCGGCCTTCGCCGACGAGGTCACCCGCGTCGCCCGCGAAGTCGGCACCGAAGGCAAGCTCGGCGGCCAGGCCTATGTCAAAGGCGTCTCCGGCACCTGGAAGGACCTCACCGACTCGGTCAACTCCATGGCCGACAACCTCACCGACCAGGTCCGCAACATCGCCCAGGTCACCACCGCAGTGGCCTCCGGCGACCTGTCGCAGAAGATCACCGTGGACGTGCGCGGCGAGATCCTGTTGCTGAAAAGCACCGTCAACACCATGGTCGACCAGCTCAGCTCCTTCGCCGACGAGGTCACCCGCGTGGCCCGCGAGGTCGGCATCCAAGGCAAGCTCGGCGGCCAGGCCGAGGTGGAGGGGGTCTCCGGCACCTGGAAGCGGCTGACCGAGAACGTCAACCAGCTCGCCGCCAACCTCACCACCCAGGTGCGGGCCATCGCCGAGGTGGCCACGGCGGTCACCGAGGGCGACCTGACCAGCACCATCACCGTGGACGCGCCCGGCGAGGTCGGCCAGCTCAAAGACAACATCAACCAGATGATTGCCAACCTGCGCGAGACCACCACCCGCAACGAGGATCAGGACTGGCTCAACTCCAACCTCGCCCGCATCGGCAACATGCTGCAGGGCCACCGCGACCTGCGCACCCTGTCGCGGCTGCTGATGTCGGACCTGACGCCGCTGGTGGGCGCGCAGTACGGCGCCTTCTACAGCGCCACCGACAGCGACAAGGACAGGGACGCCGCCGAGCCGCTCTACAAGCTGCTGGCCAGCTACGGCTTCCGCCACCGCCGCGGGGTCACCACCAGCTTCCGCGCCGGCGAGGGCCTGGTCGGCCAGGCCGTGGTGGACAAGCGGCCGATCGTGGTCGACGACGCGCCCACCGGCTACATCCGCATCAGCTCCGGCCTCGGCGACGGCATCCCGGTGAGCATCGTGGTATTGCCGGTGGTGTTCGAGGAGCGCGTGCTCGCGGTCATCGAGCTGGCCTCGTTCCGGCGCTTCAGCGTGGTGCAGCGGGCCTTCCTGGAGCAGCTGGTGGAGACGGTCGGGGTGGTGCTCAATACGATCCTGGCCACCATGCGCACCGAGCAGCTGCTGGCGCAGTCGCAGGGCCTCGCCGAGGAGCTGCAGAACCAGCAGGAGGAGCTGCAGAAGCAACAGGATGAGCTGCAGCACACCAACGAGGAGCTGCAGGAGAAGGCGCAGCAGCTGGCCCTCCAGAACCGCGCCATCGAGGTCAAGAACGCCGAGATCGAGCTGGCGCGCCGGGAGCTGGAGGAGCGCGCCGAGCAGCTCGCGCTCAGCTCGCGCTACAAGTCGGAGTTCCTCGCCAACATGTCGCATGAGCTGCGCACGCCCCTCAACAGCCTGATGATCCTGGCCAAGCTGCTGGCCGAGAACCAGACCGGCAACCTGGACAACAAGCAGGTCGAGTTCGCCCAGAGCATGTTCGAGGCAGGCAACGACCTGCTCAAACTGATCAGCGACATCCTCGACCTGTCCAAGGTCGAAGCCGGCAAGATGGACGTCAGCATCGCCCCGGTCGACCTGGTCACCCTCGCTAGCGACATCGAGCAGATGTTCCGCCCGATCGCCGAGCAGCAGTCGCTGGACTTCGCGGTCGAGGTCGCACCGGATACCCCGGACCCGGTGGTCACCGACGAGCGCCGTGTCCAGCAGGTGCTGAAGAACCTGCTCTCCAACGCCTTCAAGTTCACCGAGGACGGCTCGGTCCGGCTGCGCGTCGGCCCGCCACCGGCCGGGACCCGCTTCACCCGCAGCAGGCTGCGTGCCGCGCCCGCGGTGATCGCCTTCTCCGTGGTTGACACCGGCATCGGCATCGCCTCGGACCAGCTGCTGGTGATCTTCGAGGCGTTCCAGCAGGCCGACGGGACCACCAACCGCCGCTACGGCGGCACCGGTCTCGGCCTGTCGATCAGCCGCGAGATCGCCCGGCTGCTCGACGGCGAGCTGCAGGTCGAGAGCGAGCCCGGCAAGGGCAGCGTGTTCACTCTGCTGCTCCCGGCCGTGGCCGAACCGCAGAGCGCCCGGACCAGCATGACCGAAATCGGCATGACCGAGGGCGGCGAGGAGGACACGCCGGAGGCACTCCGGGTCCAGACGCTCCTCGCCGCCGAGACAGACACCGCCGCCGCAGTGCCTGGAGCCACGCCCGGAGTCAGCGCGGTGGTCAGCGCCGACGCGGCCAGGTCGGCGTCGCTAGGGCCTTCCCACGCGGAGGCCATGCTGGCCGGCAAGTTCGTGCTGATCGTCGACGACGACGTCCGCAACGTCTACGCGCTCACCAGCGTGCTGGAGAACCGCGGCATGGAGGTGCTGGTCGCCGAGGACGGCCGCACCGGCATCGAGCTGCTGCGCGGGCGGCCGGGCGTGGACGTGGTGCTGATGGACATCATGATGCCGGTGATGGACGGCTACGAGACCACCCGCGCGATCCGCCAGCTCGACGGGTTCCGTGACCTGCCGATCATCGCGCTGACCGCCAAGGCGATGCGCGGCGACCGCGAGAAGTGCCTGGCGGCTGGCGCTTCCGACTACATCACCAAGCCGGTCGACGTCGACCAGCTCCTGGACATGCTGCGGGTGTGGTTGTATCGATGAATCGCGGGGAACGCTCCTTGCCTGGAGTGCAACGGGAAGGAGCGGATGTGGGGGGTGCGCGACCAAGGGTGCTGCTGGTTGATGACAAACCGGGCAACCTGCTCGCGCTGACCGCTGTCCTCGAACAGCTCGACGTGGACCTGGTCAGCGTCGGCTCCGGCGAGGAGGCGCTGCGGCGGCTGCTCGCTGAGGAGTTCGCCCTCATCGTGCTCGACGTGCAGATGCCGGGCCTGGACGGCTTCGAGACGGCGCGGCTCATCAAGCAGCGCGAGAAGACCCGCTACATCCCGGTCATCTTCCTGACCGCCATCAGCGGGGCGCCCGAGCACCACTTGCGTGGCTACGGGCTCGGCGCGGTCGACTATGTCTACAAGCCGTTCGCTCCGGACATCCTGCGGGCCAAGGTGGCGGTGTTCCTGGAGCTGTGGCAGCGCGGCATCTTGATCGAGCGCCAGCACGCCGAGCTGGAGCGGCGCCTGGGCCAGCTGGACCGGGCCCATGAGACGCTCGCCCGGCAGACCAATGATCTGGAGCGCTCCAACGCGGCGCTGGAGCTGTTCGCGGAGGTCGCTGCACACGAGCTGCAGGCGCCGCTGCACAACGCCGCCGGCTTCCTCGACCTGCTGCTGGAGCGCCACCGCGAGGTGCTCGACCAGGAGGCTGAACTGCTTGCCGAGCGCGCCGCCCGCGGGGTCGGCGAGATGCGGGCGCTCACCGGCAGGCTGCTCGAGTACGCCAAGGCCGCCACCGAACCACTGGCCACCGAGCCGGTGCCGCTCTCGGAGGTGCTGCAGGCGGCTGAGCGGGAGCTGGCGAAGCCGCTCGGTGCCGCCGCTGCCGAGGTGGTCGCCACCGACCTCCCCACGGTTCCGGGCGACCGGCGGCTGCTGACCTCACTGTTCGTGAACCTGCTGGACAACGCGGTGAAGTTCCAGAGCGAGGCTGCACCGGTGCTTTATGTCTCCGCCGAGGCCGCCCCGGGCCTGTGGCGGGTCACCGTGCGTGACAACGGCGTCGGCGTCGCACCCGACGACGTGCCCCGCCTGTTCACCGTGTTCGCTCGCCTGCGCTCGACGGCCGACCGGCCCGGCCACGGCATCGGCCTGGCGACTTGCCGCCGGATCGTCGAGCGCCACGGCGGGGTCATCTGGTGCGAACCCGCAACGGAAAACACCAGCGACGGGGCGGCGTTCTGCTTCATCCTGCCGTCCGCCGACGCCGACGCCGACGCCGACGCCGACGCCGACGCGGACGCGGACGCCGAGGCCGAGGCCGAGGGTCCGGACTGATGCCGCGTGTGCTGGTCGTCGACGACGACCCCGACTACCGGCTGCTCGTCCGGCTGGCACTGGCGACCGACTCGCGCTTCGAGGTCGTGGGCGAGGCCTCCGACGGGCACATGGCCGCCGCCGCGGCCGTCCTCTGCGAAGCCGACCTGGTGCTGCTGGACTGCGCCATGCCAGGGCCAGGTGGCGACGCCTTCGACGCGCTGCCCGCGATCCGCCGCGCCCGCCCGCAGTGCCGGGTGGTGCTGCTCTCCGGGCATGCCACCGAGGACCTGCGCGCTGCCGCCTGGTCCAGCGGGGTGCTCGGCTACCTGAGCAAGGACGTGCGGCCAAGCCGGCTCGGCGACGAGCTGGTGGCGGTGACCGGCCTGGTCGACGCGGTCGAGTCGGTGCTGCAGGAGACCTCGACGCGGCTCGCGCGCGACCCCCGCAGCCCACGGGCCGCGCGTGCCTTCGTCCGGCGGACACTGGAGGCCTGGCGCCTGCAACGGCCGCTGGACACGGCGGTGCTGCTGGTGAGCGAGCTGGTCACCAACGCGGTGACGCACGCAGGCTCGGACGTGCGCGTGGTCCTCCGGCTCACCGAGCACACCGCCCGGGTGGAGGTGGCCGACCAGGCAAACACCCCGCCGCCGCTGCCGCAGCGCAACCACAACGCGGCCGCGGGCTCTGGACGTGGCCTGCGGATGGTGTCGTCACTGGCGCGCCGCTGGGGTACGTATCATGAATCCGCGGGTGGCAAGACCGTTTGGTTCGAGTTGACACGTGACAGCGGCCCCGTCGGCACCGGGCTGGGATAAGAGGCACAGCATGGCGGAACCTCCAGAAGAGACTGGGGACCGGCTCGGGCTGCAGCGCCGCGCCATCGAGCGGCTGGAGGGCGAGCGCGACCGTCTCGAACGGCTGCTGCTGCGCCTGCCGTCGCTGATGGGCGAACTGGACGTCGGCAAGCTGGTCCAAGGCGTGGTCGAGGCCGCTGCCGAGCTCGCCGACGCCCGCTTCGGCGCCTTCGCGCCCGCGGACAGCGACGAGGACGCGGTCGCCTTCGTGGGTGCCGGCGGATCGCCGCCCGCGTTCGCCGAACCGCCGGCGCTCAAGTCGGCGCCGCTGCTCGCCGGAGCCCTGTGGAGCGGCCAGGCGGTGCGGGTCGACGACGTGACCACCTGGGCCTCACGCGACCAGAGCGCCCGCGCCTACGGCGTGTTCGCCGACGGCCGCCTGGTGCGGAGCTGGCTGGCCGTGCCGGTGCGGGGCCGCGGCGGGGCTATGCTTGGCGCGATCTACCTCGGCCACCACCGCGCCCACGCCTTCTCGGCCCGCCAGCACGAGCTGGTCGGCGGCCTCTGCTCGCAGCTCGGCGTCGCCATGGAGAACGCGGAGCTGTTCGCCGAGCGCGGCCAGATCGTGACCGCCCTTCAGAGAAACCTGCTGCCGCCGCTGCTGCCGGACATCCCCGGCGTGGACCTGGCCGCCCGCTATCGCCCCGCCGGCGCCAGCAACCTGGTCGGCGGCGACTTCTTCGACGTCTTCGAGCTGACCGAGCGGACCTGGGGGCTGATCCTCGGGGACGTGAGCGGATTCGGCGCGGAAGCGGCGGCACTGACCGGCATCGCCCGCTACACCGTCCGCGCCATCGCCGGGCCGGGCGACAAGCCCAGCGAGGTGCTCGCCCAGCTCAACGAGACGATGCTGCACCAGGGACCGGCGGAGCGCTTCTGCACCGCGCTGTACGCGCTGGCGACCCTGCCGACAACCGCTGAGTCAAGGGATGGAGGGGTGGCGGTGCGGCTCGCCAACGGCGGGCACCCGCCGGGGCTGGTGCTGCGCGACGACGAGTCGGTGGAGCGGCTCGACGAGGGCGCCGGCATGCTGCTCGGCGTCTTCTCCGACCCGGTCTTCGCCGACGAGCAGGTGACCCTGTGGCCCGGGGACGCGCTGGTCCTCTACACCGACGGGGTCATCGAGGCACGCGACGCGGACGGCGTGCAGTTTGGCGAGGACCGCCTCGCCGCGCTGCTGGCCACCTGCGCGGGCCGCTCAGCCGGCGGCATCGCCCGCCGCGTCGAGCTGGCCGCCCTCGACCACCAGGGCGACAAACCCTCAGACGACATCGCCATCGTGGTCCTGCGCGCCCGCCCCACTCCCCACCCTGCCTCCTAGCGGGTCGCGGCCGGTCAGGTAGCAGACCAGCCCGAGCAGGGCAAAGGTGGCAGCGCCGAAGCCAAGGCCGAACACCGCCTGGCCGCCGTGCAGCAGCCCGACCGCGCCGAGGACAGCCCCGACGCCCATGAAACTCAGCCCGCCAACCCTGTAGACCATCGTGGCTCCGTAGCCTAGACGCCGCTCGGCGGCATGTCGATGTCGCTTCTCGCGCGCTCGCACCTTCTGACTACGTATGCGGCCTACCGCAGTCAACGGTATCCGGCGGACCAGGGCGGCCGTACGTTCAGCTCGCAAGACAAGCAGCAAACCAAGCGAGCGTACCTCTGTCGCCGAGGAGGCTCCGAATGCCCAAGCTCGTCCACCCATTCCGGGGGTTCAAACTGGGGTCCCGTGTGGGATTGCCAGTGCGCCTGCTGGCCGCCGCGCTCATCGCCACGGGGTTGCTGGTCGCGGCCTCGGGGCCGGCAGCGGCCGCGACCGTGCTCTACGTCAACCAGAGCAGCGCCAGCTGCAACGACAGCGGCGCCGGCACGCAGGCGGCGCCCTTCTGCACCATCAACAAGGCCGCGTCGGTCGCCACCGCCGGCCAGACCGTCCAGGTCGCCAGCGGCACCTACAACGAGCTGGTGACCGTCGCCCACTCCGGCACGGCCGCAGCGCCGGTCACGCTGACCGCGGCCTCCGGGGCCAGCGTGACCGTCAGCGGCAAGGCCGACGGCTTCAAGCTCGCCAGCAAAAGCTACGTGGTGGTGCAGAACTTCACGGTGACCGGCACCACCAGCTACGGCATCCTGGTGTCGGGCTCCTCGCACGTCACCCTGCGCGGCAACCACGTCAGCAATGCCGGCCAGCGGGCCTCCGGCCTCACCAAGTACGGCATCAGGCTGCAAGCCACGACCGCGTCACTGGTGTCCGGCAACGTCGCCTTCAACAACTCCGACGCCGGCATCTTCCTGGACGGCACCACCAGCGGCGTTCGCGTCACGGGCAACACCACCTACGGCAACGCCCGCGGCTACACCCGCGCCGCGCCCGGCATCGACGTGCGAGGGCATAACAACACCATCGACCGCAACGTCAGCCACAACAACGAGGACTCCGGCCTGCAGTTCTACACCGGCTCGCACGACAACCTGGTGGTCGACAACCTGAGCTACCGCAACGGCGACCACGGCATCGACGACCTGCACGCAACCGGCCAGCGGATCATCTCCAACACCGTCTACGGCAACGTGACCGCTGGGATCAACGTCGAGGGCA
>WNGR01000209.1_pt1 | contig 60508 bp, 63 predicted proteins | sample 5407581 | NCBI WGS metagenome assembly WNGR01 (sample SAMN13153383, study PRJNA577476) | soil metagenome | isolation source: 80 cm soil or saprolite under Garry oak tree replicate 2 | place: USA:California | collected 2016-06-15 | reverse complement strand
GCGGGCGGCGCGCTGTTCCCATCCGCTGGGGGATGCCACTGCAGGAGGTGGACAGGCCGATGAAGGTGCTGTATGAGCGCGTCGCCGGGATCGACGTGCACAAGGACATGATCAAGGTCGGGATCCGGTCGCCGGGGGATAAGCCCTGGACCCGGAGATCGGAGGTGCTGCAGTACCGGACGTTTTACGGGGTGCTGCAGCAGATGGCCGCCGACCTGCGCAAGCGGGGCGTCACCCATGTGGTGATGGAGGCCAGCGGGGTCTACACCGAGCCGGTGTATTACGCGCTGGCCGAGCGGGACTTCGACGAGGTGGCGGTGATCAACCCGGCGCACGCCAGGGCGCTGAAAGGCCACAAGACCGACCTGTTAACCGAACTGCTTGGACATCGGGGCAGGTCAGAAGGCTAGGCGACGAACATCGCGGGCTACGAACCTGACCGGAATGTCGTGCTCGGCCGGTCATTCCGGTCACGAAGGGCGCTGGTCGCAACTGGGACGCCACGTAAAGCGGACTTCCAGTGCTTAACTGATCTCCTAGCTTCTCCTCGCTGCCGCTTGTCGGCATCAGCCGCCGTTGACCCGCAGAGTCCCTAGAGCCCCACTGACCTGCGACGACATCCGAACCTTCAACCCCAGGTTGATTGTTCGGAGAAGACGCGAGGGACTGCCTGCGGGTCGCGGAGCTGTTCGAGTGCGGGCTGCTGCGCGGCAGCTACATCCCCGTGGCGGGCCTGAAGGAGGTGCGGGACCTGACCCGGTACAGGATGAAGACGGTGCAGGCCCGCACCTCGGAGATCCAGCGGCTGGGCAAGGCGCTGGAATCGGCCGGGATCAAGCTCGGCTCGGTAGCCAGCGAGCTGACCGGCAAGTCGGCCACGGCGATGATCGAGGCGCTGATCGACGGGGAGCGCCGCGGGCGGGTGCTAGCCGACCTGGCGATCGGCCGGATGCGGACGGCGGGGAAGCTGGCCGACCTGTCCCAGGCCCTGACCGGCCGGTTCACCGAGCACCACGCGCTGCTGTGCCGGCTGCACCTGGACCGGATCGCCGTCTTCGACACGGCGGTCGCCGGGCTGGAGGACAAGATCGCGCGCAGGGCCGCCCGCTGGCAGCGGGAGCAGGACCTGCTGCGGACCGTGCCCGGCTTCGGGGACGTGGTGGCGTGCGCGTGGCTGGGCGAGATCGGCCCCGCCCCGCACACCTACTTCGCCAGCCACGAGAAGCTCGCCTCGTGGGTGACCCTGTGCCCGGGCAACCACATCAGCGCCGGGAAACGCAAGCACGGCCGGACCGGTGACGCCGGCACCTACATCAAGCCGATGCTGGTGCAGGCCGCCTGGGCCGCGATCCGGGTCCGGGGACGGCTGCGGGCCCGGTACAGCCGGCTGGTCCGCCGCTTCGGCGGGGAGAAGAACCCGGCCGCGAAGAAGAAGGCGATCACCGCGATCGCCCACACCCTGCTGAAGATCGCCTACCAGGTGCTCAGGAGCGGCAGGCCCTATGAGGACCTGGGCGCCGATTTCTACACCCGGAGGGAATCACCCCGGACAGCGCCAGGCCCACCTGCTGCGGCAGCTGCAAAAGCTCAACCCCGGCTGCACCATCACCATCACCCCCGCGGAGGCCGCCTGACCGCCCGGGGCTGACTGTCCCCATCGCCCGCTGACCCTGGAGCCCCCAGCCCGGCCCTTCCCACCGCCGGCCCTCCGGACGCCATCCCAGACCCTCGCCGACATCACCGGCCAGGGTTCGCTGCCGCGCGCCCAGCGGGGACCCAGTTACGTGTCAACCAGCAGGGTCGCGACTTGAGCCAAAACAAGATCGCGGCGGGCAGGCTTCGAAGTCGGAGGTGAGCATCTGCAGCGCCACCCGCCCGTGCTCGAACAGGGTGATCTGGCGGGCATCGCCGTAGTCCTTGATCTGCACGGTCTCCTCGGCCCAGGCGACCTGGCGCTGCTTCTCGCCGGTCGTGATGGCGGTGAGGACCGGCAGGCGCGCGGGGACCGCGAGCGGGGCGCGGCGGTAGGTGACCCAGTTCACGTTCTCGGCGCGGCAGTGCGTGAAGACCTGCGGGTAGGCGCCGCCGCGGTCGAACCCGAGCATGATCGCAGCGCCGGGCCCGGCGGCTTTCTTCAGCTCCGCCAGCGCTAGTGGCAGGGTCTTGGTCAGCCCGGACGGCTCGCCGGTGACAAAGCACACCGCCCGGCCGTCATGGGCGGTGACGTGGGTATCGGCGCGGCCCTTCTCCGCGCGGCCCGCGCACCGGCACGGCCGCCCCCGCGGCCGGGGACCCCGGGCGGCCCGCTGCCGGGAGCAGCGATGCCGTCGCGTAACGACAGCCGTGACGATACGGGCGTCCCGTGCCCGGCCTGCGGCCAGCCGTTCACCCCCGGGCGACGGCGCCGGTGGTGCTCGGATGCGTGCCGGCAGGCCGCCTGGCGGCGCCGCCACCCCGCCAGCCCGGCGGCCGCCGCCCAACTCCCCATCACGCACGGGCCGGCGCGAGAGCGCACCGTGTACGAGTGCCCGGCCTGCCAGGCCCGCTACCTCGGCCGGCAACGATGCGACGACTGCGGAACCTTCTGCCGCCGCGTCGGGCCCGGCGGGACCTGCCCCCACTGCGACGAGCCCGTCGCCGTCAGCGACCTCACCGCGCTCACACAATGACCACGCCAGCCCATCAGGAGGCCACCACGAAATCCCGCGACACCGGCCGCCGGCACCCCGAAACTGTCAGACCCGCCGCCTAACCTGACCATGAAGCCCGAACCTCGCCCGTCGATTTACGCCGGATTCCGACCCGCCAGCCCTGGCGGGCGAGCTGTTCGATGAGAATGCCACGCAGCTCCGGGTCCGGGCCGGAGTGAAGACGGTCATCAAGCCACCGACCGATGAAGCTGCGCAAGATGCGGCGTCCCTCAGCGCCCCACTGGTCAAGAGCGACCAGGACGTTGTGCACGGTGTCGATGCGGTTGTCGACAGCGACAGCAGGAAGGTCACCCAGGGGCACTCCTGACTCGCTCAGGAAGGTGACGATCTGCGCGCGCGAGTAGTTCTGCTCTATCGCCTTGCCGACCTGCTGGAGGATGAGGCTGCTGATCAGACGGCCATCATCCTCCGCAGGGTCCGGGACGGGCTGGACGACTACCCGGCCGCGTGCCCGGTCCTGCCCCGTCACGGTCAGCGCGAAGTCCAATAGCGCCTGGAGGTAATCGTAGGGGTAGGCGTCGCGAGATTGGGCCTCGAACTGGGCTCTGCGCTGAAGGTGAGCAGGCCGAGGTCACGCGCAATGTGCAGCTCCTGGATGAAGCCGCGCCACCGCTGATCTTCCACCACCCGTGAGCCATTGATCAACCATGAGGTACATGCCGTTCGAGGCCCTGATGACACCTCCGGCATACCGCTCCTGCTGGATGCGGTCGATCGCGCGCAAGATCTCGATGTTGTCCCACCGCGCCGTCATCGTCGTTCTCCCTCTCGATCTGCTTACGACCAGTGAGAGTAGACCTCGGCCAGACATCCCCGCACCAAGGCTCGGTGTCACTACTGAGCGGTAGCCTGATCGTCGCCGCAACCAGTTCGGCCGCTGCCGACCACGCGGCCTTCGAGAACACGGTCCGTCAGAGAGCACGTCATGAGCGCCGAACCCTAGTATGTACGCAAAGCCAACTGGGCGGAGAAGCACCTTGTGGGGCTCAGCGAGCGGGTGCTCGCCTTCATGGACAGCGAGCCGTACACAGTCATGGACCCGGTCGAGGGCAAGCGCGGACAGCGTTTCGCCCAGCTAGTTTTCACCGAGCAGCCAGACCATGGCATCGCGCTGATCGCTGGCGACGTCCTCTACAACCTGCGGACAGCTTCGACTACCTGATCGGGTCCTTGGTTCCACCTGGCCAGCGGAGCAAGGTTCTGTGCCCCCTGCTCCACGAGCCCGTATGGGACATACCGCAGGCCGAGGGCGAGAACAACGAGCGGACGACTAATCGGGAGAAATGGGAAAGCCTGACGCGCCGCATCAAGTCGGATGACGCGATTGAGATCATCAAGGATCTAATGCCGCTCGACTCAGTCGCCCAGCCGCCAAATATGCATGCGCTCGACCTCCTCAACCGACTCTCCAACAAAGACCGCCACCGGGATCTGTCTGTGATCGCCTGGGGACTTGGCGCGGCGCGAGCGAAGGTAGTCATGAGGGGAAGCGGGCAAATCGTTCCAGCACAGTTTCCCAGCTTTGACTTCACCCACAGGGGCTTCAAAGACGGCGCAGACATCCCCATCGACAAGAACGTCGCATACGTGAAGCTCAGAGGCACCCCGGTCGTAGTCATCCACGTCGGCGATCAATGGGGGAACGTACTTATGCCTGCGGCCTTCTGGACAGTTCTCGAATGGCTGAGGAAAGAAGCCATCGCCAAGCTCGGGCCGCACTCTCTTCCCACGTGAGCTGCAGCCCTGGGGTCGATCTCCCGCATGTTCTGCACCGTGCGGCGGTTCGTGATCGAACCAATGACCATGGCCAGAATGATCGCTGAAGGCCTCCGAGCGAAGGCGAAGTATCTGGCACCTTGGGGACATCACTATTTTCCGGGCCACGATAACTGTAGCGCCCATATCTGGCTGATCTGTGCTTCGACACCACTGCGATGTACCCCGAACGTACGGGCGGAATCGGCGATCCGGGATAGATATCGACCAGCCGATACGGTCACCCGCCGTGGGCGGCGGCATCGGGGTCGAGCCGGGCGGTCGGGTTGAAGCTCGTGGACGCATCGATCAGCTGGGCTGCTCGCCTGGCCGTTCGGCAAGTTCCTGGCATGCTGCCCGTACCGGCACGCCCGCCCGGTGGGCTGCGGCGCGGACATCGGCAACGGTGGCGAGGAGCGCGCACTGCCAGAAGTTGTCGGCCTCCCAACCGGCGACCTCATCGAGCAGCTCCAGTTCGACGCCGCCGTGCAGCGCCGCGGCCCGCCAGCACCGCGCACTGGAGCTTGCGCCGGCCCCGCCCCGCCCGAACTCGGGCAGGGCCGGGACCGGCCCTTCCAGCCGCAGCGGACCACCCGGGGCTGACGCATGACCAGGCGAGCGCGTCGGCGGTCAGCCCGAGGAACCTCCCCCGGCAAGGTGCGTTGCGCCGGTGTAGCGGCGCCAGTTCGCCGATCAGATCCGCCAGCGCGGCGTCCTGGGCTAGGCCGGTGACCAGGATGCGCCGGGCGCGTGCCAACGACCAGGCCGTAGCTCAGCGACGGCGGCCCGGTGTGACGGGTATCTGACAGATGATCTCCGTGTGCGTCGATGAGGAATCCATCAAATCCACCAGATCATGGCAGGTCACTGATACTAAGGTGTCTCGTATCGTTGGCATCGTCTATTTGGTCCCAAATTTCCCTGAAGACTGGAATAAGGCGATGACCGGGATCGGAGATCTGAAGCTCGCCCCATAGCCTAAACACGTTACCCTCTCCGCAATACTCTTGTAGTTGGAGTATCAATCCAGTATTGTCAATCAAGACAAATTTGAACGGGAAGCGACGATTCGCAATCCTTAAAGCGGAACGGCGCCCGCCTTGTTGGCGCAGTCTTAAAATCTCTTTACAATGTTTTAGTAGCGTCTCGTTCTCTACGCTATGCAGACCAGCACTGGGGTTGCTAGCTTGAATAATTCTTCTATAGGTGATGCGATGTGGAGGCGTCTCTGCGCGATGAATTATCTGTCGAAACACGCTATCTAGAATGTCTTGGTTCATCGAATCGTCAGGCCACGAACCGTTTTCGGCGATGACGTCCAAGATCCGCAGCTCCTCTTTGGCTGAAAGAATCATTCTTGCGCTCGTATCTTCATCCATTGAGGAGAAGGAGTTGACCTCTGACTGCAAAAGCCTACCCACGCGCAGACCGAATTGGGACTCCAAAGCGTACATGCTGTTTATGAGGTTGTCGGACAAGTTACCTAGATCTACTTCATATTGACTCAGGGATAGCCTAACGTCTGTTGCTATCGTCTTTGTCTGATCCCGAATCTGTTCATCGGCACGACGCCTCGAATCATCCCTCGACAGTTCACTTGCCACAAGTGCGGCTACAGCAAGAGACAGAAGCCCCACCATCGCCATCAAGAAGCTCAGTGATGAACTTAATACATTCTGCACGACCGCAGCCAGGACGGCTCCGGCTAGAGCACTCACAACCGCAAGCACGATCTTGTTTTGCTTGATAAGTCTCTTGATCATTTGAGGTCAAGCCGTCAATCTCTTGGACAGTACGACAAAATACAATTCGTCTATCAATGGACGTGCAAACGTTTCATCTGCAGGGAAGGACCGCCTTTCGCCAGTATGGCGATAGCCCATCCGCTCATACCAAGCAATAAGCTCTCTCTGCTGTGCTAGCACGGTCATTTCCAAAGTCTCTGCCCCGAAGATCTCTACCGCCCATCGTTCTGCCCCAGCCATCAGGCATCGGCCGAAACCCCGACCCTGTTGGAAAGGCGAAACCGCAAAGGTGCCAAAGTAAGCCAACCTATCGCCGCGGTCTTCTAGCTGGCAACAGGCCACAATGTTTTCCCCATCACCTAGTACCAGTATGACCGAATTAGGAGCTCTAATTATATTCTTGACCCGCTCCACGTCGATCCGATCACCTTCGACCAAATCAGCCTCACTCGTCCATCCATGTCTACTTACTTCTCCGCGGTATGCCGATCGAATCAGCTCTACCAGCTTCTCTGCATCAGTACTTGCAGCAACATGGAGGCCGCTCACTAGCGAGGCTCCCGACGATGCCATGAGGTCATGTGATTATTTTTGCATATCCAATCGTGATTTGACTAGCTGCGGGATGCGGATGTAGTCAGGAAGGCGCCTAAAGCGCGGCCGAGCGTCAACTGGCAGGGAAGGTTGCGTATCGGCTACGCACGTCATTCTGCGGTGCGCATGCTGGCCATGGGCCATGGCACCTGCCTGGGAGGCTTGACATTTCGTCAGCTCAGCTGACTTTGCGCGGTACATGCAATCATGGCTAGTGCGACGTCGCGCTCAGCTAGCGGCTTGGCCCTGCTATGGTTGCCTGCCAGCCGCTCGTGCCGAACTGACTCATCTGTGCGATCTGCTGGCTCATGCGGCATGCGGCGATCGTTGTTACTAACTCATAGTCGGCGATCAGGTCGCCGTCGCCTCTCCTGGCGAACTCACTGACAGTGATCGACCGATCCTCGCCAGCTCAGCGCGCGGATGGGCGTGATCTGCGTATGTGCACGCCGGTGAGGTTATCGAGGCGATCCCCGGTTAGCCTCGCGCCGCGAGGTCGAGCGCGAGGACGTGCTCGCCCCACATGACCCGGCCCGTGTCGGTGAAGCCGTAGCGGAGGTAGAACCCGCGCGGCGAGCCGGGGCCGTCCGCGCAGCTGGTGTAGAGCACGCCGGGCCGCGTCCACCGTGTCGGTAGCCGCATTTACCATCGCGCTCCCCGCTCTGGTGTTCGCGGCCTTGACCTTGCCGATCCGTGGAATCACCTCAGATGGCCACGACCTGCCATTATGGCTGATAGCAGTCATCGGGATTGGCTCAATGCTGATCGGAGCCGTCGCAGGCGCCGCGGGAGCCCGGTGGATCTCAAACCGGGCACGATGAAGCCCCCTACGGACTTCGGGTCGTTCCTGCAACCCTCGGCGGAGCGATGCCTTGCCGCCTGCATCCGGGATCCGGGGAGGCCAGCCTCGTGGATCAAATCGTCAAGGGCACGGGCGGCCAGTCAGATGAGCACATCACCTACTACCTGCGCGGCAGGCGCGCCAGCATCGGCTGCTCATGGCCCGCTGCGCGCCAGATCGGCCTCGGCCGCCTCGATTTCGCGCAGCTTGCGGGCGAGCGCTTTGGGGTCGTGGTCGACCACCACGCGGAGTGAGCTGCCGACCCTGCGTTCGGCGGTCCAGGCCAGGCCGAAGGCGATCATCCACCGCGCGGCGAACGGCGCCAGTGATGGCGGCATCCGCGGCTGTTCAGGTTCGGCCATCGCGGCGAGCAGACCGGCCAAGACCGCGCGGCACCGCGCGGCCCGGTCGAGCAGCACCGACGGTGGCGTGCCCGGATCGGTCTCAAGGCTCTCAGCGAGGTGACGCTCGGCGGCGCGGCGGGCCGCGGTGATGCTCAGCGTCTCGTCCGCCGTCATCGCGGCTGCGCTCCTTCGCCAGCCCGCCACACCTGCCGGTCATCAACGGGCAGCCTGGCCGGCGATCGCCGCCGGGGCGTAACCTCTCGTAGCCGCGGCCGGTCCTTCGCCTCCGACGGCAGACAGCAGGGCAACTGCGGCGACGTGGCGACCGCTTGCCCGGCGACGACCCTCACCCACGATGACCTCGAACGACCCGTCGCAACCCGAGCGAGTGCGGACCAGCGCATCAACGACGAGTTCATCGGCGAGGAGGACGGCCGTGTCTGCACGCGGGCAGCCGTCCAGAGCACCGGCAACGAACCAGCACGCGTGCTTGACTTGATTGAGGCCGCCCGGAAACATGTGGCGCTGCGGCGTGGCCGCAATCGCGGCTCCGGCGACAACAGGCAACCGGGCGACCAATCTGCGGACCATTCCAGGCCCTCCTGCCTAGGATTGCCCGACCAGCGACGAGCCAACGCCTGCCTTACACAGCGCGGATATCCCTGCGGCTGTAGGCCCTTCGGCTGTTGCCGGCCGCCCCCGTCCGGCCGGGGTAGCCAACATCGTGATCGAACTCTTCAAGCACGCCAAGTCCGCGGTCAACGGGCGCCCGGAGCGGCACAGGCGATCACCGACCTGAGCTGTCGCGGCGCCCCACGTCTGGGGCGCGGCGGATGTGGAGGCTCGGTGCTGGGCGAGCAGTCATTAGGGACGTGACCCCGGGCTTTGACCTCAGGGCCGTGTGCTCTGGCCCAGATGAGCAACTCCGCGTTGCCGACGCCGTTTGCCGGGTATTGCGCCCCCTCTAGCTTTGCCCGCCGTGCGGTGCCGGCTGAGCGCGCCCGATTTCGAGGTGATCATCCACGAGCTGGCGGTACGCCGCCTGGCCGCCCCGCACGACGGGGCCCGCAAGCAGCTCTACCACCTCAACCTGGCGACGGGCGTGCAACGGCGGGGCAGCGATCTCCTTGCGGATGCTGCCGGTCGATGCCCGGATCGACAGCTACTCATCCCGCTGTTTGCCGGCTTTCGGTCGCCTTACTTCACATCCGCCGCGCTCCGGACCTGGCTCAAGGTCTCGCCAGTCGGGAACGTACGCGGACAAAAGCGCCCGGAATCGCTTGCCGTGCGATCGGATACGGAGGTGGAGGAGTTCGTGGACGATGACGTAATCCTGGAACCGCCCGTCCTTGTCCACGAGGTCCAGGGCCAACGTGACTTCCCCGGCGGGCGAGCAGTAGCCCCACCTGTCCTTTAGGTCTTCGAATCGCAGCGCCACGGGATTCACCTTGAGTCGGAGGGCCCAGCTCATCGCGCGCCGTTTGAGTTCCTGTTCAGGGTAGAGGTGCGCTCTCACGGCCGGACCAAACGAGTCAAGACGTGCATCGTGTCGTCGACGATCCTTGCCCTGTCGTCCTTGTCGAGAGCGAGCAGCGGTTTGTAGAGGCTCAACCGCAGTCGTCGCTGCTCGTCTGCGTTCTCCGACCAGTTCGGGAACCGCTCGATCAGGGTCTCGACCTCGCCTGCGACCTGTGCAGGGTCGATGCCGGCCCGTTGGATGGCGTTGGTGCTCCTGAGATTCCAGAACACGGCGAACCCGGTGGTCGACAGGCCGCTTTCTTCCGCCGCCTTGCGTGCTGTGGCCTTCTCCTCTGCCAGCAGTGCGAGTTCGTCGATCGCCGACAGGCCAGTGATCTTGCGTTCCTCCATGTCCTTGAGTACGCGCTCCGCCCGGTTACGCAGAGAATCGAGCACGACAGCACCGGCGGGATCGTTGTCCATCTCGTTGCGCAGACCCCGGACAAGATTGTAGGCCTTGCCCTCCTCCGGCCCGTCCTCGGCGCGTAGCGATTCGAGCGTGTCGACGTCGAACGTGACCACGCGTGCGATCCGGCCGAGGCCTTCCTGGCTGGCGCTTTCCTGTACGAGTCGCTGGGTCTTGTACGCCAGGTCGGCAACGAAGCCGCCAGTCTCGGAGTAGGCGTTGCGGACCGCCGCGTACAGCTGGCTCAGCCGCTTGTAGGTGGCGATGTGGTCCCGAAGCTCGGCCGACGGCGAGAGGATCTCCCACAGCGACTCGATGTCCTTGTATGCGGTGAAGAAGGCTTTGCGCGCCTCGGGATCGAGGAACGGTCCGTACACGACCGCTTCGAGCTGCGCGTCCGCGCCGCCAGCTGTCGTGACGGTCAGATAGTCCGTGGCGGCGGTTGCGATCTCGGCGTGCAGGTCCGCCATCAGCACCGCGATGTCTTCGAGCGCTCCTTCGATGGACTCCGAGTCGAAGCGCAGCGCCTTGGTCAGGTTGCCGAGAACGCTGACGAAGTCGACGATCAGACCGACGCGTTTGCCGACGTTGTTCGCGTCGACGTAGGGCCGGTTCACCCGTGCCAGGGCCTGGAGCAGGACGTGGTCGCGCATCGGCTTGTCGAGGTACATCGCGTACAGCACCGGAGCGTCGTAGCCGGTCAGCAGCTTGTCGGTGACGATGAGGATCTTGGGGTCGTCGGTTGGGCGCTTGAACAGCCGACGTACCTCTTCTTCCCGGTCATCAGAAAGCTGCAGCTCGGCGACCAGCGGCCGGTCGACCACATCAGCGGCGTTGCGGCTGTACACCGGAACCGACCACTCGGGCGGAAGGTGACGGTCCAGGGCACGCTTGTACTTCGCGACCGTCTCGCGGTCGACCGCCACGAGGAACGCCTTGTAGCCCAGCGGCAGCACGTTCTCGCGGAAGTGGGTCGCGACGAACTCGGCGACATCGGCGACCCGTTCGTCTGCTCCGAGGAACGTTTTCAGCCCCACCGCGCGGTCGAGGACCCGGTTGAGTTCCTCGATGTCGGTGATCTCCTCGCCTTCCGCGAGCGCGAAGAACTCTTCGTCAAGGCGCTCCGTCGGCAGCCGCAGCGATGACGGCGCCATGAGGTACTTGATGGGAAGCGTCGTCTCGTCGTCGATCGACTCAAGGATCGAGTAGTGGTCGAGGTACTCGTCCTCGTCTTGAGACCCGAAGATCTCGAACGAGCCCTGCCCGACCTTCGACGCGGCCACCGGCGTTCCGGTGAACCCGATGATCGTAGCGTTCGGCAGGGCGGCCATCAGGTAGCTGCCCAAGTCGCGCGCCACGGACCGGTGAGCCTCGTCGATGAACACGAAGATGTTGTCGCGGGTCGAGGTGGCTTGCGCAGCTTTGGTCTGCGGATTTGGCTTTCGTGTCAAAGACCGCCTTCCTCGCCGAAGACATGCGCGTAGAGGGCGAACCGGATCTGAGAGCTCATTTGTGTCATGCTTACTCACTCGACGAGCTACAGCGCGCCTTGGGGGAGATCGGGCCAGCCCTCAGCCGGGCCAACCGAGCAGTCAGGCTAGCCCGCGCCGAACGCACCGCCACGGCGGAGCAGTTGAGTGCAGCCAGGCAGGTTCGGGAAGCTCTCGAAGAGCGGCTAGATACAGCACGGCTCGAAATGTCTGCAGCACGCGGACGGCACACGCAAGCTCAGCGAACTGCCGAGCAAGTGCTGGCCGCGCAACGACTACGTGCGGCAGCGGCCGCATGGGACGAACAGTGCACCACGCTTCGCGAGAGCATCGAAAGAGTTACCGGCCCCCTGGGCGATTACATACCGCTGCCGCGGGCGGTACGGCAAGCGAAGCTGTCGGTGAGCCGGGAAGTTGAGGCTGCTAGGACTGAGCAAGCTCAGCTCAGAGCGCGCCTTGACTCGCTCGAGGAAGCGCTCACGAGCCTGCGAGCAGCCGACGGCCAATGCCCGGTGTGCCTGCGTGACCTTGACGATCAAAGTCGTGAACGCGCAGAACATCTCCATTCAGAAGGCCTTTCGCGCCTGCGCGAGCGACTGCAGGTAGTCGACCCGCAACCGCTTGCCGAACGCCTCAGCCGCATTGATGCGCTGGAGTTGCGAATGGCTGCGATAGGCGAACGGCCTGTCTCCGAGGAAGGAGGCAACCTCGACGCCGCCAACGCCGACATTGCCGCCACTCAGGCAGACCTCGAGCGGACGGCGGGAGCGCTCAGAGAACTGGAGCTGGCAGCCCAGGATGCAGACGGAGACATCGAGCGCATAGCAGCCGAGCTTGCTGAAGCCGAGCAACTCAAGAGGCTCTACAGGGAGGTTGCCCTGCTAGAAGCGGCGGACAAAGCCCTCGACCTGACGATCAGCACAGTCCTTGGCGAGCAGTTGGCCCCGCTGACAGCAGAGGTGAATCGCCGCTGGCAGGTGGTGTTCCCCGATCGGCCGAACCTGACCCTGACGCCAGATGGGACGATATCGCGGGATGCAGCTGGCTCTTCTCTCGCGTTCCCCGCGTTCAGCGCTGGCGAGAAGCTGGTCGCGAAGCTGATGATGCGGCTGACGACGCTCCTGGCCACCACCAACGTGCCGTTCTGCTGGATCGACGAGCCCCTTGAGCATCTTGATCCGCGGAACCGGCACCTCGTCGGCTCGATGCTGGCGCACATGAGCACCGCGCCGGGACTGGAGCAGATCTTCATTACCACCTACGAGGAGCCGCTCGCTCGCCGCCTTGCCGAGTTCCAGCCAGGGCAGGTGCGGGTCGAGTACCTGCGAGTCGAGCACGTGAGCTGACGGCCACGGAGCCGCCGGGCCGCGTCATCTTTGCTCTTGCCGCCTGATAGGCAGCGGACAGGATCGCACGATCCGACGTACGCACAAAGTGGCAGGAGAGGCAGCTGATGCTAACGGATGCTGTCGAGGAGACTCTCCTATTGCCTGCCGCACGGGTGAGTGAGGAGCGAGATGACCGAGCGAGATTTCGAGGTTCAGGTGAAGAGTCTGGTTACAGGCGAGACGGTTCGTTTCAAGATGGACGCCACTGCCACGGTGAAGGCCACCTGGGACAAGGCGTACGAGGAGCTGCAGGAACACCCCCGCCAGGGTGAGACGTTCCGTTGCGCCAACGGGACCGACCTGACGAACCGGCTCGACGCCACGCTGGAGCAGCTGAGGCAGGACGGCATCTGCCCGGACGCGCACTTCGAGATCCGGGGACCATCTGGGGGCGCCGAGGCCGGTGCCTGACCATCCCCTGCCGACACCGGCATCCCCTGCGGTCGCCAGGGCCGCCGTCCTGGCCCATCGGCAGGCGGCCATGGAGGGCTTGCGATGGGAGGAGGAGTCGGCGCTCGTGACCTACGCGACCCTCCCGGCCCAGCGGACCGACGGGGTGACGGACAGCTATCTGGCCCGGTTCTCGTTCGTCTACTACCCCGACTGGCCCCCGAGCGTCACCTTCGTAAGCCCGGCAACCCGGGCCTATGACGCGGCGCATTGGCCCAAGATCAATAACTCCGACCGGATGGCGTTCCACCCCGTGTACGGCGACGCCCCGGCCGGCCTGATCTGCAACAGCATGTTCTTCGAGTTCTACTTCTGGGGCGGTCACGCAAGGCAGGCCGGCCAGTGCTGGGAGAAGAGTCTGCACACGATGGCCGCCACGGTGGCGGAACTGCGGATCCACCTTTCGCAACTTTACTACGTAGGACCGAACCGGTGAACCCGCTGTGCCTCACCACGCGGCTGTGGGAGCTCACGCTTGACTTGATGGCGCCCTACGCGGAGCGCGGTGTCGAGGCCGGCTGCTTCTGGTTCGGCACCAGAACGCCCGAGGCCGGCTTCGCCCTGGTCGCTGGCATCCCACGCCAGATCAACCGCCCTCGGAACTTCGAGATCCCCAGCGACGCCCTGGCCGAGCTGATCACCGCGCTGCCGCCCGCCGGACTGGTAGCTGTGGCCCAGATCCACACGCACCCCGGAACCGACACCGGGCACTCGCCCTGGGATAACGACCTGGTGGTGTCGCGCAAGCTGTACTCGCTCGTCCTGCCCGGATACGGGAGACGCCCTTGCCCGGTGGACGCCGTCGCTGTCCACGAGTTCAGCCAGGGCCGGTGGCAACGGCTGAGCAGCGACGACGCTACCCGCCGGATACTGCACACCCCCGAGCTGGTGGACACACGGGGATGAGCCTGCCAAGCGGTGACCGGCACCTCCGCCGGGAGCCGACCGGCCGCATAGCCCGGCGGCCCGGCGCGCTGGCCACCATCGGCGTGATGGCGGACGATACCTTCGCGGCGACCGTCGCCGGACAGCATCTGCTCCTCATGCTGGTCAACCTGCTAGCCCGCCAGTTCGGCGTTGTCGGCACGATCGCGGTGAACGTCCCGAACGTCGCGCTCGACGAATCTATCTCGTGGCCCGGAGTGTCATCGAAGCAGCTCGCAGCTGCCGTGATTGAAATGGCGCACTTCGTTGCCGGGCCTGAGATGGAGATCCGGGCGTCGGCTGGCCAGCCGGATTCTGACGTACTCGTGCTGGCTGGCAGCTTCGACCCCACGGTCTATGACGTTCCGGCGGTCGCCGCCGTAGCCGACGGCTGGCGTTGCGCGGTGTGCAGCACCCACCTCGTGCCCCCTGTGTCGGCCGCGACTCGGAACCCAGTTGGCCCTTACCTGGCGGCTTGCATGGCTGCCTGGTTCGTCTTCGACGTTCTCTGCGGCAGCGGCCGACCAGTCGACGCAAGTATCAGCCTCTGGGACGCGAAACCCGCGCAGTGGCCCGCATTGGCGGTGGGAGCCGAGCCCGAGGGGTTGATCCTGCCCGACTGCTACCTGATTGGGGCTGGCGCCGTGGGCGCCGCGCTGGTACGCACGATCGCCGCCATCCCCCGCCTGCGCGGGCGAATCGTGGCGGCCGACCCACAGGAACAGTCCCGGACCGACCGGAACCGGCTGGTCAGCGGAGGCTACAACACCGTCGGCATGCGGAAGGTGGATCTGGTGGCCGCCGAAGCGCGGCCAGGCCTGCAGATCTACCCGGTCCACGGCCGGTGGCCCGACGATTACGTAACCAGGGCGGACCGCGCCGTCCCGCCAAACCTCCGGGAGCGCGAGGAAGCCTTCAGGTACGAGTGGGTCCTGTCGTGCGTGGACCGCAACCGTGACAGGCAGGGGATCGCCCGCTATATGCCCCGTCATGTGATCGGCGGCAGCACTGACGGCCTGGTCGCACAGGCCGTCTACTACTCGATGATCGGGACATGCGAGTGCCTGGCATGCAACCACCCGGTCCTCCGGCCGGAGACCCTCGAAGAGTTGACGACCATGCTTGCTGGCCCCGCGGCGCGGGCGGGGTGGCTCCAATCACACGGAGCTGACGCCAAGACGGCAGCCGCCGTCGAGGAGTACCTAAACGCTCCGCAGTGTGGCGGGCTCGGAGAGGCCGAACTGGCACGGCTCGGACGGGAGGGAGAGGTCGACTGGTCGGTTGGCTTCGTCTCCGTCGCTGCCGGCGTGCTACAGGCCGCGATCTTCATTCGATGCGCGCAGCTCGGCGTCGTCTCGGTGACCGGTGATAGGCCCGAGCTTCGCCTTCTATTCCACAGCCTGGAGTTGGTTGCCAGCGCGGCGCGCCGGGGGGAGGACTGCGGCCTCTGCTCCGACCCGGAGATCCTCGATCAGTGGCGCGAGCAGTGGGAGCCCGGGTCCGGCACGCCCCTGAACTGACCCACCTCGTGGCCCTCAGGCCTGTCGCTATTCCTCCACCTGGGCAGGCGCACATGCTCCATTTCGCGGGCCGGAGAAACCACACCATCACCAAGCTGCGCCAACGGTCGGCAAGGCACTGACGTGCCCGGTCGTGCCGACCAGCTTCCTGAGTCCTGAAGCGCCAGTGCGGTCTTATAGAACACCAATGCCGCGGCTACCTCGGCGGCGCTCAGTCTGATCGAATCTGCCGCCGCCTGCCGGGTGTGCTGCGACCGCTCCGCAGATCAAGCGGCGCCAGGTCTGCCCAGTCCAGCCGTCGAAGTCCGACATCATGTGCCTGATCGGCCACGACATAGCCGCGTGGCGACGGGAACTCGGGCCTGGCGACTTCGTTCAAACAATCAGTCTGAACCGGCACGCGCAGGTAGCCGGAATCTAGACCCGTATTTCGCACATGGGGCCAGGTGAGCCGGCCAGCTTTCTGGGGTCGATTTCGAGCAGGTCGAGCAGTTGCTGCTGGACAGGGTCTGGCTCGGGTATCTGTGGCGGCCCGTCGTCGGCCCCGGCGCGCAGGCGCAGGGTGGCCAGGGCGGTGAAGATCAGGCTGGCGGTGGGCTTGGCCGGGCGGTCGGCGTAGAGGCCGTCGATCCGGACGGCGGGTGCGAGGTTTCGGCGGGCCTGGCGTTCGATGAGGCTGCAGGTGAGCAGGGCCATGCAGATGACGCCGATGATGGCGGTGATGCGCCGGTTGGCGTGCAGGAACATCGGCGCGACGGCGAGCGGTGTGCCGGCCCACCGCCTGAACCGGCCGCTCGGCGGTCGCGGCGCTGGCCATCTGACACCGGCAGCGTGGTCAGGACTGCCGGGCAGCGGGCCTTCTTGACCTCTCGCGTCACCGGTGCCGTCCCGGTCCAGGTACCTGAAAGGTCCACCGCAGGTACATCGCAGGTCAGTAAGAGGCCGGCGACGCTGGCCATGGCACGGCCTGCCAGGAGCCGGTTCGCCCATGGCCGGTCATCGCATTCTGCAGACCATGCGCGGCCAGGCAGGCGCGGCCTGCTGCCCGGCGTGGTATCGCAATGAAGCGCCACGCTGCCAGGCGGCACAGGTTCTCCCCGGTCCGAGGCGATACCCCGATATCAGCAGGGTTCTCGCGACTGCCCGCGGATCTCGTGGTCCATGCGTGAGCCAGAACAGGTCGGCCACCAGTGATCGCCCCGGGCGCCGGGCGGGCTCTTCACCGAGGACGGCGGGCCAGCGAAAGCCAGGAGCAAGCGGTTCGGCGAACCGCTTGCTCCGGCCGGAATCCGTCCGCCATATGTCCGTAACCAGCGTGGCGCGCTGACGTCTCCTGACCAACGATGACACAAGACGACACAATGCACGACGGCCTGCGAGACCAGGAAAACCCCAGGCCACGGGCCGTTTCCACAGGTAGTGGCAGGTGTTGGGTTCGAACCAACGTAGGCTGAGCCGACGGTTTTACAGGGAGCCCATCGGCACTCATCGGAATGGCCGCTGACCTGGCGTTTCTTCATTCAGCACCGCGTGGAATCCGTGTTCTGTCCGCCCGGCGTCCGTGCATTCTGAGTCGCCCAGGTCAGTGGGCCGGGGCCGCCAGGTGCCCGTCCAGTGAAGTCCACCAGAGTCCCATTGTTGCTGTTCATGCTTGGCATCTGCACGGCCGACAACCTGCCGAACTCGGTTGGCAGAAATCGGCTTGCCTAGCACCGGGCCAGCTTCTTCTGTTCCCTGAAGCCAGCGTACGCGGCTCGGCGCGTTTGCCGGACAGGGGTACGTGGCTCCTCTAGTCTCTGGATATGGATGATCTCAGCGTCGCAAACAGCACGAAACCGGGCATCGGGCCGGCTGGCATCTCTTGGCGGAAGAGTTCGTGGAGCACCTTTAATTCAAACTGTCTCGAAGTTGCCGAAATGGGTAACTATGTACTTGTTCGTGACTCAAAGGATCCGGGCCCTATGCTGAAATTTAGCTGTAGTGAGTGGGCTGCTTTCATCGACCGTATCAAGCACGGGAGTCTTTAAGATATCATCGCGCCCTGCGGGCCTGTTGACTAATTTTTCGCCACGCCAGTACGCCAGCTATCAGTGCTGTGCCTACCAGCGCGAACTGCTGAAGTTCCTTCTTTCGATGAAGGGCTGAGTTGTCGATGCGGCCGGTAACTTTTACAGGATCAGCCACTGGAACTTTACTTGCCACTACCTTCTGGTATTCCTCATCGACGATGCGGGCGAAGTACCAATATCTACCTTCATTAGTACTAAGTACATTATCTCTGATAGCGGCCCAATATGTTCGTCCTGCCCTGCTATTGAATAGCTCACCTCTCGCCATCTTTCTGACAGTCGGGGCCGTGATTTCTCCAACCACGTAATTTCCCGCCCAAAAAGACGTCCACATGTGAATGTATAAATGTTCACGAATTTTTGCGCTCTCCGCCGGAATAGGCAGACCCCATGGTGCCCCCATGGCGGTCATTAAGGTAGGATCTTCCATTTGCATCATTATCAACTGTTGTTGAAGGGTCCGGATTGTTTGTTCCCTAGCAGTATGTCCGGCACGTGCTTGATAGAGAAGAGAAATGACGACCCCAGCCAAAGCCAGGGAGCTGACCAAAGCTGAGATCGCTCCATAAGCTTGACCTATCTTCGCAAGCTTTCCCCAGTCTTTGCTCAAACCCTCTAGCCCTGTCAAGGCGAAAGGGAGCAAGGCTATCAAACTTATGGCAATCAAAAACGCGACTGCTGTAAGAGTGATCAGAGCCTCATGGCGTATGGACAACCTTCGGTTCATCGTTCTTCACCGGCCTACAAAGTTCTAGTCGTTGAAGGTCTCCTATGGGCTCCATAGGAGACATGACCTCAGGCGCCCAAACTTCGACTTGCCTCGTTCCTGGTCATATGCCTTGCCGGGATGTCACGGTACAGGATGGCGCAGTTGCAGCGCATCAGCTAGGCGGCCGTAGGTCGCGGCGACAGTACAGCTATGGACGTGATCACTCGCAGCCTGTACTGCTTCAGAACTCGATGCATGGTCCGTGAGCTGCGGTTTGGCACGATCGGCGGGCTGGGGCAAGATCGCGGTTCGTGTCTGTCCGCCTGTTGTCACTGATCATGATTCGGCTCTTCGGGTGGCTGGTCCTCCTGGGGCGCAGCCAGGCGTCCAAGGAGGTGGAGATCATGGTCCTGCGTTACGAGGTGATGGTGCTCCGCCGTCAGGTCGCCCGCCCGAGGCCGGACTGGGCCGGCCGGGCCGTCCTGGCGGCATTGGCTCGGCTGCTTCCGGCCGCATTGCGTGGCGGCCGGCTGGTTACGCCTGGAACCCTTCTGGCGTGGCATCGTCGTCTCCTCACCCGCCGACGGACGTACCCGAGCTCGCCGGGTCGGCCGCCGGCGGGCAAGGAGATCCGCGAGCTGGTGCTGCGGCCGGCAGGTGAGAACCCGGCCTGGGGATACCACCGGGTCCACGGCGAGCTGACCCGTCTCGGCCGTCATGTCAGCGAGGCGACCGTCCGCCGGATCTTGCGGGCTCGCCGGTACCGGCCTGCTCCCCGCGGCGTGGATACCTCCTGGCGGACGTTCCTGCGCGCCCAGGCCGAGGGCCTGCTGGCGTGTGACTTCTTCACGGTGGACACGGTCTTGCTCAGGCGTGTACCGCTTCAAAACTCGTCGCATGGTGCCTGACCTGGGGTTTTAAGGTTTCGGCTAGGCGGCCTGGTAGTACTCGCTGATCACGCCACCAAGTACCGTCCGCCGCTGGATTGGGAGGTTCAGCGGAGCGGCGGTCTGGGTTTCCTGGTCGGGCGGACGCTGCTGGCGGGACTGGTGGGGCCTGTGCCGGTTGTAGTGGCCGGCGTACTCGCCGAGGACCGATCGGAGGTGGCAATCGTCGTAGATGAGCATCCGGTCAGTGCACTCGGCTCGTGCTGTGCGTATCCATCGCTCGGCGTAACAGTTCGCCCGCGGCGTCCGAGGCGGGGTCACCATTATCTTCAGGCCCACGCTGGCGAAGATTTCGTCGAAGGCGGTTGTGAATTTGGCGTCGCGGTCCCGGATGAGGAAGTGGAATGCCTCGGTTCGGTCGCCGAGGTCCATGATGAGGTTGCGGGCCTGCTGGGCGGCCCAGGCGCCATCGGTGTGGGCAGTGACGCCGAGGACGTGGACGTGCCGGGTTGTCACTTCCATGACGAACAGCACGTACAGCCGGCGGAGGAAGATCGTGCCAGCATGGAAGAAGTCGCAGGCCAGCAGCCCGTGCGCCTGTGCGCGCAAGAACGCCCGCCAGGAGGTGTCCTGCCCGCGAGGAGCTGGCCGGCGGGCGGCGAGGAGGATCCGCCGGACGGTCGCCGCGCTGATGCGGTGGCCGAGCCGGCATAGCTCGCCGTGCACGCGGCGGTATCCCCAGGAAGGGTTCTCCCCTGCCAGCCGCAGGACCGGGTCGCGGATCTCCTTGCCGGCTGGCGGCCGGCCGGGCTTGCCCGGGTACGTCCGCTTGCGCTGGATCAGGCGCCGGTGCCAGGCCAGCAGCGTGCCGGGCGTGACCAGCCGATGGCCGCGCAGCCCCGTGGGCAGCAGCCGGGCCTGCGCGGCCAGGACCGCTCGGTCGGCCCAGTCCGGTCTGGGGCGGGTGACCTGGCGGCGCAGGACGGCAACTTCATGGCGCAGCACCATGATCTCGGCGTCCTTATACGCCTGGCCGCGGCTCAGCAGGAACAGCCAGCCAAAGACCTGGGCTCCGAGAGGTACAGAAATCGAATCGGCACAGTGCGGGATCTTGCCTCATCACGGTCAGCGGGCCAAACCGCAGGTCACGGCCACCGCATTGAGTTCTGGAGCGGTACAGGCCAGTGGCTGTAGCACTGGCCCTGGGTGCCGCCGGTGTTCGGGCGTCGGTGGCGGAGGTGAGGGCGCCGGCCGGGTTGTAGGTGTAGGCGATGGTGTCCGCGGCGGATGACAGGGTCTGCAGGTTGGTGGTGACCTGGGTAAGCCAGCCGGTGCCCGGGTCGCGGGTGTACGTCTGGACGAGCTGCTTGCCGTAGAGGCCGAACGTGGTCCGCTGGATGTGGCCGAGCGGGTCGTAGGCCGCCTGGTCGAGCAGGGCGGTGGCGCCGCCGTCGGACGTCAGCTCGCCTTGCAGGTCATAGGAGTAGTTCACGGTCTCGTCGGGAAGCCCGCCATCATCGGAGTATTCGACGGAGGACAGCAGCCCGGTCAGCGGCGTGTAGCTGTTGGTGGTGGTGAACGTGCTGGTACCGGTGGCGCCGGGGTCGAGGTCGCTGGCCGGGATGGCGGTGGAGGTGCCTGTGGGCTGGTAGCCGGTGTCGTACCCGGTGATGGTCTGGGTGTATGGGCCGCCGCTGGCGCCGCCGGCGGTGTCGTAGGAGGTGGCGGAGGCAGGGCAGCCCAGGGCCTTGGCCGGGCCGCCGTTCAGCGGCGCGGTGTCGTAGGCCCAGGCGGCGAGCCTGGTGCCGGCCAGCGTGCCGGCGAACTCGGCGGTCTTGCGGCCGAGCAGGTCGTAGGCCCAGGAGATCTGCTGGCCGCGGGGGTCCGTGGACGAGGCCACGTTGCCTGCGTTGTCGTAGGTCCAGTGCGATGCGGCGGTGGTGCCGGGATCGGTGGCGGAAGTCTTGTCCCCGGCCAGGTCGTAACCGTAGGTCCAGGTGTTCCCGGCGTTGTCGGCGACGGACGCCTGCTGCCCCGCCGGGGTGTGGGCGTAGCTGGTGGCGTCCGCGTGCGCGGAGTTGCCGTCGGGGGCGGCGGTGGTGTACTGCCAGGACGCAGTGACCTGGCCGAGCATGTTGGTGAATGCCGAGGTGGCAGTGCCGCCGACGGGCGGGGTGACGTCGGTCTCATTGAGGCCGGGTAGGCGGTGCTGGTGGCCCATTGCCTGGTGGTGCCGGAGAAGAACGCCGAGCTTGTGACGCGGCCCTGGCCGTCGTAGCCGGTGGCGGTCCAGCCGGGGATCGACCCGTCGTCGGCCAGGAACATGGTGGTGCCGGGCGCGGTGGTGGCGTCGTGGTACGGCTTGCGGGATTTGACCACCCAGCCGTGCGAGTCGTAGAACGTGTCGGTGATCACCCGCCCGGCGGCGGCGTTGGCCGGGGTGGCCTGGTCTTGCCGCAGCTGCAGCATCCCGTCGTAGATCTTCACGTCGGTGCTGTACGACCCGTCTTCCCGCAGCGTCGAAGTGGTGACCGCGGACGGGTCCGTGCCGGTGATGGAGTACGCGAACTTCTCGCTCTTGTCGCCGGATGCCTGGTCACGGGGGACAATCACCGAGGTGAGGCGGCCGAGCGGGTCGTAGGCCTCGGTGGTGGCCTCGCTGTTCGGGTCGGTGACGGTCAGCGGCAGCTCACGGCCCTGGTCCAAGGTGGTGGCCGTGACCCAGCCCAGCGGGTTCGTGACCGTGATCCTGGTGGGGAGCTCGGCGGCGGCGCCGGCGGCGTAGGCGGGGGTGTAGGCGGTGCTGGTCCTGGCGGTGCCGCTGGCCCCGGCGGGGGTGGGCGCGACCGCGGAGGTGACCCGGCCGAGCGCGTCGTAGCCGGTGGCCGACACCGCCTGCCAGGTCTCGTTTCCGCCGCTGGCCCAGGAGATGGCGCGCTGGGTGCCGGTGACCAGGCCGCCGGGGTAGGACAGGGTGCCCAAGGTCCCCATCGAGGACAAGGTGGAGGACGAGTCGTCGTAGAAGGTGCGGGTTCCGGAGACGATGTTGCTGGCTGTAGCGGCGGGGCACGATCCGTTCGTGTAAGAGCCGGTGACGGTGGCGACCTGGTAGGGGTAGCCGGTCATCATCGTGTTCCCGGTTGGCGCGGTCGCGTAGGAGGTCGTGGTGCAGGTCTCGGCGGACCCGAACGGGGCGGCGTCGACGGCGGCGACAAGGCCGTGACTGTTGTAGTAGGCATTGACCTGCGCAGTGCGCCAGGTGCCGCCAGCGAACAGGTCCACGGTGCGGCCCTGGGAGGCGGCGAGCATGTGGGCGGTCAGGTCGGGCAGGCCGCCGGGCTGGGACTGGTCGGCGGTCTGGTTGTAGGTCCACGGCCCGGCGACCTGCTTGCGGACGACCGTCCCGCCGGCGACAGAGTAGGTATCGGTTTCCAGGACCTGTCCGGCGAGCCACTCATGATCGGTATACGAGTCCCCGATGGTGTCGCTGACCTGCACGGACCGAGCCGAGGATAGCGTGGTATTGCTATTCCGTGTCATTGTTGGATCGTTCGGCGAAGGGCGTGGGGAATGGACATAGCCAGTCTGGTGGCGCTAGCGGGTAACACGTTAGTGGCCGCTGCGGTCACGGATGCGTGGGAGTCGGCTCGGCGCGGGTTCGCCGGCCTGTTCGGACGCGGTGAGCCGGACGGTGTGATGGAACGCCGACTGGATGCGACCCGCGGCCAGCTCACTGCTGCGCCCGCCGCCGATCTGGAGCACGCGCAGGCCGGCCTCGCCTTGCAGTGGGCCACGCGGCTGGCGGACCTGCTGGAAGAGCACCCGGAGACCGAAGGCGAGCTGCGCGCGCTCGTAGCGGAGATCCAGGCGCTGCTGCCGGCCGGTGCCGTATCCGGTGCAGGCCATTCCCTCGCGGCCGGGCGGGATATCAACGTGAAGGCGACTGGCGGCAGTCTTGCCGCCGGGGTGATTCACGGGAACGTCGGGCTGCCGCGCCCTTTCCTCCCGGGTCCGGCCGTCAGCGGGCTGGGCCCGGGAGGGAAGGGCGCGGCGGCATAGGGCCGGGCTCAACGGTAGCCAGCGACGGCGGTCTCGCTATCGGCTGGCTGGAGTACCAGCTCCCGGAGGCGGCAGGTCGGCCAGTGTCACTGGCACCACGCCCAGCGATGCTGGCGGGCCGGGAGGAGCTGCTCGCCGAATTGCATGCTCGCCTGTCGCGCGGCGACGGGCAAGGGCCGCGGATCGTTGCCCTGCACGGCCTGGGCGGGGCGGGGAAGACCAGTGTCGCGGTGGAGTACGCCCACCGCCAGCTGGCTGCGGCCGGGGTGGTGTGGCAGTTCCCGGCCGAGGACCAGGCCGTGCTGGCCGCTGAGTTCTCCCGGCTCGCCGCCCAGCTCGGCGTGGCCGGCGGCCTGCTCGATCCCCGCGACCCGGTGGCATCGGTGCACGCGGTGCTCGCCGCCAGCGGGGTGCCGTGGTTGCTGGTGTTCGACAACGCTCCGGACCAGGATTCGGTGCGGGCATTCCTGCCCCCTGCCGGGGACGGCCGGGTGCTGATCACCAGCCGGAGCGCGCTGTGGCCGCCTGGCCAGGACCTGGAGGTCCCGGTACTTGATACCGACGTTGCTGCCGGGTTCCTGACCGCCCGGACCGGAGACTCTGACGTGCAGGCCGCGGCGGGCCTGGCCGTGGAGCTGGGCGGGCTGCCGCTGGCGCTGGAGCAGGCCGGCGCCTACATCCAGGCCGCGGCCGGCAGCCTCGCCGGGTACCTGGCGGACTTCCGGCAGCGCCGCACGGACCTGCTGGCCCGCGGCGAGCCCGCTGGGTACGGCAGGACCGTGACCACCACCTGGAGGCTGGCTTTCGAGCGGCTGGAGCAGTCCGCGCCAGCCGCAGCAGGGCTGTTGCGGCTGCTCGCGTGCTGCGCTCCCGAGCCGGTCCCGCTCCTGCTGCTGCAGCCCTGGCACGGGATCGAAGATCAGCTCAGTACGGACGTCGCCCCGGTGCTGGCCCTGCTGCAAGGCGATCCGCTGGCCGCCGGGGATGCCGTCGCGGCGCTCCGGCGGTACTCGCTGGTCACGCCGGCCGAGGACGGGCTGGTGCTGGTGCACCGGCTGGTGCAGGCCGTCACCCTCAACCAGATGCCTGATCCGCTGGCCGCCGGGTGGCGGCAGGCCGCCGCGGCGGTGATCGAGGCCGCCATCCCCGCCGACACACAGCCGCCCGCGACCTGGCCGGCGTGCGCGGTGTTGCTGCCGCACGCCCAGGCGGCCCTGGCTGATGAGAGCAGCGGGATGGCGCGGATCGCCAACTATCTGGGCGTGAGCGGCAGCCGCGCCGCCGCCCGCGACCTCCTGACGGGAGTCACGGACGCTCGCATCCGGGTCCTCGGCCCCGAGCACCCGGACACGCTGGACGCCCGCGTCTTTCTCACCCGATGGACCGGGGCGGCGGGGGACGCGGCTGCCGCCCGCGATCAGTGCGCCGCGCTGCCACCCGCCTATGAGCGGGTGTCCGGCCCCGAGCACCCGGACACGCTGGACGCCTGCGCCAGCCTCGCTCACTGGACCGGGATGGCCGGGGACGCGGCCGCCGCCCGCGCCCAGTACGCCGCGCTGCTACCCGCCTATGAGCGGATCTCCGGCCCCGAGCACCCGGACACGCTGACCCACCGCACCGGCCTCGCCCGATGGACCGGGGAGGCCGGGGACGCGGCCGCCGCCCGCGATCAGTACGCCGCGCTGGTATCCGCCTATGAGCGGGAGTCCGACCCCGAGCACCCGGACACGCTGACCGCCCGCGCCGGCCTCGCCCGATGGACCGGGATGGCCGGGGACGCCGCCGCCGCCCGCGACCAGTGCGCCGCGCTGCTGCTGCCCGCCTGTAAGCGGATCTACGGCCTCAAGCACCCCGACACGCTGAACGCCCGCGCCGAACTCGCTTACTGGACCGGGAGGGCCGGGGACGCGGCCGCCGCCCGCGACCAGTACGCCACGCTGCTGCCCGCCTATGAGCGGATCTCCGGCCCCGAGCACCCCGACACGATGAACGCCCGCGCCAACCTCATTATTTGGACCGGGGAGGCAGGGGACGCGGCCGCCGCCCGCGATCAGTTCGCCGCGCTGCTGCCCGTCCGCGAGCGGGTGTCCGGCCCCGAGCACCCGGACACGCTGGACACCCGCGCCGAACTCGCCCGATTGACCGGGGAGGCAGGGGACACGGCCGCCGCCCGCGATCAGTTCGCCGCGCTGCTGCCCGTCCGCGAGCGGGTTTCCGGCCCCGAGCACCCGGACACGCTGGACGCCCGCGCCAACCTCGCTTACTGGACCACGAAAGCCCGCAGACAGCTCAGATCAAGGCGACGGCACCGCGGAGGCACCTAGCCTGAGTTTCCTGGATAAGTTGATCTTCGTTGTGTGTGCGCTGGTCAGCGTGGCGCTGGGGCGGGTTCGGCGTATTACCCATGTCGCCGTCTGGGGCGTACCGGCTGAGGCTGAAGATCTTTGCGAGCTTGTCCTGGGTCGGGGTGGTGTCGGTGAGCATGCGGTGGGCTTTGGGCCGGCCCCGGTCGCCGGGGTAGAGCAGGACGGTCTCGCCGATCCCGGCGAGCCCGCCGAGCAGGGCGCGCACGGACAGCTCCAGCCCGGCCCGGTGAGCTTTCAGCCGCATGAGGTGGGCGAGCTGGAGGGCGAGCACGCAGGTGAAGGCGTGGACGCGGATGTTGTGCTCGGTCCAGTGGAACATCGGGCTGAAGGAGGCGGTGCGGGGGTCTTTCATCTGCCGGAAGGAGGACTCGGCCTCGGACTGGGACCGGTAGGCGGCGATGACCTCGGCGGCGGGCCAGTCGTCGTGGTCTGTGATCAGGACGTGCTTGCCGAAGATCTCTTCTTCCAGGGCGGCGCGGGCGGCGGGGTCGATGTGCCAGGTGAGGCGGTGGTCCTTGGGGGTGTCTCCGGCCAGCTGCCAGGCGGTGACGCGGCGTGCCCAGGTGTCGTGCAGGATCGTGCCGATCTCGGCTTCGACCTTCTGGCGTGGCCGGCGGGTCTTGCCGCGGGCGAGGGTGGCGGCCAGCTCGTCCAGCTTCCTGCCTGCCTTGGCCAAGGTGGTGCCGGCGAGCCCGCGGGCCTGCTTTTCGTGCAGCTCGGGTGAGTGGGTCAGGATCGCCCGGCGCTCGGCGCCGTAAACGTTGCGGCGGGTGTCGCAGGCGGTCAGCCCCCCGAAGCGGTCCTCGCCGGCGACGGCACGGGCGCTGGCGGGCAGCCCGGTCAGGCCGGCGCAGTCGGAGGCGGGCACCGACCCGACGTAGCGCAGCCGCGTCCCGGCGAGCTGGGCGAAGTTGGCGGCCGAGTTCTGCCCGGCGTCGAACACCACCGTCATCTCGGCCGGCTCCTGGCCGCTGGCGGCGCAGATCGCGGCGTGCCGGCCGGCCAGGATGTCGATCATGGCGGGGAACTGGGTGACGTCGGGCTTGTCGCCGGGGTAGGCGTGCCAGGTCAGCGGGATGCCGCCGTCGCGGGTGACCACCAGGCCCAGGCCGGCTCGCCGAGTCCTCGCCCGCCTGCGGGCACTCCCCGCAATGCCCTGACCGTCTGGCCCGCACGGCCCCGACCCGGAACCTGGAACCCGCGAACCCGGCGCGAGGTTTCTGTGATCGCCTGTGCGTGCCGGGAATCTCGTCCACACGGCTCTGACCAGCGGGGTTGCTTCCTGACCGTCCGGCCGTGATGATCACCGACCATGTGCCTGCGGTTCGCGTTCCGCCTGATTGCGCGCGTCGCTGCGGGGCTGCGGCTGTCGCGGCGCGAGGAGATGTGGAACCGCGGAGACCTTGATCCTGCGCCACCAGCTCAGCGTGCTGCGGCGCCGGCAGCCGGGCCGGCCGAAGCTGGACTGGGCGGACCGGGCCCGCTCGCTGCCCTGCCCGGCGTCATGCCGAAAGCGCGGCGCCAGGGACTGCGGCTGCTGATTACCCCGGACACGATCGTGCGCTGGCACCGCGACATCGCCCGCCGCCGCCGGGCCGCCCGGTCCGCGTGCCGCAGGGCCGGCCGGCCAGCGACCCGGCGCAACACCCGGGCACTGGACCCGGCGGCTGGCTCGCGAGAACCCCGGCTGGGGATATCGCAGGGTCCATGGCGAACTGGCCGGACTCGGCATAAAGGTCGCAGCGTCTACCGTGCGGAAGATCCTCAAGGCCAGCGGCATCGACCCCGGCCGACGGCAGACCTGTGCGTGCCGAGAATCTAGTCCGCGGCTCAGGCCAGCAGGGTTTCTTCTTCGGTCCTTCTGCCGTGATGATCATCGCTCATGTGCCTGCGGTTCCTGTTTCTCCTGATCACGCGGGCCGCCGCGGGGCTGCGGCTGTCGCGGCGTGAGGAGGCGTGGAAGACAGCGGAGATCCTGATGCTGCGCCATCAGCTTGCCGTCCTGCAGCGGCGGCAGCCGGGCCGGCCGAAGCTGAACTGGGCGGACCGGGCTCTGCTTGCAACCCTGCTCAGCGTGATACCGAAAGCACGCCGCCAGGGGCTGCGGCTGCTGGTTACCCCGGACACGATCGTGCGCTGGCACCGGGACATCGTCCGCCGCCGCTGGGGCGCCAGGTCCATGCGCGGCAGAACGGCCGACCGACCACCCGCAGGCACATCAAGGCCCTGGTCCGTCGGCTGGCCCGCGAGAACCCCGACTGGGGGTACCGCAGGATCCACGGCGAGCTCGCCGGGCTCGGCGTAAAGGTCGCAGCGTCCACCGTGCGGAAGATCCTCAAGGCCAGCGGCATCGACCCCGCCCCGCGGCGGACCGGGCCGGCCTGGTCACCATTCCTGCGCTCCCAGGCCGAGGCGATCCCGGCGTGCGGCTTCTTCACCGCCGACCTGCTCGACGGCACGCAGGCCTACGTCCTGGCCGTGATCGAGCACGCGACCCGCCGCATCAGCATCCTCGGACTCACCTTCCATCCCACCGGGGAATGGACCACCTGGCAGGCCCGCAACCTGATCATGGACCTCGGCGAGCAGGCCGGCCGGGTCAAGTTCATGATCCGCGACCGCGGCCCGGACTTCGCCGCCGCGTTCGACGCCGTCCTCGCCGGCGCCGGGATCCGGACCGTGCTCTGCAGCATCCAGCGGCGAACATGGCGGTGGCTGAGCCGTCGGTGACGGGACGGGGTTATCGCGGCGTAGCCGTCGTTCGCGCTGATCGGCTCGTACGAAATGCTGATGCGGCAGGGCCGCCGCGCGGCTGCGAGGGAGGCCAGGCGGGCAGCGCGGTCACCGGTACCGGCGCGCCGGCTCGAGAAGGAGGTCGACCCAGACGTGCCCGCCTCCGGTGCCGAGCGTCGCGGCGCGCGGGCGGACGGCGATGACCGGCGACTGGACGCGTGGCTGTGGGCGGTGGCGAACCCTTCTCCGACGCTCCGCTAATGCCAGGCAGGTCGGGGAAGACCGCGTTGCGGCCAGTTCGCGTGCATTTCGACTCCGCCGGGCCGACGGGAGCGGTCGAATGTTTCTGTGCTCGCGGGGTGGTTTAAAGCGAGGGCCGGCGAGGGAGATTCATGATCGCGAATCAAGGACGAGTAGGACTTGTCTTGACCGTCGGCCGCGCGACACCGTTCACCCTGGTAGCGGCAACGTTGCATGGCGATAACTGAGCTTCATTGGCAGGGGATGCAGCGGCGGTTAACGGCCCCTGCTGACGATAACGACCGCAGAATGCGTCAGTGCGCATTACGCAGCGGTCCGGTACGCGTGCCCTGACGCAGATGCCGCGCGGTTTCGGCGGTTGACCGGCGCCCAATCCAGAGGGGGATCATGGTCGGCGCATTTCACGAGCGGGCCCGCCAAAGAGGTCAGCCTTGATGGCGACTTCAGGCCGCCGCTTGGCCATCTTCGGGAGCCTCGCGCTTGCACTTGCCGCTTGCGGTGGCGGCGGGGCGGCCAAACCACGCTCAGCGCCCGGTGGGCCGGCGCCTCGGCTCATTCTGCGATCGTCCCGCGTGCCCATGCCGGAGACGCCGGACGGACGGCCGGTGGTGCTTGTTCCCGGCCCCCAACGCGACGCGTACCTGGAAGCCATGCGCCAGCAGCTCCCGCTCGTTGCGCGCCCGCCGACCAACGTGGCTGCTGCTGGAACGATCGCCTGGGCCAACGCCAGCGGCCTGATGCTTCGGGTGCCCACGGCTGCGTCGGCCCCGAGGGGCGCCGGCCGTCTGCACATGGTGCCCCCGCTGGCAAGCCCAGGATCGACCGTGCGGGTGCTTTTCGTGCCGACGACCCATTTCCTAGTCGCCCACGGCGACCGTAGCCTGGCTCCCGGCTCGCCGATCCTCGTCATGGGTGCAACGGAAGGTTCGACGCTGCGCGCGATTCTCGTGACCGACCTGTCTGGGGTCCGGGAGGGATCAGTGTCCCGCCCGTCCGCTGCGGGCAAGTTTGGCCGAGACGCGCCAGTCGGAGCTAGCCAGCCGGTAGCAGGCCGAAACGCGTATCTCACGGCAGACGGCGGCGTGGATCCGTCAAGCCAGGAGCTCGTGGCCAGTGGTTCCTGGGGATGGGACGGTATCAACGCCGGAATCAACAATGTCAGCTGGGGAAGCGAGGACGGCTGCCCGTACTTCAAATTCGTGGCCCAGCTGGCGGTCGGCTTCGGCGATGAGTGGCACTTCCCTCTCCGCGTTGGCCTCGACACGAGCAACCGGCTGGTTATAAGCGCCGACCCCGCAGGCGTGAATACCGGAGGTCGCCCGACTTTCTACTCGTCTTTCGGCGGCGCTGCACAGCTACAAATGACGCTGTCGTGCAAGATTCCGCTCCCGTCAGCGACGATCTTCGGACGAAAATTCGGAGGCGGCTCCATCGGGCCAAGCTTCACCTTCGGCCCGAATTACTCGATGCTGATGCAGAATTCTACCGACCACGCCGCGCCCCTTCGGAATGATCCCGAGCTGCAGGTGCCAGCCACGAGCTGCTTTACGCTGGCGGTCCCCGACATGATCCCTGGCCTCGGATCGGTCTGGGGAACCATCCACGCGCCAGATTTCGAGGTGCCGATCTGTCCAGACATCAGCCTTCAGCCGACCGCCTTCCAAGCCACCGTGCACCCGCCAGCAGGCACTCCTCAGAGCGTCGCACTCGGTGACCATCAAAGCGCGGCATTGGGCTACAACCCCCCTGCTGGGTCCACCGTGCGCGTCGACACGTTCAACTTCGCTCCCAAGGCTCAAGTTCACCTGACCGCAGGAGTCTCCCTGGCCTGGCCAAAGAGCACGGAAGGCTCATCCAAGAATTCTGGCGCGCCGCCGCTCGCCACGGCCCGGTGCAAGGATGGCACCTACAGCTTCTCTCAGCACGCACGCGGGACCTGCTCGAGCCACGGCGGAGTCGCTGAGCGGCTCGACCCGTCCAGCCCGTCTGTCAGCGCGCCAGATCCCCTGTGGCGACAACTTGTCCAAGGCCACCTCGAGGCTGGCCCCTGGACTGTGCCTCTGGTTGGCTTCGAGCCCACCCTCGGCACCACCTGGAATCCCACCGCGATCGATCTTGCCGTGGCCGGATCCACCATGGCCAGGCCGACGCTAGGCCAATTGGCCGGCCTATTCGCCCATGCAACAAAGGGATACGGGGAGGTCGAACCGCTCCAGGTCAATAACGGCGCTGACCCAACCGGCGTTGTCACTAATATCATCTGGAAGTCGTGGGGAGGACCTCAGGCCGCCGGAAAGGGCGTCAGTGACTACGAACGGCCAGGGCAGGCCGCTGCAGCGGGCACCGAAGAATCCGTCACGATCGTCGCCTTCAAACTCGGAACCTGCGACGGCAAGCGCATGTACCAAGCTGTCGAGTGGTATTTCCCCCAGCACGGCCAGGCTTTTGACCCCAACCGCTACGAGAACATCTGCACCGGCACCTTCGTGACGGGCGCGCCAAGCAGCCTGTCGCCGACGCCCAGTTCGTCGCCAGCACAGGGCAGCCGGGCATGCGCCGTCAATACGCCGAGCATGTTCTCCCCGCTATGCCCTGACGGACCCACGGACACCCACTTCGCGCCGTGGCAGGTCGTGTACTTCTACTACGCCTACGTTAACGCGCGGGACTACCCGGACGCCTGGGCGCTGATGAGCCCGGGATGGCAGGCCGCTCAGGGAGGCTATGACCGCTGGAAGGCCGGCTACGCAGGAGCGAACAACGGCCACGTCTCCGAGACCTCGCATGCTGGCGACATCGTCAACGTCAAGGTGACGCTGCCGGGACAATGCTTCGACGGGGCGTATCAGGTGAATCGCAACAAGATCACTACCGGCCATCTGAATGCCTGCCCGTGAGCACCTTCCCCTCAGAGCCGTCGAAGACGTCGTTCTTCTCGACCCGAGGCCATGGGCAGGCGACGCCTCCGGAAGCGCCACCTCTCCGGCAGTCCCGCCGCGTGCCCTGGAATGGCGCGCCGAGGTGAGGGCGGCGACGGCAGGGCGGTCAGGTTGTGCGCGATGGCCGCCAGGGCCATCCAGGCGGCGATGGCCGGCGAACCGCCCCGACGGCGCGTGGGCCAGCGGTCGCCGGCTGACCGTCGGCGAAGCGGCAGGAGACGGGCGTCGCAGATGTCGGTCGTCAGATGAGACAGCCCATCGAGGTAGCCGCAGCCGCCGGGACGTTCCTTCTAGACGCTTGGGCCGGGACCGGCCGGTTCCAGTCCCTCATGAGCCCGGCGTTCCCTGGAGATCTGGGCGGGGGCGGCGGGTCGCTGCGGCCGTGCGCCCGGCTCGTCGAGAATGGGCGGGTGACAAACACCGGCTCAACTCACTGTGAGCCAATCGAGCACCCGCCGCCGAGCGATACCGCCATCAAGCGCCTGTACGCCACTGCCTTCGGCTGCTGCAAAGCCGGTTGCGGGCAGCCATTGTTCCGCCAGAGCGAGGAGACCGGCGCCTGGCTCCTCAACAGCCGCGTTGCCCACATTCATGCACGCCGGGAAGGCGGGCCTCGCTGGGACCCGCAGATGAGCGAGGCCGACAACCGGGGCTACGACAACCTGCTGCTGCTGTGCATCCCGCACGCCGCCGAGGTCGATGACACGCCGGAGCACTACCCGGCCGACTTGCTGCGATCGTGGAAGCAGACCGAGGTCGACGACTGCGAGCGCCATCTCAGGAGCTGGACGCTCAGCGACGAGCGGGTCGCCGAGGTGGCCGCCGCATCGTTCGATCCGCAGCCCCTGCTGGAGCAAATCGCGGCGACCTTGCCGTTCTCGCCCCGGATGCGCTCTCGCCCGGAGGCGCTGGCACGTGCCGAGGCCAGGGCCCGCGCGAAACGATCCGTCCGCCTCGCCGCCCTGGTTCCACCCGACCGCGTCGAGGAGGTCGTCACCTGGATGGCCAATCACCGCGATCCAGTCGTCCGCGTGCCCGAGGGGCAGCTGCGCGTAATGGTCGCCCCGATGGGGGCCGGAAAGTCTGAGCAGGCGCTGCGGTGGCTGGAAGAGGCGCTCCATGCGGCAGGTGAGGACGCGGAAGTCGAGATCCCGGTGTGGCTGGCCGCCCGGGAGGTCAGCGGCGGTCTCGAATCGGTAGTTACGGCAGCCATCGGCGGGGACCCGGTCGGGGCTTGCCGGATCGTCATCGACGATCTCGACAGCGTCAGCCTCAGGGAAGCCGATTACCTGCTCAACGACGCACGCGAACTGGTTCAGGTATGGCCGCGGGCGTCGGTGCTGGCGACCTCCCGCCCCGGGGCGCTGGTCAACGATCAGGAGTTGCTTCGCGTCGATCCGTGGCCCGCCGAGCGAGGCGCCGACCTTCTCCATATGCTCGTCGGTGAGCGCGTTCCGTGGGGACTCTGGTCGCAGGAGACAGTGGAACTGTTGGAGAGGCCCCTGTCCGTCCTTGCCCTCGCCACCCGGCTTAACGCGGGCGGCGACGCGAGGGTGTCCCGGCTACGGCTGCTGGCTGACCTCGCCGGGACCATCATCAGGTCGCGGCACTCGGCGCAGGCCACCGACGAAACCTGGCACGATCTTGCCCATCTCGCCGCCCGCGTTCTGCAGGGCTCAGCTCCCGTCCGGGCCGCGTCGTTCGGTACCGAGCCACGCGTGCGGCAACTTACCGCCACGGACCTCGTGGTCAATGACAGGGGTTTCCTGACGTTTGCGTTGCCCTTGTTCGAGCAGCACTTCGGCGCCCGAGCCCTCGCCGCCGGCATCGTGACATTGGAGTCCGCGGCCAGTCCAGCGGCCTTCCCGAGGTGGCGCTACGCGCTCGCCTTCGCGGTATCCACGAGCGAGGATCCGGTGCAGGAACAACTTATGATCCAGCTGGCCCGTGTGAACCCGGCGGCGGCCTTGTGGGTTCTCGGCGAGCTTGCGCCTGGTGACGCCCGCACCGAGGGCTGGAAAGACCTCACCGACACGACGATCATCGCGATGATCAAGCGGCGACGCAGCACGGGGCAAGGGTCGGCGGGAGAAGTGCAGGAGACCAGCCCCGCTGTCCTTGCCGCCGGGTGGCTCCGGGAGGCCGAGCAAGCCCTCCTGGATGGGCTCGGACCGCTCGCCGAGTCACTAGCCAGCCACCACGAGGGCCGCCTTGTCCGATGGGGGGCTTGGCTGGAGTCAGCGCACCTGACCGTCGCAGAGGCTAGGACGGCCGTCCCGCCGCCTGAAGTCGTCCAGCTCGACAGCATCCACCCGGAGATCACCATCGCGTCGGGCTGGGAGCGCTGGACGCAGTACGGGTTCCCGGACGCCGAGCTCGGGCGTTGGCCGTGGGCGCAGCGCCGGCTGCGGGAACGGCTCCTGCGAATATGCCGGCGGCGAACGCTGCCGACACCAAGGACGTCCCGACTGGCTCGCGAGCGCCTATGGTATCTCGGCCAGTTCGTGACGAAATTCGGCACTAGCCAGCAGCCGAAGGTCATTGAGGTCGCCGCGCTACGAGAGAAGGTCGCCGACTGGATGGTGCAGGTCGAGAACTCGGTCAACTCGACCTGGCAGAACGCCGGGACGACGATTGAGTCCGCTGATGTTCGCTGGCTGCGTGCTCAGCTGGAACTGGAGACCGGCGATCTTCTGGAACCGCCGTGGCCGGCGCCCGGCCGGCAACATGGGGCCAGGAGGTGGGTCTGGGAGAGCTACTCACCGGAACTGACCTTGACGATCGCCACGGGCGTGCTGCGGGATGCCCTGGTTGGCTACCGCGAGCTGGTGGAGCTGAATTTCCCCAACTTCGGCGCGGCTCTCGGTCTCCACAGCGTCCTCCCGGTCCGCGTGGATGGGCTGGTGGCGAGGTTCGATAGCGACAGCCAGAGACCCGACGTAGAGATGGTGGTCGGGTTCGTCCAAGATCCGTCGCTGGGCGCACGGTCGACCCCGCCGGTCAATCTCCGCCTCGTCACCGGCCGCACAGATGAATCGCTCTACGAGTTCGGCCAGGCCCGGCGACGGGCGCCTCGCTCGGCATTCGGCCCTCCAACGGTGGAGCAACTGCAACTCGGCCTGCACGTGGCGCGGCCGGCCACAAACCTCGCATACGAATGGCTCGCGCGCGATCTCAAGGCCGTGGGATGGCTCAGAGATGACGTCCGCTATCACGACTGACATCCGGCACCCAAGCGGGCCGATCCGAGGGGTGGCCGTCCGGCGAGCCGCCCTCCGCCAAACATGTCGCGGACCTGGGCGGCCTGCGCCCGGCCGGCCCTGCGGCGGCGATCACGCCCGGCTACCTATCCCGGCGTGCCCGCCGGGCAGCGGGCTGCCGGTGCGGGCGTGCTCGTCGAGCATGGCGCGGAGCCGGGCTCCGACCGCGGGGCTGGGTGCTGGGGGCGATCTGTGAGCGCAGCCGCTGGTGCTCGGCCAGGGCGGCCAGAATGTCGGCGGCGAACTCCTCGCTGAATCGCAGTACCCAGTCCGGTCCGCCGGCCGCGCAGGCCTGCCCGCGGGGTCGGCGCTGCCCGCGGGCGGGTCCGGCTTTCATGTGTTTTGCTCCGGCCCGGCGAGCAGGGCCGCCGCCCCGGCGGATACGGCCGCGCCTGCGGCGGGCTTGCGGAGCTTGTAGAAGAAGCCGGGCACCCGGGGCCCGTGCCGGCGCAGGAGGTACGCGGTGTCCTGGATGTTGCGGCACGCGGCGGGGTCGATGCCCGCCGGGTCGTCGCGGTGGGCGTCCCAGATGTCCTGGATATCCTGCTCGGCGTGTTCGCGTCTGGTGGCGTGCCGCCAGTGGGACCGGGCGAGTTCGGTGCAGTCCAGGAGCGCGGGGGAGCTGGGCAGGAAGATCTTGATCAGATAGGCGGCGAGGCTGAGGTCCCGTGCGAGCGCGACGGCCAGGCCGAGGGCGAGCCACGCGATGCCGGTGATCAGGATGGTGGTGCCGTAGGCGCGGTGGTCGCGTCGGCTCCAGATCATGCTCATGCGCTGGCACAGCAAGGTGTCGCCGGGCCAGGGAGTGTCGCCCAGGTCGATGGTGTACCAGTTGCGGTAGCCGGTGTCGTCACGGATGTGGGCCGCGGCAGCGGCGACGTCCTCGGGGGCCGGCTGGCGGCCAGCGAGAGCGGTGTTCCAGGGCAGCTTGAACAGCCTGGTGTCGTACAGCTCCTGGACGCTGACGGCGCGCATGATGCCGTGTTCTTCGAGCCAGGACAGCATGGTGCGGCCGGCGACCAGCCATCCTGCGGCGATCGCCGCGAGGATGTCGCTGGTGGACGGGACCAGCAGCGAGACGATGGGCGCGACGGTGGCCAGCACGAACGTGCCGAAGGCCCGGGCACGGTGCCACCGCTGTGCGGTGCGGTACAGGTGGCTGAAAGCCATCAGCCGCTTCAGGTGCTGAGACTCGTCCTGGCGCCGTTTGATCCGGGCGGAGGAGCCGACCGGGACCGGCCGTGGCGGGGTGGTCATGACGCGGGGAACAGCTCTCCGAACAGGGACCGCCATACGGTGAGGGCCTCGCCGGCGCGGCCCTGGCGGTCCAGCAGGATCGCTTTCGTGCAGGTCGCCTCAGCGTCGCGGAGCGCGGCGCGGGCGCGTTCCATCTTGGCCGGGTCGGCATCGAGGACGTCGGATATGTCCGGGCCGACGCGGGCCGGGTCGGGCCAGCCGTCGGTGATGCGGTCGGCGGCGCTGGCGAAGAACTGCCGCAGCTCGTAGGCGTGCGAGCCGGTCCACGCGCCGGTGATCAGCTCGAGTGCCATCACCTCGATGAGGAACGACGGCTCGGCGGGGGAGCCGTGGACCTGGTTCCACTTCTTGATCATTTTGACGAGGGGCTTCCACTGCCCGTCGAAGTCCTTGTTTGCCGTGGTCGCCAGCTCGGCGTGGATCTTCGGGTTGGTGGGCACCCAGATCCCGAGCCGATCGTCGGGGATCAGGTAATGGTCACCTTCCTCGAACGCGGGCACCACGTCGAAGGAGATCACCTCCCCGGTCAGGTCATCAACGTGCTCGACGCCGAAGTCGACCCGGACGGCACGCCGGTCGGTGCACACCCGGGCGGCGCCGTAATGGGCGGCGAGGGCCTTCCGGACCTCCTCAAGGATCTCGCGGGGGTGCATGCCGAGGTAGGAGGTGTCCCGCAGGACGATCATGATGTCGACGTCGCGCAGCGGCTTGGTTTTGGTGTGCCGCCGGTAGGCGCCGGTCAGGAAGTCCGTGACGATGTCGAAGGCCTCGTCGAGCTGGCCGCGCAGCTTCTGCTGCCGCTGGCTGGCGGCGGCGTCTTCGGTGTCGGTGGTCTCCAGGCGGCCGCGGAACTTCCAGAACGCGTCGCTGACAGTGATCACGTGCTGCTCCTGGCGTAGTACGCCAGGGCCGCGCCCAGGCTGCCGCCGCCGATGGCGGTGCCGACGGCATGGCGGGTGAACCCTGCGGTGGACCGGTAGGTGGTCGTCGTCCACCCGGGGACGTCGGGGCGGCCGGGCGCGGTGTCGGCGACGATCCGGTACTCACAGCGAGCCGGGAAGGCTCCGTTCTTGCGGATGGTGTACGCGACGGTGTCGGGATCTAGCCACAGGTCGCCGTCCGCGCCGGGGTAGTAGCCGTAGTCGATGGTGAAGTCGAACCGGCCGGCCAGGTCATCCCGGCGCCTGGCGGGGTGGTAGACCTCCAGGGTCACGGCCTTCAGATGCCCCGACGCGAGCCACGTGGCGATGCCCTCTTCCAGGACGTCCCAGCTCTCGCGGATCCGGGCCGGGTCCAGGCCGCTGCCCTTGATGATGGAGCGGATGCTGCCGAGCATGTTGGTGGCCACGTGGGTGGCCGCGTAGGTGGCAGTGTTGACGTGGACGGCGGTGTTCACGGGCGCTCCAGCTCGTTGTAGTCGATCGACCATTCCCCGCTGGCCGCAGCGTCCGCGGCGGGTTCGTCGATGGTGATGCCGTCGGTGACGTCACGGGCCTCGATGCCGGGGTGCCGGTCCAGGGCGGCGCGGATCTCGTCGATGTCGTCGATCCCGCAGGGCAGCGACATGGTCCAGCCGGGTTCAGCGCAGGGGCTCGCCACTAGCGGGATCTCCGCGGCCTGGGCGTCTGCGGCGTCCGGGCCGTGGGCGGTGCGGATCCTGATCCGGGGGCCGCTGGCGGGGATGACGACGATGGGTGCCTGCCGGGTGTACTCGGCGGTGATCAGGACCGCGGCGATGTTGGTGACCGCCTCCATGCGAGCCCGCCCGGCTGAGCCCGCTGGTGCCAGGAGATCGGTGACCGCCTTCCATGTGCCGATGGAGGTGCGGGCCGGGATCGCCGCGACCGTCCGGCTCACCACGCTCACCGCCGGCCGGCCATCTGCGCGAGCGCGGCGAGCAGGTCATCGGCGGACACCTGGCCGGGGTCGCCGCGTCCTTCCTGTTGGGCTCGAAAACACGATTGTGACGGTGATCTGCTCTCTTGTTGCAAACGCGTGGGCCTGCCAGGCGGCGATCTGGTACTCGTGCGTGAGACCGGCGAGGACTTGTTTTCGGCGGATCCGGCACTCCGCGAGGTTGATCTGCGGTGACGTTGACCGAGACCGGGACGCACTCGTCGATCGACGCCAGCGTGGGCGGGTTTCGCGCCGGGGAGCCGGAACTGGCGATCGCGATGGCCGGCAGCGCGGCCGGGATGCTGGTGATCATGGACCTGGGCTTTCCCGGGGTGGCGCTGTGGAAGGCCTATACGCAGGCCGGGGAGCATGACGAATGTCCTGGTCACTGGTCCCGGCGGCGGCTGATGTCGGCGGCGTAGGCCATCCAGTCTCCTGCGGAGATGCGCTGCCAGGCGACGGCGACGTCGATGTGGATGCCGAGCATGCGGGCGAGCAGCGCCGCGGGGAGCTCGGAGGCCAGCTGGAACAGCGCCGTGGAGCGCGCCTGGCCGGGCTGGACTCCGAGGTCTTTGAGGCGCTGCCCGAGGTGGGTTGCGCTGATGGGACGGCCGGGCTGCCCGCCGGGGAACAGCCAGGGTGAGGGATTCCCGGCACCGGTGGTGGCGTGCCCGCGCTTGCCGTCCAGGAGCTGCCGGGTCAGGTCGGCGACAGGGCCGGGCAGGGTGATGGGTGCCGCGCCGAGGCGGATCTGCACTGTGGTGCCGCTGGCGGTGATGTGGCCGGTGGTCAGGCGGCCGATCCGGGCGACGGGCTGGGCGTGGAGCAGGACGAGCAGCCCGGCGAGCCGGTCCCGGGCGTTCACCGTGTCGTCGTGCAGCAGGCGGCGGGCGGCGTCCCAGCGGGCCTGGTCATCCAGCGCCCGTGCCGGGCCCTGCCACCTGGTGGCGGGGAAAGACACGGCGGTGAGGCGCTGCCGGGCAGCCCAGCGGACGAAATGCCCCGCATGGTAGCGGTGGGAGGCTTCGCCGCCGGAGAGCCACTGATCGAGATCGGACTGGCCGCATGTGCCCAGGGTGAGTTTCCGGGCGGCCAGCCAGCCGAGCAGGGTGACGGCGGCGCGGACATGCTGCAGCACGACGTCGTGCTGCTCGCGGGTGGCGGGCTGGCCGTTGTTCCGGCTGCGGAGCCGGCGCATCAGGTGCCAGACAGCGTAGCGGCGCAGGATCTGCCGCTGGTCCGGGTCGGAGCGGGCGGCAAGGACATTGCTGACGAAGCGTTCCGTGCGGGCCATCTACTCATCGCGCGGCGGCAGCGCGCCGGTGGCGACCAGCACGCTTCGCAGCTGCGCGAGGACCGGGGTCTGCTCCAGGCGGTCCAGCTCGCCGTGGGTGAGCTGGCGGCAGCCAGCCGCGAGGCCGGCCAGGACGGCCGCGACGGCCGGCTTGGCGAGCCAGCGCAGCGCGGTCCCGGGCGGGTCGGTGGCCGCGAGCGCTTCCTTCAGCAGGCGGAGCGAGGGATGGATGCCGCCGTCCGGGCTGGCCAGCAGCTCCCGCAGCCGCAGCTCCAGGAGGCAGGCGGCGCACTGGCCCGGCCGCGGGCTGGCAGCGCAGGCCGGGCAGCCGGGGAAGGCCGGGACGGTGCAGTCACGGCAGCGCGGCTCCGCCAGCGTGCCCGAACCGACCGGCTTGGCCTGGCCGCAGCGGGCGCATCGTGCTAGCAGACCCTGGCAGGGCGGGCACCACGGCAGCCCGGTCAGCCGGGACATCCCGCACGGCCGGCACTGACCGCAGACCGAGCACGTCAGCACCGGCAGCGGCGGGCAGCCCGGACACAAAGGCCCGTCCGGACTGCGGGTGCTCCTCACCCGGCGGCGGCCGCAGTTCACGCAGACTTCAAGATTGACCGGGTCGTTGACCAGGCAGTTCGCGCACAGCGGCGTCCCGCTGGCGTCGCGGGCCGCGGGCTCGCGGACCCGGCCGCACCCGCGAGCAGGGTCGGGCGCGGGACCTGGCCACGCAGTTCCGGCACAGCCACTGCCCGCCGACGGGCCGGTGCAGGTGCACGACCCGGCCGCAGCCGGGCCAGGCCGGATGGACAATCGTCTGCGCCCCGGATTCGCAGAGCCGGTCGATCAGGCGCAGGACCGAGGGGACGGGCGCCTCCGCCCCGGCCCCGGTAATTAGGCCGGGACGATCCTGCAGCGCCAGGCGAGCGGCCGGCGCTGCCCGGCCCGGGGTACTGCCGACATCACCGCCGCTGTCACCGATCCGGCGGGCAGCGACGGATCAACGCTGGCGACGACCTCCGCGATCAGGGTGACGGGATCACGGCCCGCGTCGGGCGGGCACTCGGAGCACCGGGCTGCCCGTCCCGGTCGCGGCTATGGACGCGCCGGAGCCGGCCGCACGCTGCGCACGGTTCCCGGACCGGGCCGCACACACCGCAGTACCAGTTCTCGCCGCGGCGCTGCTGGGTGCGCAGTGCCTTGCCGCACTCAGCGCATGCCGGCGGCGAGATCTTCACCGCGCCGGCCTTGACCAGCGCGATGAGCAAGTCTCCCACTACCCGGGGCGCAGGCGGCCGGCCATCGGTGAGGACTGCGGGCCGCCCGACCAGGGCCTGGGCGAGCTTGCGCCGCTTGGCCCTCCCCCCGGCGACCGCGGTCACCACCGCCTGAATCGTGCCGGGGCCCAGGCCCGGCTCGATGCTGGTGATCAGGGCGACCGTGACGCGGACCGGGTCGGTGACGGCCTCGGCGATGCCCGCGGGATCAGTCATCGGTCCGGGTGATCCGGGCGCGCCTCGGCCGCAGATCGCCGACGCCTTCCCCGCCGCCGGCTGCCCTTGCTTTCCTGGCAGGCCCGGCGGTGACCGGCTCGATGAGATCGGGCATGCCGCAGTCCAGGATGTCCAGCAGCGCCATGAGGCCATCCCGCCGGATGCGCCGCAAGGGCGCCTCCGGCGGTGACATTCCCGGCATCGCCGTACGCGTCATCGAGTATTCGGTGGCGGGCGAGGACGGCGGCGAGGTCTCCGAGACCTTCACACTGGTCACCGGCATCCTCGATCCCGTGCTGCTGACCCCGCAGCAGGCCGCTGCGGCCTATGCCTCCCGCTGGCAGCTCGAGACCTGCTTCGATGAGCTGGAGACCTCGATCCGGGGCGGCGCTGCCGTGGTGCTGCGCTCGAAGTCCCCGCCGATGATCCGCCAGGAAATCTACGCCATGCTCTGCTGCTACCAGGCGATCCGCACCCTGATCAGCCACGCCGCAGACAATGCCGGGATAGACCCCGCCCAGATCTCCTTCACCCGCGCCCGCGACGGGATCCGCAGCCGCATCAGCGACTCCGGATGCTTTTCCCCCTGACCGCCTGGACGACATCACCGCCGACCTGGCCTTCGAGATCACCTTCGCCCGCAACCTCGTGCCCCGACGGCCCGGCCGCCGCTACGAGCGCAAGGCCAAGCGTCCCGGCGGCCGGTACAAGACCCGGAAACCCGGCGAGACCACCCGCCTGACCCCGCTGACCTGGATCGTCTTCTGGCTGATGCCCGTCCCCGCTTAACTTAATGTCATTGGCCACAGGCCCGCCCCGCCGGAAGGCGGGCACGAGAAGGCCAGCCCGTGCTGGCCATGATCACCACAACCGAAGTCTCCACGGTTTGAGGGGAATCCCGGTCAAGGCCCGCGGCCACTTCCCATAACCGAGCAGGCGGCGCTAAAGTGCCTCTACCTGGTCACCCGCTCCCTCGACCCGACCGGCCAGGGGAAGGCATGGTGGACGATGCGGTGGAAGCCCGCACTTAACGCTTTCGCCATCACCTTCGGCGACAGGTTCCCGGTCGCCGAAACCTACTAACCAACCGCCGGAAACACCGTTGGCGAGACAGACCCCGGGGTTCCCCTGGAAGCGTGGACACTTCTGATTTGAGCTGCTGTTGCTCTGCCCGCTTCCCTTAGCTGCCATGTAACCGCCGGAGCGCAGGCGCTGTCCAGGTGGAGCCCCCGCAGGGCCGGATGGCCCGAGGAGGAACGACCTTGACAGGGCCGAGCACCGGCCGATCCTGGGGCGGCGGGAAGCGCGGGTCATTAGGCGGCCCCCTCGGCTGCCAGGGCGTGCTCGTAGGCGACCGGGCTGCGCATGCCCAGCGCGGAGTGCCTGCGGGCAGTGTTGTAGTCCTCGATCCAGGCGGCGACCCCGGCCCGGGCCTGCGCCCTGGTGGCGAAAAGCTGCTCGCGCCGCAACTCGAACTCCAGGGTCGAGTGCCAGGCCTCGATCGCCGCGTTGTCCAGCGCCGATCCTGGCCGGCCCATCGACTGGGTGATGCCCAGCCGGCGGCAGGCCCGGCGGAAGGACCGCGCGGTGTATTCGCTGCCCTGGTCGGTATGCAGGATCACGCCGGGGACCTGGCCGCCGCGGACCGCCACCGCCATGGCCAGCGCGCCGTAGGCCAGCTGCGCGTCGTGATGCTCGGACAGCGCGAACCCGAGTACCCGCCGTGATCCCATGTCCAGGACCGAATCGAGGTGCAGCTTGCCTTCCCCGGTGCCGATCTCGGTGCCGTCGCCGTACCACTTCCGGTTGATCACCGGCGTGCCGAAGTGCCGCTTGACCAGGTCAGGGGCCCGCCAGCGGCCCTTGCCCGGCCGGGTGGTGGCCTTGCGCTTGCGCCGGGCGACCAGGCCCAGCTCGCGCATCAGCTGGGCGACGGTGTTCTCGCTCACCCGCCACCCGGCATCGCGCAGGTCAGCGGCGATCCGCGGCGACCCGTACTTGCCGCCGTGGACCGCGAACAGCCGCGCGACCTCGGCCCTGAGCCACTGCCGCCGTGCTGCGCGCGGCCGCAATGTCCCACCACGCCGTTTGTAGTACCAGGACCGGGATACTCCCAGTGCCCGGCAGGCCACCGCGGCCGGGATGTGCTGCTCGTCCCTCTGGGCGGCGATCAGGGCGGCCACCGCTACCGCCCCATCGCGTCCTTCACCCAGAGGGCCACGCTGCGCTTGAGGACATCACGCTCCATCGCCAGCTCGGCGTTCTCCCGCCGCAGCCGTGCCAGCTCCGCCCGCTCGTCCTCGCTCAGCGCCCCGTTGCCCTCGCCCCGGCGGCGCTTATCTAGGTTGACCCAGTTGCCCAGCGTGCCTTCGTTGATCCCCAGATCCCGGGCCACCTGCGCGATCGGCTTACCGGTCTCCCGGACCAGCCGGACCGCGCCCTCCCGGAAATCGGCGTCGAACTTCCTGCGTGTCTCTCCCATCGCCCTTCCTCCTTTAAGGCGATGTGTCCACGGTACGAGGGGAAGCCCAACCCTGGGATTTCGGTGTTGGAGTAGTAGGCATTCGTGAACGGGAATGCCGTTTCGATCCAGTGCCGGAGTGCGGCGTACAGCTTGGTGTAGTAGCCGTGCTCGTAGGCGTCGGGCGTGACCCACCAGCTGACATCGACGTCGCACGTGAGCAGGTCCTCGGTGAGGGGGGTGCGCCGTCCCATCGGGTACAGGTAGCAGCATCCGAGGTACTGGCCGCGGGAGTCGTACACGGCGTAGGTGAACGAGTAGCCTTCGCGGAACTCGAGTTCGTGCCAGACCAGGTCGACGTAGTTGAAGTCGGCGCTGACCGGCTCTGTCGGCCAGCCGCCGCCGCGGGTCCGCTGGATGAGGTCGATGCTGGCGTTGATGCCCCGAACATCGTTGTGCAGGTGGGCGCGGCTGATCGCGGTGGCGCGGATGTCGTCGTATTCCAGCTCGGTGGGCGGCTTCCACCCGGCGGGCAAGTCGAGGCTCCTGACCAGACCGTGGTAGTTCATGACCTTCTCCTCGTTGTCGGGGGGCTGGGGGCTCGTTGCTGGCGCTGCGAGGTTCCAGGCTGCCTCGTTCCGTCCGCGGAGGCCGCTAGCCGGCGGCGACGCATGCGACCGCGGCCGCGCACAGCCCGAGCCGGCGCCTTGGAGGGCGTGGACCTGTTTCCTTCAGGATCGCCGTCCGGGCTGCCTCATGAGCCAGGGCCTGGCTCGTAGCGGAGAAGAATGGTGCCGGAGGCGAACTGGCGGGTCCCTATTAGCCTGAGCTCGTGCCGCTGCTGCATATCCTTGAACAGCGCCGTCCCCTCAGCAAGGATCACCGGGTTGAGCGTGAGACGGTATTCATCGATCAAGCGCTGGTCGGTCAGCTGGCCGACGAGGCTTCCGCTGCCGAAGATCGCGATGTCTTTGCCCGCTCCGGCCTTGAGCTCTGTGATTGCCTTCGGGAGATCGCCGGCCAGCTGCCGGGCGTTGTGCCAGGAAATGTCTACCGCCTTGCGGGACACCACGAGCTTGGCGGCCGCGTTCATCCTGCGCGCGATCTCGGTGCTGTAATTTTCCCCGGCCGGTGTCGGCCACCAGGCCTGCATCTGTTCGTACGTCACGCGGCCGAACAAGAGCGTGTCCACAGAGTCGAGAAGCTCAATGGAATACGCATTGAATTCCTCATCGAGGGCTTGCCAGTCAATCTCTCCCTGCGAACCTGCGAAGTAGCCATCCAGTGTGATTCCTTCGGATGCGATAATGCGTCGCACAGAGAACTCCCTTTTGCTTGGGGTCATCGCGCTTGCTGGTCACAGCCCACGTGCCCGCGCTGCGCCAGGTGGACTCGCGGCCAAAGCCGGCACGACCGTACCCCGGGGCTCGGGTAACGGAATCTGTCACCTATAGGTAGTGGCGTGTCACGGCCTCGGCGTGCCGGGGACGGCTCTGGGGTTGCTTGCGGGGGTTTCAGAATAGGGCATAGGCCACTGAACTGCATGTTCGCTATACCGTGGGGCCGGGTTCCGGGCAGGATCGCGGGTTCATGACGCTGCGTCTGCTGTACCTTATTTTCATCCGTATCTGCGGCTGGCTCGCGCTGTTCGCGCGGTCAGCCGCCTCGAAGGACGCCGAACTGCTGGCCCTCCGTCATGAGATCGCGGCGCCGCGACGCCAGAACCCCAAGCCGCGGCCAGACTGGGCAGACCGGGCCGTGATCGCCGCGCTGGCGAGGCTGGTGCCCGCCTCGCTGCACACCCGCCGCTTCGTTACCCGGCAAGGCTGCCGCGCTGGCATCGGCGCCTGGTCCGCAGAAGATGGACCTACCCGAGCCGGCGCGGCCGGCCGCCGGTTGATGCGCGGCTCGCCGCGCTGATCGAGCGCATGACCCGGGAGAACCCGGCTCGGCTGCCAGCGGATCCAAGGCGAACTGCTGGGTCTGAGCTACCGGGCCAGCGCCTCCACGGTCCGGCGGGTGCTGAAACAGCTACCGATACCGCCGGCACCACGGCGACGTGACACCACCTGGCGGCAGTTCCTGCGGACGCAGGCGACGACCATGCTGGCGCGCGATTTCTTCCATGTCGGCTGCGCGGTCACCCTCACACGGGCCCATGTGTTCTTTATCACGGAAGTCAGCAGCCGCTACGTGCATGTCCCTTGGGTAACAGCAAATCCGGACGGCCTGTGGACGGCGCAGCAGGCGCGGAACCTGCTCATGGACCTCGGCGAGCGCCGTGCCCAACTCCCCTTCCTGATCAGGGACCGCGCCGGGGCAGTTCGCCCGCGCTCGACGCAGTGCTCGCCGACGCTGCGATCGAGGTGGTAAAGATCCCGCCGCGCAGCCCACGGGCGAACGCCTATGCCGAGCGCTGGGTGCTCACGTTGCCGCAGTGAGGTGACCGACCGGATGCTCATCACCGGGCAATGGCGCTGCGCGCCGTTCTGGATGAGTATGTCCGGCACTACAATCAGCGTCGCCCGGACGGCAGGCACCTGGATACGGCGAGGATCAACTCCCATACCCCCGGTCCCCGGCCCCGCCAGCCTGCGCCGGAACTAGGGCCAACGTCAAGGTCGCTCGCCCAGGGCGCGCTGCCTTGACCCCGGCCCTGGTTCCGCCATGCTCGCAACCCAGCCGGGAACCAGGAGAAACCGGACACAAGGCCGCTAAGGACCGGCCGGCGTTTGATCCGGTCGAGAGGTCTGCTATGGGGTGGTCAAGGTTCGGCGGGTGCAGTTGCCGGCCCCTGCGGGGTCTGCGTCCGTTGTAGTGCCGGGCGTGCTCGGTCAGGACGTGCTCGCGTGCCGCTGGCCGAAGATCAGCATCCGGTCTGTGCACTCGGCTCACGTCTTTGAGGACCGTGCCGGAGGATGCGGTGAACTGCCCGGCCCGGTCCGGATCAGGAACCGGAACCGCGAGGCGTGGTTACTCGGGTCATCAGTAGGTTCCGGATCTGCTGGGTAGTCCGCGGCCCGTCCGGGTTCGCGGTGACTCCGGGGACGTGAACGTGCCGGGATATGACCTCGATGACGAAGAAGCAGTACAGGCACTGGAGGGTGACGGCGCAGTCGGCACGGCCTTGCCGAGGATGGCTGGCAGGCATGTGGTCATGTCGGCCGGATGCCCGTGGACGGTCATCACGATCTGCCCGCTGACAGTTACCCCAGACTGGCTCCTATCCCGGGAAGCAGTCACTCTCGGAAGTACGGCTCAGTCTGGTGGGTGCCACGGGCTGCGGCTCGCCCGGGAACTGCGGTACCTGAAGCTGCCGGCCGACCAGACGGGGTCGGCGCCTGACGGGCTGTTCTCCTTGGAGCTCTTCGGGACCGCCCACTGGACCAATGCCCCCCGCTCGACTTCAAGCACTGAGCCGCCAAACGACACTCGTCCGTTACTAAGGAGTGCGTAAGTAGGCCGACCGATTCCGGTATGCGGTGATGTAACGCAGGTGCGGGTCGGCGAAGAATGCCCGGACCAGGCCGGGGCGCTTCTGGAGCCGTCGCAAGGCGCCGGCGGCCTTGGCTTTCAGGTCTTGCTTGCTGGTGACGCCGGTCTTGCCGATCCGGTCGTGCCTGACGTTCTTCCAGGCCCATTCGTCGGGGTTGAGCTCGGGTGAGTAGCCAGGCAGGAAGAACAGCCGGAGCTGGCCTTCCGTGGAGGCGGCGAATTCCTTCGTGGCGGTGGCGCCGTGCGCGGGGTGCCCGTCCACGATGAGATAAACGGGACCGCGGGCATCGTGCAGCAGCCGCTTGCAGAAGTCGGTGAAGGTGGCGGCGTTCGTGTTGCCCTGGTAGACGGCGAACCGCAGCGCGCCTTTCGCGGACACCACGGAGATCATGTTCACCGGATACCGGGCCCCGGTGTTCTTCACCTCCGGGGCCTGGCCGACGGGCGGCCAGGTGGTGCCCGCGTGGTAGTCCGAGCGGATCCCGGCCTCATCAGCGAACCAGATCGTGGCTCCCTCCGCCTCGGCCTGCGCCCGGATGGCAGGGTATTCCTCGTTCTTCCACCGCTCGACCGCCCCGGAATTCTGCTGATAAGCGCGGTGCAGCGGCCGCTGTGGCGACATTCCGAGCTTGCGCAGCAGCCGGCCGGCGCTGACAACTGACAATGCGACGCCGAATTCGCGGCGGATCACCTCGCGGACCATCTCCCGGGTCCACAACGCGAACTCGAACTGCATCTGCCGCGGATCCTGTCCCGCGATCAGCGCATAAAGCCGCGACAACTGCGGGCCCCCCAGCTTCGGCGGCCGACCAGGCACCGGCTGGGCCCGTAGCGCGTCCTTGCCGCCCTCACGGTATTTCGCCAGCCATCCGTACACCGTCTTGCGGTGCAAACCCAGCGCGGCTGCCACGTCCTCCGGGTGCGCGCCTTCCCCGACCTGCTCCACCGCCCGGATCCGCAGCACCTCCAGCGTCTTGTGATCAAGCTTGCGGCCGTCGTTTTCGCGCACGCTCCATTATCGCAGCTCACAAGATCAAAGTCGAGCTACTTTCGAACTCCTTGGTAACACGAGCGACCGGAGCCCGGACAGGACTCCGGTCCCTGCGTGCTAGATGCGGCCCGGTTACCTATGCGTGACGGATTCCACTGCCCCGCCAGCCGCGTAAGGTCGTAAGCCGTCCTGGCCGTGAGACAAACTTGCTGCCCTCGCGCCGTGTGCCTGTTCGGGCGCGTTCCGGATCTGAGATCACCGAGCACAACAACGAGAGAGAAATAGACGTTATGAGCAAAGTATGCCTGAGCATGTCGATGTCGCTCGACGGCTTCATTAACGACCGGGATGGCAGCGAGCAGTTGTACGAAGGTGACTACGACGCTTCCGAGTTGCTGGAGGGAATGATCCGGGCTACGGGCGCGGTGCTTATGGGAAGAAATGCCTTTGCGATGTCGGGAGACCCAGACTGGTACGCGGATAATTATGAGTATCAGGTGCCGATCTTTGTCATGACAAAAGAGCCCCCCGAGGAAGTGCCCAAGCAGAACGATCAGATTACATTCACGTTCGTGACTGATGGCATAGAGAGCGCTGTCCAGCAAGCAAAAGCCGCTGCAGGCGGCAAGCAAGTCACAGTTGTAGGCGGGGCGAATATCGCTCAGCAATTGCTCGCGGCCCACCTCGTGGACGAGATACAAATCGGCATTATGCCGGTGCTTCTTTCCGGCGGCTTGCGACTGTTTGAGCACTTGGGCGACCAAAAGATTCGGCTAAGCAAACTGAAAGTCAAAGAGTCGGGGCCAAGAACGGATATTTGGTTTCGCGTAGAGAAGTAATTGACCCGCGAGCGGGTGAACCTGATCGCCACGTTCGCCCGCGGCGCGGGCCGCACCCGAGCCCGCTCTCACGATGGGCGAGCGCACCGCTTCGAGGCGGTCCGCACCCCAAAGGCTGGCAGTTCTCCCGAGCCGAGGTGACCCCGTGTGGAGGTCCGGCGAACTCCCCAGCAGAACTGAATATCCGCATCCCGCGAATGCAGTGGCCACCTCCGGCAGAAGGCGGCCGCGCGACCGAGCGAGCAGGCTAGCCCTGCTTACCGGCCCCCTCGGGACGGTTGCCACCGGCGCGTTCCTGCTTGCCACCCAGCATGGCTACCTGAGTGTCGCCGGGATCCTGGCGTCCCTCTATCCTGCCGGAACGGTGTTGCTGGCCACGGCGGAGAGCACGTCGGCTGGCTCGCTCGGATGCTGTCCGTGCCCGTCCGTGGTCTCGGCCGCCCAGGCGCCTGCGCGCACGGACATATGACGGACAGGGTGGGTTGCGAAGATCGCTTTCAGCGGAGTATGTGCAGTTCAGGAGCTATATGGCCGTATCAGGGCGGGTAGTCTGTAAAACCGTCGGCTCAGCCTACGTTGGTTCGAACCCAACACCTGCCACCAGCAGCGAAGATGCCCCCTGACCAGCGAAGACACTGCTAGCTGGAGGTGGCCGTCATGTCCGGCGGTGTCCGGCGGCTACTGGGGTGCTGCGGCTGTCTGCGGCAAATGCGCGGCAAAGTTCGGCGGCACCGGACCTCGGTGGGGCCGTCACAGACCCGCGTTGAGGCAGGCGGTCGGGGGCTATGGCTAGATCGAACAAGGTCGTGAGCAGATGGTCAGCGAGGCCGTGAGGGAGCGCTGGGAACGGGAGCAGCTACTCCTGGGGCTGGCGCGAACGACGCCCGGTGAGGAATTCGCAGCCGGTGGCCTAGCCGTTCTGGCCATGCCTCCGACCGTGCGGATCGCTATTCTGCCTGGCGATCCGTACTTGCAGCCGGTCGGGCCGCAAGACCCGAAATCGGTGGTCCCTCAGACCTTGCAACTGGCGACAGGTAGGCAACTTCAACCGTACGTCCAGTCGGTGCGTGGCACGTCGAGCGGATATGTGGGCTTCTCGGAATCTCGCGATGGTCGCCTGTGGCGAAGTTTCGCGGCGGTCCACTGGCATGGCGGCGTGGATTTCTTCCTGGGTGATCAAGGCGGGAGGGAGTGGGACGACGCTCCGCGCGGCAAACGCTGCGTCTTCTTCCTGCTGAAGACGGTCGGATGGGCCTGGGCCGCGTTCGAACTACAAAGGCAGATGACGGATCGATTCAACGTAGAAGGACCGTTCCGAGTACTCCTGGGTATCGCAAAGACTTCGGGTGCCGAGCTTGTCAACGTCGGAGCCGGGTGGCCAGAGCCAGGATCAGGCGGGTTCTGGGGTGAGCTGACCGCGGTGGAAGAGCAGGTGATGCTATGTGAGGACCTGCCGGAGTGGCCGGATGCGCCAGGCGTAGAGGATCTGGCGCATCGGTTCGGCGCGCGGGTGGACCTGGCGTTCGGTGGTCCGGGCGATCGTCACCTCGACCGGTCGGGTCCGCAGGCAGGGAGGTTTAATCCTCGGTGGTGACAGCGCGCACAGCGTCGCGCCTTATGCAGCGGAGGCATACGTGAGAATCTTCCTCAGCTCGGTGATCAGCGGTATGGAGACCTACCGGGCGGCTGCTCAGCGAGCAGCCGAGACGCTCGGCCACACCGTCACAATGGCTGAGGACTTCGGGGCGTCGCCGTTCAGCCCTCAGCAAGTCTGCCTGGGAGCCGTGCGCGACGCGGACATTGTGATGCTGCTGTTGGGAGCGCGGTACGGAACACCCCAGGAGTCCGGCCTATCTCCGACGCACGAGGAGTACCGAGAGGCGCGTGCTTCCAAGCCTGTGCTCGTGTTCCTCCAGGAAAATGTGAGTCGCGAGCCTGCCCAGCAAGCGTGCCTCGACGAGGTGAGCACTTGGGAACGTGGCGGCTATCGCGAGTCCTTCGATACACCTGACTCACTTTCGGCGGCTGTCATCCGTGCGCTGCATAGGTGGGAGTTGAACCAGCAGGCGGGCCCTGTGGACGAGCAAGACCTCGAAGCGCGAGCCGCAGCGATGCTGCCGCGACCGCCGTCACACGCCCCTGGCGTCCCGTTGTTGCATGTTGTGGTCGCTGGCGGGCCGACTCAGCAGATACTCCGCCCGACCGCACTGGACGACCAGAGGTTGCACCGAGACATTCAGCGCGAGGCCGTTTACGGCGATCGACCCGTCTTCGATTCTCAGCACGGAGTCCCAGCGCCCATCGTCAATCTTTCGACCCTCGTCGTTGCCCAGCCTCCCGCCGAGATCACTCTTGACGAGTACGGCAGCGTGCGGGTCAGCCGCCCGGCGAGAGATCCAGGGGGTAGGTCCCCGATGGCGAGCGGCATCTCATGTCTGACCGAGGAGGACGTGCGCGAGCGGGTGGCGGATTGCCTCCGTTACGCTGGATGGCTGCTTAACCGGGCGGATCCCACCAACAAGTTGAGCCGCGTGGCCGTTGCCTGCCGACTGACCGGGGCCGGCTACTTGCCCTGGCGCACTCGCTCCGAAGTGGCGGCGTCTCCGAACGCTGCGCAGATGAATCTCTCCAACTCGGAATTTGCAGCGAGTCCGACTGTCGTTTTGCCTCGTCCGGCACTGCTTTACGACGGTGAGAAACTGGCGGACGACATCGCGGCGCAACTCCGGAGGCAACTCAAATGACCACCGTGAGCGGCAACGTGGCAAGGACTAACTTTGGAAGCCGGCAACATGAGGTGCGTGCCATGAACCAATCGCCCGGAGATGCCAATAAGAGAGCCGAAGTCGAGGCACAGACGGTTCGTACCCAAGTGGGGCTATACGACGGTTTCGAGGCTTATCGAACGCCGACTGAGGTGGACTATCGTCGGCTTCTCACAAGCGGACTTGTGGTTCCAGACACTAATGTATTCCTCAACCTCTATCGCTATAATGATGAGACTCGTACCGACTGTTCACTGTCTTGAAAGGCCTCAACGATCGGCTGTGGGTCCCCAGGCAGGTGGTTGCGGAGTTCTGGAAGGCTCGAGAAACTGTCCTGCTTGACCCGGGCGATACCGATAAGACGGCCAAGACGATGGACGATGGCTGGCCACCGAGATGACGCCATTGGCACTTTCCGTGCATGGGTCAACAGGGTTGGATTGCAGTCGGAGCGCGCCCGTCTACTGGAAGCCGTGACGGTCGACTGGGTCCAGGCCAGCCTGCGCCATTCCCTCAGCCCGCAGCGCCGCGAGCATCTCGCCCAGGTCCTGGCCGACGCCGCCGCGCTCGCCGGATGGCAGGCCATCGACATGGCCCGCCTGCCCGCCGCGTGGACTCATTTCGAGCTGGCCACCGCCGCCGCGCGCGAAGCCCGCAACGACGCCCTGCTTGCCTTCGCCGCCGGGGAACAGGCATATGTCCTGCTCGACCTCGGCCAGCCCGCCGACGCCCTGGAGAAGGTCCAGGCCGTCCACGCCCACGCCCGCGACTCCATCCCCGGACAGCTCCGCTGCTGGCTCTACGCCGCCGAAGCCGAGATGGCCGCCGCAGCCCGCCAGCAGGACGACTGCCGCACCGCGCTGGACCTCGCCGCCCGCGAGATCAGCCGCCCGCAGGCGGTCGTCCTGCCCTATCTCGCGCTCGACACCGCGCACCTGGCCCGCTGGCGCGGCAACTGCCTGGTCCAGTTCGGTGACACGGCCACGATCGGCGACCTGACCACCGCGCTAGCCGGGATGGACGGCACGTTCACCCGCGCCGAGGCAGGACTGCGCTGCGACCTCGCCGCCGCCATGCACGCAGCAGGGGACCGGCACGAGGCGCGCCAGCATCTCAGGCTCGCGACCGAGCTAGCCCAGCTCACGGGATCCGCACGGCAGCGCCGCCGCATTACCAGCCTGGCCCGGCGGATCGGGACCGCCGCCTAGCCCTTCCGGGCCAGCAGCCCGAGAAGGCCGATCAGCACTCCCGAGTTCCAGATCTGCCCCGAGGCCATCAGCTCTGGCACCGACGCCAGCGGTATCCACTCGATCCGGTCAGCCTCGGTCAGCTCCACCGGCTCGGTGAACTTCTCCGGGTCGCGACCGACGAAGATCGCATGCTCGGAGTCCACCATCCCGACCATCGGCTGATACGTGACCAGGCGCTCCACCCGGCCCGCCCGGTATCCGGTCTCCTCCTCCAGCTCCCGGACCGCGGTCTCTTCCGGTTCCTCGCCCTCATCGACCAGACCGCCGGGCAGCTCCCAGCCCCACCGGTCCTGCACGAACCGGTGCCGCCACAGCATCAGCACCCGGTCCTGATCATCGACCAGGACCATCACCGCGGCCCGGTGCAGCCGCACCACGTGATGCCAGAACCGTTCCCCGCCAGGGATCTCCACGTCAATCTGGCCCAGCCACACCCACGGGTTGTCATAGATCACCCGCTCGCCGAAGGTCCGCCACCGGCTCGGCTCATTGCTCGTCGTGTCAGCCACGCCCCGACGCTAACGCTTCCGCGCCCAACCGGCATACCCGGGCTAGGCACACGAGCGCCACCAGTCGCTTCACCGGGGCGCCGACCATGCACTGCCGAATCTAGCCGTACTGGATCAAGGCGGCTCCGCTGCGCTCCGCCGCGGCCCGGCGCCACGCCGGGCTCTGCCTTGGGGGCCCGCCCGGCGTGGCGCCGGGCCAGCACGCGCAGTAGGCACGGATGATCAGCCATCTCGTTCGTCGACACCATCAGGACGCTCCTGGCGCATAGCCCAGTTGCCGGGCCGCAGACGAGACGGCGTACGCCTGGACGGAGACGCGAGCCTCATCCGCTTCCGATCATGTAGCCCTCCAGGGCGGGCCGGTCAAGAGCGCTCCCTGCGGTCGCGTCGCCTCGGCGATGGCGCAAGCGCCACCCTTGACAGTCCCACCCTTCCATGCGGTTCCGGCGGCTATCGGATGAGGCACCCCCACGCCTCAGCGAACAGCCAGGAGACCGGACATGGCGCAGACCCGATTCACCCTTCTCCTGGTTGTCACGGCGACGGTGACGGCGTGAATTTAAGGTAGTCGCCGGCCCTGGTACCGCCTGAGCAGAACAATCGATCACCGAACGTGTTGTCGGACGTGAGTTCAAGGCCGGCGTCGTTTGGGGTAACGCAATTACCGAAGGCGAAGCTGTTGTTGACCCACTCCGTGGTGCCGTCTGAGGTGAAGCGGAGGTTCTCCCAGTTTGTAAAGTTGCTGTTGCCGCTGCAGTCGCGTACTTCGGCCAGCCCGTTCGAAGAGAAGCCAACACACTTGCTGGTGTCCAAGGCGAACACCAGCCGGTAAACCTCTGCGCCGTGATGCGTGAAGCCCTGGTCTTGGAGGATGATGTCACGGCCGGGACTGCTATTCGTTATTATTGTGCCCGCGTTCAGATTGCTAGCGCCAAGGCACCATTGATTGCCGTACTTGGTGCATACGTGAACTGAAGCGAGCGCGGGAGCCCCGCCGACGACGATCGGGGTAACGCCCAGCGTCAGGGCCGCGGCGATGCCTACGAGACGTCTTTTCACATGTCCTTCCTTCCCGGGCCGGGCCTGGTAGGGCCGCGGAGCAGTAACGCGGCTCCGGCTAGCCGCGTGACGTGGCCGGATGCGGCGCGAGCGCCGGGCGAGGATCGCCTCGAGCAACTTTTCAACGGGGTCCGCCATCGTTGGCCTCCTCGACACCTGCCTCAACCTCATCATGGCCCTCGCGGCCCCCGAGGGCTAGCGGGTCATCGAGGGATATACGCGGGATGATCGAAACTCCCACGACCGAAGCTCGTACGCTTTCCCTGGTCAGGCGAAGCGGGTGAGTCGAAACAGCGGTGGCCTGTAAAACCGTCGGCTCAGCCTACGTTGGCTCGAACCCAACACCTGCCACCGCCACGCGGAAATGCTACCTGACCTGTGCGTATGCCAGTCAGGGACTATAGCGCCCTATGCGGCTGGATGCGGCCGGGAGCGTCAGTGTGCGGGTAGCTGTGTCCTATCCGTGTCCCAGGCTTCGGCCGAGGACACGGCTGTGCTGTGGGGGCCCCCAACGCCGACGGCTTGCCGGTCGTCCTGGCCGGGATCTTCGCTTACTGTGACGAAGCTTGAGGACCCAAACGCGCGGCGGAGCCGGCGGAGCCGGCTCTTGGCCCGTGGGGCGAAGCGTGGTGCGGGTCAAGGTGACCTGGCGCGGCCTGGCGGGGGGTCGGGGTGTCTGGGTCGGCCGGCCAGGGGCAGGCCAGGGGCGGCAAATACCATTGCCACTGAGCCTTTCCATGACCAGATGTAGGACGACCTTCTCACTAGACCTGGAGGCTTATTCATAAGGCTTCTTTGGGGTGGCGTTCGGCGTGCATTCATGGAGGAACCGGTTGCAGTACGAGATTCTGACAGGGCTGAGCCACGGGCAACTGGCCGGGCTGGCGGCGCGGATCACCGGCCGCCTTCGGCGGCTTCGTGCGGCCGTGCGGAACAGCCCGGCGGTGACCGGGCTGTTCCGGTCGGTGGCGATGGTAGCGGGAATACCGATCGCCATCGGATCCGAGGCCGGAAATCGGCAGTATCAGCGATGGGATGCACTTGCGGCGGTGACACGGCGGATGGTATGGCTAGTCGCGAACCCACACCCGGCTTCCGGGCGGAGGACTCCATGAGCGTCCCGTGCATCCGCGGCCGGGCGCAGCGCGTGACGCGATCCCGGCCTGCCAGTGCCCGCAGGCCCGCCCGGCCCGCCGCTCCTGTCGCCGCAAGCGTGGCCCGTGCTGCCACGCCTCGCGCGGGCAGCGCAGCCCGGCTGCCGGCCGGGGGACCCGGGCGATGACCGGGTCCCCCGGATCCGCTGCGGATGATAGCGGACGAGCGCGCGGACATTCACGACTTCCTTGCCTCGCTTGAGCCCGGGCAGTGGAACGTGCCGTCGCTCTGCGAGGGCTGGCGCGTCCGTGATGTCGCCGTGCACCTGCTGGTCGATGAGCCGGTCGAGCAGCTCGGCTATCCGAAAGCCCTGGCCAAGGCGGCATCGATGCGGTTCTCGGTGCACCGGATCAACGACTGGTGGATCGAGCGCAACCGCGACCGGCCGACCGACAGCATCGTCGCGGCGTTCGCCACCCCGCTGAGGCCCGGACCGGTCAGCCGCCTGCTGGCCCGCATCGCAGGCCCGGCGCTGGGCATGCGCGCCATGGTCATCCACCACCAGGACATGCGCCGGCCGCTCGGGATGCCGCGAGTCGTCCCCGAGGAACGGCTGCGGGCGGCGCTCGGCGTCATCCTCACCTCGCGCGGCAGCATCAACCTCGGCTCGCTCCAGCGCGGCGAGGGGATCCGGCTGCGGGCGACGGACATGGACTGGTCCTGGGGGCAGGGCCCGGAAGTATCCGGCCCGGCCGAGGCGATCCTGATGGCACTAGCGGGCCGCGCTGTCGCATTGGCCGAGCTATCCGGCGAGGGCGCGCAGACGCTGACCGCCCGCGTCCAGCCGCCTTTTGAATAAGGCTCCCGCTAAGGAGTTAGACAGTGAGTGAACGCATGGTGCACTACGTCGGCGGGCCGGCCGACGGGCTGACAGGGCTGATGGATGAAAAGAGCCACCCCTTCATAATGTCAATGAGCACGGACACGGACGGCTACTACGGCATGGACTACCAGGTCGCCGGAGATCGCATCGGCGAGGGCGACCTGGAGTTGACCAGCGACGACGTCATCGCGCGATGGCACCAGCGGTCCTGTGCCCACGACTTCATGACGGGGGACACGGTCATCGTCAAGGCCACTGGCGCCCGCGCGATGGTGTTTGCGCCGACCACCCGCATCAACGCCGACGGCGCCTCTGACGAAGGATGGAGGATTGCCATCGACTCCAACCTGACTTTCGTCGCTGCCGACGAAATCCGCATCGCCGTCCCCGAGGAACTGGATAAGGGCCACTCGTAGTCCAAGCGACCCGGCGAGGGGCCAGGGCTCTACGTCGGCGGCTGACCGTCGTCCCGGCTGGGATCCTCGCCGCTGGGCTCAGGCGGGTAGTCCTGGGTTGCCTCGAAGATATGCCGCATGGCCTCGTCCTGCTGGCCGGCGATGCATTTGGCGTAGATGCGAAGGAGCACAGCCACGCTGTGCCCTGCCCACTCAGCTACCTGGGGCGGGGCGACGCCGGCGTTGAGCCAGGTCGACACAGCAGCATGGCGCAAGGCGTAGGGCACGTCCAGCAACCGCGAGCTCGCCTCCCGCGCGGTGAGCGCCTCAGCGCGGGCTTCGTGGAACACCTTGAGGTAAGCGCGGTCGGTGATGATGCCGCCGCGGGGGCCGGTGAACAGGCGCCCGCGGGGGCCGGTGCCGTACCGGTCCAGGTGCTCGCGGAACATGGCCACCAGCTCGGGATGGATCGGCACGCGGCGTGTATCACCGTCGGCCCGGTGCTTGAGCGCGCGGCGCTCCCGTGGCTTGCCGTTGTCGGTCCAGTGGGAGCCGCTCCGCGGCACGGAGTGTGTCAGGATCATCCGTCCCCATCCATGCCGGGGCAGGCTGGCCAGGTTTTCCCGGCGCAGGTCGGAGGCTTCTCCGGGGCGCAGGGCGGCGTGGTAGAGGCAGCCGAAGAACGCTTTCATCCGCTCGCCCCGTTTGCCGTGCGCCTGCACTGCGGCGAAGAACCGGCGGGCCTGCGCGGGGTTGATGACCACGCGCGGGTCCACGGTGGTCAGCGTGCGGGGCCTGGTCCATTTCACGGACTGGAGCGGATTGGCGGGAAGCGCGCCTATCTCGCAGGCGTATTCCATCGCGTTGTTGATGACAATGCGCTTCCGGTTGGCGGTGTTGGCCGCTGCGGGTTTGCCGTCCTGCTTGCGGCTGATCCTGTCCAGGATCGCCCGGACCCGGGCCGGTCCGCTTCCCGGCTGCGAGAGATCAGCGAGCGGAACGGTGCAGGTTTCCAGCCAGCGGACCACCGCCGCGAGGTCATCGGGCGGCGCGGCGTTACTGCGCAGGCGTTCGCTGTAGGCCCACGTCTGCAGCGCGCGCCGGAGCTGCTCCCGCCCGTACGGGGCGTCGTCGCGGCTGATCATCGTTTCCGTCGCATCGGTGAGCGCTTCGGCGATTCCCCGGCGGTGGTTGGGCGATACATAGGGCCATTTGGCGGCAGAGTAGTCCAGTGTGAACGTGTACCAGCTCAGCGCGGATTCCTCACGTCGCCACGAGACTGGCCGGCCGGTGGTGAGACTGAACGCCTCACCGTTGCGGGCGGCGGCTTGCAGTGAGCTTCGGAAGCTGTCTGCCTGGGCCGCGTTGCGGAATACTGATTTCCACGTCCTCGGCCCGGTTCTCCACCGGACGTGATGGCTGGTGGCCGATTTCCCCTTCCGCACATTGGTCTTGTAGACCCGGGCGTCGTAGGTGGTTGCGTCGTCCATCAGGCGGCCTTCTTCCGCGAGTTCAGCCACCGCTGGTACTCAGGCACGGTGACGCGCAGCTCGCCGTTCGGCAGCGGGATGCACTCCGGCGCTGTCCCTTTCATCCGCCATTCGTAGAAGGTCCGGCGGCTGATGCCCAGGTCGGCGCAGATATCGGCGACGGTCAGCTTGTCGTCAAGCTGGTCAGTAGCGCGCCTGGCTTTCGCGTTCACGGTCATGATGGGTTTTCCCTCCTTGTGGAGTGCGGGCGGTCCCGGCCTGCTTCCTCGTGGGTGCCGGGACCGCCCGCGTACTCGGCTGGGTCAGGCTGCCTGGCCGACGCGGCCGGGTGCGGGCGGCGGATGAAGTGGCTCGGCGAGCCCGTTGGCGAGCGCGCGGGTAACGATGCGGCGGGCGTCGGCGGCCCGTAGCCCGCTGCCGGTCCCCGCCGCGGTGAGCCGGCCGGTGACCTCGGCCAGGTCAAGGGCGGACCAGTCCAGGAGCCCGCCGGCCTGGTAGGCGAGGGCGGCTAGCGCGCGCTTGCGCCCGTCCCGCATGCCAGCGAGACGCGTGGCGCCGCGGTCGATGACCGCGGTGAGGTAGGCCGCGCCCCGGCCGGGCACCGCCGCCGTGGGCTGCGGGGTGGCGGGCGTGGCCGCTGCCGGTGGAGGCTGGCAGGCGCGGGTGACCTCGGCGGCGAGCCAGGCGGGCATGTGCCCGGGCCGGGCATGGTCGCCGGACAACACGCCGTAGGGGCCGGCGCGGGTGATGGCGCCGGGGGCGACGCCGTAGGACCAGCCGGCCTTGAGGTCGACTTGCCAGGCCAGGCCGTGCCGCCCGGCTGGGTCGGCGAGGGCCTGGCGCAGCCCGGGGCTGGGGGCGCGGTACCACAGGTGCCGGCCGCCGGTCGGGGTGGCCGCGGTGACGGGCTGGTGCGCCGCGCTGGCGGGCCACGGGCTCGGGCCGCCGCGGACGGCGGCGAGCAGGCGGATGCTGTCGCGGCCGTCGCGGTACCGGCCAGGGTGGTCCCAGGCGGCCCGGGGCAGCGGTTCGGCGGCCAGGTCGATGCCGGGCAGGAGTCCGGTGGCCAGGTCGGCGGGCACCCGGTCGGCGTGGGCGTCGATGTCGATCAGCACCAGGCCGGATGGCCCGGCGGCGGCGCCGGGGACGGCGCGGGGCTCGGTGTGCCACCAGGCTGCCAGCCGCGCGAGGTTGGTGGTGGCGGCGCGGACGCCGTGGCACCACCGCCCGGCGGGCAGGCACGGGCAGCCGTCGATCGCGTGCCCTGGGCTGGCGGCGCAGGGGGGGCAGTTGGCCAGGGGCCGCTTGCGGGGCGACAGCGGCAGGATGTGCCAGCCGGCCCGCGCCAGCTCAAGCGCGACCGCCAGGCCCTGCGGCACTGCGCCGGGCCCGGTGGGCAGTTCGGCCTGTCCGCCTGGCTGGCGGGGGATCCAGCCGGTGTCGGTCGGCGAGCACAGCGGGTGCTCGTGCTGGCCGGGGAAGATCGGGGCGAGCGGCTGGCGGCAGCGCGTGCACCGGGGCTGGGGCATGGCGGCGCTCCTATCGGGCGCGGGGGCGCGGGGGATGCTTCTGATTTCTCGGCCGGGGAGGCGCCCGGTGCGGCCGGGGCGGTGGCATCCCCCGCGCCGGGCCCCGGTTCGCTGCGGAATGGCGGCCGGGTGATGTCATGTTGTCAGCCGGGCCTGTTCTGGCTGGTCAGCGGCATGACATCAGTGATGTCATGCCTTGTCAGCGCGCCCGGGTCGGCGCGAGTGGGGCTGACGTGGCTGACAACACCTGACATCACTGATGTCATGCCGCTGACCTGGGCAAACGCCGCTGGCTGACAAGATGACATCACTTCCTTCCTTTCTTAGAGAAGAGAAGAGCGCGTCGTTGCCAGCCCGGGCCCGGTCGTGATCTTGGTGATGACCAGGGACCGACGGTGCTCGGTGCGCGGGCCGGGCCGGATGTCGACTCCCGCCCGGCGCAGCGCGGGGGCGATCTCGCGGACTCGCTGGCCGAGCTTGCGCTCGCCGGCGGGCAGCTCGGCCTCGGGCAGGCCGGCCTGGCGGCAGGCGCGCTGGAGCGCGGCGAGCAGCTCGGTGGCGGTGCCTTCCCACGGGGAGGGGTCCAGGCCGCCGGGTGTCGGCTCGGTGGCGAGCCGGTACAGGGCCCGCGCCAGGGTGCTGCCCTCGATCTGGGACACGCTCATCGCGGCCACCTTCGCGCGGTAGCTCGCCAGGGTGTCCCAGCCGGTGGCCGAGTCGAGGGCGGCGAGGACGCGGGCGAAGTCGGCCATCCGCGGCGGGTCCGGCACGGCCGTGCTCGCCAGCTCGCGGAGCACCGCCGCGACCAGGTCCAGCACGGTCCCGAGCGCGGCCGGCAGCGCGG
>WNGR01000210.1_pt1 | contig 60642 bp, 53 predicted proteins | sample 5407581 | NCBI WGS metagenome assembly WNGR01 (sample SAMN13153383, study PRJNA577476) | soil metagenome | isolation source: 80 cm soil or saprolite under Garry oak tree replicate 2 | place: USA:California | collected 2016-06-15 | reverse complement strand
CCCGATGGATCCCATCATGGGCATCTTGTGCGTCTTCGCAATTGTTTACCCACTCTCACGGCTAAGGAAACGCAGTTTTGCTAAATTCTGGATAGCAGATTCGGTAACCAGCGCCTCTGAGTTCACACGCTAAACTTACAATAATCCTCTAGTTCCTGAGTTATGGTCGCGTGACCTTCATCCCAATGATGACGCGTGGGAAGCCGCGAAATATGCTCGCATGACCGGAATTCGCTATATGCAAGAGACCCTCAGATATCTGGAACCGCATTTCTTTGCAGACGAAGCTGGGCATTTTGGGCAACTGCGCATTCGCTTTGCTGTCATTGGTGGGCCTGCTCCTTGCTCACCACGAACGGAATGAGACCGCGCTACCCCTTGCTTCGGTCATGCTCTTTTTCCCGCTCGTCTTCTACATCACACACACATCGCTGCGTTACCGTCAACCAATGGATCCGATTATGCTCGTTCTCGCGGTCTATGCGCTTGCGTATCCAGTGACTTATTTGCTCAAGCGCTTTGCCGAACTCGAAGCCCGCATCCCCGCGACCCACACCACGGACTAGCGGGGCGCCGTAAGCTCCCAAATCGAAATCGGTGATCGGCCTTACGTGATGTTGTATTTTTTGGCGTAGTGGCGGTAAGAACGGTAGGACATTTTGAGCAATTCCGCGGCACGTGTTCCGACGCCGCCCGAAGCTTCCAGCGCGGCGAGAAGGTAGGCCCTCTCCATATCCTGAATGTAATGTTCCAGGTCGAGGCCGCCTTCGGGAAGTACGGGGCGCCCGTTCTTGGGAAGTTGCGCGGCGGTTGCACCCGAGGCGCCGTAGCGAATCTTTTCAGGCAGCACGGCCAGAGAGATCAATCGTCCGGTCTCCAAAGCCACCGATCTCTCCATGGTATTTTCCAGTTCACGAACGTTGCCCGGCCAATCATACGCTTCCATCTGCGCCATCGCAGCAGGCTCGATGCCCTCGATTGGCTTCTCCATGCTCTTGCGAAAGCGTTCTAAAAAGGTGCGCGCCAGCAAAGGAATATCGTCGCGGCGCTCGCGCAACGGCGGCAAGTGAATCGGGATGACACTCAGGCGATAGAAAAGATCCTCGCGAAATTCGCCCGCGGCTATGGCCTTTTCCAAATCGTGGTTGGTAGCGGCAATTACGCGCACGTCAATATCGATCTCCTCGGTGCTGCCCAGAGGCCGAACCTTGCCCTCCTGCAAAACACGATACAGTTTCACCTGCATCGTCGGGCTCATGTTCCCGATCTCATCGAGAAAAAGCGTCCCGTCGTGCGCCGCCTGAAACAGCCCCTGGCGATTTTCGTTCGCACCTGTAAAGGCTCCTTTTAAGTACCCGAATAACTCCGATTCCAGCAGCGTTTCCGGGAAAGCGCCGCAGTTCACGGTAATAAAGGGCGCCTGGGCGCGGCTGCTATTTTCGTGAACCGCTCGGGCCACCAGTTCTTTGCCGGTCCCGCTTTCCCCTGTAATCAGGATGCGGCTGGACTGCGGGGCCACGGTGGAAATCAGATCAAAAATGGCGCGCATATTGGGGCTTCGGCCGATGATATTGTCGTGCCCAGTGAACCGCCGCAGTTCCCGGCGCAAATAGCCGGCCTCATTTTTGAGTCTGAGGTTTTCCTCCACCTGGGCAACGGCGCGGCGCAACTGGTCCACCAATTCGTGGTCCTTGATGACATAGCGATCGGCGCCTGCGTTAACGGCCGCGATCGCCGTCTCCACCGTCGGCACGCCCGTAATTAAGAGGAAGACCGTGGAGGGAGCCACTTCCTTGGCATAGGCGAGAAGATCGACGCCGCTCATATCGGGCATGCGGATGTCAGAAATAACGATGTCGAATAACTTGGATTCCAGACTGCGGCGCCCCAATTCGCCGCTCGTGGCGATCTCCACGCGGTGGCCATCCTTTCGGAAAGTGATCTCCAGGAGTTCGCAGATGGAGCGCTCGTCGTCGACGATGAGGATGTTGGCCATTCTAAGCCACCCGCGGCAGTTCGACGGTGAATTCGGCTCCGCGGTCTTTTTCTGATGTGACCGTTATGCGCCCGCTGTGAGCGTGTACGATCTGGTAAACAATGGCCAGACCTAACCCGGTTCCTCCCACGAAGCCGGATTGCAGCGGCTCGAATATCTTCACCCGCTGAGCGGGATCGATGCCCATGCCGGTGTCGCGAAAGCGAATGCGCACCCAGAAGGGAGCCGTTTCGAGCTTTACCGTTAAGGTCCCGCCCGCGGGCATGGCGCGGAGCGCGTTGTCGCAGAGATTCCAAAACACCTGCTTGATGCGATTCGAATCCGCTCGAACTCGCACCGGCCGGGCCGCAAAGATACGTTCAATGCGGTATTTGCCTTGCCACTGCGGATGCCTTTCGAGCAGAGTCAGCGTTTCGTCCAGCAATTCCGAAAGATCCGCATCGGCGAATTCATAGCTCTTTTCCCGGGAGTAATTCAGAAACTCGCTGATGATGCGATTGAGCCGCTCCGACTCGCGGCTCACAATGTCCACCAGGTGTTTTTCATCCTCCTGCAAAGGAACCATGCGCCCCAATTCTTTCACCGCTCCCGCCATGGCCGTCAGGGGCTGGCGTATCTCGTGGGCAATTGCGGCGGAAAGCCGTCCAAGGGCGGCCATCCGTTCCTTTGTGGCGACCTCCTGCTCGAGCCGTTTCAGCTCGGTGAGGTCCTGGAAATTAATGACGTAACCTGCCCCCACACGTTCCGCCGTCCTAAGAACCGATACCGAAAGACCGAGGTAGCGTTGCTGGCCAGCGGGGGTACGGAAGTCAACCTCGTGCCGCTGAGGCAAGGCGTTATCTTCGCATCCGTCCGTCAGTTGCCAAATCCCCGGCGCAACTTCCATCAATTTATGCCCGCGCACCTGATCGAATTTCAGCCCCAGAATCTCTTCTCCTGTCCGATTGAGCAGCCTCAGCCGCCCCTCCAAGTCGGTGGTGATCAAACCACCGCGCATGGAATGAATGATGTCCTGGTTAAAAACCTGAAGGTCCTCTAACTCGCCTCGTTTGATCTCCAGTTCCGCGCTTTGGCGCCGGAGGTTTGCGGTCAGCAAGCTCGACAGGTACCCGACGGCAAAAAATGCAAACAGGTTGCTAAAAATCCAGGTCTGCAGTGTTTTGCCGCCGGGCATCGCCAGCGCCGTCCGCGGCAAGACATCATAGAAGACCAGCTCGACCATGCCCCCCAGAAGAATGAAGCTAAATCCGGCCACCAGAAACGTGGCGCGGCGGGAAAAAAGAATGCTGGCGACGATAATGAGCAGCAAATAGAGCGAAATAAAATGGCTTTCGTGACCCCCGGTGACATAAACCAGCCCGGTGACCAACAGCAAATCGCAGACAATCTCAAGCGGGGCATGCCAGCGGGCGATGGGCACCCAGTGCGAAAGGATCACGTAAAAAAGGGCCAGCGTATACCAGAGAATAACCAGAGGAACGAAATAACGGAGTGGGACAGCGACCTGGGTATACTGCTCGAGAACAATAACGATTCCCAGCAGCAGGGTGATTACAAGAAAACGAACGCGGTTAAGCCAGCGGAGCCAGTCGCCTAAATTCTGATTTAGCGCCATCGCAGCACCAGAGGTTTGGGTGCAAAGCTCTCCTTGCAAATAGCCCGATGCTCAGCTCGTGGCACGCCGGCTCTCGCTCGTTTTCGCGTGGGCCACGCCGCTTCGTTTTTGGAATGTGAAATCGCGTTAATGTCCGCCGGCCAGCTTGCCAATCAAGGAGAAGAGCGGCAAGTACATGGAAATAACGATACCGCCCACCACGACGCCGAGAAAAATGATCATGGCTGGCTCCAGCGCTGCGAGCAGATCCTTCACCGCTGCGTCGACCTCTTCTTCGTAGAAGTCAGCAATCTTTTGCAGCATCGCATCCATTGCGCCCGTCTGCTCGCCTACTCCGATCATCTGCGTGACCATGCCCGGGAATACGTTCGTCTCCTTGAGAGGATCCGCAAGGTTCTTACCCTCCTCCAAAGACTTACGAACGTGACTGAGAGCCTTTTCGATCACGGCATTCCCTGCCGTTCGGGCCGTGATATCTAGTCCCTCGAGGATGGGCACGCCCGAAGAAATCAGAGTTCCCAGCGTGCGCGTGAAGCGCGCCACGGCAATCTTGCGCAAGAGAATGCCCACTAGCGGCAACTTCAGGAGCAAACCGTCCAGAATGTAGCGGCCTTTCTCCGTTCCGTGCCAGAGCTTTATGGCAATGACCATGCCCGCCAAAAAGACCACAATCAGCAACCCAAAGATGCTCCCCACAAAATTGCTCAACGCCATCACAATCCGCGTAGGTAGCGGCAGGTCCACGCCCAGTCCCAGAAACAACGTGACAAAAATCGGCACGACCTTCCATAGCAGAAGAGTGATAACGCCTCCGGCGACAAGCAGGACGGCCACGGGATAGACCAGCGCCGACTTCACCGCCCTCTTCAGCTTCACATTTTTTTCAATGTAGCTCGCGAGCCGCTGGAGAATCGTATCCAGGATGCCGCCTGCTTCTCCCGCTTCCACCAGGTTGACGTAAAGAGCGTCGAAAACTTTGTCGTGTTGCCGCATCGCCGCGGAAAGAGTCGCGCCGCCCTCCACCGACGCGCGCGTGGTCGTCAATACCGTCTCAAACGTCTTGTTCTCTTGTTGTCCGGCTAGAATTTCCAGGCACTGCACGAGCGGTAACCCGGCATCGATCATCACCGAGAATTGGCGTGTGAATACCGCTAAATCCTTGGCATTCACGCCAGGCTTGAAGGTGGGTAAGTTGAATTCCTTACCCTTCTCGGAGAGCTTACTGACTTTAATTTGCTGTCGCCTGAGCAGGTTGACCAGCTCGGCCTTATTATTGGCGGCTTGTTCCCCGGTCACGGCGCCGCCTGACCGATTCGTGCCGCGATAGACATAAACCGGCATCCTCTTCCCTCCTCACCTGATCCTTGATCCAGAGCTCGGTTCAGGGCCCAACTGAAACATCAGCGTCGCGCCGGTACGGGCGCACGCGCGCCAGCGCCGACCGGGCTGGCCACACCGCGGTTGATCATATCTTGCAATTCGTCGGGATTGGACGAGCGAGAAAGAGCTGTTTCCAGAGTAATTAACTTGGACGCGTAGGCGCTCGACAGCCCCTGGTTGAAGGTCTGCATGCCCGTCTGCCCCGTACCGGTTTGCATCGCCGAGTAGATCTGGTGGATTTTGTCTTCGCGAATCAGATTGCGAATCGCGGAATTGGGAATCAGTATCTCCATGACCATGATCCGGCCACGCCCATCCGCCCGCGGCAGCAGCGCCTGGCAGAGGACACCTTCGAGAACCAGGGATAATTGAGCCTGAATCTGCGCCTGCTGGTGAGCCGGAAACACGTCTACGATTCGAGTGATGGTGGAGATCGCGGAGTTGGTGTGCAGGGTTGCGAAGGTCAAATGGCCGGTCTCGGCAATGCGCAACGCCGACTCAATGGTTTCCAGGTCGCGCATTTCTCCGATGAGCACTACGTCTGGATCTTCGCGCAATGCTGCGCGCAACGAATTGGCGAAGGAATGCGTATCGGCATGCACCTCGCGCTGGTTGACCAGGCATTTCTTATGGTTGTGCAGAAATTCGATGGGATCCTCAATCGTGATCATGTGCTCTTCGCGCTCGCTATTGATCTTGTCGAGCATCGCCGCCAAGGTCGTCGACTTGCCGGACCCGGTGGGACCGGTTACCAGCACCAAGCCGCGCGGCTTGTCACACAACCCCTTCACCACCGCAGGCAATCCGAGCGTGTCGAAACTCTTGATTTCCCAAGGAATGGTCCGAAATACCGCACCGCACGCGCCGCGCTGATTAAAAAGATTGCCGCGGAAGCGGGCCAGATTCTTCAAGCCGAACGAAAAGTCCAGCTCCAGATTTTCTTCAAAGCGATGTTTCTGGGCGTCGGTCAATACGCTATAGGCGAGCGCCTTGGTATCCGCAGCGGTCAGAGGAGGCATATCCAGTGGCCGTAATTTGCCGTGGACACGCACCCGCGGCGGACTATTCGTGGATATATGCAGATCGCTGCCCCCCATCTCGATCATTTTCTTGAAGAGCTCGCTTAGTGTGATGCCTTGCATGACACCATTCTCCTCACAGCACGGTTTCGCGCAGAACTTCTTCCAGATTGGTCAGACCTGCGGCCGCTTTGATTAAACCGCTGCGCCGCAGCGTGATCATGCCGACATCAAGAGCCTTCTTCTTCAGCTCCAAAGCGGAAGCGCCCACGAGAATCAGTTCCCGCAATTCATCATTGACTTCCATCACTTCGTAGAGTCCGACGCGGCCCTTATAGCCATTCTTATTACAGGTGCCGCAACCCTTCCCTTCGTAAACGGTGGTCTTTTTGGCTTCCTCCGGGCTGAAGCCGGCATCGAGCAGCGTCTGCTCAGGAATTTCCAAGGGCTCCTTGCAATTCTGACAAATTCGCCGCACCAATCTTTGGGCGCAGATCAAATTTACAGATGTGGCTACCAGAAAAGGCTCGATACCCATATTCATTAGCCGGCTGATGGTGGAGGGGGCGTCGTTCGTATGGAGAGTGGACAAAACCATATGGCCGGTTAGGGCCGCCTTGACCGCGATTTCAGCCGTTTCGAAGTCTCGGATTTCGCCGACCAGAATGATGTTGGGGTCCTGGCGCAAGAAGGCGCGGAGGGCGGAAGCAAAATTCAGCCCGATCTGGTCCTTCATCTGCACCTGGTTGATGCCAGCCAACTGAAACTCGACCGGATCTTCCGCTGTCATGATATTCGTGTCGGGCGTGTTCAGGCGGGCCACCGAAGAATAAAGCGTATTGGTTTTGCCCGATCCCGTTGGGCCCGTGACAAGTACCATGCCGTAGGGCCGCAAGATCGCTTTCTCGAACTTAGCCAGGGATTCGGGCTCAAACCCCAGTTTGGTCATGTCCAGCCGGAGATTTTCCTTATCCAGCAAGCGCAGGACGATTTTTTCGCCGAAGAGCGTGGGGACGGTGGAAACGCGGAAGTCGAGCTCCTTGATCCTGCCGTCTTTGCGGTACTTGATCATGATGCGGCCGTCTTGAGGAAGCCGCTTCTCGCTGATGTCCAGCTTGGCCATGATCTTGATGCGACTGGCGATGGCGTCTTTCAATTTCAACGGCGGCGTCATCACGCCCTGCAAAACGCCGTCGACGCGGAAGCGCACGCGCAATTCGCGCTCGTACGGTTCAAAGTGAATGTCGCTGGCGCCCCGCTTTACCGCGTCGGTGAGAACCAGATTGACCAGCTTGATGATGGGCGCTTCCTCGGCGGCTCTCTCCAGATCCGCCAAGTCCATTTCTTGTTCCTCTGCCGCAAGCTCCACGTCGCCGCTATCTGCGGCGCCGAGGTCCTTCATGACCTTGGAGAGTTCTTCGCCGCTGGCCACCTCACCATAGAATTTGGCGATGGCCTCGTTGACGGAGGTTTCCGAGGCGACCACCGGCTCGACATTGAAGCCGGTCATGAACTTGATGTCGTCCATCGCGAAGACGTTGGTGGGATCGATCATGGCGATGGTGAGCGTTGAGCCGACACGCGAGAGCGGTATGATCTGGTATCGCACCGCAGTATCCTGGGGAATCAGCTTTATGACCGCCGGATCGACTTCATAATACTTCAAGTTGATCGAGGGAACCCCATATTGGCGGGAGAGGACCTCGGTGATTTCGTCATCGCTGATAAACCCCAATTTCATCAGCGCGGTTCCCAGCCGGCCCCCGTTCTGCCGCTGATGAGCCATAGCTTGCTTAAGCTGATCGGCAGTAATCAGGTTTTCTTTGACCAGGATTTCGCCGAGCCGGGAAGACATTCAAAGAGCCCCTGGGGCGGAGCACGCCTCAAATTGGAAGGTAGCAGAAGAAATCGAGGCTCGCAGGGGCGTTTTTCTGATCGTATTGAAAGCGCTAATAGCCGAAACTCAGCCAACGGTCACTGTGGCAATTTGGACACAATCGTCGCTTGACTTGCATCCTCAGCGGTAGATATCTTGCACAGTGTGCTCGGTGGGCGCTTTTTTCAAGCTGGTCGTCCCGCGGGCTAAAACTCTTGCAAGTCCGGTGGAAGTAGGATCTTTACGGTGAGCGATTCCCCCCGCAATCCGCGGCTATTTCTGGCGGTTGGTGGCATCCTCTGCACCCTTCTTCTTGCCGCTGTCGTCACCCTTGGTTCCCTCCGAGTTCCATTTGAGCCGCACGCGTGGAATGAGCTGATCGTCCTGTATGCCCTGAACACCTTTATTGTCGCGGCGCTCCTGGTTTTTGGGCTCATTCTGGGCCGCGCGCTCGTACGTCTATGGGTCGAGCGCCGAGCCGAACAACTCGGGTCCCGATTCAAAACCAAGATGGTTCTTGGCGCCATGGCCGTGTCGCTGTTACCGCTGGGATTCCTGTTCTTCATCAGCTATGCGCTGATGAACCGCACGCTGAACCGCTGGTTTCCGCAGGAATTGGAGGACGCCAACTCCCAGGCGCTTGCCCTGCTTAGCGAATTCAGCCGTTTGGAATATTCGCGCCTCCAAACGCTGGCAGACCGCGCGGCAGCCTCAGTTTCCGCGGCAACTTCCGACAGCCTTGCCTCGGCCCTGGAGCCCGCGGCCCGATTTGCTGCGAACCAGGGTGCGGAAGTGATCTGGGCTGTTGATTCCTCCGGAGCGCCGGTACGCCTGGCCGATCCCTTGATTCTTCCTGTAGTGCTTGACCCTACGCTGAAATTCCAAAGCGTGCTCCCGAATGGAGGTGAGTTCTGGGTATCGCGCTCCGGCTCTTTTATCGCCGCCCGCGCCCCGCTTGGCCCAGGTTTCCTGTACCTTGCACGGCGCTTGCCTTCCAATTTTCTGGCTCGCTACAAGAACATCGAAGTCCAAACAGTAGCCTATTCCGTTGAAAATCAGCGGATACGCACGTTCAAACGGCAAATCCTCCTGACTCTCTCTCTTTTCACGGTTCTGCTCCTTTTTGCCGCCACGTGGTCGGCGCTGTACTTGTCGAAGCAAGTTACGATCCCCATTGAGGCTCTGGCCAAAGCTACCGGTGAAATCGCTGCCGGACACCTGGATACGCAGGTGCAGGTGAAAGCTCAGGACGAATTGGGAACCCTGGTCCGCTCCTTCAATAAAATGACCGCGCAACTCGCCGATAGTCAGAGGCGGATCGACGAATTCACTCATAATCTGCAGCAGGCCGTCCAGGAACTCGAGAGCCGCCGCACGCTCATCGAGACCGTTCTCGAGAATATTCCTACCGGGGTTCTGGCTCTCGATCTGAACGCCCGCATCACGCGCATGAATCGCGCCGCACGTGAGATCTTTGGAGAGAGCTCTCGCGAAGCTTCCGAACTGATCGCGCTAGCCGGCAAGGACGCGGCGCGCGATGTGCAGCAATTGATCCGGCGTTCACTGAGGATGGGCACTGCGTCGAGGGAAATGGAGTTCCGGCCGAAAGGACGAGTGGTGCATGCGGCCGTCACCGTGAGCCCCCTCGGCGCGCGGCCTAGCAGCGCTGGGTATCTGGTCGTCGTGGATGACTTAACCGAACTGCTGCGGGCGCAAAAGGCTGCGGCCTGGCAGGAGGTCGCGCAGCGCATCGCACACGAAATTAAGAACCCGCTGACACCCATTCAGCTGTCCGCTGAGCGCCTCTCGCGCTTTATCAGCCGTCATAATGGGGATTGCGACGCGCCGGAACTGGTGCGCCTGGTCAGTGAATGCGCCGCCCTTATCGGCCGGGAGGTCGGGACGCTGGAGGCGCTGGTCAACGAGTTTTCAAGGTTTGCGCGCTTTCCCGTCGCGCGGCTCGTACCTACAGACCCCAATGCCATTGTGCTCGGCGCACTCGACGTCTTCAAAGGCCGGCTTGACGATGTGCAGATTCGCACGAATCTGCCCGACGGGGTGCCGCAGGTTAGGGCAGATTCCGAAATGTTGCGGCGGGTGATCGTGAACCTCATCGATAATGCGGCCGAGGCGATGGAAGGTTCGGCGGAGCGAAATTTGTTTTTGAGTACGCGCTTCCACGTCGGACATGATTCCGTCGAGATTATCGTCGCGGACAGTGGTTTTGGAATCTCACCGGAAGATAAGGACAAGCTCTTCCTGCCTCATTTCTCGACCAAGGATCGCGGTACGGGCTTAGGTTTGGCGATCGCCAGCCGCGTGATCGCGGAGCATCACGGGATAATCCGCGCTGAAGACAATGCCCCCGCGGGAGCGCGATTTGTGATCGAATTGCCTGCAGCTGATATTGCTCCCCTGTCTCTTGCTGCGGAAAGCTAAACTGGGCTGGAGCCCCAATGTTTGCGGTAGTCGATGACCTCACACAATAGGAGCATCCTGCCACAGATCACAGCAGCAGGCAGTTCTCGCTCGTGGAGGATGATCGACAAACCCTTTCTTCGGCCCGCCAGCCCTTAAGCATTTTATGCCGCAGTCCATTCTTATCGTCGACGACGAAGCGGGAATACGCGATTCTCTTTCCTCCATCCTGACCGAAGAAGGTTATGCAGTCGAATCGGTCAGCTCGGGCGAGGAGTGCCTGGCGCGTCTTGCGAAGGATCGTATCGATTTGGTGCTGCTCGATATCTGGTTGCCGCAAATGGATGGAATCGAAACACTCGAGCGCATGCGCCGCGACGGGCATTTTCCGATGGTGGTCATGATCTCGGGACACGGCAATATCGAGACAGCGGTTCGGGCCACGAAACTGGGCGCCTTCGATTTCGTCGAAAAGCCGCTCTCGCTCGAGAAAACAATGCAGTCGGTGAAAAGGGCGCTCGAATTTCTGCGCCTGGAACTGGAAAATCGGCGCCTTCGCGAGGAACTCGGCCAGCGCTATCAGGTCCTCGGCGATAGTGTTCCGATGAAGGCCCTGCGCCAGCAGATCGCGCTCGCCGCCCCCACGAACGGACGTGTCCTTATCTACGGGGAAAGCGGCACGGGCAAAGAACTCGTGGCCCATGCGCTGCATGCCGTCAGCCTTCGCAGCCGGGAGCCCTTCGTAGAGGTCAATTGTGCGGCGATCCCGGAGGAGTTGATTGAGTCTGAACTATTCGGTCACGTAAAGGGCAGCTTCACCGGCGCCAGTGAAGACAAAGTCGGCAAATTTCAGAAGGCGGATAACGGCACGCTCTTCCTGGACGAAGTCGGCGATATGAGTTTGCGTACTCAGGCCAAGGTACTTCGAGTCCTCGAGGAGCAGCGGCTCGAGCGTGTGGGATCCAATCACCCGACAGCCGTAAACGTGCGCGTGATCGCCGCAACGAATAAAAAGCTCGAGGATCAAATTGCCCGGGGTCTGTTTCGGGAAGACCTTTTTTATCGCTTGAACGTAATACCCTTCACGGTTCCAGCTTTGCGCGAGCGCATTGAGGACATACCCATTTTGACGCGCCATTTTCTCGCTGAATTCGCCGCTGCCTATGGCCGCAAACCCAAGGAGATCAGCGACGCAGCTTTGGCCGTGCTCGCCCGATACAGTTGGCCCGGAAACGTCCGCGAACTTCGCAATTTGATCGAGCGGCTCATGATTATCTGCCCTCATTCACGGATCGAGCCGCTGCATCTGCCCCCGGAGCTCTTTCGCGGACTCACCGCCATCTCCTCGCGGCCCAATGCCACTTTGCACGAGGCGCGCAGCGCCTACGAGCGCGAATTCATCCTGCGCAAGCTCAGCGAGAATCAATGGAATAGGACGCGAACGGCCGTGGCTCTGGGCCTGGAGCGCAGCCATCTCTATCGCAAAATGAAGTCACTGGGAATTTCGGCTGAGGAGTAGTTTTATTCGCCCGCTCCGAGGCGTTCGAGCTGGCGTCGCCAATCCAACTGCTGCACCATGCGCTCATCCTGGCGCCAATCCAGTTCCACCTTTACGCGAAGTTCCAAAAAGATTTTTACACCGAGAATCTCTTGGAGTTCCCGGCGCGCCACCGTGCCGATGGCCTTCAGTCTTTCGCCTCCGCGCCCGATGAGGATTCCTTTTTGCCCTTCGCGCTCGACGGAGATGGTGGCGCGAATGCGGATCAATTTCTCGCCTTCCTCGAAGGCTTCCACCCGCACGGCCACGGCGTGGGGAACTTCCTGCCTGGTGTTGGTCATCACTTTTTCACGGATGATTTCGCCGGCCAGAAAGCGCTCCGGCTGGTCGGTGATTTGATCTTTCGGGAAATACGGCTCGCCTTCGGGCAGATGGGCGATGAATCGTTCGAGCGCAAGCTCGACGCCGTCGCCGGTGAGCGCGGAGACAGGAATCATTTCGGTAAATGAAAATTCCTTGGAGCACGTCTCCATCAGCGGTAGCAACGCAGGCTTGGCGATGCGATCGATCTTGTTCAACAAAAGAAACACAGGCCCGCGGAATTGTCTCGCGTGCTCGAAGGTGAGGCGATCTCCCGCTGTCAATCCGCTGCTGGCATCGATCATCACGGCCACCAGGTCAATGCCCTCCAGTGCCTGAGTCACCTCTGCCATCATCTGCCGTCCGAGGACCGTGCTGGCGCGATGTATGCCCGGCGTGTCAATCAACACAACCTGCGCGTGCGGACGGTTTATGATTCCGAGAATGCGATTTCGCGTGGTTTGAGGCCGCGACGTCACAATGGCCACCTTTTGCCCCACCAGCCGGTTCACGAATGTAGACTTCCCCGCGTTTGGCCGCCCGAGTACCGCGATGAAACCGGAACGAAATGATCTCTTCATAAAGTAACGCCGAACACCATATTACATCGTCAGCCGACGGACCCGGGCCGAGCCAATCGCAGCGCGCTCACCATCGCCCTCTCTTATGTGGTCGGCGGTTTGATCCCTCTTGCTCCGTACATGTCGCTGGCCAGCGTGATCTCTGTCCTATGGTTCTCTGTGGGCATCACCATCCTGGCGCTGGCGATCTTCGGATTCGTGAAGAGCCGCTTTACCGGGATCTCACCCTGGAAAGGCGCCTTTCAAACCGTAGTGACCGGAGGAATTGCAGCCGCCGCGGGCTTTGGGTTGGCTCGCCTGGTTAGTAGCTGATACTAGCTGAGAAAGTTAGGATACCGGCGCCGCCAACAGCCGCGGCCGGACGCGCAAGCGCAAGACCTTTCGCTGGTTCGCTTCGACCACTTCGAAATGCAGGCCCTCGTAATTGAGCTGCTCGCCGGTACGAGGGACGTGGCCCGCGATCTGATTGAGCAGCCCCGCTACCGTGGTTGCCGCCTGATCCGCTTCATCCCCAAACTCGATCCCGAATAGCTCTTGCAGCCTCCCCACCGAGACGCTACCCCGCAGCACCACGCTTCCATCGCTCTCCCGCACGATGTCCGGCGCGACATGATCATCTTCCTTGCCCATTTCGCCGACAATCTCTTCCACAAGATCTTCAACCGTGACAACCCCGGCCACCAGCCCGTGCTCATCGATGGCAATAGCCATGTGTTGATTGCGCCGGCGCATCTCTTTGAGCAAATCCGAACCGAGCTTCGTCTCCGGTACAAACAGGGCCGGCCTCGCCAATTCCCGGACCGTGCGATGCTTGGCCTCGCTCTCCGGAATCTGCAACAAATCCTGCACGTGCGCGATGCCCACAACGTCATCGAGCGTTTGCTGGTAAACCACCAGTCGGGAGAATTTCGTCTCCACCAATAACCTTCTCATCTGCTCGATGGTCGCGTTTGCGGGAATCGCCACGATGTCCGGCCGCGGCGTCATCACTTCCAGCACCCTCTTATCGCTGAACTCAACCACCTGCTCGATCAGCTGAGCTCTGTCTCCCGCGAGCATGCCGCCTTCCTGAGCCGCCTCCACGAGAGCCTCGATCCCATCTTGTTGCGCCTGCGTTCCCGGCGGCAATTCTTCTTCCGAGATGCGCCCCACGGAAACGGCCAAATCCAGCGCCGCGCGCAGCGGCCAGATGAGGATCAAAGCCGCTCGCAATACAGGAACCAAGGGCTTGATCCAGCGCGTGCTCGTGCGCGCCATCAGTATTTCCGGAACGAAATGCATACAAAGCAGCACTTCCACCGTGACATAGACGATTAACTGAACTGCCGCCTGCCACGCGGCGGGAACAAAAACAAGCACGCCCCGTGCCGTCTCCACGGCCACGGCCACGAGCGAGAGGTGCGCCAGGATCGCGAATCCCGAGCTCGCGCGGCGCCGATCCAATTTGAATTGCGGCTCGATCTCGGACTCAAATACCTCGGCGTGTTCGCGCAGCGTGCCGGTAGCGACGCGGCCCAATTGCCGGTAAATGCGGTCCAGGAAGGAAAATACGGCCAGAATGACGCAAAGGCCGATCACGCCTAACGTATAACCAAGAATGGACATAATTAGCGCAGGCCCAGCCGGCGGCGCAAGCGCCGCTCTAAATGCACCATTTGGCCATGGTCATTTTCATGATCGTAACCGGCCAGGTGAATCATTCCATGCAAGATCAGTACGCGCAGTTCTGAGACCAGTCCGCGAGCGCCACGCCGCGCATATCGCCGCGCCGTTTCGGGTGAAATCACAATATCCCCTATGTACTGATCCGCGCTCGCTTCCCTCGCGCCCCGAGAAAAACGTGCCCGACGCCTTCTGGCGTGCCGAGCAGGAAACGAGAGCACGTCGGTTGGTCCAGGTTTATCTCTAAATTTACGATTCATCCGCGCTATGGCTGGATCGCTCACGAAACAGATCGTGACACTTTCTTCGGGGAACCCAAGCTCGCGCTGCACGCGTTCGGAGAACCTGCTCAGGGGCTCCACAGCCAATGGTATGCGGCGTTGGCGATTTAAAATAATATCTGCCGACCCAGGCTATCGGTTTACGTCAGAATTTGCCGGATTGGGGTTGTTACCGGGCCCGTTGCCGCCCGACGCGGAACGCGACGGCGCAGCCACGAACTCGTCATAAGCCTTTATGATCTGCTGCACCAGATTGTGGCGCACCACATCGCGCTCGTTGAAATAAACGAATGCGATGCCTTCGATCTTTCCGACCACGTCGATGGCTTCGATCAAACCGGAACGACGGCCTGCAGGCAGGTCAATTTGCGTAATGTCCCCGGTAATTACGGCCTTGGAGTTGAAACCCAGCCGCGTAAGGAACATCTTCATCTGTTCGCTGGTCGTGTTTTGAGCTTCATCCAGAATGACGAACGAATCGTTGAGCGTCCGCCCACGCATGAAAGCCAGGGGCGCGACCTCGATGATTCCTTTGTCGAGATATCTTTCGAGTTTATCGGTATCCAAGAGGTCATAAAGCGCGTCGTACAACGGCCGCATATAGGGATCGATCTTTTGCTGGAGAGTGCCGGGGAGAAAACCAAGGCGCTCACCGGCTTCGACTGCCGGCCGCGCCAGAATGATGCGGTTCACCTGCTTCGCTAACAATGCGGATACGGCCATGGCCACGGCGAGATAGGTCTTTCCTGTGCCTCCCGGACCGATGGCAAAAACCATGTCGTGATGTTCGATATCTTCCATGTAGCGCCGTTGATTGGCGCTCTTGGGGGTAATGGATTTCTTGCCAAAGAAGCGCGGCCGTGCTGGCTGGCCGGGCTCCAGGATGTGACGAAGGCTAGTCTTGGGATCCTCCACGGCTACGCGGAGGAGGGCCTTCACGGCGCCGTTATCCATTCGTCGGCCTTCGCGCACGAGGTCATTGTATTGATCGAGAATGTGAACGGCGCGGTCCACGTGTGTGGGTTCGCCCTCAACCGTCAGCCGATCATTATGGAAGAAAGTTGTTACGTGAAGCGCCGACTCGAGGAGTTTCAGATTCTCGTCCAGAGTGCCAAAAAGATTCTCTACTTGTCCGGCAATCTGTACCGTACGTCTCATAGGCTTTGCGGCCGCTGCCATCCGGCAGCAAACCGTGGCGGCAACATCTCCTCCGAGTCGATTGGTACCTGAACCTCAGCCTAGCTGAATGCTCCTGTGGGGTCAAGGAGTCCTCACTTAAGCCGTGCAGTTCCAATAAGATCAGCTCGACCCAATTATCCATATCCTCACTTTGCAGAGGGTCCAGGAAATTCTACTTTAGGGACTTCTCTGCCACCCTCTGTGGCGGCAAAGTACGCATTGTTCGGCTTAAACCCAGTCCAGCCGGCAAAAACATTATTGGGGAAGAGAGCAATATACGTGTTGTAGTCCTGCACCGCCAGATTATACCGTCGGCGTTCCACCGCAATCCGGTTCTCGGTCCCCGCCAGCTCATCCTGCAAACGCAGGAAATTCTCGTTCGACTTGAGCTGCGGGTAGTTCTCCACAATTGCGAGGAGCCGCCCAAGCGAGCCCTCGAGCTGCGTGTTGGCCGCAATCCGCTCTGAGGGAGTCTGCGCGCTGAGGAGTGCGGAACGCGCCTTGGCTATATCCCCGAACACCGTCTGCTCCTGTGCCGCATATCCCTTCACTGTCTCCACCAGATTGGGAATCAAGTCGGCGCGCCGCTGGAGATCGACGTCAACTTGATGCCACTGGGCTTCGACCGCCTGGCTCTTTACCACCATCTGATTGCGCCGGCCAACGTACATCAGTCCAGTTGCCAAGGCCGTAACGCCCAACAAAACCACTGCCGTCCATACTCTTTTCATGCACTCCCCTTTTCGCTAATGGGAATGAGCGAACCTCATCCGTCAGAATATTCGATCAACGCAAAACAACAAGTCCATCTGACTCTTTGGTCTCCTCAACGGGCCAGGCGACGATCGATCTCTTCCGCCACGCTCGTAACCAAATGCAAATACGACGCCCATACCCCTTCCAGGTTCAGCTCGCCCCCCGTGCTGTTTCCCTCGCGCAGATCCCATACCTGATGGAATGGCGCAGCATCCAAAGCCAGTACTCTCGCCAGTCGATCGGCACCCTCACGAACCGAGTTTGGCGCTTCCTGGCCCAGGGCGATCAGCGCATGACGAAAAAGCGTACCAAACGAGGAAGCGGATGCAATCAGCAGCTCCCTAAGCTCCGAGCGCCGGCCTCGCCAGCGCAGAAACGATTGCCGTAAACGAATCACATTGACGCGCAACTCCCGTTCGACCTGCAATTTGTGCTGAACCATGGGCACTTCCAGCTCGGCGAAGAAATCCGCGCCCTCCAGCATCCGATGGCGCGCTTTCATGTCCAGAAGCTCGATCGCGAATACGTCGGCGGAATTCCGCAACTCCTCGAAAGTAAAAAGAAGTGGCGGCGGATGGCCCTTGCGCCACCACCGCAATCCCACCGTTCGCAGGCTTTCCAAATCCGCGCCCTCCAGCCGATGGAGCAGGCATAGAACATTGAGGTCGGAGTGTTCGCGAAAGTCGTGATCGGCCGCAGAGCCGTACAACACCACGGCCTTCAGGTTTTTACCCGCTGCTTCCTTCAGAAGCTCGACAAGTTCGCTGAGATCGTTCTCTCTGTCCATTTGCGCCTCGGTTCTACCAACTTCCTCCCGCGCCGCCCCCTCCCGACGCTCCCCCGCCAAAACCGCCGAAACCTCCGCCTCCGCTGCTTCCGCCCCAGCCTCCCCCGCCCCAGCCTCCTGCGCCCCAGCCTCCCATGGGACCGAGCCACCATCCTCCCCGATAGCCTCTCCCCCGTCGATATCTGGTCAGACCTCCCAAGGCAAAGAGAAAAGCCACCAAGCGCCAGCCCCCAAAAATGAGCAATAGAATGAGCAGATTCAGCAGTGCCGGCGGGATTCCGTAAAACGAGGGCGCCGGAGCCTCCGCCGCTGGAGGCCCAGCGCCCGGCGCGCTTTGGGTTAGGGTAACGCCGCGATCTTCAGCAATCGTAGAGGCGATTTGCGAGGAAATCTGTAAAAGCGCCGCGCCATACTGGTTCTGCCGCAAGAGCGGCAGCATTTCGCGGCCGAACCCGCCTACTTTGCCATCCGGCAGAATCGGTTCAAGTCCATATCCGACTTCGGTCCAGTATTGCCGGTCGCTTACGGCGAGCAGCACCAGCACTCCTCGGTCTTTGCCTTTGGGCCCCACGCCCCATTTCTGAAAGAGGCGGTTGGCAAAATCCTGAACCGCATCGCCTTCGAGCGTGTGGATGGTTACGATGGCAAGCTGCGCATCTGCCTTTTGATCTAGTTCCTGGCATAAGGCAGTAATCTTCTGGCGCGATTCGGCATCCATCACCCCGGCGAAATCATTGACGTAACCTTGCGGTGAGAGCTGCTCGACCTTCTCAGCAGCCGCGAGCTCCCTGCAGGAAGCTGCGGAAAAAAGAATTGCCAATGCAAGCGCCGCGCGCAGCAGGAAACCAGCGATCCGCGTTTGACAAAGCTCCGATCGTCGGCTACCGTAATCGCTTCGCGTCGAGAAAAGGAGCAATGGATGGCTCAGGGAACACCCACAAAGGTAAAGAAGCGCAAGAAATCGGTACTGAAGCGCGCCGCCCAATCGATCAAGCGCTCAGCCATTAACCGGGCGAATCGCACGCGTGTGCGTTCTATGATCAAGTCGCTGCGCGGCGCCATTAATGCGGGCGATGGCTCGGCCGCGGGCAAGCTGCTTTCCACTACCGTTGCCTCCATTGACCGTGCCGTAGCCAAAGGCGTCCTCGCCAAGAATACGGCAAATCGCTACAAATCTCGTCTCGCGCTTGCCTGCAACGACCTGCAAGCACAAGCCCGGGCTTAGCTCACATCGGCCCGTTCTCAAATCATTAAGTTTGACGCGCTTCTCGGTCCGTCTCGTCCGCGGCGCGTTAAGCCGTAAGTTGCGCGACCACGAACTCCATCACCGCCCGATCGTTCGTTGAGCCCGCTTTGAGTGTGCTGTCCGCGTCGTATAGCGCCCGCAAACCTTCCACCAGCCGCCGCCGCGGGATTTTCCTCGCGTGTTGAATGGCCATTTCCGCTGTCGCCACGCGCATTCCCAATTGGCCGGCAGCTTGATACGGCGAAGTATGTGGACTCAGCTGTTGCGCCTCGATCAGTTTTCGATACATCCAGGCCATCGCCCCGATGAGGGCCGGCGCGGCTTCTCCCTGTTGCAGGATGTTGGCTAAAAAACGGAATGCGCGCGCGCGCTGCCGCGTGGCCAAGACGTCGGCAAGTTCCCAAACCGAATATTTCCTCTCCGAAACGACCAGCGCCTCGACGTCCATGCGTCGAATAGGCCGCCCGGCCCCCGCATACGTCGCCAGTTTCTCGATCTCGCTTTGCATAGCTCGAAGATCACAATTGCACAGGTCCGCCAGTTCTTCCGCGGCGTCACCTTCAATTGCTGAATCTCGATCGCCCGCCATTCGAGCTGCCAGCATCGCCGCCATGCGCGTGCGCTCGCGCGGGTCTTCCGGAAGCTCCGCGGACAGAACGAGAGCCTGTTCCAGCAGCATTTTGGCGAATTTCGTCCGCTGATCCAGTTCGTTGGCTTCAAGAATCAGCACGGTAAACGGTGCGGGATCGGCAAAATAATCCGCCAGGTCCTGCATTTCAGCCTGTCGTTTCTCCTCCGGCATCTTCTCGAGCGCTTCGACTTCGGTCACGATCACAACTTGCCGGCGCGCCAGCATGGGCACCGTTCGGGCTTGCGCCAAGGCTCCTGCAAATTCCCCGCCCTCCGCCGAGTAGCGCGACACGCCCCAGCTTCGGGCCGCCGCCTCAATCGATCCCTCGATCACTTGCTCCCGGAAAGCATCTCGCAAATAACCGTCCTTCCCGAGGAGCAGCAGCGCGGGCACTGTCTTGCCTTTCGTCAGCCGTGCCATCAGCGATTCGGCGGAAATCGTGGGCATCAGAAATTCTCAAGAACGTCGGATACAAGTTGCGCCGCGAAATCCCTCGACATCCGATCGAGTGCCGGACCTTCTTCCTGAAAGAACGAAGGGATGTCCACGGAGATTTCGTACGGCTCGCGGAAGACGAAGTTATTATTCTGGTAAAAAATCTTTCCCGCATGATCCTGCAACGCAATTCTGACGTTCACAGTCACCAGCACCGTTGTCGCGCGACCGGTAGTGGGATCAAAGAGCACGGCGCCACTGGCAATATTCGTCACTTCTCCGTGCAGCAGAAGATCGGCGCCGTCGGGTTCAGGCACCACTCGATAGCTGGTGCGAGTGATGAATTCGCGCACCACGGCCTGCGTAAGGATCTGCTCGACGCGATAAGTCGTGGTCCGGTTCACGAAGGCCGGTACGGCAATCGTGTGCGCGCCCGAGGGAAGCGTATTCGCGCGGCCCACGACGTGATAGCCGCAACCGCCGCTCACAGCCAAAACAGCCGCCAGAATCCAGGAAATCGTCGCGGAGCGGGAGTTGCGGTTAGGACGCAAGGAGCCTCTCTGCAATCTGCGTCGCATTCACGCTGGCCAGCCGAAAATTGTCCGCGGCGCCCCAGAACCAATACCCGCATGCCACGTTGCCGTCGCGCTCAGGCGCCGTGATCAGCGCTTGCGTCTCCCCGGCGGCACTCAGATTTGACGGGCTGGGCTCATCCGCCGGCACGACTTTAAATCCTGTGCTGTTCAATCTGGTGGTGAGCGTCTCTTCGTTCACAGAATTCTTGAACTCCGCCCAGGCCGCAAATGCATGTCCATAAAACACCGGCGCCTGCACGAGCATCACGGCAGGTATTGAGATGCGATCCGCGAGATACCGTTGTACCTCGCGGGCAATAACCATCCGCGCGTCGGAGAGCCGCTCCCGGCTCGCCGCGCCCCACCGAGCGGCCAAATTAAACGCGACCTGGGTATCGAAAACTTCCTCGGGGATCGGCTGAAAGGAGAGCAGCTTGATCGTTTGTCCCTCCAGCTCTGTTACGCCCTCTTCGCCCCGTTCAGAGACAGGCTGAAAGAATACTATCGTCAGGCGAACCGGGGAAAGCTCGGCAAAAGCCGCTGCCAACGAACAAGCCAGGATCGCCGGCGTCGAAGGCGCCACATAGGTGTGATAATGATCGTTTGGCAAAGCAGAGGGCGTTGGAGGGCAGATCAGCGCGTCCAGCCGCGGTATCCATGGTCGTGCGCGCGGGCCCGCCCAGAGACCTCCCGTCATATCAATGACCGAAGCACCCGCTCTATCGGCAGCAGGCCCGTGTTGCGCCGCAAAAGCGGCCGAACCAGCAAAAAACACGAACCGCAATCCCTCGAAACTGCTCTCCGTAACCGGCTGCACGATCGCAGGTTCCCCTGCCACCTCCGTCAGCGCCCCTGAAGCTATCTCTTCATCCACCAGCCTGATTTCACCCGCGGGAAATCCGCCCACCTCGAGCCAATATTTCAAATCTTTGCCGCGTAGCGAGGTGGCTCCGGCGATAGCCACCCGCAGCGAGTGCTCAGGTAAGGGCATCGCTCAAGCAGTACGCGAGACCAAACGGTGGCGAACGAGGCGCACAACATGTATCGTGAGGCCCGCGACCGTGTAACTGGCGGCGATCAGCAGCAACACAATCTCGGAATAGACCATGATCGACCACACCAGCAGCCCGACAGCAACGATGGTCAATGAGTGCTGGCGCTTTCCCCAGGGGATCCCTTTGAAGCTGGCGTAGCGGATGGTGCTCACCATAAGGCCGGCGAGCAGCAAGACCAGAAGCAGCCACGCAGCGGACCAGTGCCAATCCTCGATCGGTACTTTCCAGGCGTGCACCACCGCGGCAATCATTCCCGCGGCTGCGGGCGTGGGCATACCCACGAAATAGCGCAGTCCGCTTGCCGGCGCCATCCCGTGCACGTTGAAGCGGGCCAGGCGCCAGCCGCAGCATAGAGCGAATGCCAGGCTCACCACCCAGGCCAGATCATAAATGTGGCGCGCCTCGGGAATATCGCTCTGCGCTATGGTGCGTACTCCCCAGGTGTACGCCAAAATCGCAGGCGCGACCCCAAAGCTGACCATGTCGGCTAAAGAATCAAATTGTTTGCCGAACTCCGTGTTGGTATGAGTGGCGCGCGCGACGAAGCCGTCGAAAGCATCAAAGACAATGGCCAGACCGATCGCCCGCGCCGCATAATCCAGGTCGACAATCCCGCCCTTCACCGTCGCCAGGACGGCATAGAATCCGCACAGGAGATTGCCAACGGTAAATGCGCTGGGCAGGAGATAAACGCCGCGTCTCAACCGATGATTGCGCGGCTCGAAAAATCCGAAGTCTTGCTGGTCCGGTTCTCTCATCGCCATCGCGCCAGCACGCTGATCCCACCGGACACGTGCTGGCCAGGCCGCGCCAGAATTTCAGCATCCCTCGGCAGCCAGACATCCATGCGTGAGCCGAAGCGAATCAGTCCGATTCGTTCCCCTAATTTCACGCTGTCGCCGGGCGCCTTCCAGCAGACCACGCGCCGCGCGATGGCGCCGGCAATCTGTTTGAAAACCATCTCCCCACGCTCGGTTTGCAGGTGAATGATATTTTGTTCGTTTTCCATGGAGGCCCGAGACCGCATGGCATTGTAGAAGCGGCCGGGCCGATATTCCACTTCTCGAAAGCGTCCGGCCATGGGCGCCCGGTTCACATGAACATCCCAGATGGATAAAAAAATGCTGATCCGCTGCCCCGGATGGCCCTCCACGCTCTCGTCCGCTAGCTCCATGATCCGGCCATCTGCCGGTGAAACGACCACCCCCGGCTCAGCCGGAGGCACCCGCTCAGGATCTCGGAAAAAGAATGCTACACCGGCGCAAAATAACCACAGCACGGCAGCCGTAACCTTCCAGCCGAGAGCCGCCGCGGCAATCCCCGCGCAGAGGAGCGGGAGAACAAACTTGTAACCGTCTCTGACCATTCCCTGCCATAAGCCTGTGCGCGTCGCATCCGCAGGATGCGCCTGCTAACGGCGCACAACGACACGATCATTGTACGATACATTAATACTGCGGACGGCGTACTAATGGGTAGCTGATTTGCTGCGCCGCGCGATCAGCCTTTCCATCTCATCTTTCACGCGCAGCTTCTGCTTTTTCAGATTTGCTTCCAGAAGGATGTCTTCGGCACTCAGGTAGGGGCTTTTGGCGAGTTGCTCAAGCTGTGCTTCGTAGCGTGAATGCTCTTCAGCCAGGTGTCGGAATTCCGCGTCGCCGGCCAGCAGTTGTTCGCGAACTTCCCGGAGCAAAGACATCATGCGCCTCCTGAGTGTGCCAAGGTTTTACATAATTCGAACCTAACACACGCAGGTTCACGTCACAAGGATTTTTCCCTGCCTATTCCACCGTACGTACCAGCACGAACGCGTCCTCTGCCGGCCCCCGATAATAGTCCCGGCGCCGCCCGGCCTCCGTAAATCCCATTCGCGCGTAGAAGCTTCGCGCGGCCTCGTTGGATTCCCGAACTTCCAGGAAGACCTTCTTTATGCCCGCGGCTTTCAACGTCGCAATAGCATCCTCGATCAGCCGCGAACCCATTCCCCGCCGCCGCACGCGCGAATCTACAGCTAAATTTAGAATCTCTGCCTCGTCCGCCATCATTCTAAAAGCAACCAGCCCACAGACGCTCCTCTCCTCCTCTGCCACTCGCACAAAGAAATTCCTCCGGGAGGCAAGTAGGAAATCATCCGCAGACCACTGGGTAGCTTCGGGAACCGTCGATAGCAGCCTCCGGAGGCTTTCTACATCCGCCGCATGGAACTCGCGAATCATCTCGGTACGCGGGAGAAGGCCGCCAAGGGACTCCAACCTGGAATTCAGCCGCCTTTCCAATTCATTTCGGCATCGGACCGCCGAATATAGTTTGCGTCCAGATGCAACGCATCTACCACGTCGCCTCGGATCGCTTTGGCGTATCCAAGCTGGCCGATGAAGGGGGCAAGCACAGTAGAAACCACTTCCATCCGGCAACATCCCAGACCCTGGCGCTCCATCGCGGGCCTGATCATCTCCGGCAAGGTGCACGCTATAGTCAACTCGCAGGCGCTTCCCAACTGTAGTCGCAAAGCTTGCAAGAACTCATCGGGGCTCGCCACCACCTCCCCTCCCGCCGGATCGAGCGCTCCGGAACCATCGCTTCGGCTGCGGAAGGCACCCCCGAAAATTTGACCGCGGCGCGCATCCATGACGGCAGCCAGCAAGGAACCCGGTGCAGCCAATCGTGAGATCTGGCTGGCCATCGCTTCCAGTCCGCTCACCGCCGCCACTGGCCGTCCCCAAATCTCCGCCCAGCCTTTCACCGTTGTTAGGCCCACACGCAATCCGGTGAAAGAACCTGGTCCGGCATCCACAGCAAATAAGTCAATCGCTTCTAGAGAGATGCGCGCTTCGTCCAGCAGTCCCTTGGTATCCCGCAGAAGGGTGGCTGAGTATGGCTCTTCCGGCGAACTAACCCGATGCGTCAGAATTGTTGTGTCCCGCAGCAAGGCCAGGCTGCCCGAAGGTGAGCTGGTGTCGAGTGCCAGAATCAGCATGGTCCGTTTCCAGGTTTGGCTTTCCAGAATGTGACGCGAATCCTTGCCGCAGGCTGCCGCCTGAGCAATTTGAGTTCCATCCTCGAGGCCAATTTCGACATAACTGCCTGATTCTACGAGAAATATATTGACTATACCTACAAGCATTGCCTAAAATGAGCGCATCGTGCTTTGCCTTAGGGGGAAATCCCGCAATGGAATTTAAGATCGGCGACAAAGTAGTGTATCCAAATCACGGCGTAGGCGTCATTGAACAAATCAGCTACGGGATGCTCGAAGGACGAACCGAAACCTACTACATGTTGCGAATCACCTCCAACTCCCTCAAAGTGATGGTTCCCCGTTCGAACGCCGCAGCGGTGGGGCTTCGTCCAGTCATTCGAAACGGCGATACTTCCAAGGTCCTCGTTTATCTCGAGAGCGGCAAATTCAATTCGCATCACGACTGGAAGCATCGCTTCAAGGAAAATTCCGAGCGCATGAGAACCGGCTCACTCATCGAAGTGGCCGCAGTTCTGAAAAGCCTGGTTGCCTTGAGCCACTCCAAACCGCTCTCGTTTCGGGAAAAGAAGATGCTCGAACGCGCTAAATACCTCCTCGTTACCGAGCTCGCGACCGCCCGTAACTCCACTCCCGAAAATATGGAAACAGCGTTGATCAAATCATTGGCCAAGGCGCGTTTGCGCATGCCTCCTACAGGTGAAGAAGCTAGCGCCGCAGACTGAATTCTCGGCCACAGCCTATTTTGTGAACGTCCATCGGTAAGCTCGTCTGCTTCCCGCTATATTTCCCGTTCTTGAATGATACGGCAGAACGTCCGCCATTCAGGCCATTCTTCCCTCAAGCCAGGGGTAAGATCGGCTCGGCGTTGAGATCCCAACCGGCGAGCTGGCCTGAGAGGAGTCTGGGATAAGCGGCCGCGGCAATCATTGCCGCATTATCGGTGGAGAGCTCGCGGCTGGGGAAAAACACCCGGAATCCTCGTTGCTCCGCTTCGCGTTCGAATGAATGGCGCAATTCGCTATTTGCGGCCACGCCTCCGGAAACCAGAATGCTTTGTGCCGCTATATCCTCCGCCGCTTGAAGAGTGCGTCTGACTAATTCGGCTACGACTCGTTTCTGAAAGCTGACGAGAAGTCCTAACGTTTGAGGGCTGCAGAGCGGAAGCAATTGATCGGCCGCGCGCTCGCCCTTACTGAGGGCGCACCGGCGTTCGTCGACCTCCGGTTGCAATCCCGGGTGCGCCCGAAGGTAGTAGAGCACAGCCGTCTTGATCCCACTGAAGCTGAAATCGTATGGATTTCCCCTTACCTTGGTTGGCGAAAAATCGATGTGTTCTGCCTGCGTGCGGCTTACGTCAGCGCCATGAACCGCTAAGCGATCAATGACAGGCCCACCGGGATATCCCAAGGCCAGGAGCTTTGCGACTTTATCGTAGGCTTCGCCCGCTGCATCATCGCGCGTTTGTCCCATTTTCCGATATCGCAGAAGCGCGGCAGATAGCGGCTCAGCCGGTCCGTTCGCTGCGACTTCGTACAAGACGGTGTGCCCGCCCGAAACGATTAAGCAGACCGCAGGCAACGACAGCTCCTGCCCCGATCGAAAAGTCTCCAAAAATACCGCCCGAACATGGCCTTCGAGGTGATTGACTCCTATGAGCGGTTTGCCAAGAGCGTTTGCCACCACTTTCCCGTAGGTCAAACCCACCAGCAACGCACCCACCAGGCCTGGTCCATAGGTGACTCCAACAGCATCCAGGTCTTTGAAACTCAGAGCCGCACGATCCAGGGCCTCCCGTACAACCGCAACGATGCTCCGCAGATGCTCGCGCGATGCCAGTTCCGGCACCACTCCCCCGTACTTGCGGTGCACGCTGACCTGCGAGGCGACGACGCTGGACAGGATTTCCCGGCCGTCGGCAACCACCGCAGCCGCGGTTTCGTCGCAGGAAGACTCAATTCCAAGGATACGCGTGGGCATACGATCTCGCGTGCTTCGCGCTTTCGTATGGTAGCATACGGCTTCAGCTCACCCGCTGGCTGCGGGCGCTGTCCGTAAGTGGTCTTCTCTTCATCGAAGAAGCGAGGTCGTACTGGCCTATCGAGCAAGCACCCTTTGGCCTCCAATTCTTCTAGACAGGTATAACTTTCGGAATCTCGTTATGACAAAGAAGAGCCGACGCGTGCGCAAGGCCGTTCTTCCAGCCGCGGGACTGGGCACCCGATTCCTGCCGGCCACCAAAGCGCAACCCAAAGAGATGCTTCCCGTCGTCGATAAGCCCCTGATTCAATACGTGGTCGAGGAGTGTCTGGCTTCAGGCATCGAGAATATCATTATCGTTACAGGGCGAGGCAAGAATGCCATTGAAGACCATTTCGACAATGCGCCCGAGTTGGAGAGATTCCTGGAGAACAAGGGAAAAACCGAGCAAGTCGAAATGGTCCGCTCCATCAGCAACATGGTTCATTTTAGTTATACACGCCAAAAAGAACCCCTAGGATTGGGTCACGCGGTGCTAACCGCGCGAGAACTGGTCGGCGACGAGCCTTTCGCCGTTCTTCTCGGAGACGTAATCATTCCAGGACCCTATCCTGCGACCCGCCAGATCGTGGAAGTTTACGAAGAGACCGGTATCGGCACCATTGCCGTTGAACCAGTCCCACCCGAACGCACCCACCTCTATGGCGTGATTGATGCCCAGCCCGCGGAACAATCCCGATGGGGCCAGCGGCTGCTTCGCGTACGCAATCTGGTGGAAAAACCGCGCCCAGGAAAGGCGCCCTCCAATCTGGCGGTCACGGGCCGCTACTTACTCCCGCCGGAAGTCTTCGACTGTCTGGAGCGAACTTCTCCCGGGAGTGGAGGCGAAATTCAGCTCACGGACGCACTGCGATTACTGGCTCAAGAGCACGGACTCTACGCATTGGAGTATGAGGGCAAATCCCACGATGCGGGCGATAAACTCGGCTTCTTGAAAGCTACCGTGGAGATCGCGCTGGAAAACAGCGAATTCGGCGAAGACTTTCGCGCCTATCTACGCGGGCTCAAGCTCTAAAGCGGGAAACTACTTCTCCCTACTGGCCTTCTTCTTTTCCTTGCCTTCGGACGGCGTTTTCGTTTCCGTTTTCGACTCGGTCTTGGGGTCAGCCTTGGTGTCGGCGTTCGTTTCCGACTTCTCAGCCGCGCTGCCGTCGCTCTTCTCGGCTCCCCGGGAGGCCCGGGCATAGTCGGTGACGTACCAACCGCTGCCCTTGAATTGAATGGCCGGGGGCGACATTAGACGCTCGACTGGCCCTCCGCAGCTCGGGCATTTCTTCAAGTGCGGCCCCTGAAGTCTCTCGATTTTCTCAAAGTGCTTGCCGCACTTTCCACACTCGTACTCGTATAAAGGCACGTCTATTTCTCCGTCAAATCAACATCTTACCATGAGGCGGACCTCATACTTGGTCTGTGGCCGTCGGCGCGCCACCTCGAACACCTCCCACAGCGTCCGCCTGCGGGAAGCGGCCAAACGCGCCCATGCTAGACTGACCAGCGCATGCAGAGCCCCGCGCCCGAACGGCCGGACAATTTGGCTTACAGGAAGGGCCGTCTCTATCTTCTGGCGACTCCAATAGGCAACCTCGAAGATATTACGGTCCGCGCCCTGCGCCTGTTAGGTGAGGCGGACCTGATCGCCTGCGAGGACACCCGGCACACCGCCAAACTCCTGAATCATTATGGGATCCACAAACCGACTCTCAGCTACCACCAGCACAATGAAGCCTCGCGCGCTGACGAACTGCTGAAGCGCCTGGAGCAGGGCGCGCAAATTGCCTTGGTGAGTGACGCAGGTACGCCCGTTATTTCCGATCCCGGCCACCGCCTGGTTTCGCTATGCCTCCAAAGACAAATTCCCGTTATCCCGATTCCGGGCCCCTCGGCCGTGATCGCCGCGTTAGCGGCTTCGGGACTTCCTGCGGAGGAGTTCTTGTTTGTGGGTTTCCTCCCCTCGCGGCCAACCGCGCGGCGCAAAGTACTCCAGAACCTCGCTAAGGAAACCCACACCCTCGCGCTCTATGAAGCGCCCCATCGGCTCGTGGATACCCTTTCTGACGCACTGGAATGCCTTGGCCGGCGCCAGGCGGTCATCGCCCGCGAGATCACAAAAGTGCACGAGGAGTTCCTGCGCGGTGATCTGGCAGAGCTACTCGTCCGCATGCAACAGCGACCGGTTCGCGGCGAGATCACCATTCTCATCGGCCCGCCGCTGCCCGGCGGTGAAAAAAAACACCAATTGTGCGTAGCGCCTCTGCGCGAGCGCGTGGAACAAATCATGCGTGAGCGGCAAATCGACCGCAAAGCGGCCCTGAAGCTTGCCGCCCGCGAGCGTGGCTTGACGAAACGCGAAGCTTACAAGCAATTAGTAAGAAATGCGTAATCTCCTGTTTTCAGAGAATTACGACTGGGCGTGTGATCGAAGAGAATCGTGCGGCTTACGGTGTTCCCATCGTGGCAAGTTCAATGGCAAAGAAAGCGTCCACGCGCTCCAGGATCTCCCCCGCCGAACGCGCCGTGGTCACCTGCCGCCGGAGCTCGGCGCCGTTGCGAATGCCATGCGTAAACCAGCACGCGAACTGCTTCATTTTCCCAATCGCGTCCGGCCACCCCGCATCACGCAGATGGCGGAAATATCTCGAGAGCAAATCGTAGCGATCGCCATCCGAGGGCTCCGCATAGCGCCCCGTAGCAACAAACTGTTCGATCTGGCTGAAGATCCATGGATTCGTGCTGGCTCCACGCCCAATCATTACGGCGTCGCAGCTTGTCTCGCGCATCATACGCAAGGCATCTTCGGGCGTCCGAATATCACCATTGCCGATCACAGGTATGCCAACCGCTTGCTTGACGGCGCGAATCAGGTCCCAATCCGCAGATCCGCTATAGCCTTGCGCACGCGTTCTGGGGTGTACCGCAATAGCTTCCACGCCGACCGCTTCCGCCATGCGGGCAACTTCTACGGCCACGATGCTCTTCTCGTCCCAGCCGGCCCGCGTCTTGATCGTCAGCGGAATGCGCACGGCGCTGCGAACGGCGCGCAGCAGCTCCTCGAGCGCGCGAAGGTCGCGTAATAGCCCCGAACCGCCGCACTTCACCACCTTCTTCGCCGGACACCCCAAATTGATGTCCACGACGTCGAACCCGAGGTCCTCCACCAGCGTCGCGGCGTCGGCCATCACCCGGGGATTCACGCCGAAAAGTTGCGCCGTGATGGGGTGCTCGTCAGGCTGGAAGTAAAGGTATCCGAGCGTTCGCGCCGCATTGCGCGTGACGCCTTCGGCGCTCGTGAATTCCGTCATAATCAGCCCGCAGCCGCCGAGACTTCGGATCATGCGCCGGAAGATCGTATCGGTGACGCCGGCCATCGGCGCGAGCACCGTGGCTGGCGCGATTTCAACGTCGCGGATCCGAAAGCTGTTCCACATCGTCAGTCCAAACTCCGGCGTTTTGCCATTGTTTTCAATTCCGCGCTCTGAGGTTACTCGCGATCGCGCCGGCCGTTGGTTTGCGCCGCGCTGCTCAAGCTCGAAAGGTGTGATGCCAGGGCGTCGGTAGAACCCTGAAAAAATCCTTCCACGAGTCGTGCGACGGCACGGGTGCGGGCCTGGTCGGCCGAGAGATGGGGTTTATAGAGCCACGCACGGCCGGCCTTCTTCCGCTCCACCACGCCCTTCTGCGCTAAGCGATCGAGGATGGTCATAATCGTGGTGTACGCACGTGGACGGGTGGTCGCCAGCGCCGCATGAATATCCCGCACGGTGGCCTCGCCCAAACGCCACAAGGCATTCATGCAATCGAGCTCCAGCGGCGCAAGATCCAGTATGGAGCGGCGAATCGCTCGACCAGGGGAATTGGACATTAGACCGTCTTTCTAAACAATCTTCGTGTTGACTTCTGTTTCCGTGCCAGCCTTGTGATCATTCTCCGCCACGGCCGTAGCTGCCTTTTCCGCCGGGGCCACGCGAAATTGGTCCAGGCGAAGCAGTTTTCGATTGAGGGCCGCGCTAAAGGCGGTCCAACCGGCTTCGCCTCCGTCAGTGCCCAGAACAGCGCGCGCTGCGGACATTTTTGAATCCAGATCGTCGAGGTAATGCAGCACCAACGCCTCGCGAAACATGGGCAGCTTAGGCGAGCCGAATTCATATTCGCCGTGGTGGCTGATCAGCAAATGCTTCACCAGAGTCTTGTAGTCGGCCGGGAAGCCCTCCAGGCCATTCATTCTCTCGGTCACCTGCTCGAGGCCCAGGATGATATGCCCCAGCAGCTGCCCGTCATTTGTGTAATGAATCGCGCGCTCGTAGCAAAGCTCATCGAGTTTGCCGATGTCGTGCAGAATCGCTCCCGTCAGCAATAGATCGAGATCCAGCTCGCGATAGTGCTGCGCAGCCAGGCGGCACAGATCGCACAAACTGACGATATGCTCGAGCAGGCCGCCCAGGAAAGCATGGTGCATCATTTTCGCCGCCGGGGCGCGCTTCAAGCGCGGGGATATTGCGGGGTCCTCAATAACACCGGACACAAGGCGGCTTAACCAGGGATTCTTGATCGTTGCAGCATGGTCGCGCAACCGGACATAAAGCTGCTCGATGTCCTCCGCGGTATGGGGAAAATAATCCGACAGATCCACTTCCGCGGGCTCCGCGCGGCGGAGTTTGTCCACCGCCAGCTGCAGCCGGTTCTTGTAATTTTCAACGCGCGCCTGAACCTTAATAATGTCATCGCGATCGAAGAGAGCCGCCAGGCCCTCCGCGTTATCCCAAAGACGCGCCTCAATCGTTCCGCTTCGATCGCCGAGCTCCAGGCGCAAAAAAGGCTTACCTTCGCGGGTCGAACGCAGCTCTTTTTCACAAACGAGAAAAAAGGACGTGATGGTAGCGTCCGGCGTCAGATCAGAAACGTAGGCGGCTTTCATTCAGTCGGGTTTACTGCCTGGGACAGGCGTCGCCGGCGTCGGCGCCGACTTCTTCTTTTTCTTATCGTCGTTGTCAGGCGTTGGAGGAACCTCTTCGATTGTGCTGGAGGGCACGGCAGCCGTATCCGTATACCCGGGCTTCACCGCGACGTAGCTGTCTTCCCTCAGCGTTTCCAGATACGCGCGCAGCGTCGGCCGCAATCGTTCATTGTAGAGGCGGTCCTGGATTTCGTTGTCGATCTTCTCCTCCGGCTGCTGCCCGGCAGCATAATGCTCTCCCACTTGCAGGATCAAAAATCCCGTCTTCGTGGGAATTACATCTGTCGTTTGAAGCCGCTGCAGCGCAAACACGGCCTGTTCGATGTTGGAGGCAAGCTGACCATGCTCGAACCTGCCCAAGTCTCCGCCCTGTTTGGCCGTGCTGCCGTCGGAGAAATGCTTGGCAAGTTCTCCAAAATCCTCGCCGTTCTTGAAGCGCTGCAGCAGGTCATCCGCCTTCTTTCGCAGGGCTGGTATTTCCGATTCCTGTTTCCCCTCGGTGCTCACGAAGATCTCCCGCAGCGTAACCTGCTCGGGACGCACGAACTCGGCCTTATGTTCGTCGTAATACTTTTGCACCTGCGCATGATCCAGAATAATTTTCGACCCCACTTCGTGCCGGATCACTTCCTGCTGGAGCATCTGGTTTCGGATGTTGTTCTTGAAGTCCTCGAAAGAGACGCCGCTTTTGTCGATCTGCGTCTCCAGCTCCTCCATCGAGGCGATATTGTTCTGGATGCGAATCTCATCCAGACGCTTGATCACGTCGGTCTCGACGTTTACGCCCATATCTTTGCCGCGCTGAACAAGTAACGAGTTGTCTATAAGGTCGCGCAGAACGTTCTTATCTTCCGTCGCAACCCTTTGATTAATCTCTTCCGGCAAGCACTTGGGACAATCTTGCTGCGCCTCCTGTTGCATCTCGCTTCGCGCGCGCTCCAGGTCGCTGCGGGTGATCGCGTCGTTATTTACGCGCGCAATCACCTCTTCCACAACCACGCTCTTTTTCTGTGCCAGGCACGAGAGCGCCGGGGCCATCAGCATTATCCCCGCGCAGATACACACTTTCTTCAGCATCTTTCTCCTTTGCTCCTCCGCATTCTAGCTCCCCGTTTCCAGTGGAAGCAATACGTTTCGGATGGCCTCTGCAATGCTCTTGTTACTGCGTTCCAGAGTGATGGTCAAGACGCCGCTCGGGTCGAGCTTCGTGCCCTTTTCCTTTCTCACCAAACGCACCAGCCTTTCCGGACGGACCGAAGTGGTCGGATAGAATTTGATGGCAGCCTCATTTGCCCGGCGATCCACAGACGAGATTTGCAGCCGCTCGCAAAGCGATTTCAAGACGGCATAATCCAGCAGGTTGTCTATCGCAGGCGGCGGCGGGCCAAAGCGGTCTGCGAATTCGCGCCGGAGAGTCTCTCTCTCGTCCTCGTTGCGTATCTCCGCGATCCTCTTGTAGGTACGCAAACGCAAGCTTTCGCTGGGCAGGTACTCGGGCGGAATACGAATATCCATGCCGAGATTCAATGTAGTGCGAAGCTCGGGCTGTTCCGCTTCTCCTTTCTTGGCGGCCACGGCGCGCTCCAGCATCTGAGTGTAGAGATCGAACCCGATGGCGGCAACGTGGCCGTGTTGCTCGCGACCCAGCAGATTTCCGGCGCCGCGCAGTTCCAAATCCAGTGCAGCGATGCGAAAGCCAGCGCCGAGCTCGCTGAATTCACGCAGCGCCGCCAGCCTGCGCTTTGCCACCGGAGTCAGAGAGGCCTCCGGAGGAACCAGCAAATATGCGTAGGCGCGCTGGTTTGACCGTCCTACTCGGCCGCGAAGCTGGTAAAGCTCCGAAAGACCAAAACGGTCGGCGCGATTCACGATGATGGTGTTGGCGCGCGGTATGTCCAAGCCGTTTTCGACAATCGTGGTGGACACCAGCACATCCGCCTCGTCGCGAATGAACTGGAGCATCACCTTCTCCAGTTCTCGTTCGCCCATCTGCCCGTGGCCGACCACGACCCTCGCTTTAGGCGCCAGCTTCTGAATCAAGGCCGCCATCGAGTAAATCGACTCCACGCGATTGTGCACAAAAAAGACCTGCCCATTCCGGTCCAATTCCTCGACGATGGCCCGCCGGATAACCGATTCGGAGAAGGGCGCGACCACCGTTTGAATCGCCAGCCGGTCCTTTGGTGGTGTTTCGATCATGGACATATCGCGCAGCCCCACCAGCGACATATTCAACGTCCGCGGAATGGGCGTCGCCGTCATGGTCAGCACGTCCACGTTGCGGCTCATTTCTTTCAGCCGTTCCTTGTGGGTCACGCCAAACCGTTGCTCCTCGTCGACGATAAGCAATCCCAGATCGTGAAAAACGACGTCTCGCGAGAGCAGCCGGTGCGTGCCGATCAGGATATCCACCTTGCCTTCTTCCAGCGCGGCCAATATATCCTTTTGCTCCCGCGTGCTGCGGAACCGGCTCAGCATCTCGACGCGAATCGGAAACGCCGCCATGCGGCGCCGAAATGTCTCGTAGTGCTGAAAAACCAAAACCGTCGTGGGCGCCAGCACCGCTACCTGCTTGGAATTGGCCACAGCCTTGAAGGCGGCGCGCATCGCCACCTCAGTTTTTCCATATCCCACGTCGCCGCAAAGAAGGCGATCCATCGGCGTGGGTGCTTCCATATCGCGTTTTATATCGGCAATCGCCGTCGCCTGGTCGGGCGTCTCTGAAAATTCAAACGCATCCTCGAATTCGTGCTGCCAGGGCGCGTCCGGAGCGAATCCATACCCCGTTGCCGTCTTTCGCTCCGCGTACAATTCCAGCAATTTGTCGGCAAGATCGGTAAGGGACTTGCGCACGCGGGTTTTGCGCGCGGTCCAAGCAGTGCCACCCAGGCGATCCAGTTGCGGCTTGGTGCCCTCCAGGGAGCGATAATTCTGAACCAGATCCATTCGTTCCAGCGGAACATACAGCCGCACGTCATCGGCATACTGCAAGCGCATGAATTCACCGCGGCGGCCATCGCTCTCGATCGTCTGCAGCCCCTCGAATTGCCCGATTCCGTGGTCCACGTGCACCACGTAATCGCCGGGTTTGAGCTCGCTGAAATCACTGAAGAAACCTGCAGTCTTTGGGCGCTGCCGCGGCCGTTCGTGCGCCGGTGCGGTCTCGAAGAGATCGCCGGTGCCGTAGAAAGCCAGCTTCGCCTCCGGGATTACAAACCCCTCCGGCAGCGGGGCGCGAAGCAAAACAGCAGCCGGAGCGCTTCCCGAGGTGACTTCCTCGACGAGTCGCGCGCCGGTCGCGCTCTGTTCGAGTTCTCCCAGGCGATAAGGGACCTCATATTCACGGCAAAGGTCGGCGAGCCGCTCGAGTTCGCCGGAACTCGCGGCGGCGATCAAGACTTCGTCGCCGGCGCTCAGCCGTCCTCGAATCTCGCCTAAGAATGCCTGGATTTGTCCGTGATACCGCGCGGTTGGCTGAACCTTGAGTGTGCGGGGGTCTCTGCCGTCCCGGCGCAGTGCCAATTCCTCCAGGCTAAAGCGCTGCTGGCGATCGAGCGCTTTCTTCCACTGGTCTTCTGGCAAAACGAAAGGAACCGCAGCATCTCCGGCGAGTGAAGCAGAATCGGCCAGCAGCCGGTCCCGGGACTTCGCCGCCCGTTGGGCGATTTCCTCCGGTTCATCCAGCACGAGCAGAGCACCCTCGCGAAGATCGAACAAGGTTGCCGCTCTCTCCGTCACGGTTTCCTCTGTGGCGGTCTGGAACTTAGGAAAATCGAGATCTTCATCATCACGCCGGCTTGCCGTTAACGGAAACTCGGTCAGCGGCGGCAAGATCACGCGATTGACCGGTCCGGTGGAACGCTGCGTCTCGGGATCAAATTCGCGCAGCGATTCCACCACGTCGCCTAGGAGCTCAATACGCACAGGTTTTGCCGCTTCCGCCGGAAAAACATCCAGTATTCCGCCGCGCACGCTGAAGTGGCCCTCCATTTCCACCAGTTCCGTTCGGATGTATCCGGTCTTCGCGAGATGCGCGATTACTTCCTTCAGTGAAATCTCCGCATCTCGCGTGAGCGAGAGCGACAACGATTCATAGAATTGCGGAGCGGCGAAACTCAGCAGTGTGGCGTCAATCGGCGCCACAACGATCGAGCATTGGCCGCTGACCAAACGAGCGAGCGTAGATGCGCGCACCTCGAGAATTTCAGGGTGTGGTCCCGCGCCCACTCCCGGCAGCGTATCGAGTGCGGGGAGCAGCAAAACAGGCGCCGCGGAATTGCCGTTGAGCGTGCGATAGAAGAATTGCAAAGCCTCCAGGAGGGACGCGGCTCGGCGCTCGTCCTCCACCAACACCAGGGCCGGCCTGCGCAGCTCTGTCGCCGCCAGCGCGGTGACGAGTGCTTTGGCAGGGCTCGTCAATCCGGCCATTTTTTCGGCAGGCGAACCTTGCCGAAGCGCTTCGAGAGCATCATCTATAGCAGGGAGACCTGCCAAATGGCCGAGAAGCTCGGTGACTGCCGAAAAAAGCATTAGTCCGTCGCCGGGTGCGAAGGGTCCTGTGGGAGCTTACGAATTTTCTGCAGAATGCCGCTTGTGGAATACCCTGGCTCCAGAGGTACGGAAACCACGCGTCCGCCCGCCCCTTCTACCTCCTCGCGGCCGACAATTTCCGTTGAGCCCCAATCGGCGCCCTTGACCAGCACGTCTGGAAGCAACTGCCTGATGAGCGCGCCTGGGGTAGGCTCGCTAAATAGAACGACGAAATCGACGGCTTCCAGAGCCGCCAGTAATTCTGCCCGCTCATCCTCGGCTACGACCGGGCGCGAGTCGCCCTTCACCGTCCGCACGCTCGCGTCACGATTCAATCCCACGACCAGAACGTCGCCCAGCGAGCGAGCTTGCTCCAGCGTACGAATGTGCCCGGGATGCACCAGGTCGAAGCAGCCGTTTGTAAACACAACTCGACGCGAGCCGCGATTGGCGCGGCTGAGAAGCGCGATCAATTCCTCTTGCGAAATAATGCGTCCCATCTGTTTCGATACATGCGACATCACCAGTGGATACCAAATATTAACATGCGACGCCTGTTGCTTGCCGGGCGGCAGCTCGCCGTTGCCTCCCTCTTCGGTGATATACTCGCCCCGATTGTTATTAAGACGATTGCTTATAAGACGGATTGCTTGCCAGACCAATCGCTCCGGGCTGATCGCGGCGGAGTAACGCCTGTCGATGTCCCCAGCCGTCCATCCCGACTCCAGCCCTGGATCGCAAAGAGCTGAATCTATGGCCTCGCGGCGGATAGCGATCGTGGGCGGAGGACCTTCCGGAGCTCTGTGCGCCGAGCGGCTTGCCTCCGCCGGCTTCCAAGTCAATCTTTTCGATGAGCACCTCGCCTGGGAAAAACCCTGCGGCGGAGGCCTCACACATAAAGCCGTCCTTAACTATCCATTCTTGCTCAATGGCCCGCACCCCAAAAAAATGATTCATCAGGTCCAGCTGATCTCCGGCAATGGCGACCGGGCGCACCTGCGCCTCGACCATCCGATCGTCATCTATTCTCGGGCTGTCCTGAATGGGCTACTGCTCGAGCGAGCGGCAAGCGCCGGATGCCGGATCGTCCGTTCTCGCGTCAGCTCGGTAGATATCACCGGCGAAAGGCCGTCTTTCACCGCCGAAAATGCCATGCAGTTCGCCGATTTCCTGGTCTTGGCCTCGGGCGCGCGAAACTCATTTTTTCCTGCCACCCGCCCGCTGGCTCCCGCGGATTTGGAGATTACCCTCGGTTACTTCGTCCCCTCACGCGCGGACGCCATTCAAGTGAAATTCGTGCGCGGTTTGCAGGGCTACATTTGGTCTTTCCCGCGCTGCGACCATCTCTCGGTCGGAATCTGCGGCAGCCTGGCCCGGCATACCAGCCGAGAGTTGCATCAGCATCTGGCTCAATTCATGCGCGAGGAGCGCATCTCCACCGAGGAGGCCCGCTTCTATAGTCACGTGCTGCCTTCCCCTCGCGCTCACACCCTGGCGTCACGCCGCATCGCCGGGCGCAATTGGGCCCTCATCGGCGACGCCGCAGGATGGGTGGATCCGATCACCGGCGAAGGCCTCTATTACGCCTTGCGTTCGGGCGAGCTCTTGGCAGAATCGCTCGTCTCCGGCCAGCCTGAACTGTATCCTCGGCGCGTGCGTGACGATTTCTCAGCCGACCTCGAGGTTGCCGCGCGCATCGCTCGCAGCTTCTATCATGGAAATTTCTTAGGAGGCGCAGTTACCACGCGCATGATCCAATTCATCGCCCGCAGCACGACTTTTCGCACCATGATCGCCGACCTCTTCAGTGGGGCGCAAAACTACTCCACCCTCAAGAGGCGTCTCTGGACGCAACTCGCCGCCACCCTCGCAGAAGTGCTCGACAGCATTTTTCGCACCGCCAAATCGACTACTCCGAGTCCCAGCCCAGGCGATGCCTGACTCTGGCCTGCCGCGCAGAATGAACTTCTCGGCACACACCACGGCTCCTAGCCCACTCACGAGCGGAGTCTTTAGATTAAAAGGCGGTGCGGCGTACGGCGGGCTTGCGCGTTGGGGGCGGAATCAGGCTCGCCATTTTCCGGATCATGGCCAGGACGAGGCGCTTATCACCATCCGATAAGCTCGTGCTGTATCGCTTGATCTCCGAAAGGAACCGAATCTCGTCCTCGGAGAGCTCGCCCAGCATTTTCTGCGTATCGCGATCGTGCGCCGTCTCGGTTCCCGGGAAAAAATCGGCCAAACTGATATCCATCGCTTCGGCTATTTTCGCCAGAGTCTCGAGTGACGGCACGGTATGTCCGTTTTCCACCCGTGAGAGGTAACATCGGAGGAGCCCGGTGCGGCGTTCGATGTCGCCCTGCGATAATCCTCGCTGGCCGCGATAGGTTCGGATGACCTCGCCGATATTGACTTTGGGCTTCTCCTTCGGCATCCGATCGTTTCCTCAAACGTGCGGTATCTTAAAACGTGCGGTATCTTACGCAGGCCACCATGGGCGCGCAAGAGGATTTTCCTCCCTCGTGCTCATGAGTACATGGGAACCGCGAGACTGAATTCCGGGTTGAGGGCGGAGCAAGCTACCCTGCTGGTTGAACCGCACGTAGAGGCGCAACGGGCCCGCTTCCTAATCGGCCATTCACTAATCAGAAAGAACCGGGAATTGCTGGGGTCGAATGCGCCGGGATCGCGCGGGGATTGCCGAAACTCGTGCCTTCGCCTCGGAATTTGCCGCCACTACGGCGCAACCTGCTTGCAGAAGTCCGGCCGGCCGCCCGGCCAGCAGCTTGACCCTGCTGCCGTACTGTTTCTCTGTTTGCGTGATCTGCTGGCCAGGAAATTTGGTCGTCTTCGCTTGGTTCCAAAGTGCGGCGCGCGATCCGCGATTGGCCTTTGCCGCGGACCTTAACTCCGTGTTCGCGCCCGGTTTCGTATCAACGTCGTTCGAGGGAATGCCTCCATCGGCAGATGCAGCGGCGAAGCTGATGGAGAGAATCTCGCCGATATCATAAAGTCGAATCTTTCCGTTCGCTTCAAACTGCACGGCACGCTCAGTGCCGCCCAGATATTTCCCTTGCACGAAATTGCCATTTTTCAATTGTAAACTGTCGGCCTGCACTCCTGGCACGAGAAGCAATAAAATTCCCGCCCTTGCTATCAAAATTGTCCGGAGATGCCACATGGCGTCCTCCTGGTTTCTCTGAAGTGAGCCCTTCGTGGCCGCGACGGCACTTCACGAAGTCCGCCTGGACTGGAGCTTTCAGGATACACCCGCGCATGGCTGCAAGCGCTTAGTTTATCGAGGGGTACAGCAAACCCGGTATGCAGCAGTTCTGGAGATCTTCAAGCGTGTGGCTCCCGCCGCGTTCGACTATTTCCGCAGCGGGAGCCAAGCGCCTAACACCTGTTTGGGACCAGACTACTGTGGCCCGAGCTCCAAAATTACAAACGAGTTTGCAATGGGCTGCGGCCTTGGACGGGGATTTTCCGGGCTCGGTTTCTCAGCCGGCTTGAAGTCCGCCGTTTCCGTGAAGACGTGATGCGTCTTCGGATCGAGGCCCATCGTGCGAGCGCCAAATTGCGTGTTGACGTTGCCCACGATGGTGTATTTGTCCGGCGAATCCTCGTGAATGACGGTCAACAACCCTTCGCGGCACGCGGCAAAAATTAGCCCCGTTCCCGGATCGAAGCCATTGCCGTCAGGATCTCCCCCGATGGCCGGTGTGGCGACCACTTTACCGGTATCCGGGTTGAATACCGCGATCATCTTGTCGCAGGCAGCAAACAGGCGATGGGTCTTCGTGTCTGCCGCAAGAGCGGACGGGCCGTCGCAAGGCGCAAGAGACCACGTCCCCTTCACGGCCAGTGTTTTCGTATCGAACTCCATAATGGAACTCTTGTCTTCCAGGTTGACGAACATGTTGCCCCGGCCGTCCAGCGCCGGCTCCTCTGGCCTCCCTCCCAGATTCACTGTGCCAACAACTTTGTCCGTTGTGGCATCGATCACCGTGGAATTATTGCCCTTCCCGTTCATCGTGAACACTCGCTTGGTTGCCGGATCATAAATAATCGAGTCCGGGTTGTCGCCCGTGGTTTTGATCTCGCCAGTGGGCTTCAGCGTTTTTAGATCAAAGACGGTCACCGTGGACGCCCCACCGTTGCTGGTGTAGCCCTTGTTCAGGTCGGTCGCAAGAGCCGCGCCGTGAATTCCCTTGGTATTCGGTATGTCGCCGAGTACTTTGCCGCTGGTCTCATCAACGATCATCATATGATCGCCGCGCGCCACGTAAAGGCGATGCGCATCGGGATCCACTCGCAAATAGTCCCATCCGCCTTCGCCTCCCACCGGGATTCTCCTCAGCACTTTGTAACTCTGAGCCGATGCCGTGCCCGCAGAGACAAGCACCAGCGAAGAAGCAAGAATGCAGGCCCAGCACAACAGTCCCACGAAAGCTCGCCGCAACATATATGCCTCCTCCTTATTTGCTGAATGAGCCCCGATGGATCAATTTCGGGACCCTATTTCCATCGTTTTCCCGCACATCGTCACAGATTAGTCCCTCACCCTACGCCTCGACGACGGGCTGGCTCTTCCGAGTCATGAAAAACTCCATCGCCGGCGTGATGACGAGCGACAAAATCATGGAAATCAGAATCCCCCCGATGACTGCAATAGCCAGCGGCTGCAGCATCTGCGAACCCGCGCCGACGGCCAGCGAAAGCGGCAGCATGCCCGCTACCGCGGCCATGGCCGTCATAACAATCGGACGAAGCCGGCGCCGTCCTGCCTGTACCAGGGCTTCTTCGGCCGAGAAACCTACGGAACGGAATTTCTGGTTCGCATCGAGCAACAGGATGCCGTTCTTGGCCACGATGCCGATCACCATGATCAGCCCCATGAACGAAGAGACGTTAAACGTCGTGCGCGTCACCAGCAATGCAAAGAATACGCCTGAGGTAGAGAGCACCGCCGAGGACAGAATCGCCAGCGGCGCGGAAAATGCCCGGAACTCCAGCAGCAGCACGATAAAAACCAGCACCAGGGCAAGCAGCAGCACCGTTACCAAATCGCGGAACGACTTCTGCTGCTCCTTATACGTGCCTCCGTAATCCACTCGGATCGACGGCGGCAGCTTCAGATCGCTGACCGCCTTCTGTACGGCCGCAACACCGCTCCCCAGATCGAGTCCCTCCAATCGCGCCGTAACTTCCACGTCCCGCTGCAGATTATCGCGTATGACTTCGATCTGACCCGGGAGTTCGCTGATATCCGCGATTGCGCCCAGCGTTGCCGTCCCGCCGTTTGAATTCACCAGAAGTGTATTCTTCATGGCTTCGAGCGATGAACGGCTCCCTTTGGGGTAACGCACCCGCACGACGTACGGCCGGTCGTTAATCACCACCGGAGTAGTTGCCGGCTCGCCGTCGACGATAGCAGAAGTCACCGTCGCTAGCTGGTCGGTGGTGAACCCGGCCTTCGCCGCTCGTACCGGGTCCACTGTGAATACCACGGCCGGGCCGCTGGTCGTGGCCTCGATGCCGTCGGCCACATCGACCACAGGTTTCTTCTGGCTGATATAGATGCCGCCGATGGTGTCCGCCACGCGCGGCGCCCATTGCTTGAGCGCGTCCACATCGTCGGAGTAAAGCTTGATCACAATGGGCTGAGGCGCGCCGGTCAGATCGCCAATCATGTCCTCGAGCACCTGGTGGAAATCGACATCAACCGCGGGTTCAGCAGCCGTGACCTTCCCACGCACTTCCGCGACGATCTCGTCTATGGGACGGCTGCGCTTATCCTTCAGTTTGACGGATATGTCTCCGGTGTTCGCTTCGGTCACCGCCGCCAAGCCCAATTGCAGCCCCGTACGGCGAGAGGTGCTCTCCACTTCGGGCAGGGTCCGCACGATTTGCTCCATGTGCGAAACCATGCGGTTAGTCTCCTGGAGCGAGCTGCCCGGTGGCGTGACGTAGTCGAGAATGAAGCCGCCCTCATCCATCGCCGGAAGCAGGTCGCTGCCCAGCGCCTTGTAGCTAAAGTACGAGATGACGATCAGAATCGCGCATAGCCCTCCCAGCCACACCGGATGCGCGAAAGCGCGGCGCAGCCAGCGCTCATAGAACCGGATAATGCGCTCGAACCATCCTCCTCTCAGAGAGGCTTCCTCAGCCGCCATCATGCGCCGGATCTGTTCCATCTCCGCCGATTCCGCGCCGGCCGCCTCCACACGTGGCATCCGCCCTTGCGGCCCATCCACGCCGTTACCGAATTCCTCCGGGCCGTTCGTGCCATTCGTTCCGTTTAACTCCGACGCTGCGCCCGGTTTGCCCCGGCGGATCAGAAAAGTTCCCAGATTCGTGGTCCAGGAAAGCGCCAACACGAGGGACGTCAGCAACGAAACACTCATGGCAATTGCCAGAGCGCGGAAGAACGTCCCCGTCACGCCGGTAATGCTGATCAGCGGCAAGAAAACCACAATCGGCGTCAGCGTCGAGCCAATCAGCGGAATGGTCAATTCCTTCAGGGCGCTCGCCGTGGCTCGCAGCGGCCCTTCACCGCCGTCCCGGTGAAGAACGATGTTCTCCACGACCACGATCGCGTCATCGATCACCAATCCGCCGGCGGCGGCCAGCCCGCCCAACGTCATCATGTTGAAGCTCTGACCCATGATCTTCATCACGATGAATGTCACCATGATCGTCACCGGCACGACCAGCCCGGTCATGACGGCGGTGCCCCAGTCTCGCAGGAAGAGCCAGATAATCAGCCCGGATAGGAAAAGTCCGATGATGATCGCATCGCGCACGCTGCTGATCGAGGCCTTGACGATATTGGACTGGTCGTAAAAGACCCGCAGGTCCACGCCAGACGGCAGGCTCGGAGCGATGTTCTGGATCTCCTGATGAACTTCGTTGGCCACTTGCACAGTGTTGCTGTACGGCTGCCGGTTGATGCTCACCAGCACGGCCGGCTTTCCGTTCGCTGTGACTACGGTATACGCCGGCGCCGATGAAGGCGCCACCGTGCCGATATCCCTGATCCGCACAGGAATGTCGCCGGTGGTCTTGATCACGATATCGCCGAGCTGTTCAGGACTCTGTGCTTGCGCGGTGACGAGTCCCAGGAAGAGCTGATGATTGCGGCTGAGCAGCCCTGGAGAATCGATCAAATTGGTATGATTTACGGCATCGAGGATGTCCTGCAGGGTCACATGTGCCCGGAGCATGCGCACCGGATCAGGGGTGATCTGAAATTCCGGCTGCTGCCCGCCCTGCACCAGAACGCTGGCTACTCCGTCCAACCGGTTCAGGCGCGGCTTGAGTTGATATGTGGCCAGTTCCCAAAGTTGGGTTTGCGGAACTTTGTCCGACGTGATGCTGTAGCCCAGGATCGGAAAGCTCGCAAAATCGAGCCGATGCGCCTCGATTTGAGCGGTCATTGGCAAGGTGCTCTGAATACGCGCGATCGCCGAATTCACTTGCTGGAGCGTCACCACCATGTCCACGCTCCAATCAAAGTCCAGATCGATTTCCGCCGAACCGCGGCTGGTGATCGAGCGCACGTTTTGCAGCCCGGGCACGCTATTCACCGCCTCCTCGATGGGCCGCGTAATCGTCACTTCCATCTGGTTGATGGGCATGACGCCGTTATCCACGCCCACAATAATCCGAGGAAAATTCGTAGTGGGGAACACTGCAATGGGAAGCGTAAAAGCTTCGTAGATTCCGACCACCGCCAGCGCCAGAATCATGAAGATGATCGATTTGGAATGGCGCGCGAACCAGTAGCGATTGGGATCATCGATCGGCGCGACACGCCGCGGCGGCGGCAAGGTGCGAGTCGCCGCCTGGATTGAGGTCGTCGTCGTGGTCTTGGGTTCCATGGAATGTACCGTCAAGCTGCCAGCAAATTCCTAAATTGCTGAAACCATCGCGTAGCCGCGCATGCTTGCCATCCGGCTCATTGCTCCTCGTCCTCTTCTGGAATATTCGGCGGAGCCTGCACCTGGATGTTCGTCTTCGCCAGGATGGGGTCGTCTTCTTGGGAAAGCGCGAAGGCGCCCACGGTCACCACCCGCTCTCCGCCCTGCAAGCCATCCGTGACCTGTACTTCGCCGTCATCTCGGATCCCCACCTTCACCTTCTTCTTATGCGGCTTATTGTCGGTATCCAGAATAATTACGGAGGTATCTCCCTCCGAAGTGGTCAGAAGAGCCTCGGCCGGAATCACGATGGCGTGCGGGACCGCCAGCGCCACGATTTGTACCTGTACATTGCTTCCCGGCTTCAAACGCTCGCCGGGATTGGGAGTCTGCACCCACACCTCCACCGTCGTGCTAGCGGGATCGAGCGCCGGGCTTACCAGGCTGACCTTCCCCTTGAGAGCTCCCGGCTGACCCGGTACGGAGATTGTCGCGGCGTCGCCCACCTTGAGCTGCGACGCCTCCTGCTGATCGATGTGCGTGCGAGCCACGACTTGCGACAAATTCATCACGGTAATAAGAGGGCCTGAGCTTGAGGCCATTTCTCCCGGGTAAACAGGCCGGTCCGTGACCACGCCGTCGATGGGGCTTACGATTTTGGAATAATTCAAATTGGCTTCCACGCTCGCACTTCTGCCCTTCGCCGCCGCTAGCTGTCCTTCGGCCATTTTGAGGTCGAGCTGTTTCTGCGACGATTCATAAGCATTCCGCGCCTGGATCAAGGCCACGTTGGCGTCGTCGACATCCTTGGCCGAGACGGCTCCCTGTTTATAAAGCTCCTGCCGCGCGTTATAGAGTTTTTGTGCAGCGTCCAACGTTTCCTTAGAGAGCTGCAGGTCTTGTTTCGCCTTCTGAACCGCTTGCTCATACCCGGCTTCGGCCTGGGCGTAGGCTCCCCGATTTTCCTCCTGGGCGGCAAGCAGGTCCCGATTCTCGAGTTCGGCCAACAACTGGCCCGCATGCACCTTGCTGCCCTTTTCCACGTAGAACTTCTTAACCGGCGCGCTGATCTTCGGTACGATCGCCGCCTGTTCCAGCGGATAGAGCGTCGCTTCGCCGATCACTTTCCGTTCAATGGTCTGGTTCTCCGCCGCGCCTACCTGCACCGTCACCGTCGGCGATGCCTCGGCGACTCCGCCTTTGGAGCAGCCGGACGAGAGAAAACTCGCCGCCAGAGCCACCCCCAGCAAGCCGCCGGCCCAGCGGCCTGCGAAAATATGGCCAGGGTCCATGTGAAGAATCGCTATGCGCATTACTTTCTTATCAGCGTTCATATTGCTGCCTTTTAACCCTTAACCTTTTTTAGAAACTTCCCGTAAACGTCTGTAAAGTCGCCAGCGCTGTGCGATAGCGCGCCTGCTCGTCATCGAAAGCGTTGCGCGCCGTGATCAGAGTTGTTTGCGCGTCCACCACTTCCAACGTCGTGGATGACCCGCCCTGATAGCGCAGGGTGACCAGGCGCAAACTTTCCCCCGCCAAGTCCGCAATCTGCCGAAGCTTCTCTACCGCCTCCCGTGCTACGAGAGCTTCATTATATGCCGCATAGACCTCGCCGAGCGTACGCCTCTGGGTCTGGCTCAGCGACACCTGGGCCTGTTGCTGCTTGAATTCGGCTTGGTGCAGCTTACTGCGCAGCGTTCCCCAATCCCAAAGCGGAACAGTCAAAGAGGCCTGAATGTAATAGCCCAGGGTCGGCGTGGCGCCGGCCTCGGGAATGGCTGTGTATACGCAATTTAACGCGACGCAATTCGCTTCAAGACCCCAAACAGGATCAAAGGATATGGCGGGCAGAAACGCGCTCCTGGCGCCTTTAACATCCAGATTGGCCTGCCGGAGAGATTCCGTTGCCACCCGCACATCGGGATTCATCCGCCCGGCCATCTCTTGCACTTCGCCGAACGTCGGCAATGGCCGCGGCGTGGCCAGATCGTCTACCGCCGTGAAATTTTCATTCAGTGTCGGAAAGATGAGTACGGACAGACCCAGCCGGGCATCCTCCATACCTAGATTAGCCTCCGAGAATGCCGCCTGCTGCTGCTGATATTGGATCTCGGCTTTGACGACGTCGCTGTGCGCCGCTTGGCCGGCCCTTTCCGTTGCTTCCGTTAACTGGAGAACACGCCTTGCCTGTTCCAGCGCCTCTTGCGCGGTGGCATACTTCCGCTGCGCGATCACCAGTGCGTAGAAGGTCTTGGTGACCGTGACCGTCAGCCCGCGGCGCGCTATTTCCGCCTTGGCCGCCGCGATCGCTTCCGCGGCCTGGGCCCGCTTGTAATCGGTGCCCATCAATGCGTTCGCTGTGAGTTCCTGATGCAACACAGCCCACTCACGGTAGACATGCACGCCGTCGTTCGTGACGTACCTTCCGTTCGGAGTAATTCCGTTGCCCTGCGTGCCGAGATATTCGCTTCGGAAGCCGAACTGTGGCAGTCGCGCATTCCTGGCTTGCAGGCGGTCTTCCTGCGCGGACTTTTGGTCGGAAAGAGCCGCCAAGAATTCAGCATTATTTTTCTGCGCCCTCTGCAGCGCATCCGCCAGCGTTATCGTAACGGGCGGTCCGGTTTGCTCCGCCGGCTTGGGCGGATATACAAGCTGCACCGGTGCCTCAGGGGCGGCCTGACGCGGCGGGGTTTGCGCGCTGGCTATCGAAGCTCCGGCGCAAATCAAGAGCAACACCAGACCATAACGAAACGCCGGAGGGATATGGGCCGTGCGGCGCGTTCCCCCGCAACTCTTTTCGCCAAGCAAAGATCTCTCACGCGCAGCAGTCACGTTGCCTTCCTCCGTCTTCCCGAAATTTGTTCTCACGATTCTTTCCGATTTCTTTAAGGAGTTTCCCACTCGCCCTTCACACGACCGCTCGCTTGAATCCAAGAGCCTCTGCAGGCAGGTCCGCAATAGCCCAAACTATTCTAGATTAAGATGAGCTTAAAACGTATAATCCGGCCCTTTCAGGAAGACGCCCCGCCCGGCACAGGGACCGAACGGGGCGTCATTTACCGGGGTCTCAATAAACATATTGTGGAGGCAGATACATTAAATAGAGCTTAACTCCGGCTGAATCGGAAGCTGGACCCTCATCTCCGTGCCCTGCCCGTCGCGATTTACGGCCTGAATTTGCCCGCCGTAGGCTGTCACCATGGCTTTGCAGATCGCCAATCCCAGCCCAAATCCTCCGGTAGAACGAGACCGCGAAGGATCACCGCGATAGAATCGCTGAAAAACATGCGGCAACTGTTCCTCCGGAATGCCCGGACCCGAATCCTCCACGGAAACGCACGCTGTGCTGCCGCCGTTGCGTACTACCTGAATCGCCACTCTCGATCCCGCCGGACTGTACTGCAGTGCGTTCTCCAGCAGATTCACCCAAATCACTTCCAGGTCCTCAGGATCGGCTTGCAGGTGAACCTCTTGCGGAGCAATCAATTCGATTTCAATGTTGCGCGCCTGGGCCAAAGCCTGGATTCGAGAAATGGCCGCTTCGCACGTAGAAGTGACTTCGGTAGTACCGAGCTTGCGTTTCATGCCGTTTTCAGCCCACTGTTCGATCCGCGCCAATCTCAATAGGCGGCCGAGCAAATCTTCCAGCCGCCCGCAATCCTCCAGCATGCTTTCCAAGCCGGCGTGATATTCGTGCTCTGGACGCGGCCGCTGCAACAGAGTTTGCAACGTCGATTTGACGATCGCCACCGAGGTCTTCAGCTCGTGAGCGGCATCGCTGGTGAAATCGCGCTGCTGGCGGAAGGATTCCCGCAGCCGCTCCAGCACGGTTTCAATGGCCCCGGTAAGGGGAGCCAGTTCTTTGGCCATGGACGCCTGGGGCGGCGGCCGAAACTCCCAATTGAGCACGGATATCGCTCCTGCCTGACCGGCCAATTCTCGCAGCGGCTCGAGCCCTCGGCGCACGCCCCAGGCGGCCACTGCGCTGACGACAAAAAGCAGCAGCAAGCTGACGCCTGCAACAGAAAAGCCCAGTTCCGCGAGCTGCTCACGCATGCCCACCAGGGACGCGGCGTAAATCACCGTGACTCGCTGCGGCACGCTGATATTTTCTTCGCGATCGAGCACCGGCACCTGCCGCAAAACAATGGATCTGTAAGGAACGCCGTTCACGGCAAAATTGGCGAATGCGCTGCCTGGATCCAATTCCAACGGAGCTAGCGCCCCGGAGCGGGCCACGAGCTCGCCGTCGCTCTTGCGAATCTCGAAGAGATCAGGGTGCCTCGCATTAGAGGAGGCAGGAATCAGCGCAGGATCGAACAGGAGATCGGGAACATTGGCGTCCGAGTAGCGGACGGCAGCAAGTGTGTTTGCGGCCAAGCCGTTCAGCGCGGCGTCGAAACCGCGGCGCAACTCCCGGCGCGCATAGAGCACTGCAACCATCGTGAGCGCGGCCGTGAGCACCAGCTGACAGACAATCACGCTGGCAATGATGCGGCCCGCCAGCGAAAAAGGTCTGCCCGCAGGTTTAGCCTCACGCCGAAGCGTGGCGAACCATCGCTGCGCTGTTTTCTCATTGGCTCCCGCACTGGTTACAGCAGGTTCAGTTTGGGGCCAGCTTCCCGATGCCACCTGAATGCTTCCTTTCCAAGGCGTGTGAATTGAGCTTACGTACGTTCGCGCTCAGGACGCAAAACGTAACCGTGGCCGCGCACCGTGTGAATGAGCTTCACCGGATCATTGCTGTCAATCTTGCGTCGGAGCCCGGAAATGTAAACTTCGATCACGTTGCTGAATTTCTCCCAATTGTAGTCGTAAAGGTGCTCCAGCAGCTCGCTCTTGGAGATCACCGCGCGCGGCCGGTGGGCAAGGTATTCCAGAACGCGATATTCCATGGGCACAAGCGCGATCTCCTTCTGGCCGCGCCGCACCGTGCGCTCGATGGTATTCAACTGAAGGTCGGCCACGGAAAGCACCGGCGACCTTTGCCCCTTTCCGCGTCGAACCAGAGCTTTGGCTCGGGCCAGAAATTCGCCCAGATCAAAGGGCTTGGAAACGTAATCGTCAGCCCCCGCGTTGAGCAGGCGCACCACGTTCTCTTTCTCATCCCGGGCGGTCAGCACGAGAACTGGCGTGGCCAGGCCTTTTTTGCGGTACTGCGCCAGCAAACTCTGTCCATCCAATTTAGGCAGCATGAGATCGAGGACCATGAGGTCGTAGGCGCTCGATTCCGCCAGGTACAAGCCTTCCTCACCGTCACCCGCGATATCCACCGCATAACCCGCGCTCTCTCGCAGCGCGCGCGCCACGTTCTCAGCGAGCCGTTTCTCGTCCTCGACCACCAGTACTCGCAAATCCCCTCCTAAGAAGTCGCCGGCATTCCTGCGTTACCCACTAAAACCACGTGCCCGGATATTTCACCGAACAGCCGTAAGGCCGGCTTGTCGGCGTGCTCACCGGCTTTCCCGCTATGGCTTCCTCGAGCGCCTGAGAAAGATAATTCCGCGCACGCCCGATATCCGCCTGATCGGTCGTGGGCTTATCATCAATCGCGCCGTCATAAACCAGCGTTCCCTGCGGATTGATTACAAACATCTGCGGCGTAGTTTTCGCATCGTAGAGGTGCCCCAGAGTTCCCGTGGGGTCAAGCAGCACGGCGCTAGGCGCCGCATTGATTTGCTTGAGCCAGGAATTTTCTTCCGCCGCCGTTACATATCCCTGCTTACGCGGCGCCGAGGAGATGACGGTCAGCCAGATCACTCCCCGCTGCATCCATGCGCGTTGCAAGCGCTGCATGTTCCCGCTGTTGTAATGCTTCTGTGTATAAGGGCAACCCCGGTTGCTCCACTCGAGAACCACGAACTTCCCGGCATAATCGGAAAGCTTCTGCGTCTTGCCATTCGTATCTGTGACGGAAAAATCGGGGGCGCGTTCGCCCACTCGCGCCGCCTGGGCCAGGGGCAACGTGCAGAACACAGCCGCGGCTACGATTATCCAGCAAGTCGCCGCTCGCTTCATCTTCCCCTCCCCTTGCTTCCGAAGAGTCTGAAGCAGCGAAGATAAACGCCCGATTAACACGACCGATTACTTCTTGCTGCCCGCCACAGGCGCCGAAACTTCAAATGCACCCGCCGGGAGCACCACGACGCCCTTCAACACGCTGATCGGCTTCAAGAGCTGGTCCGATTTCTTAAGCTTAATCTGCACGCCGCGCGGATTTGGCGCCACGCCCTGCGCCGCGGAGTTATCAATCTGCTCTTCTTCCAGTGGGAAAAAAGTGGCCTTGCTGTCGCTTGCTCCGGTGTCCAGCGAAAGCAGGAAAAAGCCGCCATTCTCGCTGGCCTGGGCCTTCCAGCCCGCGGGCCACGCTTTCGGTACGTGATCGAAGGTGCTGCGGAATAGCTCGCGATCAGCCGCCGCGTTCGCGGCATTCGCCGATGGAATCGATAGGCTGGCCTGAGCCTTTGCCGGTATGCACACCTCGCGGCAGATCAGATAACGAATATCCGCGGATATCGTCACCGGCTTCGCCGGTTTGTAGCCGGCCGGGACTTGCATCCGCACCGGAAGCAGCACGCGCCCCTCATAGCCGTAGTCAATCACGGTGCCGGTACCCAGGCGCACCGGAGTCGGCCAGCGAATCTCTTTAGGTTGAAACCCGGGCGGAACCTGCCACTGTATTTTCGGCGGCTCTCCCGAATCCCCCGGATTCACCCAATAAATGTGCCAGCCTTTCTCGAGATCGAATAAGACGCCGACCCAGGCAGTTTGCCCGGGTGGCAGCGAATTATTCTCGGCAATCAGTCCCACTTTCGCATGAGTGGCTGTGAACGATTGCGCAGCGGCGCCGATGGCACATGCGAATCCCAGCAGCAGAATCGCCATGCGGAGCGAAAAACGTCGAGAAGACAAAAGCATATTGATGTAACCCTCCGCAAACGCTATAACCCGCCGGAAGACGGCCTGCCCGTTTGAGAATTCTCCGCCAGGAGGCGTTGTACCAGACCTCGCACTTCCCCCTTCAGCCGCACATACTCTTGGCCCGTAGCCTGGCTTGCAAATCCCGCATGCACGCTCCGCACGCGGCCGTCGCGTCCTAAATAAATGGTCGTGGGATAGGCGCCGAAATTCACGAGTTGGGGAATCTTTTGATTCACTTCATCGGGGGTGCCGGCCAGCAGCATCGGATATTGTATGCCGTAGCGCCTGATGAAGCTCTCCACGCGCGGCCGCGCCAGAGCCGGATCCGCATCCGCCTCGAACATCAAGCCCACAATTTCCAATCCTTGCGAATGAAATTCCTTATATAACTCGACCAGGAATGGCGCCTCGTCGTGGCAATTCGGGCACCAGCTTCCGCCGATCGCCAAGAGGACGACCTTGCCCTTGAATCGCGCATCCGTATTGGAAACAATCTTTCCGTCCAGATCCGGAAAGCTGAACCGGAAAGCTACGCTGGGATCTTTTACGCCAGTGTAACGCGAAGGATCAGGCGGATCGGGAACGCCCTTCGCTCTGGCCTCGCTCTTCCGCACGGCCACATAATTGGCTGCCCGGTCCAATGAAATCGCGAGCGTGCCGTCCGAATTTAGTTTGGCCTCAAACAGCAGAGGGTTGGCTCCGGCAAAATGGCTCAGGACGAGCCGGCCATTTTGCCAGCGGCCGATGAGGTAGCCGGTGTCGCCGTCCACTCGCAGAATCGAACCGGAAACCTCCGCCCCCGATTGGCGCAGGAAGAGACTCCAGGTGCGCGTATCGCTAGGGCTCCTGGCCTCCTGAGCCACGCGCCGCATCTCCCAACTCCCCGCAACTTTGGGAGCATCGGTCGTGCTGGCCGGGGCGGGCACGAAGCGGTGCCCGCGGATTTCCAGGGCCCAGGAATTCGGCCGGTTGTCACGATAAATGCCATGAAGCTGGTCGCCCTCGAAGATAGCTTCGAGCGTGGTATTGAGATAGTCGTACTTGAGCATTAGACGCCCATTGGCGACGCTTCCCGATGTCGAACCCAGCTTGGCGTCCCCCTCGAAGAAGAAGCCTTGCACCTGATTGCCGTTTTGGGCGATCTCGAATCGGAAGGGAATCTCCACGCGATTCACGATGACCGTCGCGTCCCACAAACCCGTAACATTCGCGGCGGAAATACCGGGCGGGCTTGATGCCAGCCAGATCGCTACAACCGTGATACAGAGGGTCAGAAGCCTTCTCACAGTTTCAAAATTATAGCACCAGCTCAGGGCACGGAAACTCCCGAAACCCCGAAGCAGGAGCCGGCTTAGTGGGTCATGGGATAGATGATGTAGTTGATGCCCATGCGATAGGCAAAGGAAGAAAAGCGCTCCGGATAGCGCGGATCATCGGCATGCTCCCAAGCATCGCCGATGTGCATATTGAAGCAGATAGCCACCATGATGCGGCCGTTTTCATCACGAATCGCCTTCCACTCCGGATAAATGCCATCGTTCTCGTAGGTCCTACCGGTATATATATATTGATAGCCGGGCACCTGCGGCCGTTCGTCCAAATCGTACAGAACGTGGAAAATCTCATCCTTGTTGGTCAAATCCTCGATGGGCCGGTCGGGCAGAATCTTGCGCATTCCGATCATGAAACTGGCCCAGGCCGCGGCTCCGTGAAAGCTGTCCACAATCAGGAAGCCGCCGCGCTGCAGGTAATTGCGCATGCGCTTGGCCTGCTCATCGTTGAAGTCCCAATTGGCCACATTGACGGCGTATAGCCAGGGCCAATTGAAAACCTCATCACTGTCTGGATCGATCACTTCCTGGTAGGGACGCGCGTCAATGCGCGTCAGGCGGAGAACCCCCTGCACAAATTGCCGGTCGGCCCGGGGATAATCTTCCGACCAGCCGCCATTGCGGAACATGCCGAAGTCGCCGAATCCCCCGTAGCTGGCCATGCGGATGGGATAGCGGAGGCGGGCAAAGGCAAATTCATCTTTCTGTTCCTCGTTGCCTTCGCGATAACCGCGGTAGCCGCCGTAGCCGCCGCCATAGTAACCCTGCTGCAGCGCCAGCAGAGTGGCACCGGAGCCCACGAACAACAGCAGCAACAAACCGCGCGCCAGCGATTTCGTCATGGCAGGTCTCTACCCGCAGAGTATCAGAATCGGGCTACTTTCTCCAATTGGGCGGCCGCGCCGAGTGCATTCCTGGCAACTCCGCTAACCATTGGATTCCCAATCACGAATAACGGAACAGCGCCTTAAAGCCAAAATCCATGTGCATCTGATTGTGACAATGGAAAAGCGTTAAGCCCGGCTGATCAGCCATCAGGTCCACGGCTACGCGCCCAAACTGAGGTACGACCACGGTGTCTTTCATAACGCCGCCCGTCGGCTTGCCATTGATTTCCACTATCTCGAAAAGATGCCGATGGATGTGCAGGGGATGGTCATCGTCAGTGCGGTTACGAAAGAAGATGCGATATTTCGAGCCCGGACGAAGCACAAATTCGTCCTCGTGCGGAAATTCCTTGCTGTTGATGGTCCAGTGGTTGAAGCCATGCACGCCGCCGGGAACCTTCTCGAAGATCATGTCGATCGTCTCTGGCGGCGGAGACGGCGCCGTGGGGCGGCCGAAAACCAGGTAGTCCCAGGTGCGATTCGCCGGCCGCAAAAACTGCGGCTGCCCTTTCTGGTTTTCGTACTCGACGATGATGCCCAAGCCCGCGTTGCGATCGGCATCGGCGGTCGCACCGAGCGCCCAGACGCCGGGCCGGTTCATATCCACGAAACAATCGACGCGCTCGCCGGGACCCATGGCGATCACGTCCACCGCTTGGGGAGTTGGCACCGGATTGCCATCCAGGGCGAAGATTTGAAATTTATGGCCCGTCAGCGCGATCTTCCGGTTGGAGGTGGCGCAGGCGTTCAGGAAATGGAACAGGAGGCGCTGCCCTTGCTTCACCTGAATCGGCGGGCCTCCGCCCATCAGCTTATCGTTGATGGAAACGACGCGATAGACCGCTTCGTAGCCATTGGGTCCCCGGGGCATGCGGGTCGGTTTTTCCGGCGTCGGCGCGTTGGGGTCTTCGTCCTCGTCATCTTCATCTTCGTTGGCGAGAAAAGGCTCCCAATCACGCAGTGCCAGAAAGTGTTCCTGGTCGTATTTCCCGGGGTCTTTTCCGGAATCGATATAAAAGAATCCGTATTGGCCGGTATAAGTCCCGCGATGCAGATCGGAGAGGGCCATGGTGTGCGTGTGATACCAGCGGGAGCCCGCGGGACCCGGAGTGAATTGGTAGCGGTAGCGCCCGTGCGGCGGAATCATGGGCGTGCCCTCTTCTTCCGCGCCGTCCACTTCGGAAGGAATGAGCTGCCCATGCCAATGGACGAGTTCGGGCACGTCAGTATCGTTAACGACGTCGATGGTTATCGGTTTGCCCTCGCGCACGCGGATCAGCGGGCCCGGCGAGGTTCCGTTATAACCGATGGTGCTGAGGGACCGGTAAGGGGCGAGTTCCACCAGGACCGGCGCGATTTTCAGCGTGAAATCCGCGGGCGTCTGCGGCGCGCCAGAGTTCCGATTTTGCGTCGGGTTTTGCATCTGGGGCATTTGTGGCGCTTGCTGTGCAGGCAGCAATCTGCCAAGTCCCAAACCACCGGCGAGCGCGCCCCCTACCTTGATGAAGTTGCGTCGGTCCATCTTTCCTCTCTTCCTCGCACCCGATCCGAGTGCCTGGACAAAAAGTTCCAGCTGGGGACCTCTAACAGATTACCACCAGAACAAGGCGCACATGCAGGCCATCCATCAATCCGGCTTCTTTCTGAAAGCCAATAGCTCGATTATCGGTCCCTCACAGAACGTGGTGATTCGGCATCCCGACCGGCGCACGGACGAAGAAGTGGAGCTGGCCGTGGTGATCGGCAGGCGCGCGCAGGCGGTGCCGACGGCGTAAAGTTAAAGTACAAGTTGAGGATTGCCTACCCCACCCCCCTTTTTTGGCAAGTGTTCATTCTAAAGATAGTTAGCTTGTGCTCTTCGCAAGTGTTCGTTCCGGGAGACTTGTGCCGGTCTCTATGTCGGCGCTCTACGTCGGCGCTCAAAACAAAGTGCTTAACTTTCGAGGCTCCGCCACGGGACCGATGAACGAAGCCGACAGTAAAATTCACGGCGCGGTTCCCACAATGCATAAGGTGGGCGCAAATTTTCGCGCGGAGCCATATTCGAGGGGATTGTTTGCGACCGAAATTGCGCAGGCGAGATCCTCGCCGGACAAACATGGCGCGGCATAACAGAATAGCTACTACCTGTCAATCTATATTTACTAACTAATTCATTCGAACAATCTGGTAGGACGGTAACTATTCGAACAAAAAAGAAAGCCTCAGGTCTTGCACCCCAGCACGCGCGACTTTTTTGATCGCGCGAGTGCACGTGCTCGAGAGGCGCGCACCGGGGGACCCGCAGGTCTCTCCCCGACTTAAACTTACAGGCGCTTGCGCGCCGGCGTCGGGCGGCCTGAGCAACAAGAGGGGTCCGACATGAGACGGCCTTAGCTACAACGCTGCAGTTTCAGTTCGCGCGCGCGAAGACCTGTAAATCTTCAAGTTCGGGATGGGTGGGAACCCAACTGATAGAGGTAAAGACTTTGCCATCGGATGAGACCGTATAGATCACCCATTCTGTGGAGATACCTTTGTCTTTCTGCAAGCGCACGATCAAGTCCGGGGCGAGGCGCCAGTGGGCGAGAGTTCTATCCTGCCCCCCAGCGCGCGGATCCGGGTGATCCTTGCCATCGAATTTGCCGGAGTAGGAGTAGACCGGCGACGATGTGGGACTATAAGCGAGCGTGTTTCGAAGGCCGCCGCTTTCCGGCGCCAATATCCGCGTGTGCTGAGTGAGGTAAGGTGCGTGATCGCCGCCGCGATTATTCACGGATTTGGTCTGGTCCATCTTCCACGTTCCGAATATGGGATCGGCGGAATCGGACGCCTGTCCAAACGCTCGAAGATGTCCAATCGAGAAACCTGCCAATAAAGTGACCGCGAGGAGCCCGGCGTGCAACGCACATTTGCGCATAGGCCTTTGCCTCCCATGATTTCTGTGAGAGAGCATTATACGACCGACATTCCCTGGGAAAAAAGAGAAGGTAGGCATGCCGGAGACATTCGAACGCGCGAGGCCTGACCGAATGTTTGAAAAGAGCGCAGAGGGATTCTTCGACTTCGCGTCTCGACCGGAAATCGTGAAAGCGCGATTTCCGGAAAGCGGATGCGGGACGCTACGCTCAGAATGACAACGCAGGGGATAGGGGGACCGAATCTTGGAACGGGTTGGTGGTGCCGGAGAAAGGAGTCGAACCTTCACGGGCTTGCGCCCAACGGATTTTGAGTCCGCCGCGTCTGCCATTCCGCCACTCCGGCGCTTGGGTGCAAATCTATCTGATCGAGATTGTTACTGCAAGACGCGGCGGATGGGAAAGAGTTTGGGCGAGCTACTTGCCGCCGCGCTCTTCGCTCGCGGAGTTGCCCAGTAGTTTGTTGTATCCCTGAAATTCGGTGGGCGACCAGAACATCTCCCGGACGTCGAAAGTCTGCGGCTCGAGGTTGAAAACCAGCTTGTTGAGGCCTACCCAGGGTTTCATATACATCTTGGGGTCGTCAATGGTTACCGAGAGTTCCATGTGGTCGTGGTCCACACGGTGGAAGGTTTCCTCCACTCGGAGAGCGTCGCTATGCGGACGACCGGCATGATCGATCCACGTCCTTTCGTCGAGGCCCGTGGTTTCGACGACAAACGTGTAATCATCCACCCATTTGCCCAGGGAGTAGCCGAACCAACGCGGCTCGGCATCTTTGGGGACTTCGCGCCCGTCTGCCCAGATGACTCGCCACACGCGGCCAAACTGGTACAAGAGGTAGACCTGCACGGGCGTCTGCAGGATTTGAACGGTCCTCAGTTCGTAAAGGTCTTCGCGAGGAAGTCCCTGGGGATCGCCGGCAACGACGGGATCGTCGGTCTCGGCAGGGAGACTCATTCTCACTCCATTGCTCGGCTTTGTGCGATTCAACATTTCCAAACCCAAAGGAGTGTAGGGCGGTCGATGTTCGGGCTTGCCGTCCTCGGGCATGGCCGCCGGGCCGAGCGCCTGGATTCCGCCGTCGCCCGGATCCCAAATTCCTGAAAGGTCGTGCTTGGGGGCAGGGGCGGACTTCTGGCCTTTCACGGCCGGCTTTACGGGCTGGCCCCAACCGTCGCGACGGTTTTCTGACGGGTAGGCCGGACGTGACTCATCACTGCGTCGTGGCGCCTGTTGAGAGCGGGCGAACGGCGAGGAAAGCAATACGGCCAGTACAACCGTCGGGGCAACAAAGCGGTTCAGCATGGTGGCACCTTTTCCGTTGTCTCAGTCAGGCTGCTGGGTTGCTGCGTCAGGGTAAAGCCGCCCCGACGCGATCCAATCAGATTGGCAGGCCCAAACAAAGCCTCACTTATTTGGAGTCATTCTGTTTGGAGGCGTCGACATCCGGGAGTATGCGGCCGGGCAGCCTTTGGCCATTGGCCTGCTCGACCCATACGATGCGCCCGATGGGCTTGCCATTCTTCACCGTGATCAGCCTTATGCTGATCGGATCGCCAGGCTTCAGGGAACTCTTGAGCCAGCCCATGTTGGTCATGGTAGTGGGATTCTCCGTCTCCGCCATCCAATGCACCGGCTGGCCACCATCGTCGGCCGCGTCGAACAGAACCACACAATGGGGGTTGGCCCATATAAATTGTGTGACGGTTCCCTTGAGGTTGATTTGTTTTGTCGCGTCGTAGGCCGCGTTGCCGTGATGTGCGGCGAGCGGAAGGGAAAGAACCGAAAGACTAATAACGAGAGCAAAGGCGAATAAGAATTTGCCTTTCAAGAGCCACCTCCTGGTTGCGCAAGGATAGCGCGAATTCAGGTCGGTTGTTACCACTTTCGTCCAGTTGAGGGCGATTCTAAAGAGAGCTTTGACGGCAGTCAAGGGCGGTCCCGCCTTCGTAGCGGTTGTCGTTTTGCTTTGGCATGGCAATTCAAAACGAGTTTCGAGGTGGCACGCTATAATCATGCGATGCCTTTAGATGAACATGCACGGCGCTATGCGGACAGTCTGTTCACCGACCAGATTGAAGAGAGCTCGCGAAAATACGAAGATTCGATTGCTTCTACGACCAATCAGCTTGCTGCGCGGGGCCTGATTACGTCTGGGGCGTACTATAGCGAACTGGTTCGCCTCGGGATCGAGCGCGCCCGAGAACTGGCAAACGCCAGAGCTGATACGCTGATCACTGCGTATGAACGCGCCAAGGTCCCTATCGATGGTCAGGCTGCTGATGACATTGTTCGGGAAGCAGTCGAATGCTGCGAAGCTCAGCGCGGGCATTTGACAAATAGTATTCAGGATAAAACGCGTTTGGCTGGAATGCAGGCCATTGACAGTGCATTGGCGACGAACATAGCGACGGAAATCTCGGGTATCGAAGCTCAAATAAGACGAAAAGTATCGCGGAAACGTGATGAGGCCACTCTGGATGCCCGGTCTGCCGCAGCACTGGCCGCCGAAGCAGAGGAATTAGACGATTTGTTGCCGGTCGCCCCCAAGAGGCGCTTTGGTCCTGAGTTCTCTGAACCGATGAGGGGTGCGGACGGATATGCTCCACTGAGCCTTCTTGTAGTTGATTTCGACAAATTCAAGGACGTTAACGATACGTTCGGACACGACGTGGGAGACGAGGTGCTCAAGGGAGTTGCCTCCGCCATCAAAACCGTGTGCAAAGGTAAGGGCCGCTGCTATCGTTGGGGCGGAGACGAACTCACCGTCTTACTGCCGAATCATGCAACCAGCGAAGCTGCCGCCGTGGCGGAGAGGCTAAGGGACACAGTCGCTGAGATAAAGTTCCGCAACTATCCCAACAAGGTCACATTGAGTATTGGGGTTGCTTCCTATCCTGGATCGTGCAGTTCGGGAGACGAGCTGTTCAGGGCCGCGGACGATGCAACTAGAGCTGCAAAGGAAGCCGGTCGGGATCGTGTTTGCATAGCGGGCGGTGCTGTTGGAGAATCGCCAGCAAGCCCAACCACGAAGTTATCACTCGCGGAGCGGACCAAGCGTGCTGAAAGGGTGCGGGTGTGGGTGAGAAGCATTGTTGCGCGCAACGGGGGCGTGACGGTCGACGTTGTGAATAAGTTGGAAGAAGAGATAGCAGTTGGCGAAATCACGCTTCAGTCAAGCGGCTATGACATCACAGAACCAGTATTCGCCCCGGGAAACGGACTGTGGAAGATAGGTGCAAGGTCGGGGTGGTCCATCTACTTCAACTGTCAACCCGATCCGGCGGCTGCTCTGATACGGATGAACGACGATAAGGGACTATTCTTCAAAACGGAGCTACGGGTTGTGATGATCTATTCTGTGCTCGGTCATTCTCGCGAACTCAGTCAAGGAATTCCGGTTCAGGTGAATGTCACTGGCAGAGAGATAATATCGTTGGTCTGAAGCGTGTCCCTGTGTGGAAATGCCAACAGCACGTGTAGTGTGGGGCGGCTAGAATCGGACGCTGGAGAGCATGCGATCGAAGGTGGGCTTCAGCTGATCGAAGTTAGCCTGCGGAGCGACGAAGACGAAAGCGATTGCTTTTCCGCCGCCGCGGGGTACGGCCACGAGCCAATCCCGTTCGGGCTGCGGTTTCCCGTCCTGGCCGGGCATGGGAGAAACGGTCGTAAGCTGAAGGCTGCCTGCAGGCATACCGGCGACCGTAATCGTATCTATATTCCCATTCTGCTTCATATTGCCATCGCCGCTTTGGAGACTCCGCGCGATGGCTGAAGTTACCTGCTGAGCGTTGGCCTCCGATCCGCCGGGCAATGAGACGGACTGGATCACCACGCCATAGGCCACCGCGCCGCCGGCTGCACCGGCGCGCGGAGCGATGGTTACGGAACTTTGCTGGCCGGGCATCACCTGCCAATTATCGGGCCGGTCGATGGTGGCCTCGTCGACGTCGGCGCTCTGAAATTTCGAACTCGGCTGGATGGCCGGCATTGGCGCGGCGGGAACCATGCCTGTTGCTGAGGCAGTGCCATTGCCATTCGCCGGAGCTCCTCGGAATACCGCTCCATTTTTCGAATTCTCCGCCTGCCAGCGGCCATTTTTTGCACCCGAGGCGATCTCCTGAGCGGTATAGGCATGGAGGCCGCCAGCGTGACTGCGCGCGCTAACGAACTGCGGGCTATCCGGCGTGTAATTTTCAGGGGGCCAGCCGCGCACTTCATTCTGGATGGCCCCGTCACGATTTCCGGGGTTCGGGTGATCGCTCAGGAACTGCGGGCCATTCTTACTGCTGGCCCCGAGCTTTCGAAAGAAGTCCGCCAGCACCATAGGATTGAAATGCGCCTTCCACAGCACGATCGCGCCGAAGGCATCGGCTTGAGCCTCATCTGTTCGAGAGTACTTCAGCATCAGGGTGCCGGCGCCAATCTGAATGCCGCTCTGCGCCACGCCGCCCAAGCCGCCGCCCAGGCCTCCGGCAATGGCGCCGACAATGTCCGCGATGCCTCCCACGACGGCCGATTTCTGCTGTTGCTTGGCGGAGTGCTGCATATAGACGTGGCCCATCTCGTGGGCCATCACGCCCGCCAGCTCCGCCTCGTTGTCCACGGTAGTGATCGTGCCGACGTTCACGAACAAAGGCCCGCCGGGGAGCGCAAAGGCGTTGACTTCCTTCTGCGCCACCACGTGGAATTGGTAGGGCCAGGTGCGGTCTTTGGGAATGACAGAGACCAGCCGCTTCCCCAGCGCCTGAATGTATTGCGTTTCCGGGCTCGAATCGGGTAGAACCGGCATCTGCTGATAAACTTGCGCGGCTGCCTGCAAGCCCAGCTTTT
>WNGR01000405.1_pt1 | contig 60788 bp, 45 predicted proteins | sample 5407581 | NCBI WGS metagenome assembly WNGR01 (sample SAMN13153383, study PRJNA577476) | soil metagenome | isolation source: 80 cm soil or saprolite under Garry oak tree replicate 2 | place: USA:California | collected 2016-06-15 | reverse complement strand
AATATGGCTGTCGAACCTGCCATGTCATTCCCGGAGTTCCAGGAGCTGTGGGCAAGGTGGGGCCATCGCTGGCTTCGCTCGCGCAGCGGTCGTATCTAGCCGGCACACTGCCCAACACACCCGAAAACCTCGTGCGTTGGGTCATGCATCCACAGCACTTCCAGCCGGGGACGGCCATGCCTGAGATGGGAGTTTCCGAGCAAGACGCGCGAAGGATTGGAGAGTATCTCGAATCAGCGCCATAGTTTCACGAAATGGCGCTGAAGACGGCTGCTCGTCACCAATGCCGGCGAGGCTATTTCCGCCTGAATCGAAACTCCGTGCCTATCGCCGCGATTGCTTGCCGGTCCAGCGCCTGAGCCGCACGAGTGAAGACAATTGTCTCCTCTACATCAATATGGTCGGAGTAGAGTTGCTTGAGGCGCCCTGTTTCGGAAAGCAATTGCAGTGTTTCCTCCGAACCCAATCCGCCAGACTCAATCCACGCTGAGTAAAGCCGCTCGACCGATCCGTGCAGGTCGTTTGCCTCGCGATGATCGCCCTCCAGCCTGTCGATTTCCTCAAGCGAACCTGCTGCGCATGCGCGTAGCCGTGGGAAAAGCGACTCTTCCTCATCCGCCGTGTGGCGTTGCCCGCCAGTTCTGAAGTATTGCAATGCAGCTTGTACCGCATCGCGCTCCTCGCCGGTTAGACTCCTGCCTTGTGCGCGGCCGACTACCACGCAGAGAATGCCGAGGAAGCTCTCAATCCTCCTATGGCAGTCTTTGAGCATGCCAATCGGATCATCGAAACCGCTGTCGGGCTTTGCACCAATCTGAATCGCCATTGCGTTCCCCTTTGTTTCTTCCGTTCCTTTGATTGTCGTCGATTCGACAAGGTTGCCGCTCTCAAGCGCCTTGGAGGACATGAAGCGTTGTTGCTGTTTTCATTTGCGGTGCCGGTTGCAAGTAGCCCTTCGGAACATAGGAGCAGCACGGCTCCTCGGCGTGCGGGTTTCCTGTGACAGCATGGGCGCGGGCTCGCGATCCACCACAGATTTCTTTGAATTCGCAGGAGCCGCACTTTCCCTCAAGTTTCGATGTGTCTCGCAAATCTCGGAACAGCGGTGAGTCGCGATAAATTGCGCCCAATTCCTGGTCACGAATATTGCCGGCGCAGAGGGGAAGAAATCCGCTTGGGAAGACTTCGCCCTTGTGCGAGATGAAGATAAATCCCTTGCCGTCATTGAGGCCGCGCGGGGCGCGCCCGATCGAGTCCCCCGTCCTCTCGTGCACTTTACCCGTATCTACTCCCGACTTGCGCTCGGCGACACGTTGCTGCAAAACGAAGCGCCGGTAATGTTGCGCCTCGGTGGTCTTGATATCGAAGCTCGCGGTCCGCGACAGGCTATAAACTTTCGCAAAGACCGATTCGAACTCATCGGCACTCAATAGATCGTTCAGCTTCCCACGTCCGGTGGGAACAAGAAAAAAGACGCTCCAAAGCGTTATCTTCAGTGTTTCCATTAACGCGACAATCTCATCGATCTCGGTGATATTCCTGCGGCTGAACGTCGTATTGATCTGTACAGGAAGGCCAATCTCATTTGCCCATCGAATAGCATCGAGCGTACGAGCAAAAGACCCGCTCATACCACGGAATGCATCATGCGTCTCGGCACTTGCGCCATCCATACTCACGGCGAGCCTGGCAAGGCCGGCGTCCTTCAGTCTGACAACGATATCTTTGGTCAGCAAAGGGGTAGCGCTTGGTGTCAATGAGACTCTGACCCCAACGGAGCGGGCATGGCCGATCAATTCGAAAAGATCAGGCCGTTTAATTGGGTCGCCTCCGGTCAACACGAAGACTGGAACCTTCAAACCCGCGATCTGGTCGATCAGGCGCTTGCCTTCATCGGTGCTGAGTTCCATAGGGTGCCGATCGGGCTGCGCCGAAGCGCGGCAATGGACGCAGGCGAGGTCGCATGCCTGGGTCACTTCCCAGATGGCGATGAATGGCCGTTCGTTGAAGTCGATCGTGTTGATTTGCGGGTTCATGGACCTATGAGACGGCGTAGAAGCGAGTGGGTGCAGTGACCAAAGTCTCTGGCTGGTAGAATTCCCGAGTGACCGCTGAACGCACCGATCTCGCTGCTGCCCTTGGTAAAACGCCACTTTTGTCGAGCCTGACACCTGCGGAGTTGAAAACGCTCGCTGCACGTACCGTCCGTAAGCTCTTCAGCACCGGAGAGTTGCTCTTTTCCGAAGGTGAGCCTTGCAATGGACTGCACATCATTGCGCAGGGCAAAATTCGTATCTTCAAGACGTCTGTGAACGGCCGCGAGCAGGTGTTGGCGGTGAACGTTCCTGGTGAGTCTGTCGCGGAGCTGCCGGTCTTTGATGGTGGCCCATTTCCGGCTTCAGCTATGGCGATCGAGGATGTGGAAATTGCTTTCATTTCGCGACGCGATTTTCAGTCGTATTGCATGGAGCATCCGGAAGTTGCACTTAAAGTGCTCCAAGTGGTGGGCGCTCGGTTGAGGCGGCTAGTGGGGATTATTGAAGAATTGTCGTTCACTACGATTCGACAGCGACTGATCTCGTCATTGCTCAAGCTCGCTCAAAGCGAAGGCAAGAAGACTGCTCGCGGAATCGAATTTCAACTTCCCGCAACCCATCAGGAACTTGCCAATCAGCTCGGAACGGTGCGCGAGTTGGTTTCACGCAATCTCATGCGCCTGCAGGCTGAAGGACTACTGGACGTGGACGCGCGACAGATTGTCGTAAAGGATGTGGGCGGTTTGAAGGCTCTGCTGGAGACAACATCGTAGATGTTTCCGGCTCCGAGTGACATAAGTTACTGCTCTGCTCTTGATGGATCGTTACGGTTGCAGGTGGAGAGTGCATATGTCTACCTCAACCCAGTCCATTCGCGAAATCGTAACAAAGCAGCCATCCGCTGCCACAATCCTGAATCGATTCGATATCGACCTGTGCTTGCAAGCCGATCTATCGCTTGAAGGAGCATGCCAGGAACTGCAGCTCTCTGTCGATCAAGTCCTCGAAAAGCTCGCCGATGCGGAGGCGCAGGAACGTGGCGGCGTGGCATCGGATCCTACGACTCTGTCCCTGGGGCGCCTGGTTCAACACATTGTCCGCGTTCATCACCACTGTGTTCGTCAAGATCTTCCAAGACTCGTCGAGATGACTTCAAAAGTGGCGTCGGAGCGCAGCGATCGCGCGCCTGAACTGGCAAGGGTCGCCGAGCTGATTGAAAAACTTCATGGCGAAATGTATGCGCACATTCAGAAGGAAGAGCAGGTTCTCTTTCCGTTCATCTCGCAAATGGATCAGGAATCGATCGTCGCTTATCCGCCCGCTCACGCGTGTTTCCGTTCTGTTACCCATCCCATCTTCATGATGGAACAGGAACATGAATGCGCCGACCACATCATCGCTGAACTTAACCGGCTGACAGGTCACTTTGAGGCGCCCTCATGGGCGTGCGCTACGCATATCGCGCTCTTTTCGGGACTGCGCGATTTCGAAGATGATCTTAGACAGCATGTCCATCTCGAGAACGACGTTTTGTTTCCCCGGGCCATTCAATTGGAATCAGAGCTCAAGGCGAGGAGTTAGTCATGTCTACGCTTCCGTTGTTCGATCAGTCTGTCTCCAGCGCCTCAATCAGAGAGAATGCAACAATCATCGCTCGCGAACGCCAGAAGAGTCTGTTGCTTCGCGCCTGGATCTTGAGCGGACTCTTCTTTATGGCATTGCCTGGGACTTTGTTGGGGTTTTCGAACCTGATGGCGATCAGTGCGCATCACGGTCTCGGTACATTGCCGGCCGCATGGATGGAAGGTCACGGGCATGCACAGATGTTCGGATGGATCGGCAGTTTCATTCTTGGCATCGGATTCTATTCACAACCCGCACTCGGACGATCGGCAATTCGCCTTCCTTTGGGGTCCTATCTCTTGTGGACATCCGGTGTCGCACTAAGATGGTTCGCAAACATCTATGGTTGGCAGTGGCGCGTTCTGCTTCCGCTCTCCGCAGGATTTGAGCTGATTGCGGTGCTCTTGTTTCTCTCCGCCGCATCCCACCACAAGCTGCCAACACCCGCCGAAGGTGAGCGATCAAAGACTCGAATGGAGCTCTGGATGGTCTCCGTCTTGATCGGGACTGTGGGACTCGTATCCGCTGTGATCTTCAATTTCGTGGAATGTGTTCGATTGGCCATACAGGGCGGCCTTCGGTCTTTTCCTCACGGTCTCGATCAGAAATATCTCGTATTGCTTGGCTGGGGATTTGTTGTTCCGGTGGTCTGGGGATTCTCGGCGCGTTGGCTGCCAGCCTTTCTTGCAATCTTGAAGCCCAATGTTCGCTGGTTTCGCATAGCCTTATGCCTGGATATAGCGGGCGTTCTCTTCGGCGTGGCAGGATGGTCGAAGCCGGCAACGATCCTGTTCGCCGTTAGCGCAGTTGCGATCGGTCTTGCACTTCGTTTCGCAGAACACCCTCATGGTCTCGCCAAAACTCAGGGCATCCATCCAAGCTTTCCGACCTTCATCCGTGTGGCTTATGTGTGGCTGATCGTTGCGGGAACGATGAGTGTCTGGGCGGCATTTGGCGATGTGCACGGGGGTATCTGGGGCGCCTCGCGCCACGCGCTCACTGTCGGATTCGCAGCAACAATGGTCTTCACGATTGGACCGCGCATCCTGCCGCACTTCGCTGGAATCCAAGGCATTTTCAGCAAGCGTCTCATGCTTCTCAGTCTGCTGTGCCTCCAGACGGGATGCCTGCTGCGCGTTTCCTCTGAGCCTCTCGCGTATGAGGGCCTGGTCTCGTTCGCATGGAAAGTGCTGCCTGTCTCGGGCATGCTGGAACTGTCTGGAGTACTGATCTTCGCGACGAACCTGGCACTTACATTTCTGATCGGACGCTCGGCCTTCGCATTGAACAACGTGCACCATCGAGTTGCGATTTAGTTGTATGCCGCCCCACACTCGGTAAACGAGCCGCGCTAGCTTCTCGTGGCCGGCTCTTCTCCTTGGTGTGCCCAGTCGTATGTTGCTCCGAGCCACGAGCGGTCGGGAGTGGCCTCGTCAAGATGAGGAAGGAGCGCCCACATCCCGATGAGCGCCAAGCCCACAAGGTTGGGGAACAACAAGGGGGCCATAGGGGGAGCGCCGTTGACCAGCCTGTCGAACAAGCCGTGGCCTGGCCCAAGAAGATTTGCCTGTATGTGGAACCAGAATCCCAGTACGCCAACAAGACCTTGCGTCAGCATCACGATCAGACACACATCCATAAATCGCCGCGTCACCGTGATTACGAGAGGAACGATCAGGAAGCCAGTTGCAAGCGCTGATGAGATAACAGGAATCCATTCTGTTTTTGCGAAGAATCCATTCGATGCGTGATCGGTTAATGACAGTACAAAATTTCCAAAGAAGCCGCCTAAGGCGAGCAAGATGACCCAGCGAGCCCACTCTGCGCTGCGCGCTTCTACCATCCGATTCATCAGAAGCAGGAAGCCGAGGCCGGTATATGCCAGTGGCGCGGCAAACGGCGCTGCGTAGGTAAGGCTCTTGAGTGTTCGATCAAGAAAGAACCGGCTCTCCAGATGGTAGAGAACGCCGCCCAATCCAACCAGAACAGACAGCCAACCGATCATATAGCCAACGTCGCGCCAGGGGGCTTCGAAGTGCCCCATCCAGCGCAGAGCGATGATCATGCCAAGAATCGCTGGCGCTCCGATGGAAAAGTAGAGAGGAATGTACTCCGCTGTCTTTTGAAAATGATTCACCGAGTGAGCGATGTAAATGTCAGCAGCGAGTACGGCCAGGTTGGCAGTCACAAACAGCTCTATCCAAAGCTGAGGATTGTGAGCCCAGCGAAAGCGAGGACCTGTGACGATCTCTTGAATGCGAAGGAGCCGTTTACTTGTGGGCATGCTCCCTCCGCAGTTCGTCGGCATCATGCTGGAGTTCGACAGTCTTCGAAAGCAGTTCGTAATTGCCATGCCACTGCACAAAATCAGCACCGCCCATGAATGCACCGTGCTTCGATGTGCGGCCGTCGTAGTGCCAGAGATTGAAGTAAGTGAAATCGATGGTGTGTGTAAATGGCGGTCCAGAAAGCGAGCCGTCTTTGCGAAGGTCGTCCATGATCGCCTTGGCTGAAAGAATCCTTCCGTTAGTGTTCTGGACAACTTGTTCGCCCTGGTTGTAAATGCGGTCGACCAGGGCTCGCGTGTGGCATTGTGTACAGACCTGCTTCATGTTGATCTGAGCCTGCAAATAGTTAGGACGATGGGTGGTAACGGCGTCGGCGAGGTACCAGCCGAGGCGGTCAGACGGATTGTGTGTGACCTTGAGGCCATTGATACCGCTCATGTGGCACGTGGCACATGTGGGCACAAACATGTCGCGAGTCGTAAGCGTGCGGGGATCGGCGTCAAGCTTCAACAGGTTCCGTTGCGAGGCGAACATGACGCCATGTTTCGATTCGTTGTAAATCTCTATTTGCGAGTGGTCCGGGCTCATGTGGCACTGGCCACAGGTGGAGGGCAGCCGCGCGAGGGTGACAGAACTGGTATGGCGCGAATGGCATTCGGTGCAACTGCCGATCGTGCCGTCATCGTTGGGCTTGCCGATGGCGTGGCACTGTTCGCAACCGGAGGTGGCTGCTGAATGCCCTTCCGGAAGTACCAGAGGATTCGGCGGACGCTTCGTGCCGCCTGGCTGGAATTGTTCGCTGAAGGAGACCTGCTCCGGGCTCAAGCCTTTCTCGCCACGGACGGCGGCCCAACTCGGGGCAGCGTGGCGGCTGCGAAGGAATTCCTGATAGATGCCTTCATGGCATGAGCGGCAATTTCCGGCAGTCAGATGAGTACTGATGACAAATCCGTGGTGGTCGACTTTTTGCTGGCCGGAGCCGGGCTGGTGGCAGTCGAGGCAGTTGACGCCCTTCTTCGCGTGGGCGGACATCTCGTATTCATGGACGACGGAGTACTGAAGCCGCGCATGACACTCAGCACATTTTCCCGACGCCCGGACAAAGTCGGCCGTCGGCTGAGCCGTTTCAACGCTCGGACGCTGCCGATTTATAAGAAAAGCGGACAGAATAAGCGCAAAAGCGATGACAACAGCGAGGAACACGGAACGAAACGACATGCGATGAGCCCCCGGAGAATTGGATCAGTAGTCTGCCCGGGTGCACGCCGCTGCACCCCCAAACGTAACACTGGAATCTGTAACAGGCTCGCCGACGAACCTGCACCAACAAGCAAACACTAGCAACGGATGCACTGGTCCGGGTATCGGGATCGATTTCTTCCCGCTGTGTGACTAAAGTCCCTGCAACGCAGTGCGCCACAACGCTACGGTGGTTCTAACGCGACACACAGTGCGCGATTCATTGAGGAGAAATTATGTCCTACAAGCGGTATTGGGTGGCACTGGCCATCGTCATCATTGGATCTTTCGTCGTTCTCGGAGGAGTCGGCAGGAAGATGATCAGCGAAGCTCCGCCCATCCCAGACGTGTACAACACTGACGGGCAGCTTCTCTTCACTGGCAGTTCCATCACGGATGGACAGGGCGTGTGGCAGTCCATCGGTGGCCAGGAAATCGGTACCGTCTGGGGTCACGGAGCCTATGTCGCACCCGATTGGAGCGCGGATTGGCTGCATCGGGAATCGGAGATTCTTCTGAACACCTGGGCCGTGCGGGCTGGAGCGCCGAATTTCGCTGCTCTCGGGCCTGACCAACAGGCGATCTTCAAGGCTCGCCTGATTCGAGAGATGCGGACCAACACTTACGACGCTTCGCGCAATCGAGTTACTTTGAGCGCTGACCGCGCCACGGCATTTGAGCAGTTGCGGGCCTACTATACCGATGTGTTTGCGACCGGCAGGTCGGCCTATGCGATCCCGCATGGCGCCCTGACGAACACTGCAAAGCAGCATCAACTTGCCGCATTCTTCTGGTGGACCTCATGGGCTGCAAGCTCCGAACGCCCTGGTTCTGCAGATACCTACACCAACAACTGGCCGCATGAGCCCCTGGTCGCCAACGTTCCGACATCCGGCGCTGTCCTATGGAGTGTTCTCAGCTTCGTCGGCCTGCTGGCGGGAATCGGTGGCCTTGTCTGGTGGTATGCGTCGCAAGAAAAGGAACTCGTTCATGGGCCTTATCCACAAGCCGATCCATTCCTTGCGTTCAAGCCGACTCCATCGCAACGCGCGACTCTGAAGTATTTCTTTGTGGTGGTGATTCTTTGGGGCGTCCAGATTCTTATGGGCGTCTTCACGGCGCACTACGGAGTCGAAGGCCACGGATTCTTTGGCTTCCCCTTAGATAAATACTTGCCTTACGCCGTCACTCGTACCTGGCACCTGCAGATCGCCATTTTCTGGATCGCCACTTCATGGTTGGCGACAGGGCTTTACGTTGGCCCGGCTGTCAGCGGTCACGAGCCGAAATATCAAAGGCTCGGTGTCAATGCACTTTTCGGCGCACTGATCCTGGTGGTTGGCGGATCACTCGCCGGCGAATGGCTCGGCATTCAGCAACGGCTTGGCAACCTGTGGTTCTGGTTCGGCAGTCAGGGATATGAATACGTCGATCTTGGCCGCTTCTGGCAGATTCTGCTCTTCGTAGGCCTGGTGCTGTGGCTTGTCTTGATGGTCGCAGCTCTGAAGCCGGCGCTCGTTCGCAAGAGCGAGGATAGATCGCTGCTGACGCTTTTTCTTATCTCGAGCATTGCCATTCCGCTCTTTTATTCGGCCGGTCTGATGTACGGCCAGCGCAGTCATCTGGTCACGGCTGAATATTGGCGTTGGTGGGTGGTTCACCTCTGGGTCGAAGGCTTCTTCGAGGTATTCGCAACCGTCGTCATCGGGTTTCTCTTCACGCGGCTCAAGCTGATCGAGATCCGCACGGCAACAAAGGCTGCGCTGTTTTCCACGACCATCTTCCTGTCGGGCGGGATCATCGGCACGTTTCATCATCTTTACTTCGCCGGTGCGACCCCTGCAGTGATTGGTTTGGGCGCGATTTTCAGTGCGTTTGAGGTTGTGCCACTAACATTGATCGGGTACGAAGCCTGGGAGAACATTCGTCTCGCGCAACCGACAAAGAAATCTCAATGGATCGCCAATTACAAGTGGCCCATCTATTTCTTTGTTGCCGACGCATTCTGGAATCTGGTGGGAGCAGGTCTGTTCGGCTTCCTGATCAATCCGCCGATATCCCTCTACTACGTCCAGGGACTCAATCTCACTCCCGTCCATGGTCACACGGCTTTGTTCGGCGTATACGGAATGCTGGGGCTGGGCCTCACGCTGTTCTGCCTCCGGGCGTTGAATCCTGGCCGAAAGTGGAAGCAAGGGCCACTGAAGCTGTCGTTCTGGTCTCTTAACCTGGGCTTGATCTTCATGGTCATACTCAGCATGTTGCCGGTCGGGCTGCTGCAAGCATGGGCATCGATCGAGCACGGCACCTGGTACGCGCGTTCCGCGGAGTTCATGCAGTCGAGTTCCATGCAGGCTCTGCGCTGGATGAGGGTCCCCGGCGACATTCTGTTCGCCTTGGGAGCAGTGCTGTTTGGCTGGTTTGTACTTGGTTTGCTCACCGGACACTCGTACAGCAAGGAAGGAGAAGCCGGGACGGACGTTTCGTTGCGCGATCGTAACGAAGAACGCGCCGTAGCACTCGCGGGCCGCTGAGCGATTTGCCAACATCCATGCGGCGTCTTTGATTGTATTTCCACTTTCAAAGACGCCGCTTGCAGTTGCGATAGAGAAGCCAAAGTGAGTGAAGGATCAGTACATCGAACGATCTCGGATGGTATGCGTTATTCCCCGACGCCATCCATTTCGCATGCCAGGGAGCCTTCCGGTTCGCCCAGCTTCCGCGACCTTCGATAGCCGAAGACTTTCGTGCGGCTCAAGGCCGGAGGGGCCCAGGCGTTTTGCCACTTGACACCAAATTCAAGCAGCAGCAGAACGCTGGCGGCCAACAACAATGCGAAGCATAACAATCCCGTTCCGTAGCTGCCCGAAATATCCTTAATCGCTCCGAGCGCCGAGGGAAGAAAGAAGCCACCCAGTCCCCCAGCCGCACCGACGATACCGGTAATGAGTTCGATATCAGCAGAAAAGCGCTGCGGTGCTATTTGGAAGATAGCGCCGTTCCCCATGCCGAGCATTCCCATGGAGAGAAACAGAATGGGAACCACTATGGCGAGAGGAGGAAGAACACTAATTGCCATCAGGCCTATTGTGATCCCGCCGAAAAGTCCAAGTAAGAGTCGGTAGCCTCCGATTTTATCGGCAAGCCATCCACCAACTGGGCGAAGAAAACTACCAGAAAGAACCACGATCGTCGTAAAGTCTCCGGCTTGCACCTTCGTCAGATGATATTGATCGTGAAAGAACACAGACAGAAAGCTGGCCAGCCCGACAAAACCGCCAAAGGTAAGGCTATAAAGGAAACACAATCGCCATGTATCAGCTTGAACGAAGAGCTGCGAATATTTTGACCAGGGTTTGGGAGCAGACTTTGAGGGACTATTCCTGGCCAGTAAGAAGAACATCGAAAATACTATGAGGACCGGAACGAGCGCCAGCCCAAAGACAAAATGCCAGCCAAAGTGCTGGGCCAGCCGAGGGCCAAAGAACGTCGCAATCAGCGTCCCGGAGTTTCCGGCTCCGGCGATGCCCATAGCGAGACCCTGGTGCTCGGCAGGATACCACCGGCCGGCAAGCGGGAGCGCTACAGCGAAACTCGCGCCGGCGATTCCCAGCAGAAATCCGATGAGATAGAAATGCCAGAGTGCGGTCGCGTAATGCCAGCCGAGGATTAGCGGCACCAATGTGAGCGTAAGCCCGGTCAGACCCGCGCGACGTCCGCCGATTCGGTCAGCCAAAAGGCCAAGGATAGGACGAAAGAATGATCCTCCTAAAAGAGGAATCGCGGTCAACAAGCCCTTCTGTGTTGCCGACAGGTGCATTTGATCGGCAATGAACGGCGTCATCGGGCCGAAGAGAACCCACACCATGAAGCTGACATCGAAGTAGAGAAACGCAGAGATGAGAGTGGGCAAGTGACCGCTTTTCATGAACGTCTTCTTATCCATCATTGATCCTCCAAGAGAACTTAAGAATGAGTTGGCATCTGCTGAGGGCCCTAGTTTGCGTTTAACAGGCTGCGTTCAACGCGAACGGCGCATTGTTTGTAGTTGGGTTCGCGTGAGATTGGATCGAAAGCGCTTTGTGTAATCTGATTCGCATTGCTTTCAACAAAGTGAAACGGTAGAAATACCTGCCCAGGCGCGACGATCTCTGTGATGCGCAGTTCCACCTCTCTGACCCGCCCGCGCGCTGAAATCACATCAACGCGATCATGCGGCCTCAGTCCGAGCTTTCCAGCGTCCACCGGATTCATCTCGAGCCACGCGCGTGGCGACATGCGCTGGAGGATTGAAATGCCTCCCGTCTTAGTACGCGTGTGCCAGTGCTCAACGGTGCGTCCGGTGTTGAGGATCAGGGGAAACTCTGAGTGTGGCTGCTCGGGAAACGGCGCCCATTGCGTAGGCAGCAGGCGGGCACGGCCGTCATCGGTTTGAAACGTACCGTCGGTATAAAGCCTGCGCGCCCCAGCTTGCTGCACGGAAGTGCCTTGAGGAAATGGCCACTGGATTCCGCCACTCTCTTCCAGCGCGGTGTAGGTTATGCCGGAGTAGTCGCAGAGCCGTCCCGCTGTAACTCGACGCCACTCCTCGAAAGCATCCGATGGGCCACTCCAACCGGGGAAGAGTTCTTCTCTGCAGCCGAGCCGTTCGGCAACCGCCAAAAAGATATCGAAATCGCTTCGTGCTTCTCCTGGCGGGTTTACTGCGGCGTTTACCTTGCTCACGCGCCGTTCGGAGTTGGTATACGTCCCTTCCTTCTCTCCCCAGATCGCAGCCGGCAAAACCATGTCTGCAAGTTCGGTTGTCGGAGTCGGGTGAAACCCATCCTGCACTACGAGAAAATCCAAATTGGACAAGCCGTGTTTAAGCACGTCGATGTTTGGAAAGGAGACCAGGGGATTGGTGCCAATGATCCAGAGCGCCCGAATCTTTCGGGATACAGCGGCTTCGATAATGTCTGGATATGCAAGGCCGCGCTTTATGGGAATGCGGTCGACGGGCAGATTCCACAACCCTGCAAGTTCCTCGCGGTCCTCGTCCGATTCGAACTTGCGATAGCCCGGAAGCCCGGAAGAAAACCCGGCCTCTCGCGTGCCCATGGCGTTGCACTGTCCGGTGATGGAAAAAGGCGAAGCTCCTGATCGTCCGATGTTGCCCGTGACGAGGGCAAGGTTGTTGATGGCGTTGACCGTCTCGGTGCCCTTGGTGCTGTGGTTGACGCCCATCGTCCATCCAATAAACGCGGCCTTTGCATTGCCGTATAGCAATGCAGTCTTTCGGATAAGTTCTGGAGACAGCCCTGTAATGTCCGCGGCATAGTCAACGGTGTACGACTCAAGGGACGCGCGGAGTTCCGCGAAGCCGGTTGTGTGTTGCTCGACATATTCTTGGTCGTAGAGCCCTTCGTCGATCACGATACGCAGGATGGCGTTGATGAGCGCAAGATCGGATCGCGGCTTCAATGGCAGGTAGACGTCCGCCATCATCGCAGTTTTGGTGACACGCGGGTCAGCCACGATCAGCGTCTTAGTTGCGTTGGCTTCCAGTCTCGTGCAAAGGATGGGATGATTTTCTGCGACGTTAGCGCCAATGAGCAGGATGACATCGGCATCTTCAAGATCTTCATATGCACCGGGAGGTCCATCGCTGCCGAACGAGCGCTTGTAACCCGCGACTGCGGTGGACATGCAGAGAGTTGTATTGCCGTCGTAATTTGACGTACGAAAGCCGAGTTGGACCAGTTTACCCAGGGCATAGAATTCTTCGGTCACTAACTGGCCGGTGCTGACGATACCGAGCGACTCCGGTCCATACTTTTGCTGAACCGCGCCAAATCGCTCCACCAGGGTATCGATTGCTTCCTCCCAGGAGATGCGGATGAGTTGACCGTTCTTGCGGAGCAGCGGATATCTGGCACGGCCGTCCGCGTCGATGGCATAGTGTTCGGCCAGACCCTTGGGGCAGAGCTTGCCGAGGTTCACTGGATGATCGGGGTTGCCGCGTACGCTGACGACTTTGCCATCACGCACACCCAGTTGCATGCCGCAGCCGACAGAGCAATATCCGCATGTGCTGTTCACCCACCGCTCGGCGTGCTTGCGCGTCGAAGTGAAGCCAAGGACTGGATCTTCCCCGTAGCTGTATTTCGCCGCGCGGGTATCGAGTCCGCTCTTCCGTGCAAGCCAGTGCAGCAGGTTCATGCGGCCTCCGCGGAGAGATACTCGGTGGCTATGTTGGTGGGAACCACGCTGACAAAGTACAAATAGCGGCTCGAGAACTCACCGGCGATTAGCACAAGGGCTGTCAAAACTGTTGCCCAACTTGCTTGCACAAACGGCAACATCAGAAGTCCCGCGCACAGGAAGAGAAAACGCATTAGCAGACGATTGGCGAGCACCGTGAAGAGAAGTGAGAAGGCGCCTCGCCGCTCGTGGACTTCGGATTGAGCCAGCCAAACAATCTTGAGTCCTGCCACAAGCAGGGTGGTGAGGCCAGCAAAAAATGTAGCCGTTCGCGTCAACGGAGATGCACCCGCCAAAATGTTGGCCCCTGCAGAGCCAAGCAGGGCGGCCGTTAAATAAAACTCCAGGATGGTGAAAGGCGAATTCCAGGCTGGGCGCCCAGGAACGAGATACAGGCGCGCACTCGCGCCTACGCCGCAAATTCCAAACACTACCGTCAGTCCGCCAAGGAATCGGGTTCCGGGCCAGTGCATCCACAGTGCCCCGGAATAAGCCGCTGCTGCGTTGGCAAAGAGCGTAAACAGCAGCACCTCGCGGCTGAGCCAGGAACGACGCCACATTTTCAGCGCACGCACGGCATGAATGGGTCGACCAAGATGCAGAGTGGATGCAGAGAGTGCCAGAGCTGCCACAAGAAGCGCAACGAACGCTGCTCCGCGATGTAAACGCGCAGTCAAGACCTGCAGCAGCCAGATGGAAGTAAACGCGCCCACAGAGAGTTGCGTCAGGACGGTCATCACAACCAGCGGCCAGTGGGGGTTCTCGGGACGCAATCGGTCAAGGTCGACTTTGCGCACATCGCTCGGCATACGCACAGGCAAAGTGATACGCGTGGTGGAGACGCTGTCGTCGGCTGACGGCATGCCCGGCGAATTGGCATCAATGCGATATGCCTCGAGCCACTCCGATGTGCGAACAGTCTCAATTCGAATGGCGCCCTCGGGACATGCAGACACACATGCAGGATGCTGTCCCTGTGTCAACCTTCCGTAGCACATGTCGCATTTGCCCACAACGCCGCGTTCGGGGTTGTACTGCGGCACGCCATAGGAACAATTCCAGGTGCAGTACTGGCAGCCAATGCAGATGTCAGCGCTGTGACGCACGATTCCTGTGGGGCCATCTTTGGAGTAGGCGTCGACCGGGCAGCCCGTCATGCAGGTCGGTTCAAGGCAATGATTACAGCCCATCGAGAGATAATTGCGAAGCGTATCCGGGTAGGTGCCGCCTTCAATTTCGCCCACGCGGCGCCAGAGAATATCCGGGGGATTGCCGTTTTGTTCGTTGCAGGCCACAACACAACACTTGCACCCGATGCACTTGGTCATATCGAAGTGGAAACGATATTGCTCGCCGGGTCCCGGTGAAGGAGGCAGTTCGATGTTGGAACCGATGCCACAAAACGATGCCACCACTCCGTCCGCTTGATTCGCGGCGGTGGTCAGGCGGAAGGCGTCATCGCCAGCCTGGGCTCGTTCAATAAGGGGCAGTTCCACGAATAGCTCCATCCATGCGCAAGTTCAGCGCAGATTGCGAAGAGGTCTGTTGGTCTCAGGCCAAGGACGGTTATTAGGGCCGAATCCAGGCGCTGGAAATCCTGCTGATTTTTAGGGCGTTTTGTGGCGGCAAGGCCAGACTCTTCGCGGAGTCTAATGGAAATCACTCCAGCCTTGGGGAAGGTACCGGCGCACAGGGCCGGCTGCTTGTGACGAAGTGGCCAAAATGCGCCACTCCGCACGGAGTGATTGCGTTGAGCATAAAGGTAAATCGAATAGAGTGCAAGTGGAATTCTCTGATGCTTCTTAAGCCCTTCGTTTCCTTGAATTCGTCGGAAACCTGGGTTCTCTCTATTGCATTCTCGATGAACTCCGTGTTAGTCAAGAATTTGGGGAGCCGTCCGGTGACATCGGTACCACGATGTGCCGAAGGCATCGAGAAAATCGGATCCGTATTTGGCGCAGTACCCGACGAATGCGGTTCCTGCTTCGAGCACACTCCGGAGTTGCGCAAAAGACACTTTGCTCCGAATCCAAACATCCGTTGCGAGAGTCGCGCAAGGGTGCGGGTCCATGAACCAGAAAAGCTGATGTTACGATAGCCTCAAATCAGCACGATGTGGAGGCCGCAATAACCGTTCCATGCATGTGAACCCTCTGCCGCCGTATTCACTCGCACTTCCGTCGGCGCAAACAACTTAGATCGACCAGTTCGCAATGAACAACACGGAGAGTCAACATGCCAGGGGCGAATTTTGACGGCTTGCGAGTCCTTTCCCTTGAATCGCGCCGCTCGGTTGAAGTTGCGAAGCTTATCCGCACATACGGCGGTGAGCCGCTCACTGCGCCTGCCATGCGCGAAATTCCTCTCGACTCCAATCAGCCGGTTCTTGAATTTACAGAAGCTTTGATGCGCGGTGCGTTTGACTTGATCATCTTCACTACCGGGGTTGGCGTCCGCACACTGGTCAAAATTGTCTCTGAGCATTATGACCGCGAGCAATTTCTCACGGCTCTTCGTTCGATCAAGATTGCGGCCCGTGGACCGAAGTCTTCCAGCGCGCTTCGCGAACTGGGAATTCCCATCACAGTAATTGCGCCGGAGCCGTTCACCTGGCGTTCACTGTTGTCGGCACTCGAAGCCAATCTCGGAACCTCGCTTCAAGGAATGAATTTGGCAGTGCAGGAATACGGCACCTCGAATCCAGAACTGTTAACAGCTCTCGCCGAAAGAAGCGTCTCAATTACCCGCCTTCTGGTTTATCAGTGGGCATTGCCCGAAGATGTTCAACCTTTGCGCGAGGCTGTCCTGGCGCTCGCACACGGCCACGTCGACGTCGTTCTTTTTATGAATGCAGGGCAGGTCGCGCATTTGTTCCTTATGGCAGAGCGCATGGGCTACACCGAATCGCTTTACGAGGGCTTCCGCTCCACTGTCATCGGATCCATTGGCCCAAGTACTTCTGAAGGTCTTTCGCTGTACGGATTGCGGCCGGATTATGAGCCAACCCAATCCAAGATGGGATTCCTCATCAACGAGATTGCCCAGAATGCCCGTACTCTTTTGGAGCAAAAACGCTCAGCCGCCGCTCTTCACGTTTCCAGCATCCCTCCTCCACCCATCAGTCCACTATTGCGCGGCGAACCATCTGCTCCCTCAGCTGGAAAACCCGCAATCTCCGCCGTCGACTTTATCCATGAAATCGGAAGCCGTATGGCTGCGTCTGATCCTCTTCATACGGTCCTCGATCGCATTGTGGATTTCGCCTGCTCTGTCATCAATTGCGACTCCTGCTTTGTTTACGTTCTCGAAGACGATCAACTGGTGCTCCGCGCGTCGAAGAATCCGCATTCCGATCTCGTCGATCATCTTGGTATCTGGCTTGGTCAGGGAATTACAGGCTGGGTCGGCTGGCATCGTGAACCCGTCGCCATTCCCGCCAAGGCCCTGAGAGATCCGCGCTTCAAACGCTTCAAGGATCTGCCCGAGGACACCTTTGAAGCCTTTCTCTCTGTACCTATTCTTTGCCGCAGCAAGTTGGTAGGAGTTATCAACCTCCAGCATCGCAAGCCTTATCACCACACACAAACCGAAGTTCGTCTGATCACCACCATTGGCCATCTGGTCGGCGCGGAATTGGAAAGAGCAAGACTCGAGACCGAGAACCTTCAACTTTCAGATCGGCTGGAATCGCGCAAGCACATCGAAAAAGCCAAGGGAGTGCTGCAGCGCGATTTCGGTCTGGATGAAGACTCGGCCTACAGAGCCATGCAGCGCGAAAGCCGGCAGCGCCGCAAGTCCATGCGTGAGATCGCTGAGGCAATTATTCTCAATGAAGATCTGCGCAGGAGCCGCCTCGGTGAGACTGGCAAACCGGCAGTCGGCGAAACCCCGCCACAAACGGCGATTAATCCATCGGACCTCCTGGACCGGCAATAGTGAGAATCTGGCTGGTGAGTCGGGGTGGCAACTCTTAACCAGCCTTTCGATTCTTGGCGATGCGCTCACACAAGTTCTTCAGAATGTCCCAGCGGATGTATATCCCTGGTCCCGCCGCAGAGAGTGTGGCCCGATAAGAATCCCTGCGCCACTACCCTTATTTTTTCGCCATTCCTCTCTGATCGAGTCCCCAGTGATAGACGAATTCCACATACCCATACTGCATGTTTCGGTTAGTGGGATAGATCGCAGCCACCACGGTCTTGCCCTGCGCATAGGCATAGTAGAAGTTGAGCGCCAAGCTCTTTGTTGCTTGCCAGTCTGCACTGACGTCGGCAACCGACGCCAACGATGAGGAGCCGTTTGCCGGACGCCCGGTGTATCCGAAGACTTTGTTGTCGTAGGCTCCGCCGCCCTGATACCACAGGTCGTGCGCAGATGTGAGTTGCAGCCAGTGCAGGTCAGAGCGGAGGGCGAGTCGCTTGACGGGTTTGTCCATGAGTTGCACAAACTCGTCAGTGCTGTTCATAAGATTGTAGAAAGGCAGACGTGCATAAATGCGCGGGGTCGGCAGCATCTGGAAGAAAGTGCTGTGAGTGCCATTGGTGGAATTGTTGTCCCCGCTGCCGCGGAACCAGCCTCCGCGCAACCAGGGTGACTGGGGTTTCCGGCCCATCTGGTACCCGCCCTCAAGGGCTACAGCATTGGCGTTGTGAGTCAATCTTCCCCAGCTTCCATTCTGCAGTGCGCCCCAAAAGAGAAAGTCCAATTGACCTGGCCCAGCGGGGATCGCCGCAAGAAGATCGCCGCCATAGGTTCCGATGCGAATGTTCTGATGATCGGTCGAACGGACTGCCAGCGCGCGGTTGTCGGTCTTGGTCAGGCCGGTCCGCCCGTCGTGATAGCCAGCCGCGAAGGCTCGCCAAAGCAAATGCTGCTTCCATTCGGAATGGGTAAGAGCGAGAAACTGAACATCGACGTTCAGTTCCGGATTGCCATTCATGTTGAAGACGCCCTGATCGGCTCGGGCCGCCATCCCTGTTAAGTCCCAGCTGCCGGCGTTGTAGTGAGCGTCGATTCCGTCGAAGCTACGCTGTGCATTGGAAAAGCCGAAGTTGGCGATTAACCGCTGGGCAATGCGGTTGGTCTGGAGCCAGCCCACAGTCGCATTTTTCGGCTGCGTCTCTTGCCCATCGAAGAACTCGAAGCGCCCCAGGCGGAGTTTTGCATTTTCGCCATCAAAGCGCACAAAGCCTTGCTTGAGAAACGCGGCGGCCGGGTAGGAGTTTTTGTTGGCGGCAAAATACGTTCCTCCGAATCCCAACTGACCCTGTGCAGTGACAGGTGAAACGGCATCGTCGGGCGCGTCGAGTACAGCCGGTTGCGACAACTCCAATTGCCAGTCAAAGCGACGCAGGTGCTGGGCCACACCGATGCGAAGCAACGATTCAACGTATCCGTAGCTGTTGGACTTTGGCGGAGCGGCAAACCACTGCCATGCATCCACGCGGGTACGATCATTCACGAAGACGCTGACGGGAGAGCTGTTGGGCGACGCCGATTGTGCATGGCTTAACGCGCCAACTGTCAAGAAAAACAGGACGAAGGCGATTGCCCGTATGGGAGTGAATTTGCGCATCTAGTCTCCTTATTTGTATTTGGGCGTCTGATGACACGGTGATTTCCGGTTGCTCATTTTCAATGCTTTGGGCAATCGGGTATGGCCTCAAAAGTGTGCGGGATCGGCAATTTCGGTGTCTGATTACACGAACACGCAGATGCGTGTAGCGCGCAAAATCTGAAGTGCAATGTCTGGGTGCTCGGCGTAGAGCGGGGAAGATATCGGTAGATCGAACGACGAACACGACGCGGTGTTCACCGGAGCTACCTCATCAAATGACTACCATAGCCCGAAATTCATTTCAAGCAAAATTCACAAACGCTCCGCAGATTGCGGTGAATGCGCATTGCAGGAATTGGCTTAGGAGCGCCCATTGAGTGAAACGCCTTAAGTCCTTATTGCAGTCGTTCGGAAAACGCGATATGATCCGCAATATAGGAGAGACTTTGTCGTCATCTCCTGTCATCTGTGCCCTGCACCATGCCGTGCAGCGGCTCCCTCACCCCGACAGATTTAGTCCGTCCGCGCTCCGCGATGAGCCTTGAATCCTCCGCATTGCTTGCGGTGTTTGATTTGGTCTCGACGCAGATCCGCCTCATTTAGCGCGATTGAGCGTCCGCAGAAATGCAGCAGTCAACTCGGCTTGGGCGTGAACTTCATTTGAGGATATCTGGCATGGAAACTTTGGCGCCTCCCAATTCGGCGGGATTTACCGCAGAGCAGAAAGAGTATCTTCTCGGCTTTTTTGCGGGCACGATGCAGGTTGGAGCACGTCCCTTCGTCGGATTGACCCCGAACGGCCTCCTTACCAATGATCCAGCTTCGGGAGCCGCAAACCAGGCGGCACCCGCGGAGGAAACCTGGTTCGGCACACCGGTCTCCGAACTCTCCAGAGAAGAGCTCTGGAAGTATGAGCAGAACCCTCTCGACATCTGGGACAAGCTAATCGCGCATGCCGATGAGAATCGCGCACCGGCGCAAGATGATCTCTTCCGATTTAAATTTCATGGATTGTTCTATGTGGCGCCTGCGCAGGATTCCTTCATGTTGCGTCTGCGCGTTCCGGGCGGGATCATCACCTCTCATCAGATGCGCGGCCTTGCTGCGATGGCTGAGGATTGGGGTTCGGGTCGCGCAGACATCACCACACGCGCGAACTTGCAGATTCGTGAATTTCAACCCAACGATATCGTCCGCGTGCTCAACAAAGTACACGCACTTGGCATGACATCTCGCGGCTCGGGCGCGGACAACATTCGCAACGTCACAGCTTCGCCCATCACCGGCCTCGACCCGACCGAACTCTGCGATGTGGCTCCCCTGGCCGATGCACTGCACAACTACATCCTGAATTCACGAGACATGTACGGACTGCCCCGTAAGTTCAACGTGGCATTTGACGGCGGCGGCGCCATCAGCGTCGTTGCAGATACCAACGACATTGGATTTATCGCCACACGAGTTGGTGAGGGCCGTGATGTGCCGGCGGGTGTCTATTTCCGTGTTCTGCTTTGCGGAATTACCGGACACAAACAGTTTGCTGCGGATTGCGGCTTGCTGCTGCGCCCGGAGCAGACAGTGGCCGTTGCAGCCGCCATGATTCGCGTCTTCACCGAAAACGGCGACCGCACCGATCGAAAGAAGGCCCGGCTGAAATACCTGGTGGACCGATGGGGAGTGGACAAGTTCATAAGCGAGACCGAAAAGCGGCTTGCCTTCCCGTTGATAAGGTTTGGTGTCGAAGATTGCGAACCGCGCAATCCGATCGACCGCGCAGGGCATATCGGCGTTCATCCGCAACGCCAGCCTGAACTCAACTACATCGGGATCTCTGTGCCTGTTGGGCGTCTGCCAGTGCCGCAGATGCTCGCACTTGCTGATGTCGCGAGTTCCTTTGGCAGCGGTGAATTGCGGCTCACGGTCTGGCAGAATCTGCTAATTCCAAATATTTCCAGCGACAGGATCGATGAGGCGCTTGCAGCTATTCGTGCCGCCGGCCTCGATTGCACTGCCGGCACAGTGATGCGAGGAACTGTGGCATGCACCGGCAATCGCGGCTGTCGGTTTTCCTCCACCGATACCAAGTCCCATGCCGTCGCACTCGCCAATCTGCTTGATGCCCGGTTCAAACTCGAGCAGCCTGTCAATCTCCACGTCACAGGCTGTCCGCACTCGTGTGCACAGCATTACATCGGCGACATTGGTCTTCTGGGCACAAAAGTAGGCGGTGCGGAAGGCTATCAGGTAGTGATTGGCGGGGGCTCTGATCAGGACCAGGGGCTGGCACGTGAGTTGATCCCGGCGATTCCCTTCACCGAACTGCCCACGGTGATGGAACGGCTCTTCGACGCATACACCGAGCGTCGCATACCCAACGAATCTTTCCTCGAATTCAGCCGCAGGCACAGCATTGCAGAGCTTCGATCTCTCTTCGCAATAAAGGAGCAAGTGTAGCCATGGTTGCAAGCGTTCCTTATATCCCGGACAATGCCCCATTTACAGCCGAACAGCGAGCGTGGCTCAACGGCTTGCTCGCGGGAATGTTCTCGACATCATCACCGGCTGTATCGGATGTTGCCAAGCCATCGCATCGCATTGCCGTGCTGTATGCCTCGCAATCCGGTACGGCCGAAGGGCTTGCGCGCAAGTTGGCGAAAGAATTGAAAGCCCAGGGACATATGCCTGCCGTCTCCACGTTGGTGGGCTACACTCCGGCAGCGCTCGCAGCGGAAGAGTACGCTCTAATCCTTGCCAGCACGTATGGAGATGGGGATGCTCCGGACGGAGTTCAACCTTTCTATGAACAGCTGTGCCTGGAACATTTTCCTCATTTCGAGGGCCTCTCTTACGCTGTCTTCGCGCTTGGCGACAAGCACTACGAACATTTCTGCAAATTTGGGTGCGACCTGGACAACAAACTCGCTGCGCTGGGGGCAAACCCGCTCTGCGGCCGGGTCGATTGTGATGTAGAAGTAGCGGAGCCCTTTGAGCAGTGGAAATCGGCGCTGTTTCCCCGGCTCAATGAAATCACGGCAGCGAGACCGGCACGTGCTCCGGGAACGAACCTCGATGAATCGAAACCGGGCGGCGGCCGCAAAGCGGAATCAGGATCTACTGTGACGGCGAACCCATCGGATAAATCGTCATCGGCGCCGAGCCCATCGCGCGAAAATCCTGCCTTTGCTCCAATCGTGGATAAGAGAAACCTTGCGCACAGTGATTCCAGCAAAGAGACGATTCATCTGGCTTTCTCAATTGAAGGCACCGGAATTTGCTACGAGGCAGGTGATGCCTGTGGCGTCGTCCCGCACAACGACCTCAATCTGGTCGCAGAGATTTTGCAGTCATTGCGGTTCAACGGGAACGAGCAGGTTCAATGCGGCAAGAATGGGCCCACGACCCTCCATGACGCCTTGACCCATCACCTGCAAATCACTCGATTGACTCGCAAAACAGTAAGTGAATATGCTGCTCTGGGCAAATGCACGAAGCTTCTGGATTTGCTTTCCCCAGATCATCGCGCGCAGCTTGACGCGTACGTTTTTGATCGCGGTCTGATCGATCTGTTAATTGAATTCCCTGCTGTTGTCGAGGATCCAGCGGAGCTGGTGGCTATGTTGCCGAAGCTTACGCCCCGCCTCTACTCCATCTCCTCGAGCCCATTGGCACACACTGGCCAAATACATACAACGGTCGCCGTTGTCCGATATTCCTCACACAATCGCGAGCGCGGCGGTGTTTGTTCCACTCTCTTTGCCGATCGCGCAGCCATCGCCGACCGTTTGCCAATTTACATTCAGCCGAACAAGAAATTCCGCCTTCCGCAACCAGACGTACCTATCATCATGATCGGCCCTGGCACAGGCATAGCGCCATTTCGCGGCTTCTTGCATGAGCGCCGCGCGGTCGGCGCCAAGGGCCGCAATTGGCTGTTCTTTGGCGAGCGCAGTGCAAAAACCGATTACCTCTATCGCGAAGAGCTTGAGGCAATGCGTGCGGATGGACATCTGACGCGACTCGACACCGCCTTCTCTCGCGACCAGAAAGACAAGGTTTATGTACAGGACAGGATGATCGAGCATGGGTCTATGTTCTGGAGCTGGCTGCAGGATGGAGCAAGTGTGTACGTATGCGGCGATGCCTCCCGCATGGCGAAGGACGTGCACGCGGCGTTGCATTCAATCGTAGAAAAGAAGGGCGCCATGTCGTCGCAGGCAGCCGAAGAGTATATCCAGACGATGAAAGATGAACATCGTTACCACAGAGATGTGTATTGACGATGATCTGAGAGAAGAATGCCTCTCCTCTCTTTCTGCGCGCGCAACAACGGGCGTGAGTGACGTGATCAAGCAGATGGCAGATAGAACAGCAGATCAAGAGAAGGCGGCTTGATGCCCTGCGACCGCAGGAGCACGGCAATCTGAGCGGTGTGCCGCATCTCGTGAATCATCACGTGCCATGAATGGTTCGATGCGGCGTGATCAGGCGTAATCGGTCATGCAGTAACGACGGCTCATCCATCCGGCGCCCTCCCGCTTTCAGTGAACCGCTGTGAAGCAGAGGGCGCTCATCTGTACGCAGCTCATTAGACAAATTTCAGGCATAACACCGCTGCTTTAGCTCGGGTCGCCCGCGGGCGCTTCGTGTGATTGGGGTCTCCGCAGCCCGTGACCGCTGTCACTGTTTGCCAAACCACGCCTCCGTACACTCGGTATGTGGTTATCGATATGAATTTATCGAATCCGTTCATTCTGAAGCGACCTGAAGCACCGTCGATTCCGGAGCCAAGCCTCAACCGCCTGCCGCAGTACCACCATTACCTTGTGGATATTGAGGCCCAGGGAATTACCCGGGTTTCCTGCAGCGCAATTGGACGGGATTTAGGCTGCGTCCCGGTGCAGGTGCGCAAAGACCTGCAGTACACGGGAATCATCGGCAAGCCGAAGACCGGCTATTCTGTCTCCGAACTCATTCTCGCCATCGAGACGTTTCTTGGCTGGAACAACATCAACGAAGCGTTTCTTGTGGGCGCGGGAAATCTGGGTACGGCGCTTCTCGGCCACGAGCGATTCTCGAAGTTCGGTCTGCGGATTGTGGCTGCTTTCGACACCGACCCGGCAAAGATCGGTCAGTGGATCCATGAGAAGGCGGTTTTGTCTCTCGACAAGCTGAGTGATCTTGCTCCGCGGATGAGCATCCATTTGGGGATCATCACGACACCTGCCGAAGTGGCGCAGGCGGTCGCCGATGAAATGGTGAAGGGGGGCATCCAGGCCATCTGGAACTTCGCTCCCGTAAAGCTCAGACTTCCCGAGCACATCATCGTGCATAACGAAGATCTTTATAACTCGCTGGCTTCCCTTTCCTGGAAGCTGGCGACGAGATTCCGAGTGCCAATTCAAGAGAGGGAGGCCGTTTAGATGGCGTGCATGCCAATAGCGGTTGATCGCGTGCAAAAGTTCGAGAAGTTGTGCGGAATTCTGAACCATCACGGACGCCGTCCGTCAGGGTTGATTCCGATTCTGCAGGCGATCCAACACGAGTACCAATATTTGCCGGAAGAAGTGCTCACGTATGTGGCGACTTCGCTGGACGTTCCTGCGGCGCGCGTCTTTGGCGTGGCAACGTTCTACGCGCACTTTGCTCTAGAACCGAAGGGAAAGCACGTCATTCGCATCTGCGACGGAACCGCGTGCCATGTCAAGCAGTCGTTGCCGATCCTGAACGCGTTGCACGCGAAGCTGGGCACGAGCGAAAAGAGCAAGACGACTCCCGACATGATGTTCACCGTCGAGACAGTTGCATGCCTTGGTGCCTGCGGACTGGCGCCGGTGATCGTTGTGGACGAGCAGGTATACGGCCAGATCACTCCGGATCACGCCGTGGCTCTGGTGGATGAGATCAAGGCCAGGGAGGCGTTCGCCGCAACGCCCTCGACAGGTGTTGCTGAGCAACTCTCAGCCGGGGAGTGCCATGACTAACGCGGAACCTCTCTCATTATCAGCCAGAAATGGGAACGGAATCTCCACGCACGCCCAGGTGCGCCGGGTCATCATCTGCGCCGGTACCGGCTGCATGGCCAACGGAGCCATGAAGGTTTATGAACAGTTCAAAAGTGAGATGGCGGGCTCCGGACTGCAGGTAATTCTTGAACTGCGCGCCGAAGCAACCAGCGATGAGGTGCGGCTGTCGAAGAGCGGGTGCCAGGGCTTCTGCCAGATGGGGCCTTTGGTTTCAGTGGTGCCCGATGGAATTCTCTATACCAAGGTTCGCAGTGAAGACGTCGCCGAGATTGTGGAACAGACTCTGATCGCGGGCCAGGTGGTGGAGCGGCTTCTCTACAAAGACCCCGCAACACGCAAGAGCTGCCGCGGACTCGAAGATAATCCCTTCTATGCGCGGCAGGATCGCCTGGTGCTGCACGAATGCGGATTCCTCGACCCCGACGATATTCACGAGTACATGCTGCACGGCGGCTATCAGGCGGCGCGAATGGCCTTTGTTGAGTTGTCGCCCGAGAAGATCTGCAGAACGATCACGGAGTCCGGATTGCGGGGCCGGGGCGGCGGTGGTTTTCCGACCGGCCGCAAGTGGGACGCAGCGCGGGTGCAGAACTCCGCGAAGAAATACGTTATCTGCAATGGCGACGAGGGCGACCCCGGCGCGTTCATGAACCGCTCTGTGATGGAGGGCAATCCGCACAGCGTGATCGAAGGCCTGATGATCGCAGCGCGAGCAATCGGCGCCAACGAAACCCTGGTGTATGTCCGCGCCGAATACCCGCTGGCTGTCGAGCGCATGCGCCGCGCCGTGGCGGATGCGGAACAAGAAGGCATCCTCGGAAAGGACGTGTTCGGGACTGGCCTATCCATGAAGTGCGAAGTGATGGAAGGGGCGGGCGCATTCGTTTGCGGCGAAGAGACAGCCATGATCGCGTCGATCGAGGGACTGCGCGGCATGCCGAGGCCAAAGCCGCCGTTCCCCGCCCAAAGCGGTCTATGGGGCAAGCCGACGATTATCAACAACGTTGAAACGCTGGCGCATGTTTCCCGGATTCTCAATGTCGGTCCCGAAGTCTTCAAGAGCATCGGCACCAAAGACTCTCCCGGCACCAAAACATTCGCCCTCACCGGACATGTGTCCAACACGGGTCTGGTTGAAGTTCCGTTCGGTACAACTCTGCGCGAAATCGTCTACAACATCGGCGGCGGAGTCACAGATGACGCCGGAAAGATTTGGAAAAGCGGCTTCAAGGCGGTGCAGATCGGAGGCCCCTCTGGTGGTTGCCTCACTGAGGATCATCTCGATCTTCCACTCGCCTATGAGTCATTGCGATCGGTAGGCGCCATGGTCGGTTCCGGTGGGCTGGTCGCGATGAACCAGGGCACGTGCATGGTCAGCATCGCGCGCTTCTTCATGGAATTCACGCAGCGCGAATCCTGTGGCAAGTGCGTGTTGTGCAGGGAAGGAACACGGCAACTGCTCGCGCTGCTTGACGACGTTATCGAAGGGCGGGGCGATGCGGGCACTCTCGATCTGCTTGAGAAGCTGGGACGAGCCGTACAGGTTGGATCATTGTGCGGCCTTGGAAAGACTGCGCCCAACCCGGTGCTCTCGACCTTGCGCTACTTCCGCAAGGAGTATGAAGAGCACATCTTCGAGAAGCGCTGCCGAACCGGCCGATGCAAGGCATTGCTGAGTCCCGAAATCAATCAAGAGAAGTGCAAAGGTTGCGGCCTGTGCATTAAGGCTTGCCCAACACAAGCCATCACCGGAGAAAAGAAGCAGCCGCACAAGATCGATCCGGAACTGTGCATCAAGTGCGGCGCATGCGCGACAGCCTGCAAAATTCACGCGATCGAGGGGATATAGCCAGATGAACAAGGTCACGCAGCCAACTTTGACGATCGATGGCAGAACGGTAGCGATCGAGGGAGAGCGCAACCTGCTCGAACTGGTACGCAAAGCCAACATCGATTTGCCCACGTTCTGCTATCACTCCGAACTCAGCGTGTATGGTGCGTGCCGCCTTTGCCTCGTGCAAGTGGAAGGGCGTGGAATCATGGGCGCTTGCTCCACGCCTGCAGAACCGGGCCTGAAGGTTCAGACCACGACACCGGAGATTCGAGAGATCCGTCGCATCGCGGTAGAGTTGCTGCTGGCGAACCACGATCAGAGCTGTCCGACATGCCCGCGCAGCGCCAACTGCCAACTGCAAATGCTTGCCCAACGGCTGGGCGTCAAGAAGGTGCGCTTCAAATCGGTGCATCAACCTGTTCCGCTGGATGAGTCATCGCCATCGCTGGTTCGCGATCCCAACAAGTGTGTGCTTTGCGGTGATTGCGTGCGCATGTGCTCTGAGATTCAAGGCATCGGGGCTATTGATTTTACGCACCGCGGCCACGAGGTGAGCGTGCAGCCAGCCTTTGGCAAGCAACTAGGAGATGTCGAATGCGTGAACTGCGGACAGTGCGCCAGCGTTTGCCCGACCGGTGCTCTGACTCCGAAGTCCGAGGTCGATCAGGTTTGGGAATTGCTCGCCGACGCTAAGAAGACTGTGGTTGTGCAGATTGCGCCGGCAGTGCGCGTAGGACTAGGCGAGTGCTTTGGCCTGAAGCCGGGAGAGATCACAACCGGCCGGATCGTTGCGGCTCTGAAACATCTCGGTTTCAACCAGATCTTTGACACATCGTTCGCCGCCGATCTCACGGTGATCGAAGAAGGCACCGAGTCCCTTGAGCGCAAGACCAAGGGCGGGCACCTGCCCATGTTCACCTCATGCTGCCCCGGTTGGGTCAAGTACGCAGAGCAGTACTTTCCTGAATTGCTGCCCAATCTATCTACCTGCCGCTCGCCCCAGGCGATGTTTGGCTCGCTGCTGAAGGCGATGCTACCCGAACAGCTCAAGATCGAACGCAAGGACTTCAAAGTCGTTGCCATCATGCCGTGCACGGCCAAGAAGTTTGAAGCGCAGCGCCCGGAGTTGCGCGTAGATGGCGACCCAGACGTGGATCATGTTCTAACCACGCAGGAAGTGGCGCAGATGATTCAGTCCGCCGGACTCATCTTTGACAAGCTGGAGCCCGAATCGTTCGATATGCCCTTCGGCTTTTGCACCGGAGCCGGAGTGATCTTTGGAAACTCGGGTGGCGTGACGGAAGCGGTTCTGCGCTATGCCGCGGAAAAGGCCACAGGCAAAAAGCTCGACCAGGTTGAATTCCAGCAGGTGCGCGGGGATTCAGGTCTTCGCGAGGCCACCATCACCGTCAACGACTCAGAACTCAGGCTGGCCGTTGTTCACGGATTGCGCAATGCCCGCGTCGTTGCTGAGCAAGTGAGAGCGGGCAAGAGTCAATACGACCTGATCGAAGTGATGGCTTGCCCAGGCGGATGTGTGGGCGGCGCCGGGCAGCCGGTGACGACTTCGCGCGATGCGCGGGCGCTCAGGACCAAAAGTCTGTACAACGCGGACAAAGCGCTGCAACTGCACAAGTCGCAGGACAACGTGTTTATCACCGAGTGCTACGCGAACTTCCTCGGCGAGATCGGTGGGGAGAAGGCACATCATCTTCTCCACACGACTTACCAGAGCCGCCGGCGCATCGGAGATGAGTCGCTTGCGCTGATCCAGCCACAGGGCGAAGACAAACTCAAAGTCAGTGTATGCCTGGGAACGAATTGTTACCTGAAGGGATCGCAGGAAGTTCTGAATGGGGTGCTGCGTCATGCAGAGCAAAGCGGACTCGAAGGTCGAATCGATGTGCGGGCAGGCTTCTGTTTCGAGAAATGCGAAACCGGCCCAACGATGATGATCGGCGGTGAGCACATTCATCACTGCACCGCCGCAAAAGCAGTGGAAGCAATCAACAGCCGGATCGAGAATGATTTCCCGGCTCAGTCGGCCGACGCGGATCTTGTAACACTGACGCCGACTGAGTGATGAAAGAGGAGAATACCTTGATTACTCACGAACGAGCAGATTTTATCAATGAGCAGGAGATAGAAGGAATACTCGGACGCCCCCAGCGCCCCAGCCCTTCACGAGTCCGTGAATTGTTAGCTAAAGCGCGCGAGATGCAAGGACTCTCGATGGACGAAGTTGCCTGCCTGTCATTTGTCGAGCGTCCGGATCTGCTGGATGAAATCTTTTCGACGGCGAAGAACATCAAGGAAGAGATTTACGGGTCGCGGCTGGTGCTGTTTGCGCCGCTCTATATCTCCAATCGATGCGCGAATGAGTGCACCTACTGCGCCTTTCGTGCGACGAACACAAATCTCTAACGCCGCACGCTGACACAAGAAGAGATTGCTGAGGAGACTCGCATCCTGATCCGCCAGGGTCACAAACGCGCTCTCGTTGTCTCAGGCGAAGCATTGCCGCCGCAGGGATTTCAATACATCCTTGATAGCATTGCGACGGTTTACGACACGCGCATCGGATCCGGTGAGATTAGGCGTGTCAACGTGAACCTGGCCCCGCAAACCCTCGACCGCTTTCGGCAACTCAAGGCGGCGAACATCGGCACCTTCCAGCTTTTCCAGGAGACCTATCACCGTCCCACCTATGCGGCGGTTCACTTGAAAGGCACCAAGCGCGACTATGACTGGCGCACCACGGCGTTTGACAGGGCCATGGAAGCGGGCATCGATGATGTCGGCATCGGCGTTCTCTTCGGGCTCTACGACTGGCGTTTCGAGATCATGGCGATGATGCAGCACATTCGCCATCTCGAGGAGACGTTCGGCGTCGGACCGCACACCATCAGCTTCCCGCGCATGGAGCCGGCTGTCGGTTCCGACATCGCTTCGCAGCCTCCACATCCGGTCAATGACGCTGACTTCATGAAGATGATCGCCATCATGCGCCTCGCGGTACCTTACACCGGGATGATCATGTCCACGCGCGAAACAGCAGAGGTGCGCCGCGCAACGCTGGAACTCGGCATCTCCCAGATCTCTGCCGGCAGCCGCACTGATCCCGGTGGCTACAAAGACGGTGAGGGCGACCCCAACGGAAGCCAGTTTCAACTCGGGGATCATCGCACAATCGACGAGGTTGTCAGCGACGTTGTCTCGCTCGGATTTCTACCTTCCTTCTGCACTGCTTGCTACCGAATGGGGCGCACGGGACATGACTTCATGGATCTGGCCAAACCGGGAGAAATCAAGTATCACTGCCATCCCAACGCCCTTTCAACGTTTCAGGAGTACCTCTGCGATTACGCGAGCCCGCAGGCAAAGTCCGCCGGCGAGAAGCTCATCTCGATTGAATTGCAACAGATGGACGGGCGACAAACTGCATGCGCGCTGCCGATGTTAAACCAGGTTCGCCGTGGCGAACGCGACGTCTTCGTCTAGAGAGATTAAGAGGAGATCAAAATGATTCGGGCAACTTCAAAAGGGTTTCGACTGCACATCGGTTTCTTTGGACGCCGCAACGTGGGCAAATCAAGCCTGCTGAACGCAATCACCCAGCAGAAGGTTTCAATCGTGTCGGAGATTGCCGGCACGACGACTGACCCGGTTGAGAAGCCGATGGAGCTGCTTCCCATTGGCCCGGTTCTTTTTGTAGACACTGCCGGAGTGGATGACGTTGGATCCCTCGGGGCGCAGCGCATCGAGAAGACGCGTTTGGTCATCAAGCGCTCAGACGTCGGTGTTCTCGTTACAGAGGCGGGAGTGTGGGGCAGGTTCGAAGAACAGCTCCTGACCGAGCTTCGCTCCCATGGGGTTCCGGTGATCGTAGCCTTGAACAAGGTGGATGTGCAGAAGCCCGCGCCCGAGCGCCTGATTCGCCTGCAGCAGGAAAACCTTGCGTATGCTGAAGTCGTCGCGACCACCGGCCAGGGACTTGATGCGTTTCGCGCACTGCTATGGCAGGTTGCGCCAGCCGAGTCTGCGGAGTCACCAGTGGTGCTGCGCGATCTCGTCGGCCGCGATGAAATGGCGGTGCTGGTCATGCCAATCGATAAGGAAGCGCCGAAGGGCCGTATCAAGCAGTTGCAGGTGCAGTCCATTCGCGACCTTCTCGACACCCACGCTTCCTGCGTTGTCGTTCAGGACAGCGGGCTGAAGAGCGTCCTCGATAATCTCAAGACTCCACCGAAGATTGTCGTCACCGATGCCGCGGTATTCGATCAGGTCGCGCGCATTACTCCCGAATCCGTCCCCCTCACGGCTTTCTCGATATTGTTTGCCCGTTTGAAAGGCGATCTCGTTGCGCAAACTACGGCCGCTGTTGCTGTGGATTCACTGAAGCCCGGCGACCGTGTACTGGTCGCAGAATCCTGCACCCATCACCCGATCGAAGACGATATCGGCCGTGTGAAGATTCCGCAATGGCTGCAGCAGTACGTAGGCGGCCCGCTTGAGTTCACCACCGTAAAGGGACGGGATTTTCCTGTCGACCTGTCGCCTTACAAGCTCGTGATTCACTGCGGAGCATGCATGTGGAATCGCGGCGAAATGGTGCACCGCATTCGCGATTGCCAGCAGCAGGGCGTGCCGATCTCAAACTACGGCTTGGTGATCGCGTATGTCATGGGCATTCTTGAACGCGCGCTAATGCCCTTTCCTGACGCCTTGGCCGCATATCGAGACGCACGAGAAGATCAAGAGCAATCTTCGGCTGCATGCCGTTTATCTCAACTCAATGAAACCAGCCTGAGTTCAGTCAAGTAGCCGTGGCCAAACTATCCAAACACGAGATCCTGGAATGGCTGGGAGAGAACCGGCCCTCACGCCTGCAGGACTTGTACGTGTGGGCCGACACGGTGCGCCGTGGCCATGTAGGAGATGCCGTGCACCTGCGCGGCCTCATCGAGGTCTCAAGTCACTGCGTACGGCAATGCATGTATTGCGGGCTGCGTCAGGGTAATCGCGATCTGCAACGCTATCGCATGACGAGACAAGAGATTCTCGACTGCGCCACTCAGGCCGAAAGTCTTGGATACGGCACTGTCGTAATGCAGGCGGGCGAAGACGATCTGCTCACGGCCGAGTGGATTGCAGCGATCGTAAGTTGGATCAAGCGTGAAACCACGCTAGCCGTAACGCTCAGTTTAGGCGAGCGCCGGCAAGACGAATTGCAGCTGTGGCGCTCCGCGGGAGCCGACCGCTATCTACTCCGCTTCGAAACCTCGGATGAAAACCTCTTTCGTGTCATTCACCCCCATTGTTATTCCGGCAGCCCCGATCGCCTGACATTGCTCCGCCAATTGAAAGCTCTTGGATACGAGGCAGGCGGCGGCGTCATGGTCGGAATTCCGGGCCAGTCCTTTGAAAGCCTCGCCAATGACATTCTCACCTTTCGCGCGCACGATCTCGACATGATCGGCATCGGCCCATATATCGCGCACGCCGCCACACCGTTGGGCTCTGGCGCGCTCCGTCCTCCGATCGCCGTTTCCGATCAGGTTCCAAACAGCGAAGAGATGGTGTACAAGATGATCGCCCTGACGCGCATCGTCTGCCCTGACGCAAACATTCCGAGTACCACGGCACTTGCCACCATCAACAAAGTCGATGGTCGAAAACGCGGACTCATGGCAGGCGCCAACGTGGTGATGCCCAATCTCACTCCAGTGAAGTATCGCCGTATGTATGAGATCTATCCCGAGAAGGCATGCATCGACGAGAGCGCTGTCGATTGCAATGGATGCCTGCGCGGACAGATCCATTCGCTCGGCCGCTTTGCAGGGCAAGGGCCCGGACGGCGAGGAGTCATCGATGTTCCCAAGGAAGATCCCCTGAGCGCCCGGATCGACGTGTCCTCACAGTTAGTGCAGTTGCAGGCATAGAGAGGCATACCATGGTTCCGGATGACGGCGTTGTAGAGATTGTTGTTTGTCTGGGAAGTTCCTGCTTCGCCAGGGGGAACTCTGAGAATCTCGCCATCATCAACGAGCACATCAGAAGCCATGAATTGAACGCTTCAGTTCATCTCACGGGCAGACTCTGCCAGGACCAGTGCAAACAGGGGCCAAACCTCATGATCGGCGGGGCAGTCCACCACAGCGTAACAGCGACAAGATTGCGTGAACTGCTGCAGCAACCGGGCAATCCATTTCGGGGAGATCATGGAACGGCTTAATCCCATCTACACCAAGGAGCGCGAGTGTCAGGATTGCCACAAGTGCATCCGCGAGTGCCCGGTGAAGGCCATTCGTGTAGAGGGCGGCTATGCGCGTGTAGTGCCCGAACTTTGCATCATGTGCGGCAATTGCGTTCTGGCCTGTCCCAGCAACGCAAAGCAAGTGCGCGACGACTTGCCCGCCGCGAAGGCTCTCCTGGCAAGCGGGCGCAAGGTGGTCGCTTCGCTTGCTCCTTCGTTCGTAGCGCAGTTCTCCAGCATACGCCCGGCTCAGATTATTCATGCGCTCAAGAAGCTTGGCTTTTTCGCTGTATCAGAGACTGCACTCGGCGCCCAGCAAGTGTCGGCCAGCATTTCCAACCTGATGGGCAGCGAGGCAAAGCAGATATGGATCTCGTCTGCGTGCCCGGTAGTTGTAGATTTCATCGGCAAATATCACCCGGAATGCCAGCATCATGTGTTTGGAGTGCTGTCACCCTTGCTGACGCACTGTAAGATGCTGCGCGCACATTACGGCGACGACATCGCGACAGTGTTTATCGGGCCCTGCATCGCGAAGAAGACAGAGGCGGAACAGCATCCCGAACTTCTCGATGTGGTGCTCACATTTGAAGATCTGGATCGTTGGCTGACCGATGAGGACATTCACCTGGAAGAGATTGCCGAGACTTCGGTCGACCACTTTGAGCCGCAGGACGCTGAAGAAGGTGCCCTTTATCCCATCGACGGCGGAATGGTTCCAGGCGCTTCCGGCAACCGCGAAGTCAATCGTTCGCATTACATGGCTTTCTCCGGAATCTCAAACGTTGAGCAGGCTTTGAAAGGAATATCGGAGTGGAAGCCTGAGCACAACATCTTCTTTGAATTGACAGCGTGCGCTGGATCCTGCGTGAACGGGCCGAAGGCGGCACGCAATACATCGGTCGCGCGCCGGCGCTACGACATCCTCCACTACGCAAAGCCTGCCGCCGAGTCTCCGCGCAAGCTCTCGCTCGACATCGACCGGCAGTATGCCGCTTCTCCGGTTGTTCGCAACGAGTACAGTGAACTTCAATTGCAAGAAGCGCTGCGCACCGTGGGAAAGTACTCCTCCGAAGACGAATTGAACTGCGGAGGCTGCGGATATGACTCATGCCGCGATTTCGCCCACGCTCTGATCGCCCGTAACGCCGAACGCATGATGTGTGCCACTTATACACGCAAGCTGGCGCAGAAGAAAGCCAACGCTCTGCTTCAAAAGATGCCTTCCGCGGTTGTTATTGTGAATGAAGACCTGAAGATCATCGAGTGTAATTTGAACTTTGTACACTTGTTCGCCGATGATGAAGCGGAGTCAATCAACCTCGAAGGAAGCGCACTGAGCGCGGTGATTCCTTTCTCCTACTTATTCCGCCGTGTTCTGGACTCGGGCGAAGATATCGTGGGCCACGACATTCGCTATCAGCGGAGCATTCTGAACACAAGCATCTTCACCATCGAGCCTCATTCCGTGATGTGCGGAATCTTTCAGGACATCACCAAGCCCATCTTCCAAAAAGAGCAGATCATCGGGCGTGCTCGCGAGGTGATCCAGAAAAACCTGAAGACCGTGCAGCAGATCGCCTTCCTTCTTGGTGAAAATGCCGCCGATTCCGAAATCATCCTTAACTCGATCGTGCGCTCGTTCAGTCCTGAAGAAGTTGACGACAACGATGCTGGGGCGAAGCGATGATCGGTGCCGAGAGCTTTATCGAAGTCGATTCATGCCAGCGGGCCAAGCAGGGCCAATTTATCTCAGGAGACGTCTTTCTTTCGCGAAAAATAGAGCCGCACGGCCGCATGATCTCTGTTCTTTCAGACGGCCTGGGTAGCGGTGTGAAGGCCAGCGTGTTAGCCACCATGACGGCCACGATGGCTCTGAAATTCACGGCGAGCGCGATGGACATTCACACATCGGCCGAGATCATCATGGATACCCTGCCTATCTGTAGCGTGCGAAAAATCAGCTATTCGACGTTTACCGTTGTCGATATGGCCAGCACCGGCGAGACCCGGATCATCGAGCACGGGAATCCGTCTTTCCTGCTGATCCGCCCGAGTGGAGAGTTAGCAGTTGAGAAGACCGAGGTGCGCCCCAAACGCTGGGAGGATCGCGTGATCAGCTTTTCTTCTTTTGATGTACAACGCGAAGATCGCATTATTTTCTTTTCCGACGGCATCACGCAGGCTGGTATGGGCCAGTTCCGCACACCGCTCGGTTGGGGTTTGGATAATGTCGACAAATTTGCTCGCGAAAAGATTGACAGACATCTCCACATCTCGGCCCGGGAGTTGTCTCGCCTCCTGGTCGCAAAAGCTGAAGAGGTCGATGGCCTCAGTGCGAAAGACGATATTACTTGCGGCGTGGTCTACTTCCGCAGCCCCCGCCAGCTTCTCGTGATGACTGGCGCCCCCTTCAATCGTGCTCACGACCAGGATCTTGCAAAGATGGCCGAACATACTCCAGGGCGCAAAGTCATCTGCGGAGGAACAACGGCCAACATCATCTCGCGACTACTCAATCGTGCGATTCAGATCGACATGCGACAGCAATTTCATGCGAAAGTGCCACCGTCTGCGCGGATGGAAGGTTTCGACCTGGTCACGGAAGGAACACTCACATTGGGCGAGGTGGCCAGGCTTCTTGAAGAAGGATTCGCCCCCGAAGACATGAAGTCCAATGCGGCCGTTCGGCTTGCAAACATGCTGCTCGACAGCGATGTTGTGAAATTTGCCGTTGGCACCAGAATCAATGAAGCGCACCAGGATCCGAACATTCCGGTGGAGCTCGACCTCCGGCGCAACATCGTGAAACGAATCGCGCGCCTGCTTGAAAGCAAGCACATGAAGCGGGTTCACATCCAATACCTTTGAGGAATGATGGACACTGGCGGAAACCCCTCCTTGGCCGCGCAGGACGTCTCTGCGAACCGCCGCGCACGTCACTTCAGGGCCGCTCCTTCTGCAGGGATTTAAGCAACCTGTCGAATCGCACCCAATAAATAGCGCAGTCCTTCTCGCTGGTACCCCTGCAATAGAAGAGATATTTGCCGTCCGGTGTGACGTATTGTCCCCAGCGATGCGCGAGGCCGTCGTTGATCTTCGATCCCAGGCTTATCGGCACCGTCCACGTCGCGTCAGGCTCGCGGAACGAGATGTAGAGTTCCGACTCGTACGTCTTGGTCTCGTTGGCACTCACAATCATGTACGACTCGTCGGGCGCGATATAGAGGTCGCCATTGAAGCCGGGCTCGTTGATAGGGCGGCCCAGGCTTTTGACGCTGACCTGGCCCTCCGATACCGTCAGCACACTGAACGAATAGGTAATCCCGTTCTTCAAGTCGCCGGGCGATGGATCGCTGCCCACATACGCATTGCCGCTCAGAGTTGGCATGTAGTCGTAGACGCCAAAATCCTTCTCGATGAAGGGTGCGGGCACGCTCCAGCCGTCGGCAGTTCGCCGGGCCTGCCACAAGTTGCGCATGCCGCCCTTGCGCATGTAAAGCACGGTTCCGTCCATCGAAAAAGTCGGTGAAAGAAACTCCTTTGCAAGGGTCACAGGCTTGCCCCAGCGGTGGCCTTTGTAGCGCATCATTTTCAGCTGCGCGTGCGCGGCGCTTTGCCACGAGTCATTTTGAGCATAATAAAATTCGCGGCCGTCGTGGGAAAACGCGACCCGGCCCATGATGAAAGTGCCCTTCTCCGCCAGACCGGGCGCGAAGACTTGTGGATTGTCGGTTGGAGTTGCATTTCCGATGTAGGCATCTCTGCCGCGGAGGAGATTCTCGGCGTGGAGCAGCGGACTAACGGCGGCCGCAATCAAGAGCAGGCAGCATGCGAAACACTTCATGCGTGTAGTCTCCGAGGTTTGATATTCAGATGAAAACGTGACGGCCTGAGTGCCGTGGTGTGCAACTCTAGCGCGAAGACGCACACGGTGATATCGATCTGTTTTCATGTGGACGAGCAGTGGCACAGAACGGACAGGGAACGCTTTAGATTGAGACTTCCAGCCTCTGGCAGTCCGAGCGATCCGGACTTTCTATTCCGCGCGCAGCGCTGTCAAAGGATCGACCGTCGCAGCGCGCCCGGCGGGTACCGCGCTCGCCGCCAATGCAACCGCTGCCACTCCGAGGATTGCCACTAAATAGCTCATCGCATCGAGCGCCTTGATGCCGTAGAGAGAAGACGCTAGAGCGTGGCCCACGAGCATCGCAAGGGGAACGCCAATCATCGCGCCAACCACAGTGAGCACCAGGCTATCCTTCAAGATCATCCAGACCACTTGTTCGCGCCGGGCGCCCACAGCCATGCGGACGCCAATCTCCGCCGTCCGCATGTTGACCCGATAGGCAAGCGTTCCGTAGAGTCCCGTGCCCACAAGAACAATGGCCAGCACGCCGAAGAACCCGGCAAGCCGCGCGAAAAGTATCTGCCCGGAGATGGTCAGATCATATTGCGCGCGCTGTGTCATAGGTCGGATCAGGGGCAGGTTCGGATCCAATTGCTGCACTACTTTACGCGCCGAGGGCAGAATGGCAAGCGGCGCGCCGTGGACGCGCATTTCAACATGCATTGGCCCGATCACTGGAATCTGTGCGTACATGTACCAGGCCATCGGAATGGGTTCTTCATCGATACTGCGATACTTGTGGTCCTTCACAACACCGACGATCGTCATCTGGTACTGTCCGAAGTCCGGGCCAATCATGTGACCGAGGGGGTTTTGATTGGGAAGGAAGCGCTTGGCAAACTCCTCATTGATGATGCCCACGTGCGGGGAGCGCGCGGTATCGGAATCGGCAAAATCGCGGCCTGCGAGCACCGGTACTCCCAGGGTGCGGAAGAAGTCTGGTCCCACCACATTGCTGCGAACGGTTCTGGATGCGCCGTTAGCCACGTCTGGCAACTTGCCGTCTACCATCATGTCGCTGTTGTTTGACCATCCCGACCCAATACGTTCGTCCATGACGGTCACCGATTCCACTCCCGGCAGGATACGAAGCTTATTGATCAGATTCTGATAAAAAGCCACGCCGTCGGATATCGATCGTATGTTTGGTTTCAATCCGAAGACGACGAGACCCTCAACTCGCATGCCTAGAGAAGTATTTTCCAGATTGCGCAGGGTCCGAATCAGCAAGCCTCCGCCCACCAGCAGCACAACACACAGCGCCATCTGCAAAGCAACAACGATCCTGCCTGTGCGCGATTTACCGGTATCTGTGTGGGAGGTTGCAGCGGATGTCTTCAGCGCCTGTTCCGCTCCGCCCGCAAGGGCCAACCGCATAGGCGCCACGCCAAAGAGCAGCGCAGCAATGACCAGCACGCCCAGAGTGAAGAGCAGCACGGCATTGTCTGGGGCAAGGCTCGACTCGATCTGCGCCCAGTTTGCCAGCAGGCGCGTCGCCATCTGAGCAAAACCCCACGCGAGCGCGCCGCCTGCCGCAACCAGGAGCGCACTCTCCGTCACCAATTGGCGGAACAGCTCGCCGCGTCCGGCGCCAAGCGCTTGCCGCACCGAAAATTCGCGCTGGCGAGAGGCATTGCGCGCCATCAGCAGCATCACCACGTTTGCCAGCGCAATCAGCAGCACCAGCCCCACCATCGCCATCAAGATGCGGATCGGCTTGCCATACCGTTCGTCATATCCGGGGAAACTCTTGGCATCAACGAAGCTCAGAACCGGCGGTTTCTCACCCTGCATTGGTGAGCCAAGCCCCGCGTAAGCTGCCGACCGAAAGATCGGCTGCAGCTCTGCAAGCGCCTGCGCTTTACTCGTTCCCGGTGCAATGCGTGCGATGAGCCGCAAACACCACCATGTCGGATTTGCAATGTACGTCTTGCCATCCTCCGGAGGATTCCCCCACGCGTTCAGTTCCGGACGGCTCTGCAGCGGAATCCAGAAATCGGTCGAGCCGCCCGCCTCTGTGCCCTCAAATCCTTCCGCCGCCACTCCGACGATCGTCATCCCCACACTGTTCACATACAGCGTCTGGCCCAATATGCCGGGAGCACGCGCAAAACGCCGCGTCCAGTAGTTATAGCTAAGAACCGCAATCGGCGCGTGCTTGCGCTCATCCTCTTCGGTAAACCCGCGACCCAAGGGCAGCTTTACGCCGAGGCCGGAAAAGAAGGCGCCGCTCACCATGTCGCCTTCCGCTTCTTCGGGTTGCGTTCCGTAGCGGACGGCGACCTTGCTATTTGACAGAGGCGCATAAGCCATCACCGGCGTGAGGCCCCGAGACTGCTGGCGGAGCACATCGTAGACCGAGTACGAGAATGTCTCGTTGGAATCGATGGTGCCGGTGCCGCGCGGCGGATTGGACGTCCTGAGATACACCACGCGATCTGGATCGGATACCGGCAGCGACCGCAGCAGCACAGCATTCATGACGCTGAAGACCGCCGAGTTCGCGCCGACACCAAGAGCCAGTGTCAGGATCGCCGTCACCGCAAACCCCGGGCTCTGCCGCAGCGACCTCAATCCGAATCGCATATCGCGCAGCAGCTTCTCCAGACTCATCCATCGGCCCTTCATGTAGAAGCGCTCCTGTGCCGCTCTGACATTGCCGAACTCCCGCCGGGCTTTCCATCGGGCCTCATCTTCACTCAATCCTTCGTGCCGCAGATCCTCGGCTTCGAGCTCAAGATGCGCTTTGATTTCCTCTGCAAAATCTTCCGCACTTCGCTTGCGCCGGAACATGCTTATGCCTCCTCGCCTTGCGGCCCGTTGCTCGAATCGAGAATCAAACCCATAGCCCTCGTCAGCCGCCGCCACTCGCTTGCTTTCTCAACAAGCTGCTCGCGTCCCTTTGGAGTCAATGAATAGAACCGCGCTTTGCGGTTGTTCTCGCTCACTCCCCATTTCGCACAAATCCACTTCTTGTCTTCCAACCTTTGCAGCGCTACGTAGAGTGATCCATGGTCGACAAAGAGCACCTCTTCCGACTGGCGTTGAATGGAGCGCGCCACGCCTTGTCCGTGGCACGGTCCGAGGAGAAGGGTTTTCAGAATGAGAAGGTCCAAGGTGCCCTGCAACAAGGCAATGCGGTCGTCGTTGTTCTCTTGGGTAGCCATTCGACCCAAGTATTTGCTTGTTCGGGTCGAATGTCAACCCAAAAGGCTGAACGCCCACTCAAACTTCTACATGGGACAGTTCTGGAAAGTTGACGCCAACTGTGAAAACTCCAGCGACACTCGCCAGAAGTCAGTCGAGGAGATCGAGGCTATGGGTTTGGCCACATGGGCGCGGGGCGATTTTTGGCCCAGAGAATGAAATCGAGTGTAGGCGGCTTGACGCCGTTTTCGCGAAGTCGACTGAGGCACTGTCCGCGGTGGCTCTGGCTATGCATAACGACCTGGATGAGGCCCTCGGCGACAGTAGGTTGATTTTGAAGTGCCGGCAACTCGAATCTCCGACCCAGATCGTTTTCGGAAATGCCGCTTATGAAAGCTAATTCCTCTTCGTGAGTCGCGCGAAAAAGGTGAATCAGCTCATCGAAAGATTCGGGAGGCTGGGACTCTTTTGCCGCATCGAAAGTCCCGACGAGGATGCGAGACAAGAAAATTCGTTGCACCATGACGATGTGGTGAAGAGTCTTGCGGAGCCACTCGTCGTGCAGCGATTCAGGGTGGGACTGGACGGTCGAAAGGATGGCAGCGTCGGCCCACGCCTGATGGCTGAAGAGTAATTGAAGGAGAGCGTGCACTCGACAAGGATACCGCGCACCGTGGGGGCCTCAATATTTTCATATGATCCACAATCTCCAAACAGACTTGGCTAGACCTCATCGTAAGCGCTACCATCAAGATCGTTCGATCTCCTTCCCCACTCCGAGATCGAAAATCTGGCGAAGATTGTAATCGGTCCTCCAATCAAAGATCGCCAACCCGGCGTTATGCACGATCGTCAAGAATTCTGTTCAAAGGACTTCCCCTATGTCAGATACTCCCAAGATTGAGGTTTCCCGTCGCGGATTCCTGAAGGGTGCGGGATTGACGGCCGCCACCACGGTGATCGACTCGGCTTCTGCGCTCGCGCGCGATGCCAGAGAGGCGGTCGAAGGCGATCGAAGCGTTGGTCCAAACGCTTTGCCGATCAAGCTGCATGTAAACGGCCAGGAGCACACCGTAAATGTTGAGCCGCGGTACACGCTCGCTGAGACGCTTCGTGACAACCTGGGGCTCACGGGAACAAGGTGGTTTGCGATCGCGGATCGTGTTCGGCCTGCACGATATGGCTCGACGGTACTCCAGCGCTGGCTTGCATGACCCTGGCGATCGACACTGTCGGACGAAAAATCACCACCATTGAGGGCTTATCGCACGGAGATGAGATGCATCCGGTGCAGGCGGCGTTTGTAAAGCATGACGCAATGCAATGCGGCTTTTGTACGCCTGGAATGGTGATGAGTTGTGCGGCACTGTTGAAGCGCAATCCCGATCCGCAACTGGCCGATGTAAAGCATGCGGTCAGCGGTAACCTGTGCCGCTGCGGAACATATCCCAAGGTCTTCGCGGCCACGCTCGATGCCGCCCGGCAGGGCAAACAAGCAGCCGGCTTGTTGACTCTCAACACGGCGAAGGAGGCATAACATGGCACCCGAAGTTGTTCTTGCCGGAGAAGAGCAGCAGCAGTCGACGACGCAGCCAAAATCGGTTAGCAAGGGTGTGCAGGGAGAGGCCAAGCCGACACGCGACGCCGAAAAGAAGGATGAGAAGACGCCGCCGGCGGGCCAGTCAGTTCCGACGCGCACAGAGAAGTTTGTGTTTGGCATTCCGCAGGACGGTCTCACGCAGAAGGAGCGCCAGGTTCCGCTGGACGAGCCGCCGCCGCTGGCGCAGAACTCAGAGTTGACGTACATCGGGAAGTCGACGCCCCGTTATGACGGCCCGCAGAAAGCGATGGGACGCGGCAAATTCACGGCAGACATTCAACTGCCCGGAATGCTATACGCGCGCATGGTGGACGCAACGATTCCGCACGGGCGCATCACTTCGATTGATACCAGCGCTGCGGAAGCGCTGCCCGGCGTGAAGGCTGTTCACGTCATCGAACACACATACGGAGTTGCCGAGCTTCGCGATCCCAAGCAGGAGGCGCCGACAAAGTACCCGGTGGTTCGCTACGCGGGTCAGCCGATTGCCGGGGTAGCTGCGATTTCTCCGCAGATCGCCAGCGACGCTGCGGCCCTGGTCAAAGTGACTTATGAGTCGATGCCGTTCGTTGTCGACAAGCAGGAGGCGCGCTCTTCGGATGCTCCTGTTGTTTTCCCAGGGCCGGCCGATGCGGCAGGGAGTGCCGGCGGAGGAGGAGGTCCCAAAGACGTGCCGCAGGTCGGCAACGTGCACGGCCCGCAGCGGAAAAAGATTGGCGACGTCGACCAGGGTTTCTCTGAAGCGGATGCAGTTGTCGAAGGCGAATACTTTACCCAGGTGCAAACGCACTCGGCGCTTGAGACCCATGGATTCGTGGTGGACTGGAAGCCGGAAGAAGTGACGGTGTACGCATCCACACAAGGCACAGCCAGCGTACGAGACGAGTTTGCCGAAGTGTTCAAGCTGCCCAAAAGCCAGGTGCGCGTTGTTACCGAATACATGGGTGGAGGATTCGGCGCTAAGTTTGGAGCAGGCAACGAAGGGGTGGTCGCGGCGAACCTTTCGCGCAAAGCGAAGGCGCCCGTAAAGCTCATGCTCGACCGCAAGCAGGAGCACATCGCCTGCAACCGGCCAGACTCTCACCAGAAGCTGAAGATCGGCGCGAAGAAAGATGGCACGCTGACTGCGATTGCGCTGACGAGCTATGGGACGGCTGGCGTGGGCACGGGAGCGGGAACCGCCGGACCGGCGACCAACCTCTACAAGTGCCCTAACCTGCTTACCGAAGAGTACGACGTTTTTATCAACGCCGGTCCTGGCGCAGCGTTTCGCGCGCCTGGACATCCTCAAGGATGTTTTGCATTCGAACAGGCCATCGACGAACTCGCGGTGAAGCTCGAGATGAATCCACTGGATCTGCGCGACAAGATCGATGAAAGTCCGACCCGCAGAGTCGAGCGAAAGATTATTCGTGAGCGCACCAACTGGAAGAACCGCAAGCCTGCCGGAGCCGACAGTGGACCCATCAAGCTGGGAATGGGAATCGCGCAGTCGGTATGGTACCGCTTCGTCAACATGGACTCTTCGTGCGAAGTGCGTATCTCGCGAGACGGCTCCGTAGAGTTGATGTCGTCGGTGCAGGACCTTGGCACGGGCACCAAAACGCTGCTGGCCGTTGTGGTTGCAGAAGAGTTTGGCATCCCCCCGGCCGATGTTGTAATCCGCATCGGCGATACGCGTTATCCCATTGGGCCGAACTCGGGCGGCAGCGTGACTGCCGGCTCAATCACGCCGGCGGTACGCAACGCCGCCTATCAGGCGAAGCAGAAGTTGTTTGCTGCAGCGGCTCCAAAGCTCGGCACGACGGGCGATAACCTCGTTTTGCGCGGAGGCAAGGTTGTCTTCAAGGACGACCAATCCAAGTCGTACTCCTTGAAGCAAGTGGCCGCGAAGTTACCGACCAGCGAAATCTCCGCACGCGTTACGCGCGGCCCCGAGTATGCAAAGGAACGCCTCACCTACGGCGGCGTCGACTACGTAGAACTTGCCGTCGATACCGAAACCGGACGAGTGCACATCGAGAAGGTATTCGCCGCCCACGATTGCGGACGACCCATCAATCCGCTCGGCGTGATCAGCCAAATCAACGGAGGCATCCTGCAGGGCATCTCCTACGCCTTGTTCGAAGAGCGTGTCATGGATCGCAAGCAGGGATACATGCTCAACGCCAACCTTGAAAACTACAAGATCATCGGCGCGCGCGAAGTACCGGAGATCGAGGTGGAACTGGTCGAGAACTACATTGCGCAAAGCTCCACGGATGCTGCCGGAATCGGCGAGTCCGCCGGCATCATCACGGCGGCTGCGGCTATCGGAAACGCCTTCTACAATGCAACCGGTGTCCGCATGAGAAAGATACCGATGACGCCCGCAAACGTACTCGCGGCACTCGGCAAGGTCAGCCAGGAGGAGATGGCATGAACAAGTTTTCGTTCGTCGATTGCACTACGGTCGAACAGGCACTGGCTGAGTTGAAGGACGGAGCCGTCATCAAAGCAGGTGGCATCGATCTGCTTGACTTGATGAAGGACGGCATCGTGACTCCGCCCAAGCTGGTGAATATCCGCAACGTCAGGAGTCTTCGCGGCATTACAGCATCGAGCGACGGTCTACATCTCGGACCTCTCTCGACGCTGAGCGAGATCGCTGCGCATCCTGATATCCAACGGGACTACTCCGCGTTGGCTGATGCGGCGGGACATGCTGCGACGCCACAACTGCGAAACATGGCTACGCTGGGAGGCAACCTCACCCAGCGGCCTCGCTGCTGGTACTTCAGATCGAGTGACTTCGATTGCAAGAAGAAGAGCGGCGCCAGCCAGGAGTGTCATGCGCACGAAGGCGAAAACCAATATCACGCGGTGATGAACAACAGTACATGCGCCATGGTTCATCCTTCCTCGACCGCTGTTCCGCTGCTCGCAATGAACGCGCAGATTGAGCTCACGAGCAAGCGAGGCAAACGCACTGTGGCCATGAGCGACTTCTATATTCCTCCAGAGAAGAGTCTCGTCAACGAAACGGTTCTGCAACCCGGAGAGATCATCACCAGCATCTTTGTGCCGGCGCCGGAACACGGCACTCGTTCGGCCTATCAGAAATATGGTGAGCGGGAGAGCTTTGACTGGCCCCTGGCTGACGCCGGCATCGTACTCGTGATGGAAGGCGATCGGTGCCGCAAGGCCGCAGTGGTAATGGGCGTAGCGGCGCCGACGCCGATACGTTCGCAGGCTGCGGAAGCTGTTCTCGCCGGCGCGACTATCAACGAGGCCACCGCTCGAGCGGCTGCGAAGGCGGCGATGCAGAGCGCTACACCGCTCTCGCAAAATGGCTTCAAAGTCCAGCTCTTTCAAACCGCGATTTATCGCACCATCCTGCTCGCTGCGGGCCAGATGGAGCGCGACCAGAGCGCCATCGGCTGAGGAGATATCAAAGATGACTACTGAACTTGTACAGATTCGTTGCAAGTCCCTTCGCAGCAAGTCGTCCTATGGCGTTTTCGACGATCAAGACGAGGAGATACTGGAGTTGACCGGCTCAACCGCCACATACTGGTGCCTCAAGACGATGAGTAAAGCAGGACCCGATAATCACTTTGTGCATCGCTCTGTCTGTCAAGAGGGTCGTGCTTGCTGGGAAGCTTGTGAATGAAGCGAGCGGAAGCAACGGTCTTTACTTGTCGCAGCCGCACCGGTAAGCCGCCGAACCGAACTCAACTTTGTTGTATGGAACTTATGTTCTACGCAGCCGGCAAAGTTGCGGCAGTGGTGCGGCGGCTTGAGGCACGCAGCTCCATGTGCGGTGGAATGAGTTCATTCCTGGCTGGCAGTTTGACCTTGCTATGAGCGAGTTTCAGAGCCAGGGCGGATGCACGCCTTCCCAAGATGCGATTTGCTGAAGGGAATACGTCGCCTGATCGACGAACGTGGGCCGTATTTGTGAACTAAACCCGATTCACGCGATCCACAGTGTCAAATTACCGTCCTCATGTGAGGAGGTGCGCACAAATAGCCTTGACACGCTATCTACGATCCAAATACTCTGGGAAGCGCTCAAGTTAGCGATAACTCCCCAGAAAAGGAACACAAGATGGCTGTCGCAAAAAGCCGCTGGAATCAGGCCGCGGACGCGGTGGATCCCGCCTCAGTACCGCAGCGAACTCTCTATACCGGCGCCACAATGCCCGCCATCGGTCTCGGTACATTCGGGTCTGACCATGCGTCGCACCAGGCGGTGGCGGATGCCGTTAAAGACGCGGCCGCTTTCGGTTATCGCCACTTTGACTGCGCGTCGGTGTATGGAAACGAAGACCGCATTGGACACTCACTGGAGGAGATGTTTGCGAGCGGGCTGGACCGCAGTGAAATTTGGGTCACCTCGAAAGTATGGAACGATAAGCACGGTGAAGCGGATGTAATTGCATCCTGCGAAAAGTCGCTCGCAGACCTCCGCCTTTCTTATCTCGATCTGTATCTCATTCATTGGCCTTTTCCAAATCATCACCTGCCGGGCTGCGATGTGAGTGCGCGCAATCCACACGCAGTTCCCTACATCCATGAGAGCTACATGCGCACGTGGCGGAAGATGGAAGAGTTGGTAGATCTCGGCCTGGTTCGTCACATCGGAACGTCCAACATGACGACTCCGAAGATGAAGCTGGTGCTGCGGGATGCACGCATCAAGCCCGCGACGAATGAGATGGAGTTGCATCCGCACTTCCAGCAACCGGAATTCTTCAATTATCTTCGTGGCAACGGAGTTGAGCCGATCGGCTATTCTCCTATCGGTTCCCCTGCCCGGCCGGAGCGCGATCGCACGCCCGACGACACCTCACCTACCGAGGACCCCGTGATCGTAAACATTGCCAACCGTCTCGGTGTGCACCCTGCTGTTGTATGCATCAAGTGGGCCGTGCAGCGTGGGCAGACTCCTATTCCCTTCTCAACCAATCACCGCAATTACCTCAGCAACCTGCGTGCTGTCGTCGATCGGAACTGCCGGTTGATCAAGGGGCAGGTCTTTCTGTGGAAGGACAATCAGCCGTGGGAAGATCTCTGGGATGTCCGTGGCGAGATCACTCCTCCGTAATCGTCAAACCTAAACGGCCAACGCAGAACCGTTAAGACAGCGGAGACAGAAAGAATGAGCACTACCATGAGGGCGGCGTACCTGCCGGGCAACAGTACGGTTGAGATGAAAAGCGTCCCGATACCGACGCCGCGTCATGGCGAAGTTCTGCTCGCCGTGCGGGCCTCGACCATATGCGGCTCTGACATTCGATGCATCTACCACGAGCACCTGGGCAAGGGTCCTGAAGGATACCAGGGAGTGATTGCAGGGCATGAACCCGCAGGATTGATTGTTGAAGCCGGGCCGGGTTGCCGCAGATTCAAGCCCGGAGATCGCGTGATTGTCTATCACATCTCGGGCTGCGGTGTGTGCAATGATTGCCGGCGCGGCTTCATGATTTCATGTACCAACTCCACTTATCGCCGTGCCTACGGCTGGCAACGGGATGGCGGAATGGCGGAGTACATGATCGCCGAGGAGAAGGACCTCATCCATCTTCCCGATGAACTCACTTTTGCCGATGGCGCGCAGGTGGCGTGCGGTTTTGGCACGGTCTACGAGGGGCTCCAAAAGATTGGCATCTGCGGCAACGATGCTGTGCTGATTACAGGCCTGGGGCCGGTTGGCTTGGCTGCGGGCGCTCTTTGCCGAAAGCTGGGAGCGCAAAAGATTATCGGCATTGACATCTCAAAGGACAGGCTCGACCTGGCCATGAAGCTCGGCCTCTGCGATGTGGTTCTGACCGCGGGCCATGACAATGTTTCGGAGGTAAAGGACCTTACCGGAGGAAGCGGCGTGGAGCGCGCTGTAGACTGCTCCGCGAACGCCGAGGCGCGCGCAACCGCCATCCGCGCCACGCGCAAGTGGGGAAAGATGGTTATGATCGGCGAAGGCGGTACGGTCACCCTCAATCCCTCTCCCGATATCATTCATGATCAGAAGACGATTTATGGGTCGTGGGTCACCTCCACGTGGCTGATGGAAGAGTTGGTTGAGCGCCTGGTGCGCTGGAATCTGCACCCTGAGGAAATCATTACTCACCGCTTCGCCCTTGAACTGGCGCCCGAGGCATATTCTTTAATGGCCTCAGGGCGCTGCGGAAAAGTAGCCGTCTGCCCTGCGAAGGAGTAAACAATGGCATTTGCAATGGCTCCCCCAAAGGCGGGGCAGGACGACAACAAACCGTTGATTCCCAAGCAAGGCCTTGCGGCCTTCTTGCTGGTAACAGGGCTCTTCTTTCTTTGGGGAGTTCCTAACAACCTGAACGACGTCCTCATCCGTCAGTTCATGAAATCGTTTGAGATCACCCGGCTGCAGGCGGGCCTGGTTCAGTCGGCTTTCTATACGGGATATTTCGTGTTCTCAGTGCCGGCAGCCATGGTGATGCGGCGGTATGGATACAAGGTGGGCCTCATCGCCGGTTTGTTGCTTTACAGCGCCGGGACTTTTCTCTTCTGGCCCGCTGCCGAAGCGCGCAGTTACACCTTGTTTCTGCTCGCGCTGTTCGTCATCGCCAGCGGGCTGGGCTTCCTTGAGACAGGAGCCAATCCGCTGATCGCGCAGTTAGGTGAACCCGAGAGCGCCGTGCGCCGACTCAATTTCTCACAAGCCTTCAATCCCCTTGGAGCCATCACAGGCGTATTGATTGGCACCTTGTTCATCTTCTCAGGCGTTGAGTTGAAAGCTGGCGATATCGCAACGCTCAAACTTCAGGGCACCTACGATGCGTACCTTCAACATGAGACGATGAGGGTCATCGCCCCGTACCTTGTTCTTGGAGTGGTGGTGTTGGTATGGGCGTTTCTTATCTTCCGCACTCCATTTCCCGCCATCGCCGCTGGCCGGTCCTCCAGTTCAAATAAACCGCAGGGTAAGTTCGGAGACTTGCTACGTTATCCTCACTTTCTTCTGGCTGTTGTCGCACAGTTCTGCTACGTAGGCGCACAGGTCGGCACGTGGAGTTACTTCATTCAGTACGTACAGGACTACACGCACCTTCCAGAGAAAGCTGCCGGATACTTTCTCACCGGAACGCTGGCTGGTTTCGGCGTGGGACGATTCGGATCGAGCCTCTGGATGAGGGTCATCCGCCCCAGCACCCTCATGGGCCTTTTCGCGATCATCAACGTCACCCTGGTCGTTGTGGGCATTCTCTTCCCCGGCTGGGTGGGCCTGTGGGCCATCTTCTTGACGAGCTTTTTCATGTCCATCATGTTCCCTACCATCTTCGCGCTTGGCCTGCGGGGCTTGGGCGAGAACACAAAGGCCGGAGCGTCTCTTCTGGTAATGGCCATCATCGGTGGAGCAGTTTTTACGCCGCTGATCGGTCTCGTCTTCCAGGCCACAAAGAGCATGGCGGTAGCAATGACTGTGCCGCTCTTCTGCTATCTCTGCGTTGCGCTCTATGCCTTCTGGGGAAGTAAGCTTCCGCCCTTTGGAACTCGCACCGCATTAAGGAACATTGAGAGCAGACTATGATCGCCGCGCCCTCCTCCGATAGCACAAATCAGTGGGAGTCAGAGTTGATCCGCAGACTTCCGCTTTTCGGCCATCGCAACTGGATCGTAATCGCGGACGCTGCCTATCCGGCGCAATCGCACCCCGGCATAGAGACCATCGTTGCCAGTGCGGATCAAACTGATGTCGTTCGCGAGGTTATGGAGGCAGTCGCAGCATGCCGCCACATCCGCGCCAATGTCTACATCGACCTCGAGCTTGAATTTGTCAATGAGGCAGACTCGCCGGGCATCACCGCATATCGAAGCCATCTTGCCGAACTGTTGCAGGGCGCAACTGTTAGACCCCTCCTGCATGACCAGATCATCGCCAAACTGGACGAATGCGCGCGGCTATTTCGCATACTCATCATCAAGACCGACCTGACGATCCCCTACACCTCGGTGTTTTTCGAACTGGACTGCGGGTACTGGAACGCAGAGTCTGAAAAGCGGCTTCGCAGCGCACTGTCCGCTTCAAATTGAAAACATTCACACCGCAACGTCGGAAGTGAAGAGGTCCGCAATTGCTGTCGTTCATTGAGTTCTCGACTAAGAACGAACATCACTTCGACTCGGTATTTCTATCTCAGAAGAACCTGCGTTCTTCGTTGTTACGATTCACTTCGACTGCGGTTTGCTTCGCGCTTCTCTTCTTGCCAAAACTGGCCTCGGAAAACCCGCCTCGCGTGAATGTTGTTTCTCACCTGGCTGCTCCAACAGAATTGCGATGTGAGGGAAGCGCCGAACCACTTGCGGTCACAGTTGCCAAGCCAGTTTTTTCGTGGACCGTCGAAGCCTCGTCCATTGCATTGCACTCCGTTCGTCAGTCCGCCTACGAAGTACGCGTTGCCGCGCGAAGCCAAGACCTGGTTTCGGGCAAGTCGCTATTGTGGAGCAGCGGGAGAGTGCTGAGCGGTGCCACAAGGAGCGATGTCAGTCCTTATGCCGGTCCAGGTCTTGAGCCTCAGAAAGAATATGTCTGGCAGGTGCGCGTGTGGGACGAGAACAACAATCCCACACAGTGGAGTCAACCGGCACACTGGACGCAAGCGCCGATCTGGCGAGCCAAATGGATCGCAGCCGACTCCACCAATTCTGAGGCCGGCACTCATCCGCTGCCTCTGTTCAGAAAGAGTCTTGGTCTATCCGGCGAAGTGAAGCGCGCCCTTCTCTACACGTCGGGACTCGGCCAATACGAATTCAGAATTAACGGAATCAAAGTAGGCAATCAGGAACTCACACCAGGTTGGAGCGACTACCGCAAGACCGTTTTTTACGATAGCTACGACGTCACCTCGATGCTGCGCCCCGGCGCCAACGCGCTCGCGGTGATGCTTGGCAACGGCATGTACAGCGTAAAAGAAACTCCTGGCCGTTATCAAAAATTTGTGGGCAGCTATGGACCTCCGAAATGCATTGTGCAACTGCATATTGAGTTGTCGAGCGGAAAGAGCATAGTCGTTATCAGCGATGGTAGTTGGAAGACGAAGCCTGGTCCGATAACATTCTCGTCTACTTATGGTGGCGAAGACTATGATGCCCGCCGTGAGATCGACGGATGGGATCGGCCGGGCTTCGATGATGCGGGCTGGGCTGCGGCAATTGTAACCAGCGCGCCCGGCGGTGCCCTGCGACCGGAGGTAGCGGCTCCCATTCGAGTGATGCATACGTACAATCCCATCCATCGCACGGAACCCAAGCCCGGTGTGCTGGTCTATGACCTGGGACAAAACTTTGCGGGGTGGCCATCGATCAACGTGACAGGGCCCGCCGGTATAAATGTGAAACTCATTTCCGGAGAACTGCTGAACAAAGATGGCACGGTCTCACAGAGCAGTTCCGGAGAGCCGCAGTGGTACTCCTACACCTTAAAGGGCGTGGGCAATGAAGAGTGGCATCCGCGATTCAGCTACTACGGTTTCCGCTATGTTCAGGTGGAGGGAACTGCGACCACCGCCACCACGGGGAAGAAGCTGGCGAAGTTGATCGCGTTACGCGGCGAGGCAGTGCACACTTCATCGACTTCGGTCGGAACCTTCATCTCATCTGACAAACTTCTCAATCGCATCCATGAGCTGATCGTCCGCGCGATCGAAAACAACGCCGAGAGTCTGCTTACCGATTGTCCGCATCGCGAAAAGCTGGGCTGGCTCGAAGAGACACACTTGCTTGCGCCCTCTCTGCTTTATGACTTCGATCTCGGCGGAATCTACGCAGCCACGGCGAGGAACATCGCCGACGCGCAGCAACCCGATGGTCCCAAGGCAGGAAGGGTGCCGGAGATCGCGCCGCAGTATGTTGTCTTCGAACCGAATTGGGGAATCTTCGACGACTCACCGGAGTGGGGCAGCGCCGCGGTGCTGGCTCCGTGGTACGTCTATCAGCGCGACGGCGATCTGGGCCGGTTAGTCTCGCATCTCGATGTGATGCGTCGCTACGTCGACTATCTGTCGACCCGGGCTCAAGACAACATCATCAGCTACGGTCTCGGTGACTGGTATGACATTGGCCCCGGCGAACCGGGAGTTTCAAAGTTGACCAGCCCGGGCTTTACACCAACCGCGATTTATTATCAAGATCTGCGAGTGCTGCAGAGGACGCTCGCACTCGCAGGGAAAACCCATGAGAGTCGCAGCTATGCGGATAAGGCCGAAACCGTGCGACGGCATTTCAATGCGCGCTTTTTCGATTCGGCCGCGCATCGGTACGACAAAGGCAGCCAGACTGCGCAGGCGATGCCGCTTGTGCTCGACATGGTGCCTGATGGCGAACGCACTCATGTGCTTGACGCGCTCATCGCGGATATTCGTGCCCACCAGAATCATGTAACTGCAGGCGACGTTGGGTACCACTATGTAGTTGACGCGCTGCTCGACGGCGGACGCTCCGATGCGTTGTACGATATGCTGGAGCGAACCGACTCCCCAAGCTACGGCTACCAGTTATCTCAGGGCGCAACAGCGCTCACCGAGGCGTGGGACGCGAACCCCAAGAGTTCGCAAGACCACTTTATGCTGGGTGATGCTGAAGAGTTTCTCTACCGTGGTCTGGCCGGAATCGGAGTTGATTTTGCCGCTCAGGCGCCCCGTCAGCTTCTTCTCAAGCCGCAGGTCGTGGGCAATCTCCAATGGGTCAGGGGCCGCTATGTGTCTGCATGGGGGCCAGTGGAAAGCAACTGGCATCGCGGAACTTCGAGCACTGACTATGACCTTCTCATCCCGGCCAATGCTACTGCAACCATCCAGTTGAAGGGTGTCTCCGTCGATCAGCTGAGTGTCAATGGAATGCCCGCTAACAAGGCTCCGGGAGTTATGAGCAGCAAAGCTTTCGGAGATACGATCGAGTTAGTTGTCGGCTCTGGGCACTTTCATATCTCTTCTCCCAATGCAAAGGGTGCGGCTAAGTAAGATCAGCCAGGGCGTAGTCTGCCAGGCTATGTCGCCTGTGAATTGAAATCGGCACTTATCTGCCGGAGCCGCTTGCCTGGCTTTCGGAATCGAGCATAAAATTCGCCGAAACCGCTGCCCTGTCCCCTGCTTCCAGCCCGCGCAAGATTTGAAGAACGGCCGGCACCCATTGTTTCTCTCGCTTTGCTTGCGCTTCGTCAATACGAATGCTCGCGCGTCAATCTATCGTCACAGACATATCCCAATCGGTAACACTCAGGCCTGTTTGTCAAGCTGCGCGAAATGTAGCGGTAGGGCGCCTTCATCTCTGGCGCGCAAGGAAGGGAATATGACCGAGCTGCGGAACAAAATGCGGGTGCTGGTTGTCGACGACGAAAGGCTGATTGCAGATTCGCTGGCGATGATTCTAAATTGCAGCGGGTTCGACACTACCGCGGTTTACAGCGGTGAAGAGGCGGTGGAGACAGCGAACCTTATGAAACCGCACGTCGTGATCAGCGACATTGCTATGGGCAAAATGACAGGCATAGAAGCAGCCACTCGAATCAGGCAGGCAGTGCCGGGTTGTCGCATCATTTTATTTTCAGGGCAGGCGGCGACGATGGACCTTGCTTCACATTCCCTGGCGGATCGCCACCATTTTGAGATACTCGTCAAGCCTGTTCACCCTCGAGTTTTCATTCAGCGCTTGAGCAGCTATGCCGATACGGTGCACCGCTACAGTGGTGTGCTCACACCTGAAATCGCTTGTTGAGCAGGTAAGAGATCGCACCCCGCATCAGGATCAACTCAGATCGCTTCGTCATGTTGCCGGTTACATTACAAGGGCGATCGGATCTCGCTCGATGTGCCTCCGGCCGCGGGAATATAGCACTTCTGGGTGTAATCCATCACCATGCGATCTGCGTTGAAGCGCCACCCCAAGGTCCGGATAGTCCGCTTCATGCGTTTAATCCATCCTCTCGGAAGTCCATCGCGGTCGCGTTGATAATAGAGCGGAATCAATTCGTCGTGTAGAACGCGATACAGATCCTCACCATCGCGGCTATCGTGCACATTCATGTTGGAGTGGGTCCTGCCGCTCCCAATCGCAAATCCATTCAGTCCGTCGTAAGCTTCGGCCCACCATCCATCCAACACTGAAAGGTTCAGCCCACCATTCAATACGACCTTCTGTCCGCTGGTACCGGATGCCTCCAGCGGGCGCCGCGGATTGTTGAGCCAGACGTCGACCCCCTGCACGAGATGCCGGCCCACATTGATGTCGTAGTCCTCGATGAAGACAAACTTGTCTCCCAGTTCGGAGTCGCGCATCATCTGGGCAATCTGCTGCAGCACAATCTTGCCGGGCTCATCATGCGGGTGGGCCTTGCCTGCGAAGAGAAATTGCACGGGCCGTTTGGGATCGTTGACCATGGACGCCAATCTCTTGATATCGGCCAGCACCAGGTTTGCTCTTTTATATGTAGCGAACCGGCGCGCAAAGCCGATGGTCAATGCATCGGGCGAGAGCACCTTGCCGAGCCTGCTCAAATCGTCGATCGACTCTCCTCGGCGTGCCGCCTGTTCCTTTGCACGATGACGCACAAACTCGAGCAGTTGCGATTTCAGGCTCAGGTGTGTCTCCCATAGTTCAGCATCATCGACACTCTCAATCTCAGCCCACGTCTGCGCCGCTCCACTTCGGCTTTGCCATCCAACTCCAAGATGGCGATCGTAGAGCCGGCCCATTTGCGGCGCAAGCCACGATGGCACATGCACGCCATTGGTGATGTGACCGATGGGCACTCCGTCCTGTGGCTTTCCTGGATAGAGATCCCACCACATCGCGCGGGACACTTCGCCATGCAGCGAAGAGACAGCGTTGGCGCGCCGCGATAGCTTCAGCCCCAGAACAGTCATGCAAAATTGTTCCTGCGCATCGGTGGAATACACGCGGCCGAACCCCATCAGGTTCTCATGCGAAAGCCCGAGTTGATCGCGCAAGGGGCCAAGGTGCTCTTCAATCAGGTCTGCGTTGAAGCGGTCATGGCCTGCGGGCACGGGAGTATGAGTAGTGAAGATGACTTCTCGGGGGATCTGATTGGCTGCGGTGTTGAAGTCTATGCCCTCATCTCGCATGCGCGCGCGAATGGCTTCCAACACTGCAAAACCACTATGGCCCTCGTTGAGATGGAGAACCCCTGGAACGATGCCCATCGCTCGCAGCGCTCGGAAGCCGCCAACCCCCAACAGCAACTCCTGACGAATTCGCGTGCGGCCATCGCCGCCATACAACCGCGAGGTAAGTTGACGATCTTCGGGCGCATTCCCCGCCACATTGGAGTCGAGCAGCAGCAGGTCGCATCGCCCTACCTTCACGCGCCAGACCTTTGCACGTATGGAGCCGCTGAGTGTCGCAATCTCAACGATCACGGGCTCTCCGTTGAGGCCAATCGCGGCTTGCATGGGCAATTGGTTCACATCGGTCTGCAGGTACTCTTCCCGCTGCCATCCGTTTTGATCCAGTCGTTGCAGAAAATATCCCTGCCCATAAAACAGGCCAATACCGACCAACGGGATGTCCAGATCAGATGCACTCTTGATGTGGTCGCCAGCCAAAACACCGAGTCCGCCCGAGTAGATGGGTAGCGATTCGTGCAACCCAAACTCAGCGGAAAAGTATGCCACCGGACGAGGACGCAGCACGCCCGCGTTCCTCGCGCCCCACGTCTGGTCGGCATTGAGATACTCCTGCTGACGCCTGTAGCAATAATTGATGCGGCTGTGCAATACAAGTTCGGTGGCGCGCCGCTCCAACTCTCCCAAAGGAATTTCGCTCAACAGTGCGATGGGATTCTGATTGAGTTGCCGCCACCGCGTGGGATTGAGATCGCGAAACAGGCTGATGCAATCGGCATCCCAGCTCCACCAGATGTTGCGGGCAAGGGACCAAAGGCGCTCCTGTGCCGGGGCAATGAATCGGTCGAGTGTGCGCGCCTCGCTGATGACCGGAGCCACCTGGTTCGCCGCCTCGGCCAGCATGCGAATCTCATCGTCGCGGAAGATCCGCGTCTCTTTGGTTTGCACGATGAGCACACCCTGCAAAATTCCGCGATCTATCAGAGGCACGCCCAGAAAAGAGTGATACTCGTCTTCGCCTGACTCTTTGAAGTATTTGAAGCGGGGATGATTCTTTACATCCGCCACAGCGACCGGCACAACTTGTTCCGCCACCAGCCCGGCTAGTCCCTCATTGAGCGGCATGCGCAAGTTGCCGATGCAGCGCGGATGCAGTCCAAGAGTCGCGGCAAGGACAAGGTTCGATCGGTCGGGCTCAAGCAAGTACGCGGAGCAGACATCGCTTTTGAAGCGCACTGCAATCAGCGCGACAACATTCATGAGGGTATCGGCGGGCTTGCCGCCTTCTTCAGTGAGATTTGTGATTTCCCCCATCGTCAACACGTGGGTTCCATTCAGCAATTCAGATGACTGGGTCATTCTTCCATACCCTCCCTTTTCGATCTGCCTCAAAGACATAGGCATCGACACTTCTTGCAAGCCTCAAAAAAAAGTGAGACAAATTGGGCCGAAAAACTGAAAAATGAAAGCGCTCTGTATCTCGATGATTGAACGAAGAAGTACCCGGAATTGAGCAACAGGGCACGATCATACCATCGGTTCCATCACGACGGCATAAGGGAACGGGTGGACTTTTGCGCGCGTTTGGCCAGAGCGCAGATGTTCGCGGAGGGCTCTCGCAACTGGCGAGAACTCTGCGGTCGCGCCAATTCTCCCGCCTCAGTCGCGGTAGGAAGCCGATTCTATTGGCCAGGCACGAGGCGAGTTGCGGAATTCACGAGCTGCCGAATTCCGGCGGTCCAGACTATCGCGGTGCCCAGATGCGAAACTGTCCGCTCAAATGCATGAGGCTCATCAGGTAGAGCATGCCGTCGTAGTAGCGGTTTTGCCCTGAGGGAATGGGAGTGTTCCAAAGCGCCTCTGTGAACTTCCTGGCGCGCGCGCGATCGGTGGCCGCAAGTCCCGCAACCGCATTCGCTCCGGCGAGCCCAGCGGGATGGTCCTCGTGCGTAAGTCCCGGAGTAGCGCCGAGGTCTTTTCCATCGAGCGAAAATACGGGACCGTACTTGTCGATCCCCTGCGAAAGGAAGAACGCTTGAATGCGGTCGCTCAGTTGCTGCTCCGCCGGAGCCTTGTGCCACCACGACCAATCTACCGACCAGTTGCTGGCGGTGCGCCATGAGTCATAGCCAAACTCGCCCGACTGGGGAAAGCGCGTAATGTGCGGCGTGCCGTCGAAGTTGGCATAACTGGGCGCAAGCCCCGACCGCGGATTCGTGATCTTCACAAAGAATGCGCGGCTCGCTTCAGCAGCACGCGCCCAGAACGTGCGGTCTTCCTCCGGACCCCAGCGCGCCCACAATTCATAGAACGCCGGCAAGTGATACGAGGGGTCCGTAAAAGGCTGCGGCATGCGCCCCGGCACAAACAGGATCATGGCGTTCTGCTCATCCACTTCAGGTCCCACACTGCGCTGACCAAACTTTGTCGGCCCGGTAATGACTTCGCGATGGCGCATCGCGCTCAGCAGTTTTTCTGCCTCGGCATGATAGTCATAGATGCCGTGCCCTCCAGGCCAGCGGTTCCCTGCGAACAGCAGCGCCATGGCGAAATACTCCTCGCCATCGGGCGCGGGCGTCTCCTCGTTGGGCGTGCCATCCGTCTTGCATGACCACGAAAAATATCCATACGACGGATGCTTCGGATCACTGATGTACATGTATGTCTTGACCCAGTTCCAGATCGCGTCGAACTCTGCCTTCTTGTTGAGTTGAACCGTGATCATCATTCCGTACGACACACCCTCGGTGCGTACGTCATGGTTCGCCCAGTCGGTTACATACATCAGAGGCCCATTGGCATTTTTGCCCGCGGCAAAGGCGATGGCCTGCGTCTGCGGATCGCCATGAAAGAGTTGCTTGTAAGCCGCATCCACCTTGGCCTGAATCTCGCGGGGAGTGTGGCCGTCTTCCGCAAAGAGATTGGGGTATTTACCGGTGGCGTAAGCTCCCGAGCCATCTGCGGATGTGCCCTGCGCCAGGCAAGTTCCCACCGCAAGAAAACCAACCACAATCAAACGCATGATCTGAGATGCCCGCATGACCCTCACCCCGTATGTGAAGCGATTTACTTAGCGGAGGCAGTATCTCGCCACGGGGCAAGTTTAGGCAAATCATTCCTACAAGGGCTAGGCAATCGACAGAGAGGGATCCTGAACTTAGCCGGCGCTTAATTCTGATTGTCTTTAGCTCGCTTGGCCGCGTTATCAGCAGCGTGTGCCTCGGCGTCGAGGCCTCGAGTGGGATCTTTGTAGAGAAACTTGCGAGAGATGTCAGGCCAGAACTCCTGAAATACCGAGCCGATTGCGCCTTCAGCGGAGACGATCAACCCGTTGTTGATGGTTTGGCCGACGCCTTCCTCATTCGAGGGATAGTACAGATTTGAAATCGCACCCGCGGCAATGTTTCCAAGCAAGTTGGAGTAGTTTGGTTCCCACTTACGGCTGATATCGTGCTTGCAAATTGCGCTGGCGGCAGCAGCATAAAGTAACCGACGCGCGGTCGAGCCGTGTCCGAGACGAAAATACCGAGGATCCTGATGAAGAATTGCCGGTAAGAAGCCGTTGCCGATCATGGTGCCATCGAAGGCGTCAAGGTAGGCTGCGCCAACTCGCTTGCCATAACCCGCGGGTCCCCAGCCAAAACCGGTATCGTGGTCGAGTTCGTGGAGACCGCCAACGACAAATGCACTGGCGAACGCAACCGGATCGACCGCGGAACGAAAGGCAATACTGATCTTCTCCTTTGCGGCCAGGCTTACGGCGTCGCTTCGATACGACGTATTGAACGCGGGAAGGATGCCGAGCACACGCTGATGTTCCTGTTCCTTGATCTGCTCGTGAGCTTTATCCCGCTGCGTCTTCACAGTGCTCGATTCACTCGCGGGAGTTTGAGGGCTGGAACTCGCCGGCGAAGTGCCGGCTTGTGCCGGTTCAGACTGAGCAGCAATCGAGTTGTCGGCCAGCGTCTCGAATTGCGGATGAGGAGCCTCGGGAAGAGACACGGCCGGCTCCACGAGCGAAGAGGATGCAGCTTGATGCGCATCGGAGCACAACGGCAAACCCGTTGAAACGAACGCCATTCCGAGACACGCAATCGCAATATGAGAGCGTAACAGCATCCATTCACCAATCGTGGACCAGGCGCCCGTTATCTGTGCCGGCTGAAAGGCCGGCACGGGCTGCCTAAGGGGAATTCACTCGGGCGGATGCCGTCTAGATAGCATTCGCTACAGAGAGGCTTGATCGTGCGAAAACGTAACCTCTCTATTAGACGTAACACTCCGCCCCGAGGAAACACAAATCCGCCCTGCCTGCGCCGGACCCACAACTTGATCGGTGCGGCGGCCTAAGCCTGCGTCGCCTGGCGGCTTTTGATCTCGTTCAGCAGCAATTCGATCTTGTCCTCGCTCTCCAGCGCCTTGAACTTGTCTTCAAGAGTCTCAGACACCATCACTTCGCTACTTGCTGCGTTCTCCGCAGCGTTCATCCGAACGCGGCTTTTCATGCGCTCCATGGCCTGATCCTGGTCAGGTCCCACTGCTACCCGGGCCTTCGATGCACGGCCCACGACCTGGGCACGGCGGTGTTCTGCCACCAGCATTTCGCAGTGGGCGCGTGTCTCGCTCAGCTTCTGGTTCAGCTTGCGCAGAGCCTGGCGCAGATTGTCAGCCTCGGCTTTCTGATCTTCCACCTGGGCCGCAAAGCCTGCCGTGAGTTGATCGTGGCTCAGAGCACGTTCCAGCGCAGCGCGCGCCAGGTTGTCGTTTCCCTTTTGCACGGCAAGCTCTGCCTTGCGCCGCCATTCGGCCGCTTCGTGCTCATGCTCGGTGCGTTTCTTGGCAAGCAGATGCTCGTCGGCAATGGCGATGGCCACCTGCGTCTTCACTTGCAGCAACTGGTTCTCCATGTCCAGCACGATCTGCTTCAGCAGCCGCTCCGGGTCTTCGGCCTTTTCCACCAGATCGTTCAGATTGGCGCGAAGCAACGTGGTTACTCGATCCAGTAATGACATGATCTTCTCCTTTTTTAGCTGCTAGCTTCTAGCCTCTAGCTTTCAGCTACCGCCCGTTTGTCGCAGCATCATTTCTCTGAGCGCCCGTTCTGACCTCATCCGTTTCATCCTCCCGCTCCTGCTAAACGAGCCAGGAGCGAGAGGCTGAAAGCTAATGGTTAGTGGCTGCCTTTCGGCGCTTCTCCGTTGACCGGCTTCTGGCGAATCGCCTGCACGTTCGACATCAGTTGTTTGATGTCCATGCCGCTCAGCGCTTCAAACAGCGCCGGAACCTGCGCTGCAATCTTCGTCATGTCGCCCGTGATCTTGTGCGCTCCGGCTGAATCTCCATCTCCGGTGGAAACGATCGTGATGTGATCAACCTTCGACAGCGGCTCAGCCATGGCGCGAACGACATCGGCCATGTTGGTGAGCAGTTTGTCGACAACAGCGGCCTGGTTCCACTCCTGGTATGCTGCGGCCTTCACGTTCATGGCCTTGGCTTCCGCTTCGCCCTTCTGGAAGATGATGCTGGCTTCAGCCTCGCCTTGTGTACGAATAGCGGCAGCGCGGCCTTCAGCCTCTGCCGTGAGGCGGTTCTTCTCGGCGGCGGCCATGTTTTCGATGCGCTGGCGCTCGATTTCCGCTCCTTTGAGCACGGTGGCAATGAGCTCTTTTTCGTGGCGCAGAATTTCCGCTTCCTGCACCTTGATCTGGCCTTCCTTCTCCACCTGTTGCACCCTCACCTGCTCGGCAGTCACCTGCTGCAGCATGACGTTCGTCTGCAATTCATAAGCCTTGTCGGCCATTGCCTGCTGACGGCGGCTCTGCTCGGCATACTCGGCCTTCTTGATTTCGAGATCGCGTTGCGCTTCGGCCTGGCGAGTCTGCGAAGCGGTCTCGGCGATCACGCGATCCTGGTCGGCCTGCGCCTTGGCCACGGC
>WNGR01000508.1_pt1 | contig 60837 bp, 55 predicted proteins | sample 5407581 | NCBI WGS metagenome assembly WNGR01 (sample SAMN13153383, study PRJNA577476) | soil metagenome | isolation source: 80 cm soil or saprolite under Garry oak tree replicate 2 | place: USA:California | collected 2016-06-15 | reverse complement strand
TCGCGCGGCAGCGCTTCACGCGCCGCCGCGGCGACCTCACACGCATGCCCTCCCCTGTGCATGCGTTTTTTTTGCCTGTCGGTTGCGTACGGTACAAGGCCTGTGAGCGAAAGTTAGCGTTCCTCTCACGCGCGGCCAAAAAAAATCCCGTCGCCGGAAACCCGGCAACGGGACCCTGAGCGAGTAGCGCTCGATCACACTGCGTTAAGCGCTACTCGATCACCGGACACATCATGCGACGTGTCGAAGTGCTTCTGCTTCTACCGCTTACGGACGGCTGCCCGTCGGGAACGGCCACGCCGCTGCCGGGTTCAGCGCGGTCTTCACCGTCGCCGCCGGTGCGCTCGAGACAGTAGTCGCAGCGGGTGCAGGCGCAGCCTTCTTGGCGACAGCCTTCTTCGCAGGCGCAGCCTTCTTGGCAGGAGCAGCGGCCTTCTTCGCGGCAGCCTTCTTGGCAGGCGCAGCCTTTTTAGCGGCAGCCTTTTTAGCAGGCGCAGCCTTCTTGGCGGCAGCCTTCTTCGCAGGCGCAGCCTTCTTGGCAGCAGCCTTCTTAGCCGGTGCGGCCTTCTTAGCCGCAGCCTTCTTCGCCGGCGCCTTCTTTGCTGCAACCTTCTTTGCTGCAACCTTCTTCACAGCGGCTTTCTTCGCCGGCGCTGCCTTCTTGGCCGGTGCCTTCTTCGCTGCAACCTTCTTCACAGCGGCTTTCTTGGCTGCAACCTTCTTGGCCGGAGCAGCTTTCTTCGCTGCAACCTTCTTAGCCGGTGCTGCCTTCTTCGCTGCAACCTTCTTCACAGCGACTTTCTTCGCCGCTACCTTCTTAGCCGGAGCGGCTTTCTTCGCTGCGACCTTCTTCGCTGCGGGCTTCTTAGCTGCGGCTTTTTTTGCAGTTGCCATCATTTTCTCCTTCAGGTTTTCAGATGAGAGTCAGTTCAAACTACACCCTTCGTCAAAACCCGCTTCCCGCGGACGCTTCTCAAGGCGCGCGCTACGAAGCGGGCTATTCATCGGCGTACGCAGGTGCTGCGCGCTTACGCTAATGAATGCGGTAAGGCGCGCCGTGCCCTTGGGCACCGCGCGCCAGATCTGGTCGGCGCTGGATTCCGGCGCCGGCAATTGCTTGATCGAGCCGCCGGCGATCACGCCGACGGCTTTTTCCGGGGGGAAGTTTGCCCATCCCACTGAAGGGTTCGCAAAGTGCCGGTCATGTTTGTGGGCCGCGAAGGCACGCGACGCACTGGGCACGCTTTGCATCAGGCGATTAAGCTCCTAAACATAATTGCCGCGGCCTTGGGCCTACGGCATCCCCATCGATGAATGCATCTGCGACACGAACCCGGCTCACTCCCAGGTCAGCGCGCCGCCGGTTTGATATTCGATCACTCGCGTCTCGAAGAAGTTGCGTTCCTTCTTCAGGTCGATCATCTCGCTCATCCACGGGAACGGGTTTTCCTCGTTCGGGTACAGCGGATCGAGACCGATCTGCTGGCAACGGCGGTTGCAGATGAAGCGCAGATAGCTCTTGAACATCGACGCATTGAGGCCGAGCACCCCGCGCGGCATCGTGTCTTCCGCGTAACGATATTCAAGTTCGACCGCTTGCTGGAAGATCTCGCGGATTTCCGCGCGGAACTCAGCCGTCCAGAGCTGCGGGTTTTCGAGTTTGATCTGGTTGATCAGGTCGATGCCGAAGTTGCAGTGCATCGACTCGTCGCGCAGGATGTATTGGTACTGTTCCGCCGCGCCGGTCATCTTGTTCTGGCGGCCGAGCGCCAGGATTTGCGTAAAGCCGACGTAGAAGAACAGGCCCTCCATCACACAGGCGAACACGATCAGCGAGCGCAGCAGAGTCTGGTCTGCTTCGAGCGTGCCGGTCTTGAAGGCCGGATCGGTCAGCGTGTGGATGAACGGAATCAGGAATTCGTCTTTCGCGCGGATCGAGGAGACCTCGTGATACGCGTTGAAAATTTCGCCTTCGTCGAGGCCCAGCGATTCGACGATGTACTGGTAAGCGTGCGTGTGGATCGCCTCTTCGAACGCCTGGCGCAGCAGGAACTGGCGGCATTCGGGCGCCGTGATGTGGCGGTAAGTGCCCAGCACGATGTTGTTGGCGGCGAGGGAATCGGCCGTCACGAAGAAGCCCAGGTTGCGCTTGACGATGCGGCGCTCGTCTTCGGTCAGCCCGTTCGGGTCTTTCCAGAGGGCAATGTCGCGCGACATGTTCACTTCTTGCGGCATCCAGTGGTTGGCGCAACCAGCCAGATACTTTTCCCAGGCCCACTTGTATTTGAACGGCACCAACTGATTGACGTCGGTCTGGCCGTTGATGATGCGCTTGTCGGCGACATTGACCCGCGCTTCGGAAACGGCAGCCGTTCCAGCAGCAGCGTTGGTCACATGAGCCACGGGAGCGACAGCGATGTCGTTCGCGAAGATGTCTTGAGCCGAGTGAGCGTGAGGAGCGGAACGCGTTCCGACTTGCGAACCGACAGCCGATCCCGCAGCGTTGCGCAACACGTTCTGTTGCGTAGCGCTCGAGGGAGTTACGGCAGTGATCTCGTCATCCCAGTTGAGCATAAATGTCACCATCAATTTAGAACGGTTTGTACCATCTTTTCACGAGCGATAAAAGCCTTCGCTGATGAAAAATCCTGTTTTCGATTCGCGTTGCTACGTTCATACAACACTTTGTTCAACAGAGTGTGTGCGTCGCCTCGTGTGAAGCGTGTTGAACGTGTGTCGTCGAGGTGCTTCGCGAACTCGAAGAGCAACGTGTCGAAGCGACGTTTCGCTGCTCTATCTATCTGTATTGCGGAGTGTGCTTGCAGCGTCTTGCGGTTGCTTTCTGCTGCCTCGCGGTTGGCTCGCGGTTGCCACTTCGTCCGCGCCGGCGAGGTGAAGTTCAATGCAATGTCGAACGAGGTATAGGGCCGGCTGTGTTGATCGACCCATCGATCGACGCGTTTGCTGAGCGCGCTGTGCCGCGCGTTTCGTTTTGTGCCGCCGACTGCCGACTGCTGGTCTACCGCGTCACGACTTCAGCTGCTCGCCGTGCTTCGCTGCTTTCGATGAACGGCGCGGCTTCGATTTCAACCGCCGCGCCGCTCATCTCATTCGCTTCTGCTGCACTTTCACCAGGTTCGCTGCTCGCTGCATGCGGGTCATTACCTACAACCCGTTAGCAAACAACGATCCCGCTGTCTGCTTCATGCTTGCCTGGTTGTTACTGGCAAGCCTCGCACTCGTCGAAGCCGGGGTCGCCCGGACGCATCATGCACACCGGACCATCCGCTTCCGGCGCCGCTTCAACCGCGACTGCCAGCACCGCGGGCGCTGCCGCCGCTGCCTGGATGCCACCCGCAGCACCGCCGCTCACGCCGAAGCCACCCGCCGCGCCGCCGCCGACACCGCCCGCGCCTTCACCGCCACCGGAGGACACCGCGTTCAGCGCGCCGTGCGCCACCGTCGACTTCTCGACGTGCGTCGCCGCCATCGTGCGGAGGTAGTAGGTCGTCTTCAGACCGCGCACCCATGCGAGCTTGTAGATCTCGTCGAGCTTCTTACCCGACGCGCCGCCCATGTAGATGTTCAGCGACTGCGCCTGGTCGATCCACTTCTGACGGCGCGAGGCCGCCTCGACGAGCCACACCGGATCGAGTTCGAACGCGGTCGCGTAGATCGCGCGCAGGTCGGCCGGAATGCGGTCGATGCGCGAGAGCGTGCCGTCGAAGTACTTCAGGTCGGCGACCATCACTTCGTCCCACAGGCCGCGCGCCTTCAGGTCGCGCACCAGGTAGTCGTTGACCACCGTGAATTCGCCCGACAGATTCGACTTCACGTACAGGTTCTGAAAGGTCGGTTCGATGCAAGCCGACACGCCGATGATGTTCGAGATCGTCGCCGTCGGTGCGATGGCGACGCAGTTCGAATTGCGCATGCCGTAGGTGGCGATGCGCTGACGCAGTTCGGTCCAGTCCATCGACTCGCTCGAATCGACTTCGACGTAACCGCCGCGCGCTTCGGCCAGCAGCTTCACCGAGTCTTGCGGGAGGATGCCGCGATCCCACAGCGAGCCGCGGTAGCTGGAGTAACGGCCGCGCTCTTGCGCCAGTTCGGTCGACGCGTAGTAAGCGTAGTAGCAGACCGCTTCCATCGAGGTGTCGGCGAACTTGACCGCCTCGTCCGACGCGTACGGCGTGCGCAGGAGGTGCAGGCAGTCCTGGAAGCCCATGATGCCCATGCCGACCGGACGGTGCTTCAGGTTCGAGTTACGTGCCTTGGCAACCGCGTAGTAGTTGATGTCGATCACGTTGTCGAGCATGCGCATCGCCACGCTGACGGTGCGCTTGAGCTTGTCGTGGTCGAGCGCCAGCGTGCCGTCGGCCTGTTCCTTCAGGTGAGCGACGAGGTTCACCGAGCCCAGGTTGCAGACGGCGATTTCGGCGTCGCTGGTGTTCAGCGTGATTTCCGTGCACAGGTTCGACGAGTGCACCACGCCGACGTGCTGTTGCGGCGAGCGCACATTGCACGGATCCTTGAACGTGATCCACGGGTGGCCGGTTTCGAACAGCATGCCCAGCATCTTGCGCCACAGTTGCGCCGCCGGAATCTTCTTGAACAGCTTGATCTCGCCGCGCGCGACCTTGTCTTCGTAAGCCGTGTAAGCCGCTTCGAATTCGGCGCCGAACTTGTCGTGCAGGTCCGGGCAGGTGGACGGCGAGAACAGCGTCCAGTCGCCGCCTTCCATCACGCGCTTCATGAACAGGTCGGGAATCCAGTTCGCCGTGTTCATGTCGTGGGTGCGGCGGCGGTCGTCGCCGGTGTTCTTGCGCAACTCGAGGAATTCCTCGATGTCCAGGTGCCAGGTTTCCAGGTACGCGCACACCGCGCCCTTGCGCTTGCCGCCCTGGTTCACGGCGACAGCCGTATCGTTGACGACCTTCAGGAAGGGAACCACGCCTTGCGACTTGCCGTTGGTGCCCTTGATGTGCGAGCCGAGCGCACGCACGCGCGTCCAGTCGTTGCCGAGGCCGCCCGCGAACTTCGACAGCAACGCGTTTTCCTTCAGCGCTTCGTAGATGCCGTCGAGATCGTCGTCCACCGTCGTCAGATAGCACGACGACAATTGCGAACGGCGGGTGCCCGAGTTGAACAGGGTCGGCGTGGACGACATGAAGTCGAAGCTCGACAACACGTTGTAAAACTCGATCGCGCGCGCTTCGCGGTCGATCTCGTTCAGCGACAGGCCCATCGCGACACGCATAAAGAATGCCTGGGGCATTTCGATACGCACGCCGTCGTGATGCAGGAAGTAGCGGTCGTATAGCGTTTGCAGACCGAGGTAGCCGAATTGCAGGTCGCGGTTGTTGTCGAGCGCGGCGCCGAGGCGCTTCAGATCGAACTGCAGCAGTTTGTCGTCGAGCAGTTCGGCTTGCACGCCGCGCTTGATGAATTGCGGGAAGTACTCGGCGTAGCGCTCGCCCATTTCGGCTTGCGTGACTTCTTCCTCGAGGATCTCGCGACGGATCGTGTGCAGCAGGATGCGAGCGGTAGCCTGGCTGTAAGCCGGATCCTTTTCGATCATCGTGCGCGCGGCCAGGATCGCCGAGTCGTAGACCTGGCTCATCGGCACGCCGTCGTACAGATTCTTGACCGTTTCCGCGACGATCGGCTCGGCGCTCACGGCGTCGCCCAGATTCGCGCAAGCCGATTCGATGATGCCGCGCAGCGCGGCCATGTCGAGCGGATGCGTGACGCCGTTGTCGGTAACGTTCAGACCCGGCGCACCACCTGCAACCTGGTCGTCATGGCCGCGCGCCTGGGTGCGCTTCTCGCGATACAGCACATAAGCACGCGCGACGTTGTGCTCGCCGCCGCGCATCAGCGCGAGTTCGACCTGATCCTGGATGTCTTCGATATGGAACGTGCCGCCGTTCGGGCGGCTGCGCAGCAATGCGCGCACGACGTTCTGCGTGAGTTGCTCGACCAGTTCGCGCACACGCGCCGACGCGGCGCCTTGACCACCGTTGACAGCCAGAAATGCCTTCGTCACGGCGATGGCGATTTTCGACGGTTCGAACGACACCACGCTGCCATTGCGGCGGATCACCTTGTAGTCGGCGTAGGTCGCTTGCGGCGCGAGCGCCTGTGCGCCTTGTGCCTGGCCGAAGGCCTGGCCAGTCGGTGAACCCTCGTACCGGGTCGTCACGTTGTCGGTGGTTTGCATGTGCAAAGCTCCTGGTCCTGGAAATGTTGCGGCGAATGCCGCGGATTAAAACGAACGCTGCGCCGCCGCGTGCGCAAGCGATGGGATGCAGGAAAAAGGCCGGCTGAGCCGGGTGGCGGGATGCGACAGCGATGAAGCCTGGTTTGAATTGATGACGGTCTTCACCATGTGTGTCGCGATCACTTGCTAAGCCCTTTCCTGAGTGCTTCTGGATGCCGCCGGAGGTCTCTACCGGCCGCGCCGCAGCAATTTTTGTCGCTGCCTTGAATGCTTGCGGCGCCATGCTCGAAGAGCGGGGCGCCGCAAGACAACACAAGATATAGTGCGAAACTGAATTTCTGGCACCAAGTATAGTGGACTTTCGGGACAGGTCAAATCGATTTATTTGCTTTGCGAGGCTTGACTTTTGCATCGCCCGGCGCAAAGCCGTCTTCCCGGAGAACGAGGCTGCGCCTTGCTCTCCTCGCATCGCGCGGCGTCGCGCGAAGGGCCGTTACGGCGTTTTGGAAAACTTGAGATAGGGGAAATACTGAGCGGGAAGCGACGTGTCGCGTTGCAGACGCTGCCAGTCGAAATGAGGCCCTGGATCGGTCTTGCGGCCGGGGGCGATGTCCGAGTGGCCGGCAAGCGCCTCGACCGGATAGCGGGCCTTGAGCGCCTTCACAAGTGCCGTAAGCGTGCGGTATTGCGCCGCGTCGAAAGCAGTGGTGTCGCTGCCCTCGAGCTCGATGCCGATCGAGAAATCATTGCAGCGCTCGCGGCCGAAAAAATTCGACGGCCCCGCGTGCCACGCGCGCTCGTTGCAGGACACGTATTGCTCGAGCGCGCCGTCGCGATGAATCACGAAATGCGCCGACACCCGCACGCCGCGCAGGTGCGTGTCGTAGTACGGGTGGGCGTCGCAGTCGAGCGTGTTCTGGAACAGTTCGGCGATCGCCGCGCCGCCGAACTCATTGGGCGGCAAGCTGATGTTGTGGACGACGATCAGCGTCGGCACCGCGCCTTCGGGCCGCGCTTCAAAATTCGGCGATGGCAGTTTGTGTGCGGCGGCGGCCCAACCGTCGGCATCGACGGTGAACTCGACGCTCATCGAGCGTCGCGGCCCGTGGGTCGCGCGCCGTGGCGCTGCGCGTGCGCGGCGCTGCAGAACGGCTGCCCCGCCACCACGACGGAGTCGCTCTGCGGCGCATGCACGCCGCACTCGACGCAGCGGATCATCGGCTCGGCGAGCTGGGGCTGCGCTTGTGCTTGCGCGGAGCCGGACGAGCGCGCGCCGCCATTCGGGCCTTTGGCGCCGGCGGCGCCGTTCGCGCCCGCTCCGGTGCGTTGCGACGTCTGCGCGTCATGACGGCGCAGCGCCTTCACCAGCCACTGGCCGACGATGAACAACAGGATCAGCAGAAATATTTGTCGCATGGCACACGCTCACACTACAGCACGGTGCAACAGCACCTCGAAAACAAAACGGCTGCCGACGTACGCCAGCAGCAGCGCGACGAACGACGCCAGCACCCAGCGCAATGCCGCACGGCCGCGCCAGCCGGATACCTTGCGCGCCGTCAACAGCGCGCCGAACATCACCCAGGAAAGAATCGCGAACACGGTTTTATGATCGAGACTCAACGCGCGGTCGATCAGTTGCTCGCTGAACACGATGCCCGAGACCAGCGTCAGCGTCAGCAGCACGAAGCCAGCGCCGATCAGGCGGAACAGCAGCTTTTCCAGCGTGAGCAGCGGCGGCAGCGTATCGAGCCAGCTCGACAGCCAGCCGTTGCCGGCCGCGGCCGCATGCCGCTGCGATACACCGCCGCGCATGGCATGCAGACGCCGTTCGACCAGCAGCATCAGAATCGCGTGCAGTGCCGCGATCGCAAACAGTCCGTACGCGATGTTGGCGATCAGAAAGTGCAGCTTGAACATAGGCGCCGCCGAATACGGCAGCACGCGCACGCCGTTGAACGCCAGCGGCAACAAGGACGCGACGCAGGCGAGCGGCAACACCAGCAGACGCAAGCCGTCGAGCGGAAAGAAAAAACTCTCGATCCAGTAGATGCCCGCGCCGAGCCAGAACATCGCCGACAGCGCGAACGCGAACCCGAACACCATCGCGTTCTGGGGAAAGATGGTGGTATGCAGCAACATGCCGTGCGCGAGCAGCGCGACGAAGAGCAGCGCGCGGCCCGGCGCGCTCATGCCCGAAGCGGCCGACACGCCCGCGGCGGCCGGCGCGTGGGGCACGGGCGGCACGCTCTCGAGCATGGGGCGCACGGCGGCGTGCCGGTGCGAGCGCCAGCCGGCCACGGCGAGGCCGCCGTAGAGGAGCGCAGTGAGGGCATACAGTACAATATCCATATTCGAAGTTTACACTAGGCCCCTACTCCGCGACGTCTTCCACTTCGCGCGCTGCGCGGGCCGCACTGTTCATCGCTCCCCATGCTCGACAATCTGACTCAACGGATGGCGCGCGTCGTCAAGACGCTGCGCGGCGAAGCCCGGCTCACCGAGGCGAACACCCAGGAAATGCTGCGCGAAGTGCGCCTGGCGCTCCTCGAGGCGGACGTGGCGCTGCCCGTCGTGCGCGAATTCATCGCCAAGGTGAAGGAAAAAGCGCTCGGCGAGGAAGTCATCAGCAGCCTCTCGCCGGGCCAGGCACTGGTCGGCGTGGTGCAGCGCGAGTTGACCGCGATCATCGGCGGCGACTATGAGGGCAAGGCAGTCGAACTGAATCTCGCCGTCACGCCGCCGGCCGTCATCCTGATGGCGGGTTTGCAAGGCGCCGGTAAGACGACCACGGTCGGCAAGCTCGCCAAGCTCCTGCGCGAAAAGTACAAAAAGAAGGTCCTGACCGTTTCGTGCGACGTCTACCGTCCCGCTGCTATCGCGCAGTTGAAGACGGTGACCGAGCAGGTCGGCGCGGACTTCTTCCCGTCGGAACCGGATCAGAAACCGGTCGACATCGCGCGCGCCGCGGTCGACTGGGCCAAGCGCCACTATCACGACGTGCTGCTGGTCGACACGGCCGGCCGTCTCGGTATCGACGAAGCGATGATGCAGGAAATCGCCGCGCTGCACAGCACGCTGAAACCGGCGGAAACGCTGTTCGTCGTCGACGCGATGCTGGGCCAGGACGCGGTGAACACCGCCAAGGCCTTCAGCGATGCGCTGCCGCTCACCGGCGTGGTGCTCACCAAGCTCGACGGCGACTCGCGCGGTGGCGCTGCGCTCTCGGTGCGTCACGTCACGGGCAAGCCGATCAAGTTCGTCGGTGTCGCCGAAAAGCTCGACGGCCTCGAAATCTTCTATCCGGACCGCATGGCGAACCGGATTCTCGGCATGGGCGACATTCTCGCCCTCGTCGAGGAAGCGCAACGCGGCGTGGACGTGCAAGCCGCGCAGAAGCTCGCCGACAAGGTCAAGAAGGGTGGCGACTTCGACCTCAACGACTTCCGCGCGCAGTTGTCGCAAATGAAAAACATGGGCGGCCTCTCCACGCTGATGGACAAACTGCCCGCGCAGTTCCAGCAAGCCGCCGCCGGCGCGGACATGAGCCAGGCCGAAAAGCAGATGCGCCGCATGGAAGGCATCATCAATTCCATGACGCCGCTGGAGCGCGCCAAGCCCGATCTGATCAAGGCCACCCGCAAGCGCCGCATCGCCGCGGGTGCGGGCGTGCAGGTGCAGGAAGTCAACCGCATGCTGAACCAGTACGACCAGATGCGCACGATGATGAAGAAGCTGAAGGGCGGAAACATGCAGAAGATGATGCGCGGCATGAAGGGCATGTTGCCCGGCATGCGCTAAGCTTTAGCAAGACGGCGGGCGCGCGCGGCTCGGTGCATGAATAACGGCACGCGCGGCTGACTCCGGTTCGTGCGGGTTTATTCTGTACCACACGCCGCCGTTCCCCAAGGGAACTTCCTTCGGGGCGTCCCCACCACACTATGTATACAGTTACCGCCCGTCAGACGTCATGAACCGCGAAGAAGCTCTCCACATTTTTAGCCACTCCGAAGAAATCGTTTCGGCCGACGACGTCAACGCGTCGATCAGCGGCATGGCGGCCGCCATCCGCGACGAGATGAGCGAGGACTTCCCGCTCGTGCTGTCGGTGATGGGCGGCGCGGCGGTGTTCACCGGCATGCTGCTGCCGCACCTCGATTTCCCGCTCGAGTTCGACTACATCCACCTCACCCGCTACCGCAACACTACCAAGGGCGGCAGCGAGATGCAGTGGCGCGTGGCGCCGGCCGAGTCGGTGAAAGATCGCGTGGTGCTGGTGCTCGACGACATCCTCGACGAAGGCGAGACGATGGCCGCGATCCGCGACCGCATCCTCGAGATGGGCGCGAAGCGCTTTCTGAGCGCGGTGCTGTGCGAGAAGACCATTCCGAAGGCGAAGCCGCTGCGCCCGGATTACTGCGGTTTCGAAGTGCCGGACCGCTATGTATTCGGCTGCGGGATGGATGCGAGAGGTTACTGGCGCAATCTGCCGACCATTCGCGCGCTGACCGACGGGGCTTGAGCCTTGGCAGCCGCCTTGGTGTAGGCGCGAAGCGATATGCAAAAAGCGGCCCGCGGGCCTAATGCCGTTCAGTCGCTTAACTGAACGGCATTAGGCCCGCGGGCCGCTTTTTTGTTGCGCAATGATTGGCCGAAGCGCCGTTCTGCTGCATGCAGTCGAACCCCGCGCCGGACCCAGCTCACAGGTGATTCACAAACGACCGGATGCCGCCGAGCATCATCTCAACCGAAATCGCCACCAGCACCAAGCCCATCAACCGTTCGAAAGCCATCATCGTGCGCTCGCCGAGCCACGCCTCAATGCGCTCCGAGAGCATCAGCACGATCGCGCAGACGATCATCGTGACAGTCAGCGCACCGATCCACTCGAACATCTTGCCGGGCGCCTGCGACGTCAGCAGCATCACCGTCGCCAGCGCCGAAGGGCCCGCCAGCGCCGGAATGGCAAGCGGCACGATCAGCGGCTCACCGCCGCGCACGTCGCCGCCGAATGGCCCGTCCGGGTGCGGGAACACCATTCTCAGCGCGATCAGGAACAACACGATCCCGCCGCCGATGCGCAGCGACTGGTCGGTCAGGCTCATCATGCGCAGAAAGCGATCACCGAGCACCATGAACACCAGCAGGATCGCGAAGGCGATCGCCACCTCACGGAGAACGACGATCGCGCGCCGCTTGGGCGCCACGCCGCGCAGACAACTGATGAAAAGCGGAATGTTGCCAAGCGGATCGGTAATCAGAATGAGCAGGACGGTGGCGGACAGGAAGGTGTACTCCACCGTCCGCTCCGCTTAGCGCGCCAATGCTGCGCGAACCTTCGCGATCACCGTTTGCGCGGCGTCTTCGACCGGGAGCAGCGTCGCCTCGGCGTCGCGGCGGCCTTGGTATTCGAGCTTGCCGTCCTTGAGGCCACGGTCGCCGATCACCAGGCGATGCGGCACGCCGATCAGCTCCCAGTCGGCGAACATCACGCCGGGGCGCTCGCCACGATCGTCGAGGATCACATCGACGCCCGCTTCGACCAGCGCCGCGTAGAGCTTGTCGGCCTGCTCGCGCACGGCGTCGCTGCGGTCGTAACCCATCGGGCACAGCACGACTTCGAACGGCGCGATCGATTCCGGCCAGATGATGCCCTTGTCGTCGAAATTCTGCTCGATCGCGGCGCCCAGGATACGCGTGATGCCGATACCGTAGCAGCCCATTTCCATCGGCTGCGGCTTGCCGGTTTCGTCGAGGCAGTTTGCGTTCATCGCTTCCTAATACTTCGTGCCGAGCTGGAACACGTGGCCGACTTCGATACCGCGGCAGATGTCGAGCACGCCCTGGCCGTCCGGCGACGGGTCGCCCTTCTTCACGTTACGAATATCGGCGACGACCGGTTCCGGCAGATCGCGGCCCCAGTTCACACCGGTGATGTGGTAATCCACTTCGTTCGCGCCGACCACGAAGTCGCTCATGTTCGCCACGGTGCGGTCCGCGACGACCTTGACCGGCTTCTTCGTGTTGATCGGACCGAGGTAACCCGGCGGCGTGCCGAAGGTCTCGATGATCTCGGCTTCGGTCGCCATGCGGAACTCGGCCAGGCCCGGCTGCTTGCTCGCCTTGATCTCGTTCAGATCGTGATCGCCGCGCAGCATCAGCAACCAGATGGTCGGCTCGACGCCTTCATTCTCGGTAGCGAGGACGATCGACTTGATCGTGCGTTCGAGCGGAATGTTCAGCAACTCGGCCACGGCTTCGCACTTGGCTTTGCCCGGTGTTGCGGTCTTCTTCATGGCCTCGGCGGGCGCCGCGCGTTCCGCGTAGAGCGGCAGCGCTTCGGCCGCTTCGACGTTCGCGGCGAACTCGGAGGTCGGGCAATAGGCGATGGCGTCTTCGCCGGTTTCCGCGATCACGTGAAATTCATGCGAGCCGCTGCCGCCGATCGAACCGTTGTCCGCCGCCACCGCGCGGAAATCAAGGCCGACGCGCGTGAAGATGCGCACGTACGCGTCGTACATCTTGCGATACGTCTCGCGCAGACCTGCCGCGTCTTTGTCGAACGAGTACGCGTCTTTCATGATGAATTCGCGGCCGCGCATCACGCCGAAACGCGGACGGATTTCGTCGCGGAACTTCGTCTGGATCTGATAGAAATTCACCGGCAACTGGCGATAGCTCTTGATCTGATTGCGCGCGATATCGGTGACCACTTCTTCGTGGGTCGGTCCGAGCACGAAATCAGATTGCTTGCGGTCCTTGAAGCGCAGCAGCTCAGGACCATACTTTTCCCAGCGGCCCGATTCCTGCCAGAGTTCGGCCGGTTGCACCGAGGGCATCAGCAATTCGATCGCGCCTGCCCGGTTCATTTCTTCGCGCACGATGGCTTCCACCTTGCGGATCGAACGCAGGCCGACCGGCAGGTAGTTGTAGATGCCGCCGGCGACGCGGCGGATCATGCCCGCACGCACCATGAGCTTGTGGCTGACGATTTCGGCGTCGGCAGGAGCTTCTTTCAGGGTGCCGATAAAGAAACGGGAAGCTTTCATTCAGATTTTCCAAAAGCGGCGGCTCCGGAGGGACCGCCCGAAAGGTGAAAACGGTGGGAAATCGACACTGATCCGGCACTTAGCCGGTACGGATTCGCCCGATATCGGCACGCACTGGCCAATCGCGGCGCCGAAGCCGCCGCGCAAAGCCTTTGCACGAGGGATAAGGCGCGGAAAGACTAACAGGCTACCGCAAACACGGCCCTTTGGCGGCGAATCGTTCCATTCTGGTGCGAATCGGTGCGGCGGAACCGTTATCTGTTTATAATCAAAGCAATTTTAAAGGATTCGAAGGTGGTTGTATGCTGGATCGTGAAGGCTTTCGCCCGAACGTCGGCATCATCCTCTTGAACGCGCACAACGAGGTGTTTTGGGGCAAACGGCTCCGTGAACATTCCTGGCAGTTTCCGCAAGGGGGCATCAAGTACGGAGAGACCCCCGTGCAAGCGATGTATCGGGAGTTACACGAAGAAACCGGGCTGCTTCCTGAGCACGTCAAGGTGATCGGTCGCACACGCGACTGGTTGCGTTACGAGGTGCCTGACAAGTTCATCAAGCGCGAAGTACGCGGTCATTACCGCGGCCAGAAACAAATCTGGTTTTTGCTCCGGATGGTTGGACGCGACTGCGACATCTGCTTGCGCGCCACCGACCACCCTGAGTTCGATGCGTGGCGCTGGAACGAGTACTGGGTGCCGCTCGACTGTGTGATCGAGTTCAAGCGGGATGTGTATCAGTTGGCGCTGACGGAGCTATCCCGTTTCATGCGCCGGGCTGCGCCGCGTGCGGAAAAACCTGGCGGGCACCATGGGCCGCGTTATCCCCGGATAGCGTCGTCAATGGAAAGTCCGCCGGATTCCACGGTGATGACGGTGACCTCGGTGACCACTGTCAGCATCGAAACATCGGTTCGCACGACGGTCGGGGCCGATTGCGGTCCGGGCGCGAGGTCGGCGGACGAGGTTGGCGCCGCTTCCGAACGCGAAGACGAATCGGCTCGTGAAACCGCCGGCTCGCTGTTCCGCCCGGGCGTGCGCAATTAAACTCTGTGCGGCTGTCCATGCCGTCTCTCTCTGGCGCGGCTCCTCGAGCCGCGCCAGTGTTTCGAGGAAATCATATTGAAAGCACTTGCTCTCGTCGTGGCGTGCGTCGCCACCGGCGCCCTGCTGGCTGGCTGTTCGAGCGCCGGCAAACCCACCAACAAAGACGACAGCGCATTTACCTACCTGCTGGACCGGCAGGGCACCTGGGTTGAAAACAAGGTGGACACCTTGCCGCCGCTGCCGCAGGACTCGAATCTGCTGCCTTTCGAAGTCTCCGGCAATACGCCCCTGCAATTCTCGATCGACCGGAATTCGCTCAGCGTCGGCTCCGACGGCGTGGTGCGCTATACCGTGGTCGTGACCAGCCCGAGCGGCGCACGCAATGTGAACTACGAAGGAATTCGCTGCGATACGTATGAATGGCGCCTGTATGCGGGCCTGAACGCGGATCACGACGATTGGGACCGGACGGTCGCGAACGATTTCAAGCGCATCGAGAACGGCGCGTTGAACGCATATCAAGCCGCGCTGTACCAGGATTATCTGTGCGCGAACAAGATCCCCACGGGTAACGCGAAGCAGATTGTCGAGAACATTCGGTATAAGCGCACCGCGGCGTCCTTGGTTCGCTAAGGCGCTGTTCGTGAGCGTGCTTTGAAACTGAGCGCGTCGCAGATGTGAAAAAAGCCGTTCCAGCTTTCGCCGGAGCGGCTTTTTTCGTGTGCTGTGCGCGCCTTGCGGTGAATCAGACCAGCACCAGATTATCGCGATGAATCAGTTCCGGCTCCAGCATGTAGCCGAGCACCGATTCGATTTCACCGCTCGGACGCCGCTGGATCAGCTTGGTTTCCGCGCTGCTGTAGTTCGTCAGACCGCGCGCCACTTCACGTCCCGCGGCGCTCAGACAAGCAATCACTTCACCGCGCGCAAACGCCCCTTGTACGCCGACGATGCCGATCGGCAGCAAGCTCTTGCCGCCTTCGGTGAGCTTTTCGACTGCGCCGTCGTCGATCACCACATGGCCGCGCACCTGCAGGTGATCGGCCATCCACTGCTTGCGTGCCGCGATGCGCGCCGTGCGCGCGATCAACTGCGTGCCGATCGCCTCGCCCGAGGCAAGCCGCGACAACACGTCTGCCTCGCGCCCGCTCGCGATCACCGTATTCGCCCCGCTGTGAGCCGCGCGCTTGGCGGCGAGAATCTTGGTCAGCATGCCGCCACGACCCAGGCTGGAACCCGCGCCGCCCGCCATCGCCTCGAGTTCCGGGGCGCCGGCATCGGCCTCCTGGACAAGCGTGGCATTCGGGTCCTTGCGTGGGTCGGCGGTGAAAAGCCCTTGCTGATCGGTGAGGATGACAAGCGCATCGCCCTCGATCAGGTTCGCGACCAGCGCGCCGAGCGTGTCGTTGTCGCCGAACTTGATTTCGTCGGTGACGACCGTGTCGTTCTCGTTGATGATCGGCACCACGCCGAGACGCAGCAGCGTCAGCAACGTGGAGCGCGCGTTCAGATAGCGTTCGCGGTCGGCCAGATCGGCGTGAGTCAGCAGAATCTGCGCGGTCTGGATCGAATGCTCGGCAAAGCGGCTCTCGTACACCTGCGCAAGGCCCATTTGACCGACGGCCGCGGCCGCTTGCAATTCGTCGATTTCGCGCGGCCTTTTGGTCCAGCCGAGCCTCTGCATGCCTTCGGCAATGGCGCCCGAACTCACCAGCACCACTTCCTTGCCTTGCGCGCGCAGCGCGGCAATCTGTGCGGCCCAACGGCCGATCGCAGCATGATCGAGGCCGCGCCCGTCGTTGGTGACGAGGCTCGAGCCGACTTTCACTACCAATCGCCGTGAATCTGCGATGACGGAACGCATTGTGCGCGGTCTCCAAGATGACACGTGACGCATGCCGGCCGTCCGCAAAGGCGCCGGCGCTCGAGCTTGTTATTCCTGCGGATCGGCGCTGGATTCGTCTGCGGCGGCCGGGGCTTGCGGCTTCTCGCGGAAGCGCACGTCGGCGGCGAGATCTTCGGCTTCAGCCGCGCGCTGCGCGTCCGAATGCGCGGCGATGTGATCGAACACCGCGTAGCAGAGATTCTCGCAACCCTGCCCGGTCAGCGCCGAGATTTCGAACACCGGGCCGTCCCAGCCAAAGCCTTCGAGGAAGGCCGAAACACGCGCTTCGCGCTCGTCTTCGGGCACCATATCGAGCTTATTGAGCACCAGCCAGCGCCGCTTTTCATACAGCAACTCGTCGTACTTGCGCAGTTCGTTGACGATTGCCTTAGCTTCCGCCACAGGATCGACCGCCTCGTCGAACGGCGCGAGGTCGACGATGTGCAGCAACAAGCCGGTGCGCTGCAGGTGACGCAGGAACTGGTGACCCAGGCCGGCGCCTTCCGCCGCGCCCTCGATCAAGCCGGGAATGTCGGCGATCACGAAGCTGCGGCTCGGCCCGACACGCACCACGCCGAGATTCGGCGCGAGCGTCGTGAACGGGTAGTCGGCGATCTTCGGCCGTGCGTTCGACACCGAAGAGATGAACGTCGACTTGCCGGCGTTCGGCATGCCGAGCAGGCCAACGTCCGCCAGCACCTTCAATTCGAGGCGCACCATGCGGCGCTCGCCGGGCTTGCCGTCGGTTTTCTGACGCGGCGCGCGGTTCGTACTGGACTTGAAATGCAGGTTGCCGAGACCGCCCGCGCCGCCTTGCGCGATCTGCACGGTCTGGTTGTGCTCGGTCAGATCGGCGATCAGCTCGCCGGTTTCCATATCGGTAATGGTGGTGCCCACCGGCATGCGCAGCGTGATGTCGTCGCCGCCCTTGCCGTAGCAGTCCGCGCCGCGGCCGTTTTCGCCGTTGCGTGCCAAGTGTTTTTTCGCGTAGCGGTAGTCGATCAGCGTGTTGATGTTGCGGTCCGCGACCGCGATCACGCTACCGCCCCGGCCGCCGTCGCCGCCATCCGGGCCGCCGAACGGAACGAATTTCTCGCGGCGCATCGACGCGCTGCCATCCCCTCCGTCGCCGGCGATGACTTCAATCCTCGCTTCGTCAATGAACTTCATGCGTAACTCCGTCCCGTGGTGTACTGCTAGATGGTGCTGCTAGATTTGATGCTGCCGGATGCTGCTATTTTGCCGCGCCCGCCGCGCGATGATCAATCGGCCGAACGGCATAGGCATGCCGGCATGAAGGATTCATTCCCGCCAATTCATTCGGCGCAAAGCGCCGCAATAAAAAAAGCCCCGCTAACTTCGCGGGGCCTTTTTTCGGTCCTGAAGCCCGTGCCTGACTAAACTCAGACTGCTGCCGGGACGACGTTGACCATGTGCTTCTTCGCTGCGCCTTTCGTCGAGAACGTGACGTGGCCGTCCGTCAGCGCGAACAAGGTGTGATCCTTGCCGATACCGACGTTTTCGCCCGGGTGCATACGCGTGCCACGTTGACGCACGATGATGCCGCCAGCGTTGATGGCTTGACCGCCGTACACCTTCACACCGAGACGCTTCGACTCGGAGTCGCGGCCGTTCCGTGACGATCCGCCTGCCTTTTTGTGTGCCATTTGATTTGCTCCTTAACCGGTGCGCTTACGCGTTGATCGCGTCGATGCGCAGTTCGGTATAGTTCTGGCGGTGGCCGCCATGCTTCTGGTAGTGCTTCCGGCGACGCATCTTGAAGATGGTCACTTTTGCGTGACGACCTTGCGACACGACGGTAGCCTTGACGGAAGCCCCACTGACCAGCGGCGTACCGAACTTAATCGATTCGCCTTCGCCCACTGCGAGAACCTGGTCGAGCGTGATTTCAGCGTCAATGTCTGCCGGTATCTGTTCTACTTTAAGTTTTTCGCCGACGGCAACTTTATACTGCTTGCCACCGGTTTTTATGACCGCGTACATTGAGAACCTCACTCTGTGTTCATTTTTCCCACGCACCGCGCGCGGAAACCCGTGATTATACATAGAGTTAGCTGCTCGGTCAAAACTCATTGAGAGCCGCCACCCGTACCGCCCGGCGCCTTGCCGCCCAGCCCCGCCCTGCGGCCTGCCGCTGCGCCGATCGTCGCGCGCCGTAGCCTGCGACCCGGAACTGCCGCGATTCGCCTTATAATTCGCGGCACTACCCAATTCAGCCATCATGTCGTCGACTGCCACCCCCTCCCCCAACGCCGCCAGCCTGCTCGCCCCGATCGCCGAAGACATGGAGCAGGTCAATCGCGTCATCCGGCACCGCCTCGCGTCCGATGTCATGCTGATCAACCAGATCTCCGAGTACATCATCAGCGCCGGCGGCAAACGGCTGCGGCCCGCGCTGCTCCTGCTGGTGGCGGGCGCGCTGGGCGAGACCACGGGACACCGGCACGAACTGGCGGCGGTCGTCGAGTTCATCCATACGGCGACGCTGCTGCACGACGACGTAGTCGACGAATCGGACCTGCGGCGCGGCCGCCAGACCGCGAACGCGCTGTTCGGCAACGCCGCGAGCGTGCTGGTCGGCGATTTTCTGTACTCGCGCTCGTTCCAGATGATGGTCGGCGTGGGCAAAATGCGCGTGATGGAGATTCTGGCGGAGGCGACCAACATCATCTCCGAAGGCGAAGTGCTGCAGCTGCTTAACATGCACGACGCCGACGTGGATGAAGCGCGCTACATGCAAGTGATCCGCTACAAGACCGCCAAGCTGTTCGAAGCCGCCGCCCAACTGGGCGCGGTGCTGGCCGGCTCGGACGCGAAAACGGAAGCCGCCGCGGCGGAATTCGGCCGGCGCATCGGCACCGCGTTCCAGATCATGGACGACTGGCTCGACTACACGGGCACGGCGGAATCCATGGGCAAGAACGCCGGCGACGATTTGCGCGAAGGCAAACCCACGCTCCCGCTGATCTATCTGATCGAGCGTGGCACGCCCGAGCAGTCGGCACTCGCGCGTGAAGCGATCGAGCAAGGCGGCACCGACCGTTTCGACACGATTTTCGAGGCGATCACGCGCTCGGGCGCGCTGGATCACACGCTCGAATGCGCGAAGCAGGAAGCACACGCCGCAGCCGCAGCAATTTCTTCATTCCCGGATTCCATTTACAAAGAAAGCCTGATAGAATTATGTTCTTACTCGACGGCAAGGCAGTCTTAAACGAGACTGAAACGCCGGGTTAGTCTGAATCGAGTCCGCAGTACCAAATTCGGGGTGTAGCTTAGCCTGGTAGAGCGCTACGTTCGGGACGTAGAGGCCGGAGGTTCGAATCCTCTCACCCCGACCAGATTTTCCTTGTTAGTTCAAGGCTTGAAAAACCGCCCAGCTTGCTCGGCGGTTTTTTGTTTTGGGTCGCGATTTTCGCTTCCCACGCGTGGTGTGAGCCGCTGTGCCAATTGTCGTAGGCCTTCCGGCCATGCGGCTCGCACAATCCCCTCTGCTATATTCTCTCCATCCTGTCCCCTCTCCTTCACTACGCGTGGAACAACTTCCCTTATGGGCGCAGATCGGCGCTGTCTTTCTGCTGCTTATCTGCTCCAGCTTCTTTTCGATCTCCGAAACGGCGATGATGGCGCTCAACCGCCATCGCCTGAAACATCTTGCCAATCAAAACGCGCTCGGCGCGAAAACTACTCAAGGCCTGCTCGGGCACACCGATCAATTGCTGAGCGTGATCCTGATCGGCAACAATCTGTTCAACACGATCATCCCGGTGCTCACCACCTCGATCGCACTGCACACGTTCGGCCGTAACAACGTGGTGCTGTCCATCGCGACCGGCATCGTCGCGTTCCTGATTATCGTGTTTGCGGAAATCACGCCGAAAATCGTCGGCGCCACATTCCCCGAGAAGATCGCGCTGCCGGCCAGCCTGCTGATCGCGCCGATGATGCGCGTCGCCATGCCGCTCGTCTGGTTCGTCAACCTGTTTGCGAACGGCATCTTGCGCGTGCTGCATATCAATACGAAAAACGCACGCGATCAACGCCTGTCCACCGAGGAACTGCGCACCATCGTGCTCGAATCCGGCAGCTTCATGCCGACCAAACACCGCAGCATTCTGCTGAACCTGTTCGACCTCGAAAATATCTCCGTGGACGACGTGATGATTCCACGCCGCCGCATCGAATCGCTCGACTTCGACGCGCCGTTCGAACAGATCCTGCATCAACTGGAAACCTGCTACCACAACAAGCTGATCGTCTATCAAGGCGACATTGACCGTGTGCTCGGCGTGCTGCATGTGCGCAAGACGCTCGCCGCTCTGCACAACCAGGAACTGGAGCGCGAGACGCTGCGCGAGTTGCTGGCCGAGCCGTATTTCGTGCCCACCGGCACGCCGGTGTTCCAGCAGCTGCAATACTTCCAGGAGAGCCGTCACCGCACGGCGCTGGTCGTCAACGAATACGGCGAACTGCAAGGGCTCGTCACGCCTGAAGACATTATCGAGGAGCTGATCGGTGAATTCACCACGTCGATTCCGCGTAGCGCCAGTTCGCGCGGCGGCTGGAACGAAAATGGCGAATGCATCGTGGCAGGCAGCATGCCGCTGCGCGAACTGAACCGCTGGCTGCAACTCAGGCTGCCCACGGACGGCCCCAAAACGCTCAATGGCCTGATCCTCGAAATCCTCGAAGACATTCCCGATGGCGACGTCTGCGTGCAGATCGGCGAGCTCAAACTCGAGGTATTGCGCAGCGACGATCAGGCGATCCGCACCGTCAAGCTGTTCAAACCGCCGGTGCGCGCGAAGACCGGCAAAGTGTTGCGCGGCTGACTCCGGCACACCGCAGCGTCGCACACGAGCGCAGCGCGCGCCATTAGCCGATTGGCTGAATGGCGGCAGCCGCCGCCATACCGGATGATGAAGCCGTCGAGTTCTACAGGCGGCTCATCACCGGTCTTTCATGCAAGCTTCTTTTCAACCCGCGGCGCCATCGTTGCGGCCCGTCGCACTCGATAGCGAGAGCGCAGTCAAGGCGAAACCCAAAGCATTCGCACCCGACGCCAGCGCCAATCTCGCCGACCCCGACAACGCCCCCGCCGTGCGCCTGTTGACCGACACGCTGCAGGAAGCAACCCGCCGCAACGCGTCGGACCTGCACATCGAGCCGGCGGAACACGGCTGGCGCGTGCGGTTGCGAATCGACGGCGTTCTGCATGCAATCCCACAGCCGCCCGCGCATCTGCGCGACGCATTCGTTACGCGCGTGAAAGTGCTGGCGCGCATGGATATCGCCGAACGGCGCGTGCCGCAGGACGGCCGGCTGCGCATCGCCACGTCGCCGGGCCGGGTCGAAGACTATCGCGTCAACTCGCTGCCGACCCTGTTCGGCGAAAAACTGGTGCTACGCAGGCTCGACGCGCTGCCCGCCGATCTTTCGCTCGACTCGCTGGGTCTGAACCCGCGGCAACGCGAAACAGTCGATGCCGCGATACGCGCGCCGCACGGCCTCGTGCTCGTCACCGGGCCCACCGGCAGCGGCAAGACGCTGTCGCTGTACTGCTTTCTGAATCTGCTCAACGGCGAGGCGCGCAATCTGTGTTCCGTGGAAGACCCGGCGGAGATCCAGCTGGCCGGCATCAATCAGGTCAGCGTGCGCGAAAAGGCCGGACTGACATTCGCGGTGGCATTGCGCGCGTTTCTCCGGCAGGACCCGGACGTGATCATGGTCGGCGAAATCCGCGACGAGGAAACCGCCGACGTCGCGGTAAAAGCCGCTCAAACCGGCCACCTCGTCCTGTCCACTTTGCATACGAACGACGCCCCTGCGGCCGTCGCGCGTCTGATCGATATCGGCGTCGAACCGTACAACCTGGCGGCCGCGCTGCGGCTGGTGACGGCACAGCGGCTCGTGCGGCGACTCTGCCCCGCGTGCCGTGCGCCCGCGCCGCAATCGGCAGCGGTGCTTCGAGCAGCCGGCTTCACCGACGACCAGTTCGACGGTTGGCGGCCCTACGCCGCGACGGGATGCGCGGCTTGCCACGGCATTGGCTACCGGGGGCGTGTCGGCGTGCATCAGGTGATGCCCGTCTCCGATGCGATGCGCGAACTCATCGTGGAGCGCGCGGGCACGCACGAACTCGCGCGGCTCGCGCAAGCGGAACAGGTAACCACGTTGCGCGACGCAGCGTTGGCACGTGTATGCGACGGCACCACGAGTCTCGCCGAAGCGCTCGCAGCCACCGAGGTCGCATGAGCACCGTCACGACCCGCCAGCCGCTACCGGCCGATATGCGCTTCAGATGGCGCTGCGTCGACGCCGACGGTGCACGGAAAACCGGCGCGCTCATCGCGCCGGACGCCGGCACGGCGCGCGCGATGCTCAAGCGCGACAACCTGTTCATCGTCGAACTCACGGCTCATGGGCCGGCGCCGCGCGCGAAAGCCCGCGCCGCGGACGTCACGTTGTTCACCCGGCAGCTCGCCAGCCTGCTGCGCGCCGGTTTGCCGCTCGCGCCCGCGCTGGACCTCCTGGCGCAAGCGCAGACTTCGCGGCGGCAAGGCATGCCGCGCATCGTCGGCACACTGGCGCGCGACATCACCGGCGGCTTGCGTTTCTCGGCGGCATTGCAGCGGCATCCGGCGCAATTCAATGCGCTGTACTGTCAGCTCGTCGAAGTGGGCGAAGCAGCGGGTGCGCTGGCCGCCGTCCTTGCCCGCATTGCCGACGACCGCGAACGCGCCGCCGCGCAGCGCGCGAAGGTGCGTGCCGCACTGACCTATCCGGTCGCGATCCTGTTGCTGGCGTTGGCGATTACCGCGGCGCTGCTGGTATGGGTCGTGCCGACCTTCAAGCAGATTTTCGACGGCTTCGGCGCCAAACTCCCCGCGCCGACGCAGTTCGTGCTGGCGCTATCGGCCGGAGCGGCGCGATGGAGCATACCGGTGACCGCCATGCTCTTCGCGGCAAGCTCGGCTGTGACGTTTCTGCTACGAACTTCCGAAGCGGCGCGCATCCGCTTCGCGCGCTTATCGTTGAAAATGCCGATCGTCGGCGCGCTGCTCGGCACGTTGTGCGCGGCGCGCTGGAGCCGCGCGCTCGGCACTTTGCTGTCGGCCGGCACGCCGCTCGCCGACGCGTTCGATTCTCTGACCCACGCCACCGGCAACGCCTTCTTCGACCGCGCCACCATCGAGATCGCCGCGCGGCTGCGGCGCGGCGAGCGGCTCGCCGCGGCAATGCGCGCGGCGCGCTGCTTCCCGCCGGAGATCGTGCAGCCCGTTGCGGTTGCCGAGGAATCCGGAGCACTCGACACCATGCTGCTCGACGTGGCCTCGCTCGCCGATCGTCAGGTAGACGAAAAGATCGGCACGCTGGCGAGCCTGTGCGAGCCGCTCGTCATCATCGTGCTGGGTGCGCTGGTCGGCGGCCTCGTGATCGCGATGTATCTTCCCATTATTCAACTCGGCAACGTGGTGTAGCATCGCAGCCGAATCCATCCCTTTATCTATGCAGGCGACTCTTCCACTCGTGCCAGAAACCTCTTCCAGCCTGCTTTCGGGCCTGCTGCCCGGTCACTTCGCCACGGGTCTCGGCGTGGCGTTCGGCAGCTTGCCGGCCGGCGTTCAGTTCACGTTCGCGATCGTGTTCGGCCTCGTGATCGGCAGCTTCCTGAACGTGGTCGTGCACCGGGTGCCGATCATGCTCGAACGTGCATGGCGCGAGGAAATCAGCGAGGCCACCGATAAGCCCGAGGAAGAAGACTGCCTGCCGGCGCGCTATAACCTGTGGGTACCGCGCAGCGCATGCCCGCACTGCGGTCACGTGCTAAGCGCGTGGGAGAACCTGCCGGTGCTGAGCTATGTGCTGCTGCGTGGGCGCTGCTCCGCGTGCAAGACGCGCGTGAGCCTGCGCTACCCTGTCATCGAGATCGCCAGCGCCGCCCTCGCGGCAGGTGCGCTCGCGCTGTTCGGCCCGACCGGCATGGCGCTCGCTGCCTTCGGACTGTGCGCGGCGCTGCTCGCGATGAGCGCGATCGACATCGACACGCATCTGCTGCCTGACTCGATGACGCTGCCTCTGCTGTGGGCGGGCATCATCGTCAACTTCAACGGCATGTTCGCGAACCTCCACGATGCGGTGCTCGGCGCGATTTTCGGTTACCTGGTGCTGTGGGCCGTGCATTGGCTGTTCCGGCTGGTGCGCGGCGTCGAAGGCATGGGTTATGGCGATTTCAAACTGCTGGCGGCGCTCGGTGCGTGGCTCGGCTGGGCCGCGCTGCCGCAGATCGTGCTGATCGCCGCGGTAACCGGCGCAGTGGTCGGTCTCGCGGCAACATGGCGCGGCCGCATGCGCTTCGAGGAACCGCTGCCGTTCGGGCCTTTTCTCGCAGCGGGCGGCGCTGTTACGCTGTTCGTCGGCACACCGCTTTTCATGGTTCTGGGAGGCTAAGGCATGTTTGCTGTAGGACTGACCGGCGGCATCGGCAGCGGCAAATCCACCGTCGCCGATCTGTTCGCCGCACACGGCGTACCGCTTGTCGACACTGACCTGATCGCGCACCGCATCACCGCGCCGCACGGCATGGCGATGCCGCAGATCGCCGCCGAGTTCGGCGATTCGTTCGTCGCGGCGGACGGCTCGCTCGACCGCGCCCGCATGCGCGCCCTCGTGTTCAGCGACGACGGCGCGCGCAAGCGCCTTGAAGGCATCACGCATCCGTTGATTCGTGCGGAGACCGAACGGGAGCAGCGGGAGGCGCAGGGACCGTATGTGATCGTAGTCGTGCCGCTGCTTGTGGAGTCCGGCAGCTGGAAGACGCGCGTGAACCGCGTTTTGACTGTGGATTGCAGCGTCGACACGCAAATCTCGCGCGTGATGCTTCGCAACGGCTTCGGCCGCGAACAGGTGCTGGCGATCATCGCCCGCCAGGCCACGCGCGAAGCGCGCCTCGCCGCAGCCGACGACGTAATCGACAACGACAACGTGCCGTTCGATGCACTCAACGCGCAAGTCGACACGCAGCATCGCATGTACCTGTCGCTCGCGGGCGCGTGAGGGCGAATGCGCGCTACCGCAAAGGCGCAGCACCGGCCGCGCACGAAGACGGTCGCCGGGCATGTCGACGACTCCACGCCGCCGATCCGCTCGCCCGAGCACGCACACGCACACGCACCGCCGATCGCGGTTCATCGCGAACACACCCAGCGCGCCACGTCTTTCGCTTTTGCGTTGAACTTTGCCGCGGCACACGAGCCGAAACACGCAGAAAACTGCCCGAAACACGTGAAAGAAGTTGCGAAAGCGTGCCAAAAAAGTGCGTGATTGCTAGGGTAGTCCCACGGCATTAGAATGTCCTGCATTCCCGTCACCGACCACGCCCGAGGCGAGCCCGCTTGATCCTTTACGAGTATCCCTTCAACGAGCGAATCCGGACGCTATTGCGCCTCGAAGATCTGTTCGAGCGCTTCACGTTCTTTCTGACTCAGGAAGACGCCAGGGAACACCACGTTGCACTGACAACGCTGTTCGAAATCTCAGAGGTTGCGGGTCGCGCGGATCTGAAGTCGGATCTGATGAAGGAACTCGAGCGTCAACGGCAAACGCTGGCACCGTTTCGCGGCAACCCGGGAATCGAGCAGAACGCGCTCGAAGCGGTACTCGGCGAAATCGAGCAAACCCTGTCGGGGCTCTCGCAGATGCAGGGCAAAACCGGCCAGCATCTTGCAGACAACGAGTGGCTTGCCAGCATCCGCAGCCGCGCGATCATCCCGGGCGGCACGTGCAAGTTCGATCTACCTTCGTACTACGCATGGCAGCAAACTCATCCCGATCAGCGCCGGCAAGATATTGCCAAATGGGTGACGCCCTTGCTGCCGCTGCGCGACGCCGCCACGATCGTCTTGCGTCTCGCGCGCGAATCCGGTCAAGCGTCCAAGGTCATGGCGATGCAGGGCAGCTATCAGCAAATGCTGTCCGGCCGTTCTTATCAATTGATGCAGGTGCGCGTGGCACCCGAATTGCGCGTGATTCCCGAGGCAAGTGCCAACAAGTACATGCTGTGGGTGCGTTTCACCGTACAGGACGGCGATTTGCGTCCGCGCGCAGTCGATGTCGACGTGCCGTTCCAGCTCACCTTGTGCAGTCTGTAACGTTCGCCCAGTAAATCCGATCACGGGTCGCGCCTTTAAAGCGGCGGGAAACACCCTATATTCGACTTATGTTCCGTTTGCGATTGATTGCCTGACCGTATGCCTACTGTCGTCAAATGCCCCACTTGCGGAAAGGACGTCCGCTGGACACCTGAAAACCGCTTCCGCCCGTTCTGCTCCGACCGTTGCAAGCAGATCGACCTCGGCGCCTGGGCCGCCGAGAAGTACAAGATCGGCGGCTCGGACCAGGAAGCGCCGTCCGACGAGTCATCAGGCGGGGATTACAACCCGCACTGAGCGCAGTGGCGCGCGCCGGATCACGCGCGCCACGCCTGCTAGTTTTTCTCAGCCGCGAGCCACTCGAGCACCGGAATCGTCGCCGGCAACAGCGGCGAGACATCCGCGGGCAGCGCCTGCCAGACAAACGCCTGTCCCTCGCGCCCGTGCGGCTCGCCAGTCCAGTTCGTCACCTTGCAGAAGAATAGCCGCACATAGGCGTGCGGGTAATCGTGCTCGAGCGTGTGCCAAAGATGGCTCGCCTTGACGTCGATGCCCAGCTCTTCGTGCAGTTCGCGAGCCAGCGCCGCTTCAACCGACTCGCCCGCCTCCAGCTTGCCACCCGGAAATTCCCAGTAGCCCTCGTATGGCTTGCCGGCCGGCCGCTGCGCCAGCAGATACCGGCCGTCCGGCTGAATCAGCACGCCGACGGCGACTTCCGTCACCGGACGGCCCGCGGCGTTGTTCTGCGCGCCGCTCATGCCTCGTTCTTCCGGCCGGACCAGTCGCGGGCGAATTGCCACGCGACACGCCCCGAGCGCGACCCGCGCTCGAGGGCCCAAACGAGCGCATCGCCGCGCGCGGCCTCGACTTCCGCATCGTCGCAGCCGAAATAGCGCAGCCAGTGGCCGATGATCGACAGGTAGTCGTCCTGCTTGAACGGATAGAAGCTGACCCACAGCCCGAAACGCTCGGACAGCGAAATCTTTTCCTCGACCAGTTCGCCAGGATGAATCTCGCCATCGGACGTGTGCTTGTACGTCTCGTTGTCGCTCATGTACTCGGGCAGCAGATGGCGGCGGTTCGAGGTCGCGTAGATCAGCACGTTGTCCGATTGCGCGGCGATCGAACCGTCGAGCGCGACCTTCAGCGCCTTGTAGCCCGACTCGCCGTCTTCAAACGACAGATCGTCGCAGAACACCACGAAGCGCTCCGGCCGCTGCGCGATCACCTCGACGATGTCGCCGAGATCATGCAAGTCGTCCTTATCCACTTCAATCAGACGCAAGCCGTCTTTCGCATACGCGTTCAGGCAAGCCTTGATCAGCGAGGACTTGCCGGTGCCGCGCGCGCCCGTCAGCAGCACGTTATTGGCCGGCTGCTTGTGCACGAATTGACGCGTGTTCTGCTCGATCAACCCTTTCTGGCGATCGATGTTTTGCAGGTCGCCGAGCGTGATGGTTGAAATCGCCGGCACCGGCTGCAGGTAGCCGCGCCCCTGGCGCTTGCGCCAGCGAAAAGCGACCGCTGCCGACCAGTCGATCTGCGGTGCGGCGGGCGGAAGCATTGCTTCGAGGCGAACGAGCACGGCTTCGGCCCGGGTCAGAAACTGTTCGAGTTTGTCCATGGCTGTGAGTGAGCGGCCGTAAGCCGCGTGATGAACCTGGTTACGAACGATAGTCGGCGTTGATGCTCACGTAGTCGTGCGACAGATCGCAAGTCCAGATCGTGGCTTGCGCATTGCCGCGGCCGAGCACGACGCGAATGCCGATCTCGCTCTTTTTCATGACGCGCTGGCCGTCTTCCTCACGGTAGGCCGGATTGCGGCCGCCGGCAGTCGCGACCAGCACGTCGTCCAGAAACAGATCGATCTTGCCGACGTCGAGATCGTCCACGCCGGCATAGCCGATGGCCGCGAGAATGCGGCCGAGATTCGGGTCCGATGCGTAAAAGGCCGTCTTCACGAGCGGCGAATGGCCGATCGCGTACGCGATCTGGCGGCATTCGCCGACGCTCGAACCACCTTCGACATGCACCGTCATGAATTTGGTCGCGCCTTCGCCGTCGCGCACGATCAGTTGCGCAAGCGTTTGTGCGACTTCGGTCACCGCGTCGCGCAGCGCTGCATAAGCGGGCGAATCGGTGGACGTGATCGCCGGCAGGCTCGATTTGCCCGACGCGATCAGGATGAACGAATCGTTGGTCGACGTATCGCCATCGATCGTGATGCAGTTGAACGAGCGGTCCGCCACGTGCTTGACCAGCGCGTCGAGCACCGGCTGTGCGACGGCGGCGTCGAACGCGAGAAAGCCGAGCATGGTCGCCATGTTCGGCTTGATCATGCCGGCGCCCTTGCTGATACCGGTCAGCGTGACCGTGTGGCCTTCGATCGTGATCTGGCGCGACGTGGCCTTCGGCAGCGTATCCGTGGTCATGATCGCCTGCGCCGCGTCGTACCAGTTCGCTTCCTTGCGGTTCGCCAGCGCGGCCGGCAAACCCGCCTTCAGACGATCGACCGGCAACGGCTCCAGAATCACGCCCGTCGAAAACGGCAGGACCTGTTCCGGCGCAATGTCCACCAGACGCGCGAGTTCGGCGCAGGTTTCGCGTGCATGCGCGAGACCCGGTTCGCCCGTGCCTGCATTCGCGTTGCCGGTGTTGATCACCAGCGCGCGAATCGGCTTGCCGCCCGCGCGCACGCGCTCCAGATTCTCACGGCACACCGTGACGGGCGCGGCGCAAAAACGGTTCTGCGTGAACACGCCGCCCACCGTCGCACCTTCGCCGACGGAAATGACGAGCACGTCCTTGCGGTTCGGCTTGCGAATATTCGCCTCCGCGCAGCCGAGCGTGACGCCGTCGACAAGATGGAGTTGAGCGGGATCGATCGAGGGGAAATTGACAGCCATGGTCGCGACCTGTCGAAGAAAATGCCGGCGGACGCCGGCATCGAGGGATCGGAAACTGATGGCCCGGGCGTATTGCCGAACCACCGCGAAATCAACAGCAAAGCAGCGCGTAAAACGACGCGGCGCGCTCAGAAGCGCGCCGCCTTCGGCATTACGCGATCTTGCCGTGGCACTGCTTGTACTTCTTGCCGCTGCCGCACGGGCACGGGTCGTTGCGGCCGACCTTCGGCACGTCGTCCGCACTCGCATGCGGGCCCGCCGCGTGCGACGACGAGCCGTGGCTCATCGCGTCGCCAATCATCGCGGCAGTGGCCGCCTCGGCGGCAACGGGCGCCGCGGCGCCCGCTTCAGCGAATTCGGCGTGGCGGAACTCGACGTTCTCGAGGTGGCTGCCCTGATCCTCGAACTGCTCGGCCGCCTGTTCCAGCTGTTCCGGCGACTGGATCTGCACGTTCATCACCACGCGGGTGACTTCGAGCTTCACGGCGTCGAGCATGGCGGCGAACAGTTCGAACGCCTCGCGTTTGTATTCCTGCTTCGGATTCTTCTGCGCATAGCCGCGCAGGTGAATGCCCTGACGCAGATGATCGAGCGCGGCCAGATGTTCGCGCCAGCTGCGATCCAGCGTTTGCAGCATGATCGAGCGTTCGAACGCGCTGAACGATTCGCGGCCGACCAGTTCGACCTTCGCCTCGTACGCTTCGTCCGCGGCAGCTTCAACCGCTTCGAGAATTTCGTCCGCGCTGATCGAGTTCGACTCGTTGATCATTTCCTGGATCGCGAGGTCGAGCTGCCATTCGTTGCGCAGCACTTCCTCGAGTTCGGGCACGTCCCACTGTTCTTCAATGCTGCCGGCCGGCACGAACTGATGAACGATGTCGGCGATCACGCCATGGCGCATGGCGCCGATGGTTTCGGTGATGTCATTCGCTTCGAGCAATTCATTGCGCTGCTGGTAAATCACCTTGCGCTGATCGTTCGACACGTCGTCGTATTCGAGCAATTGCTTGCGAATATCGAAGTTGCGCGCTTCCACCTTGCGTTGCGCCGATTCGATCGAACGCGACACGATGCCCGCTTCGATCGCTTCGCCTTCCGGCATCTTCAGGCGATCCATGATCGCGCGCACGCGGTCGCCCGCGAAAATGCGCAGCAGCGGATCTTCCAGCGACAGATAGAAGCGCGACGAACCCGGGTCGCCCTGGCGGCCGGCACGGCCGCGCAACTGATTGTCGATCCGGCGCGATTCGTGACGCTCGGTGCCGATGATGTGCAGACCGCCCGCGGCCTTCACCTGATCGTGCAGCGCTTGCCATTCGTCGTGCAGCTTCTGGATACGGCGCTGCTTCTCGTCGGCGGGAATCGTTTCATCCTGCTCGATGAACGACGCCTGCTTTTCCGCGTTACCGCCGAGCACGATGTCGGTACCGCGGCCGGCCATGTTGGTGGCGATCGTGATGCGCTTCGGACGCCCCGCTTCGGCGACGATCTCGGCTTCACGCGCGTGCTGCTTCGCGTTCAGCACTTCGTGCGACAAGCCGGCCTGCTTCAGCAGATGCGACAGCAGTTCCGAGTTTTCGATCGACGTCGTGCCGACCAGCACCGGCTGCCCGCGCTCGTAGCAATCGCGGATGTCGCGGATCACCGCGTCGTAGCGTTCCTTGGCGGTCTTGTAGATCTGATCCTGCTTGTCGATCCGCTTGGGCGGACGGTTGGTCGGAATCACGACCGTTTCGAGACCGTAGATCTCGTTGAATTCGTACGCTTCGGTGTCGGCCGTACCGGTCATGCCGGCCAGCTTCGCGTACATGCGGAAGTAGTTCTGGAACGTGATCGACGCGAGCGTCTGGTTCTCGCTCTGGATCTTGACGAGTTCCTTCGCCTCGACGGCCTGGTGCAAGCCGTCCGACCAGCGGCGGCCCGACATCAAACGGCCGGTGAATTCGTCGACGATGACCACTTCGCCGTTCTGCACCACGTAGTGCTGATCCTTGAAGAACAGCGTGTGCGCGCGCAGCGCAGCGTACACGTGGTGCATCAGCGTGATGTTCTGCGGCGCGTACAGGCTTTCGCCCTCGCCGATCAGGCCCCACTCGGCGAGCAGGCGCTCGGCCTTTTCGTGGCCCGATTCGGTCAGGAACACCTGGCGGCCTTTCTCGTCCAGCGTGTAATCGCCCGGCTTTTCGACGCCGGTGCCGTCCGCTTTCTCTTCGCCGATCTGGCGCTCGAGCAGCGGCGGCAGCGCGTTCATGCGCACGTAGAGTTCGGTGTGATCCTCGGCCTGGCCGGAGATGATCAGCGGCGTGCGCGCCTCGTCGATCAGGATCGAGTCGACCTCGTCGACGACCGCGAAATTCAGGGCTCGCTGCACGCGCGCGTCGGTCTCGTAGACCATGTTGTCGCGCAGGTAGTCGAAGCCGAATTCGTTGTTGGTGCCGTAGGTAATGTCAGCGGCGTAAGCTTCTTGCTTGGCCGCGTGATCCATCTGCGACAGATTGATGCCGACCGACATGCCGAGGAAGTTGTAAAGGCCCGCCATCCATTCGGCGTCGCGCTGCGCGAGGTAGTCGTTGACCGTGACGACGTGCACGCCGCGGCCCGACAGCGCATTCAGGTACACCGGCAGCGTGGCGACCAGCGTCTTGCCTTCGCCGGTGCGCATTTCGCCGATCTTGCCGTAGTGCAGGACCATGCCGCCGATCAGCTGCACGTCGAAGTGGCGCATTTTCAGCACCCGCTTGCTGGCCTCGCGGCACACCGCAAACGCGTCCGGCAGGAGCTTGTCGAGCGACTCGCCGCTCGCGACGCGCTGGCGGAATTCACCCGTTTTGGCGCGCAGTTGATCGTCCGTCAATTGCTCGATCTGCGGCTCGAGCGCATTGATCGCCGCGACGGTCTTTTGATATTGCTTGACTAACCGCTGGTTGCGGCTGCCAAAAATCTTCTGTAGAAAACCGGTGGTCATCGGATCGGTGTCTGCGTCGCGGCTTCGGCTGGTTCGCGGCGTGCGGTTCATGCACGTGCGCTCCCGGGTCGGAAGGGCCTCGGCGGCTTAGTCCAAGAGTGAATTCGAATCGCGCATTTTAGCACGCGCCCCAGTCCGCGCCTGTGTCAGCGGCGCGACGGCGGCAAGGCGTGCGAAGCCCGCTGCAGCGACCTCCGACGGTCCGCATCGAGGCGGACCGGGACGTGTCCCGCGCGGTACAATCGCGGCGTGAACGCGCATCGGGCGCGAACACGCCGTCACGATCGAACATGAGCCGTTTTCCGTCCTTTTCAAGGCCGCCCAAGCAGTTCAACGCGCGCCGCCCACTGCCCGTCGCCGAGGTGCTCAATCGCACCGACGCGTTCGCGGCCCTGCGCGCGGGCGTCGAGCAGATAGCGGCGCTGGAGAAGGATCTGCGGGCGCTGCTGCCCGATTATCTGGCGACGAGCGTGGAGCCCAGCTTCATCAAGGAAGGCGTGCTGGCGCTGTTCGCCGGCCATAACGCGCTGGCGGCGCGTCTGCGGCACATCGAGCCGCGGCTGCTGTCCGATTTGCAGCAGCGCGGCTGGCCGGTCAATGCGCTGAGAATCCGCGTGCGGCCGCAGCCTGTCAAGGAACCGCCGCCGGTCAAGCAGGCGCGCATGACGCCGGCCGGCGCGGACGCGCTGCACGCGTTGAGCGAATCGCTCGCGCCGTCGCCGTTACAGGAAGCATTGGCGAAAATGGCGGCACGGCATCGGAGAAATCGCTGAACAAAAAATAAGCGGCCCGTCAGGGCCGCTTATTTTTCATCCATTCGCTTCGGAGATTTCAACCGAAAGACTTATGCAAAAGCCGTCTGCGCCTCGTAGGCGAAACCGCGCGGCGCTTTCTGCTTGTCGTCGAACGTGACGATTTCGTACGCGTCTTCATGCGCCAGCAGTTCGCGCAGCAGCGCGTTGTTCAGGCCGTGGCCCGACTTGTACGCGGTGTACGAAGCCAGCAGCGGATGACCGACCACGTACAGATCGCCGATCGCGTCGAGCATCTTGTGCTTCACGAACTCGTCGTCGTAACGCAGGCCGTCGTTGTTCAAAATGCGGTATTCGTCGAGCACGATCGCGTTGTCCATGCTGCCGCCGCGCGCCAAGCCGAGTTCACGCATCATTTCCACTTCATGCGCGAAACCGAAAGTACGGGCGCGGGCGATTTCCCGCACATACGACGTATTGGCAAAATCCACTTCCAGCGCCTGTCCGGTTTTATCCACGGCCGGGTGACGGAAATCGATCGTGAATTTGAGCTTGAAACCGAAATACGGATCGAGACGCGCGAATTTATCGCCGTCGTGGATTTCGACCGGCTTGATGACCTTAATGAATTTCTTGGCCGCGTTCTGTTCTTCGATACCGGCCGATTGAATCAGAAACACGAAGGAGCCCGCGCTCCCGTCCATGATCGGGATTTCTTCGGCGGTGACGTCGACATAAAGATTGTCGATGCCGAGACCGGCGCAGGCGGACATCAAATGCTCGACCGTCGACACGCGCGCGCCGTCTTTCTGCAACACCGAAGCGAGACGCGTATCGCCAATCGACATTGCCGACGCAGGAATGTCCACCGGCGTGGGCAAATCCACGCGCGAAAACACGATGCCGGTATCCGGCGCCGCCGGACGGAGCGTCAGGTCGACTTTACGGCCGGAGTGCAGGCCGATGCCGACTGTCTTGACGATCGATTTGATAGTGCGCTGCTTCAACATGGTGATCTTCTATTCGATTGAAAATCCCAATCGGGACTTTTTATTCCATAGCGCGAATTATACTCCATTACCCTAAGGAGCGTCTTTGCATGGAACGTATCAATCTGTTTCGCTCCATTACCCACTGGGTGCCCGTCAAGGGAAAGCGTGACGGGCCGATGTCCGGAACGGAGGCGTTTCCGGTCATCGGCCCGCGTAACGGCATGTCACAAAAGCGTCTTATCGGCCGTTGCCTTGACACAACACGCGCGCGGCGCGATCAAGGGCGAGGGCCTCGACGTCAAGTGACTAGCTCAACGTAGCGAGGATACTCCCTGCATCGCTGACTTCGAATTTGCCGGCAGCCTCGACGTTCAACGTCTTGACCACGCCGTCGTCGACCACCATTGCGTAGCGTTGGGAACGGATTCCCATGCCGCGCGCCGACAAATCCTGCTCGAGACCGAGCGCCCGCGTGAAAGCCGCACTGCCGTCCGCCATCATGCGCACCTTGCCCGAGGCGTGCTGATCGCGTCCCCACGCGCCCATTACGAACGCGTCGTTGACGGACACGCACCAGATCTCGTCGATGCCAAGAGCGCGCAACTGCTCGGCATGTTCGACATAACCCGGTACATGTTTGGCCGAACAGGTCGGCGTGAACGCGCCCGGCAATCCGAAGATCACCACGCGCTTGCCCGCCGTCTGCTCGCGCACGTCGAAGCTGTTAGGCCCGATCGTGCAGCCCGCCCGCTCGTCTTCGACGAATTCGAAGAGCGTCGCGTCGGGCAGCTTGTCACCTGCTTGAATCATGCTCAGTCCTTTGCAATCGATGCGAAGCGTGCTCGCACGTTGTCGTGTCGCAGTGATTTCAGCGTCGGCCCAATCACAGGCTGCGCCATCCGGCGACAGTCGCCCCATCCGCTTCGCGAATCCGAAGAGGGCACTTGTCCTTGCCGCGAATCTGACGATACGCGGCCTGATCGCCGTTCACCCGCCACGCTCGTGCATTCGTCGGCCAACGCTTTTTAAAAACAGCGCGGCAACGAAAGCCTGCTCGCGCGCTCAGTCCGCCTGCTTGCGCAGGAACGCCGGAATGTCGTACGTATCGACGCCCTTTTCCTGCAACGCCTGCACGTGCGAAGCCGCCGTATCGCGCGACGTGCGCCACACAGCCGGCGTATCCAGCGCGCCGTAATCAGCGGTGCTGGCGTGCGACGGCGTGTAAGCGGCATGCGAGTTGACCGGCTGGTTGTCGGTGCCGGTGCGCAGCAGCGTCATCGGTGCCGATTGCTGCTTCTTCGCCGCACGGCCCAGACCCGTTGCCACGACCGTCACGCGCAGCGCGTCGCCCATTGCATCGTCGTACACCGCGCCGAAAATCACGGTGGCGTCTTCCGCAGCATAGCTCTTGATGGTGTTCATCACTTCGCGCGTTTCCGACAGACGCAGCGAACGGCTCGACGTGATGTTCACCAGCACGCCACGCGCGCCCGACAGATCCACACCTTCCAGCAGCGGGCTGGCCACAGCCTGCTCGGCCGCCAGACGCGCGCGATCGACGCCGGCAACCGTCGCCGTGCCCATCATCGCCTTGCCCTGCTCGCCCATCACCGTCTTCACGTCCTCGAAGTCGACGTTCACCAGACCGTCGACGTTGATGATTTCCGCGATGCCGGCAACTGCGTTGTTCAGAACGTCGTCTGCGCACTGGAAGCACTTGTCCATCTCGGCGTCATCGCCCATCACCTCGAACAGCTTGTCGTTCAGAACGACGATCAGCGAGTCGACGTGATCCTCCAGTTGCTGCGAACCTGCTTCCGCGACACGCATGCGCTTGCCGCCTTCGAATTCGAACGGCTTGCTGACCACGCCAACGGTCAAGATACCCATTTCCTTGGCGATCTGCGCGACCACCGGCGCCGCGCCCGTGCCCGTGCCGCCACCCATGCCGGCGGTGATGAACACCATGTGCGCGCCGCGCAGCGAATCCGCAATGCGTTCGCGCGCTTCTTCCGCTGCCGCGCGGCCCATTTCCGGCTTGGCGCCCGCGCCAAGACCCGTATTGCCGAGCTGGATCACCGCAGTGGCGCGCGAACGCGACAGAGCCTGCGCGTCCGTGTTCATCACGATGAAGTCGACGCCTTGCACGCCTTTGTTGATCATGTGCTGAACGGCATTGCCGCCAGCGCCACCGACTCCGATCACCTTGATGATGGTGCCGTTCGTTTCGGTTTCCAGCATCTGGAATTCCATGTTGCCTCCGTCAAGATAAAAAATTGCAGCCACTCGGCCGTTATTCGGCAGGAGATCGGGCAACCTCCTGTCGCGCGCCGGCCGCCGGCACCAGCGCGAGTTTTCTTTGTAAAGCGAATTCGTTAGAAGTTGCCGAGGAACCAGTCCTTCATCCGCGTGAAGACTTGTCCCATCGACCCCGACTGCACCGCGACCTTGCGGCCGCGCATCCGTTGCGAGCGTCCTTCGACGAGCAGGCCCATCGCCGTCGAATAACGCGGGTTGCGCACCACATCAGCAAGACCGCCCGCGTATTCCGGCACGCCGATACGCACCGGCTTCAGGAAAATGTCCTCACCCAGTTCGACCATGCCGAGCATCATCGACGCGCCGCCGGTCAGCACCACGCCGGAGCTCAGCAGTTCCTCGTAACCCGACTCGCGCACCACCTGCTGCACGAGCGAAAACAGTTCTTCGACACGCGGCTCGACCACCGCCGCCAACGCCTGGCGCGACAGCGTGCGCGGACCGCGCTCGCCGAGACCCGGCACTTCGATCATTTCGTCCGGATCGGCCAGCGCCTGCTTGGCGATGCCGTAGTCCACCTTGATGTCTTCCGCGTCCGGCGTCGGCGTGCGCAAGGCCATCGCGATGTCGCTCGTGATCTGATCGCCGGCGATCGGAATCACCGCCGTATGACGGATCGCGCCTTCGCTGAAAATCGCGATGTCCGTCGTGCCGCCGCCGATATCGACCAGCACCACGCCGAGTTCCTTTTCGTCTTCCGTCAGCACCGCCAGCGACGACGCGAGCGGCTGCAAGATCAGATCGTTCACTTCGAGCCCGCAACGGCGCACGCACTTGACGATGTTCTGCGCCGCGCTCACCGCGCCCGTCACGATATGCACCTTCACTTCGAGGCGGATGCCGCTCATGCCGATCGGCTCGCGCACATCTTCCTGGCCGTCGATGATGAATTCCTGCGTGAGGATGTGCAGCACCTGCTGATCGGTCGGGATGTTGATCGCTTTCGCCGTCTCGATCACGCGCGCCACATCCGTCTGCGTGACTTCCTTCTCCTTGATCGCCACCATGCCGCTCGAATTGAAGCTGCGGATATGGCTGCCGGCGATCCCGGTGAATACGTTCGTGATCTTGCAGTCGGCCATCAGCTCGGCTTCTTCGAGCGCACGTTGAATGGACTGCACGGTGGCTTCAATGTTCACCACCACGCCCTTTTTGAGCCCCTTCGATTCGCTCTGGCCGAGACCGATCACCTCGTAGTGGCCCTCGCCCTTCAACTCGGCGACGATGGCCACCACCTTCGACGTCCCGATGTCGAGGGCGACCAGCAGATCTTTATAGTCTTTACTCATAGCGTGCTCATTGCGTGTGATGTCCGTTTACTTCTTGCCCTTGTCGGGTTCGCTGATAAAGCGCATGCCAGCGGCACGAATCGCGAAACCGTTCGGATAGCGCAAGTCCGCATACTCGATATCCTTCCCCCAACGTTGCGTCACCGCGTTCCACGCCGCGGTCAGGCGCTTGCTGCGATCGAGCAGCGTGTCCTGATTGCGTTCGCGTCCAAGTTCCACCTGCATGCCGTTCGACAGCTTCACCGTCCACGCGTAACGCGGCGACAGTGTCACTTCATCAGGCGTCGCGCCCAAGGGCGCAAACCACTTCTGGAAGTCGTGATACCGCGCGACGACTTCCTTTGCCGTCCCATCCGGGCCGTCGAATGCGGGCAGCTCATCCTCGAGCTCGCCCTGGTTCGCGGTGAACAGTTCGCCGTCGACGCTCACCAGTTGATCGCTACCCCACGTCCCCAGCGGTTTGTACTCTTCGAGCGTGACAGCCAGCGCATTCGGCCAGACTCGCCGCACGCTCGCGTGACGCACCCACGGCATTTGCTCGAACGCCTGACGCGCAACGTCGAGATCGACCGTGAAAAAATTGCCCTTCAAGCGCCCGACCACACCGGCGCGCACCGTCGGCGAATTGATGTGCTCGGTGTCGCCGTCGATCTGAATCTCGCGCAGCGCGAAGTTCGGACGCTGGATCAGCCAGTAAGCGCCTGCCGCCAGCAGCACGAGCACCAGCAACGCATGCAATGCGTTGGCGGCGAGATTGAGCTGGCGAACGTTGTTCCACATGGTGTTGCTTTCGGGTTGCCCCGTTTAGTCCTTCCTAGTCCTTCAATGTCAGCGCCAACACGCCGACAACCAGTTCCTGATAGCTGATGCCCACCGCGCGCGCCGCTTTCGGCGGCAGCGAGTGATCGGTCATGCCGGGCGCCGTGTTCACCTCCAGGAAGTACGGATTGCCGTCCGCGTCGAGCATGAAATCGGCACGGCCCCAATCGGTGCAGCCAAGCACGTCGAATGCGCGGCGCGCCAGCACTTTCAGACGCGCTTCCTCATCTGGCGTCAAACCGCACGGAATCAGGTACTGCGTGTCGCTAGCAATGTATTTCGCGTGATAGTCGTAGAACTCGCCGGCCGGCACGATGCGGATCACCGGCAGATCGAGATCGCCTGCGATGCACGCCGTGTACTCGCCGCCGCCTTCAATGCTCTTTTCGACCACGACGATCCTGTCGTACTTGACCGCTTCGATCAGCGCCGCCGGCAATGCGTCGGCGCTTTTCACCTTGATCACCGCGACGCTCGACCCTTCGCTCGCCGGCTTCACGAAGAGCGGCAAGCCGAGCTTCGCGACGATGTCCTGGGCACGCGCTTCGTAGTCGTCGCCGCGCAGCACGGCTTCGAACGGCGGCGTCGGAATGCCGAGTTGCTGCCACACGAGCTTGGTGCGGAACTTGTCGAGACCGAGCGCGGAACCGAGCACGCCGCTACCCGTGTAACGGATACCGTAAAAATCGAGCGCGCCCTGGATCTGGCCGTTCTCGCCGTAGCCGCCGTGCAGCGCGTTGAACGCGCGCACGAAGCCTTCCTCTTTCAACGCGGCGAGCGGACGCTCGGCCGGATCGAACGGATGCGCGTCGATACCGGCGTCGCGCAGACCTTGCAGCACGAGGCGGCCGGAATTGAGCGACACCTCGCGCTCGGCGGAATCGCCACCGAGCAGCACTGCCACTTTGCCGAATCGTTTTGCGAGTTGGTCCGCGAGTTGGTCCGATTTGATACTGCTCATTTCACTCACACCTTCGTTTCCTGCGCGAGACGACCCGGCACACCGCCGATCGAACCCGCGCCCATCGTGATCACCACATCGCCGTCGCGCACCAGTGCCGCAAGCGCGTCCGGCACTTCATCCACCGTATCGACAAACACCGGCTCGACCTTGCCCGCCACCCGCAGCGCGCGCGCCAAGGCGCGGCCGTCGGCGGCGACGATCGGCGCTTCGCCGGCCGAATAGACTTCGGTCAGCACGAGCGCGTCGACGGTCGACAGCACCTTCACAAAATCTTCGAAGCAATCACGCGTGCGCGTGAAGCGGTGCGGCTGGAACGCCAGCACCAGACGCCGGCCGGGGAATGCGCCGCGCGCCGCCGCCACGGTCGCCGCCATTTCAACCGGGTGATGCCCGTAGTCGTCGACCAGCGTGTACGCGCCGGCGGCTTTGCCGTCGGCCGCGACCGGCACCTCGCCGTAGCGCTGGAAGCGCCGGCCCACGCCGTTGAAATCCGCGAGCGCTCGCTGGATATCGGCATCTTTCACTTCAAGTTCAGTCGCAATTGCAATTGCAGCCAACGCGTTCTGCACGTTGTGCTCGCCCGGCAGGTTGAGCACGATGTCGAGCGGCGGCGCATCTTCGCGCATCGCGGTGAAATGCATCTTGCCGTCGCGCGCTTCGACGTTGACCGCGCGCACTTGCGCATCCGGCGCGAGTCCGTAGCGGATGATCGGCTTCGACACGAACGGCAGGATTTCCTTCACGTTCGGATCGTCGACGCACAGCACGGCGATACCGTAAAACGGCAGACGGTGCGTGAACTCGATGAACGCCTGCTTGAGCCGCGCGAAATCGTGGCCGTAGGTGTCCATGTGATCGGCGTCGATGTTCGTGATGACTTCGATCACCGGGAACAGGTTCAGGAACGACGCGTCCGATTCGTCCGCTTCGGCGACGATGAAGTCCCCCGTACCGAGCCGCGCATTCGCGCCCGCGCTGATCAGCCGTCCGCCGATCACGAAGGTCGGATCGAGACCGCCCGCGGCCAGCACGCTCGCCACCAGCGACGTGGTCGTGGTCTTGCCGTGCGTGCCTGCAATCGCAATGCCTTGCTTCAGGCGCATCAACTCCGCGAGCATCACCGCGCGCGGCACGATCGGAATACGGCGATGGCGCGCGGCCAGCACTTCGGGGTTGTCGCTGCGCACCGCCGTGGAGACGACCACCGCGTTCGCGTCTTCGATGTTCTCGGCCGCGTGGCCGATCGCGATCCGCGCGCCGAGCGCCGCGAGTCGATCGGTGACGGCGTTGCTCGACAGATCCGAGCCGCTCACCTGATAGCCGAGATTGAGCAGCACCTCCGCGATGCCGCTCATGCCGACACCGCCTATGCCGACAAAGTGAATGTGTTTGACGATGTGTTTCATTGCTTTCCTTCTGGGCTCGCGCCCGAAATCGAACCCGCCACGGTCGCGCAAATCTTCGCGACCTGTTCCGTGGCGTCGGGTTTCGCGAGCGAGCGCGAACGCTCCGCCATCTCCGCGAGGGTCTCGCGCGTCTGGCTGCGCAACCACTCGGCGAGCGTTTCCGCCGAGAGATCGCGTTGCTGCACGACAAGCGCCGCGCCGTTGCCGGCGAGGAACGCTGCATTGGTTGTTTGGTGATCGTCCACTGCATACGGGAACGGCACGAAGAACGCCGCCACGCCCACCGCTGAAATCTCCGAGACCGTCATCGCGCCGGCGCGGCAAATCACGAGGTCGGCATTCGCGTAGGCACTCGTCATGTCGTCGATGAAGGCGACGAGTTCGACGCCGGGTTGCTCGTCAATACCGGTTTGCAAGCCGGCTGCCGCGTAGTTCTCGCGCAGCGCGTCGATGTGCTTCGCGCCCGCCTGATGCACGATGCGCGGACGTTCGTTCGGCGCCAGCAATGCGACCGCGCGCGGCACCACTTCATTCAACGCCGCCGCGCCGAGACTGCCGCCCACGACGAGCACATTCAGCGGACCGCTGCGTTGCGCATAGCGTGCTTTGGGTGCGATTGCGCGTGCAAGTTCCGCCCGAATCGGGTTTCCGGTCCATTCGCCGTGCGGCAGCGCATTCGGGAATGCAACCAGCACACGTTTCGCGAGCTTCGCGAGCACTTTGTTCGCGAGGCCCGCGATCGAATTCTGTTCATGCAGCACCAGCGGACGGCCGCTCAACGCGGCCATCAAGCCGGCCGGAAACGTGATGTACCCGCCCATGCCGAGCACGACGTCCGGCTTCACGCGACGCAGCACGCTCAAGCTTTGCGTGCAGGCGCGCAGCAGATTCACCGGCAGCATCAGCCTGGTTTTGAGACCCTTTCCGCGCACGCCGCCGAAGCGCACGTACTCCATCGCGATGCCGTGCTTCGGCACCAGCGTCGCTTCCATGCCGGAAGGGTTGCCGAGCCATACGACCTTCCAGCCCCACGCCTGCATCAAATGCGCGACCGCGAGCCCGGGAAACACGTGTCCCCCGGTGCCGCCGGCCATCACCATCAGCGTGCGTTGCTGGGCAGGCGTCATACCTTCCCCCCACGCATCAACACCCGGTTCTCATAATCCACACGCATCAAAACGGCCACCGCCACGCAGTTCAGCACGATGCCCGAGCCGCCGTAGCTGACGAGCGGCAACGTGAGCCCTTTGGTCGGCAGCAAGCCGAGGTTCACGCCCATGTTGATGAAGGTCTGCGCGCCGAACCAGATGCCGACGCCCTTCGCGACCAGGCCCGCGAACGTGCGGTCGAGCGCGAGCGCCTGACGGCCGATCTCGAACGAGCGGCGCACGATCCAGTAGAACATCAGGATCACCATCAGCACGCCGACAAAACCGAGCTCCTCGCCGATCACCGCGAGGATGAAGTCGGTATGCGCTTCCGGCAGATAGTTGAGCTTCTCGACGCTGCCGCCGAGGCCCACGCCGAACCACTCGCCGCGCCCGAACGCGATCAGCGAGTGCGTCAATTGATAAGCCTTGCCTTGGGCGTAGCGATCGTCCCACGGATCGAGGTACGCGAAGATCCGCTCACGACGCCACGGTGACGCCCATACGAGCAAGCTGAACGTGCCGACCGCGGTGGCCACCAGGCCGCCGAACAGCTTGCCGTTCACGCCGCCGAGAAACAGCACGCCCATCGCGATCGCCGCGATCACCATGAACGCGCCCATGTCCCATCGCGATCGCCGCGATCACCATGAACGCGCCCATGTCCGGCTCGAGCAGCAGCAACGCGCCGACGAGGCCGACCGCCACCGCCATGGGCAAGAAGCCCTTGGCAAAGCTGTGCATGTATTCCTGCTTGCGCACGGTGTAGTTCGCCGCGTAAATCGTCACGGCGAGCTTCATGATTTCCGATGGCTGCATGTTCGTGATGCCGAGCGGAATCCAGCGACGCGCGCCGTTCACGCCCTTGCCGACGTGCGGGATCAGCACGATCACCAGCGCAAGCAGCGCGAGCAGGAAGAGCTTCGGCGCGTACTTGTCCCACGTCGAAATCGGAATGCGGAACGACACAATGCCGATCACCGAGCCCATCACCACGAAAATGATCTGGCGCACGAGGAACGCATAGTCGCGGTACGACGCATATTCGCGATCGACGCCGAATACACCATCACGACGCCGAGACCCAGCAGCGCGACGACCACCCACAGCAGCGAGTGATCGTAGTCGAGCATTCGCGAGCGCAGCGGACGCACGCCGTTGACTGCGCTCGCGAGCCCGCTGCCGTCCGCGCGGCCGGAAGCGCGAGCCGCGCCGCCCATGGCGCCGGCGCTTTCGCGGGAGCCGGCAGCGCGCGCACCGAAACGTTCCGACCAGCTCATATCATCGTCCCCCGTTCGGCCGCGATGTCTTCCACCGTGCTGCGGAACACCGCCGCACGATGCGCGTAACTCTTGAACATGTCGAAGCTCGCGCAAGCCGGCGACAGCAGCACGGCGTCGCCGGGTTGCGCCAGCGCGGTCGCGGCGCGCGTCGCTTCCTCGAGCGTGGCGTGATCCGTGAGCGCGATGCCGGTGTCTTCGAGCACGGCGCGGATTAGCGGCGCGTCGCGGCCGATCAGCATCACGGCGCGGCACCAGCGCGTGACCGGCTCGGCGAGCGGGTCGAAATCCTGGCCCTTGCCGTCGCCGCCGGCGATCAGCACGACGCGCTGCGCGAGACCGTCGAGCGCGGCCACCGTCGCGCCGACGTTGGTGCCCTTGCTGTCGTCGACGTAATCGATGCCGTCGATCGAAGCGATCAGTTCCACGCGATGCGGCTCGCCCCGGTATTCGCGCAGGCCATGCAGCAGCGGCGCGCCAGGCAGGCCGATCGCACGCGCAAGTGCATAAGCGGCGAGCGCATTCGCGGCGTTGTGCAGACCGCGAATGCGCAATGCGTCCGCGGGCATCAGTCGCTTGAGCGCGATGTTCGGCGGCGTGACCACTTCGTTCTTGCGACGGCGCTTCGGCGCGGACGCCCCGGCGACCGAAGAAAGCCCCTGTGCGGAGGAAGTCCCCCTAGGGGATTCGTCGCTCGCGTCGCGATCGTGCGCCTCAACCAGCCAGACGATGCCGTTATCGCGCAGCAAGCCGTAATCGCCGTCGTTCTTCGGCTCGGTGACGCCGAAGGTGATCCTCTCCGCGTCGCCTTCTTCAGAAGGCGCGAGCGCCATGACGCGCGAGTCGTCGCGGTTCAGCACGCGCACGGTTTGTGTACCGAAGATGCGGCCCTTTGCGGCGGCGTAAGCATCGAGACCGCCATGCCAATCCAAATGGTCTTGCGTGATGTTCAGCACCACCGCTGCATCCGGAGTAAACGTGTGCGCGGTTTCCAGCTGGAAGCTCGACAGTTCCAGTACCCACACGTCGGGCAGCGCGGTGTTGTCGATCGCTTCGGTGAGCTTGTCGAGCAGGGCCGGGCTGATGTTGCCGGCAACCGCGACCTTCTTGCCGGCGCGTTCGCACAAAAGGCCCGTCAGGCTCGTCGTCGTGGTCTTGCCGTTCGTGCCGGTGATCGCGACGACCTTCGGCGCGTAGCCGCTTTCGCCGAGCGTCTTCACCGCTTGCGAGAAAAACTCGAGTTCGCCCCACACGGGGATGTCCTGTTCGCGCGCCGCCGTCACCAACGGCAGCAGGTCGGCGGCAAGCGGCGACAGGCCAGGACTGATTGCCACGAGTTCGACGCCTTCGAGCAGCACCGGCGAAAACGGACCGCCGACGAATTCAGCGTCGATGCTGTGCGCTTCCAATGCGGACAGGTTCGGCGGCACCTCGCGCGTATCGGCCACACGCAGCCGACAGCCGTGCCGCGCGCACCAGCGCGCCATGGCGAGACCGGATTCACCCAGTCCCAGCACGAGCACCATCGGCTTTTGCCGATCCCGAAACTTCTCGCCGAACATCGCCTGCTTCCCCTAATACCTGCTTAACGCAATTTGAGCGTGGACAAACCGAACAGACACAACATCAGTGTGATGATCCAGAAACGCACCACCACCTGCGTTTCCTTCCAACCCGACAATTCGAAATGGTGATGCAGCGGCGCCATCTTGAAGAGACGCCTGCCTTCGCCGAAACGGCGCTTGGTGAACTTGAACCATGCAACCTGCAGCATCACGGAGAGCGTCTCCGCGACGAAAATGCCGCCCATGATGAAGAGCACGATTTCCTGGCGCACGATCACCGCCACCGTGCCGAGCGCGCCGCCGAGCGCGAGCGCGCCCACATCGCCCATGAACATCTGCGCGGGGTGCGTGTTGAACCAGAGAAACGCGAGCCCTGCCCCGCCCATCGCCGAACAGAAGATCAGCAGTTCGCCCGCGCCGGCGATATGCGGAAACAGCAGGTATTTCGAGTACACCGAGCTGCCCATCACGTAAGCGAACACGCCGAGCGACGCGCCGACCAGCACGACCGGCATGATCACGAGGCCGTCGAGACCGTCGGTGAGATTGACCGCGTTGCTCGCGCCGACGATCACCAGATACGTCAGCACGATGAAGCCCCACACGCCGAGCGGATAGCTGATCGACTTGACGAACGGCAGCATCAAGTCGGCGCGCGCCGGCAAGCCCATCGACAAGCCGCTTCTCACCCACGCCATGAACAGGTCGAACACGCGCACGTTGCTCGCTTCCGACACGCTGAACGCGAGATACACGGCCGCGAACAAGCCGATCACCGACTGCCAGAAATACTTCTCGCGCGACGACATACCGCGCGGGTCCTTGTAGACCACCTTGCGGTAATCGTCGACCCAGCCGATCACGCCGAAGCCGAACGTGACGAGCATCACGATCCAGATGAAGCGGTTCGTCAGATCGGCCCACAGCAGCGTCGCCACCGCGATGCCGAGCAGGATCAGCACGCCGCCCATGGTCGGCGTACCGGATTTGACGAGGTGCGTTTGCGGACCGTCTTTGCGGACGGCCTGGCCGACCTTCATCGCGGTCAGCTTGCGAATCACCGCCGGGCCGCAGACGAGCCCGATCAGCAGCGCGGTGATGGTTGCCGCCACCGCACGGAAAGTCAGATAACTGAACACGCGCAAGAAGCTTGCGTCATTCTGCAGCCATTGCGCCAGCGCCAGTAGCATGCCTCGGTCCTTCTATTTCAATGTGCGGCGGGCGCACTGCCCGCAGCGTTGGGTTGTGGACTCGTTACGGCGTCCACCACGCGCTCCATTTGCATGAAGCGCGAGCCTTTCACGAGAAGCGTTGCGGCAGCGCCGAATCCGGCCTGCTGCAATTGCGCGACCAGCGTGCCGACATCGGCGACGTGATGCGCGCTCGCGCCATACGCGGCGCAGGCGTCGCGCGAAGCGTCGCCCATCGCGTACAGCGCGTCGATACCGCATTCCTTGGCGTATGCACCGATTTCGCGGTGAAACGCCGGACCGTCGTCGCCGACTTCGCCCATGTCGCCCATCACCAGCACGCGCGGCGAGGCACAAGAGGCGAGCACGTCGATCGCAGCGCGCATCGAATCGGGGTTCGCGTTGTAGGTGTCGTCGATCACGGTGGCGCCGGCGAGCGAGCCGAGCGCGGCAAGCTTCACCTGCAGGCGGCCCTTCACGGCGCCGAACGATTCGAGGCCGCGCTTGATCGCGTCGAGCGACACGTCTGCGGCCAATGCGGCGGCCGTCGCGGCCAACGCGTTGTGCGCGTTGTGGTTGCCGAGCACTTGCAGCTTGACTTCGACGTGGCCTTGCGGCGTGTCGATGCTCAGAACATTGCCCACGAAGGTGCCTTGTACGGCCGCTTCGGTGACGTGCTCAGCGTCGTTCAAAGCGAAGTCGATGATCCGGTTGCCGGTTGCCGCAACGCGCCAGATGCTCGCGTACGCGTCATTGGCGGGGAACACGGCGACGCCTTCCGGGGCGAGCGCATGAATCACGCTCGCATGTTCGAGCGCGACCGCTTCGACGGTCGCCATGAATTCCTGGTGCTCGCGCTGCGCGTTGTTCACCACCGCCACCGTCGGCTCGGTGATTTTCGCGAGCAACGAGGTTTCGCCCGGATGATTCATGCCGAGTTCGACCACCGCGAGTTGATGCGCGGCGTGCAGACGGAACAGCGTGAGCGGCAAGCCGATGTCGTTGTTGAAATTGCCGGCGGTGGCAAGGCGTGCGTCCGCGCCGACCGCGGCGGCGAAGATCGACGCGATCATTTCCTTGACCGTGGTCTTGCCGTTGCTGCCCGTCACGGCGGCGAGCGGCATGCCGAACTGGCGGCGCCAGCCGCGAGCGAGGGCACCGAGCGCCACGCGCGTATCGGCCACGCGCAAAGCGGGCACACGCCAGTCGCCGGGCGTGCGCGAGACCAGCACAGCCGTGACGTTGCGCGACGCGACTTCCGCGAGAAAGTCGTGCGCGTCGAAACGCTCGCCCTTGATCGCGACGAACAGATCGCCCGGACCGGCGCTGCGGCTATCGGTCGACACGCGCTCGAACGCGACGCTTTCGTCACCGAACACGGTAGCGCCGGGGATCAACGCGGCGGCTTCACGCAGCGAGAACATTGTCATTCCCCACCTCCGCGTGCGTGCGTCGCCCGTGCGGCGAGCGCAAGGCGAGCGTGATCCTGATCGGAGAAAGCGCGTTTCTTGCCCATGATTTCCTGTGTTGCTTCGTGCCCCTTGCCGGCCAGCACGATGACGTCTTCGCGCGCGGCGCCGCGGATCGCTTGCAGGATCGCACTCGCGCGGTCCTCGATACGGCGCGCTTTGGAGGCATCCTTCATTCCCGCGACAATCTGCTCGATGATCGATTGCGGATCTTCGCTGCGCGGGTTGTCGCTGGTCACCACGACACCGTCCGCCGTCTTCTCGGCAATCGCGCCCATCAGCGGACGCTTGGCGGCGTCGCGGTCGCCGCCGCAGCCGAACATGCAGATCAACTCGCCGCCGCGTGCGGCCGCCATCGGGCGCAGTGCTTCGAGGGTCTTTTCCAGCGCGTCCGGCGTGTGCGCATAGTCGATCACGACGAGCGGTTCGTCGTTCTGCAAGCGGCCGCCGAGGCGTTGCATGCGGCCGTTCACCGGTTCGAGCTTCGCCAGTTCGACAAGCGCGGCGTCGAACGGCACGTCGGCGGCGAGCAATTCGCCGAGCACGCCGAGCAGATTGGCGACATTGAATGCGCCGAGCGTTTGGACTTCGACCTCGGCGTTGCCCCAATCAGACGTGGCGAGATGAAACGCGGTGCCCGTGGCCGTTGCGCGCACGTTGGACGCGAGCAGCCACGCGTCCGCTTGCGGCGCGTCTTGCAGCGTGCCGGCGGTTTCGTCGAGGCCGTAGGCGATCGTGCGGGCGTGGCCCTGCGTGCTAGCCAGCAGGCGACGGCCGGTGGCATCGTCACGGTTGATCACCGCCGCGCGCAGTTCAGGCCACGCGAAAAGACACGCCTTGGCCGCTTCGTAGGCTTCGAACGTGACGTGATAGTCGAGATGGTCTTGCGTGAGATTCGTGAACACGGCGATGTCGAACGCCGTGCCGTTCACGCGGCCTTGATGCAGTGCGTGCGACGACACTTCCATCGCCACCGCCTGCGCGCCCGCGTCGCGCAATTGCGCGAGGCTGCGTTGCAGTTGCGGCGCGTCGGGCGTCGTGAAACCGGTATGCACGAGTTGGCCCGGCAGGCCGGTGCCGAGCGTGCCGATGATCGCGCAACGCGTGCCGAGCGCGGTCAACGCCGCCGAGATCCATTGGCTGCACGAGGTCTTGCCGTTCGTGCCGGTGATGCCGATCGCAAGCATGGCGTCGCTCGGATCGTTGTACCAGGCGCTCGCGATCGAGCCGGCGAGTTCGTTCAGCGCCGGCACGGCCAACGTCGTGGACGGATCGATGGCGCCGCCGTAGCCTTCGGGCTGAACCAGCACCGCGGCCGCGCCGCGTTCGATCGCGCCGTCGATGAACGGGCGGTTGTCCGCGCCGTCGACGGCATAGGCGAAAAACGCGTCGCCCGCCGCGAGCGAGCGCGTGTCCGCATGCAGATGCGCGCCTGGCTGCACGCGCGCGTGCAGCCAGGCCAGGGCGTCGGCGATCTGCCGGTGCGCCGGATGCCCGTTGCGCAGCGCGCTCATCGCACGACTCCGGGATGGTTTTTCGCGTTGGCGGAGATCGTCATCTTTTTCGCGCCCGCGCTGGTGGAGAGTTTCTTGACCGTCGCGGGCGTGGCCGGCGTGCTCGGCGCGGCAGGCGCCGAATCGTCCGACACCACCATCTGCTTGACCGGCATGTCCGGCGGCACATTCAGAGAACGCAGCGTATCGCCGACGATTCCAGAGAACACCGGACCCGACACCTGACCGCCGAAGTGGCTGCCCGCCGTCGGCTCGTCGACCGATACGGCCACCACGATGCGGGGATTCGGCATCGGCGCCATGCCGACGAACGACGCGCGATACTTCGAGTGGTCGTAGCCGTGCGGGCCATGCTTGTATGCGGTACCGCTCTTGCCGCCGACGCGATAGCCCGGGACGGCCGCGTCCGGCGACGTGCCGCCCGGCGCCGTCACGGTTTCGAGCATGGCGCGCACTTCGCGCGCGGTGGTCGGCGAGAAGATTTGCGGGCCCGTGGCCGGCTGTTCGCCCGGCGAGCGGAAAATCGACACCGGCATGATCTCGCCGTCGTGCGCGATCGCCGTGTACGCGCGGGCCAACTGGAACAGCGACACGGACAGACCGTAGCCGTACGACATGGTCGCCTGTTCGATGCGGCGCCAGCTCTTCCAGGGACGCAGACGCCCGGCCGCCGCGCCTGGGAAGCCGACCTTCGGCGCCTGGCCGAGACCGATGCTGGTATACATATTCCACATCTCTTCGGGCTTGAGCTGCATGGCGATCTTCGTCGCGCCGATGTTGCTCGATTTTTGGATCACGCCCCCCACGGTCAGCACGCCGAATGCACTGTCGTCGGTAATCGGCGCACCGTCGAGCACAAAGCGGCCCGGCCCCGTATCCACCAGTGTAGTCGGCGTCACGCGATGCAGATCGAGCGCGAGCGACACGGTGAACGGCTTCATGATCGAGCCGGGCTCGAACGTGTCGGTCAGGATGCGGTTGCGCAATTGATCGCCGGTCAGGTGCGAACGGTCGTTCGGGTTGTACGTGGGGTAATTGACGAGCGCCAGCACTTCGCCGGTCCGCACGTCGATCACCATCGCCGCGCCGGCCTTCGCCTTGAATTTCTGCACGGCCGCTTTCAGGTTTGTGTACGCGATGTACTGGATCTTGCTGTCGATCGACAAATCGACGTCCTGGCCGTTATGTGGCACGACCTGCTCGTCCACATCCTCGATGATGTGGCCCATGCGGTCCTTGATCACGCGGCGGCTGCCCGACACGCCGGCGAGCAGCTTCTGGTCGCCGAGCTCGACGCCTTCCTGGCCTTCGTCTTCCACATTGGTGAAGCCGATCAGGTGAGCCGTGATCTCGCCTTCCGGGTAGAAACGCTTGTACTCGTCGCGCGCATAAATGCCGGGGATTCCGAGCGCGGCGACCTTCGCGGCGATGTCGACCGGCACCTGGCGCTTCACGTAGACGAAGGTCTTGTCTTCCGAAAGCTTGGTGCGCAATTCCTTGCTCGTCATGTCGAGCAGCTTGCCAAGCGCGGTCAGCTTGTCGGCGCCGAGATCGTCCGGCACGGATTCGGGAATCGCCCAGATGGCGCGCACCGGCAGACTCGTGGCGAGCACGAGACCATTGCGGTCGAGAATCTTGCCGCGCGTGGCCTGCAGTTCGAGGCGGCGCTGATAGCGGATTTCGCCCTGCTTCTGATAGAACGCGTTGCCCGGCCCCTGGATCCAGAACGCGCGCCCGGTCAGCGCGACGAATGCCATGAACAGCAGGAACACGACGAGTTTCGAGCGCCACATCGGCAAACGTACCGAGAGGATCGGATTCGCCGAGAAAGCCACGCTTTTGCGAGCCGACGGTTTTTTCATCGCACGCCTCCGCGGCCGGTCGTTGCGGGCGCCGGCGCCGGTCCGGAGGTCGGGACCGGTGCGTCCTCGGCCTTGGCGGCGCCCGGGTCGAGCGTCAGATATTGGGTGCGGCCGGTACTCACCGCCTGCATTTTCAGCGAGGCCGTGGCGATCTGCTCGATACGCGACGTTTTCGACAGCGCGCTCTGCTGATATTGAAGCTGCGAATAGTCCTGCTGCAGCTGACGCTCCTGGGATTGCGCGCGCTGCAACCGAATGAAGATCTGACGCTGCTGATTGGTGGCGTTGACTACCGACAAAGCGCACCCCATCACGATCATCAGCAGGAAGATATTGAGGCGATTCATGGTGCGATCCGCTCCGCCACACGCATCACGGCAGAACGGGCACGCGGGTTCGCGGCGACTTCAGCGTCGCTGGCGAACACGCGGCCGATGATTCTGAGCGGAGGGCTCGGCAGATCGACTGCGCGAATCGGCAGACGGCGATCGACTGCGGGCGTACTGGCGTGCGCCTGCATGAATCGCTTGACGATCCGGTCCTCGAGCGAATGAAAGCTGATGACCACCAGCCGCCCCCCTTGCTCCAACAGCGACAACGCTGCTTCTAAAACGACTTGCAGCTCCGCAAGCTCTTGATTGATGTGAATCCGTATAGCCTGAAAGGTGCGGGTTGCCGGATCCTTGCCCTTCTCACGGGTTTTGACGACGTTAGCCACGATTTGGGCAAGCTCGCCCGTGCTGACGAGAGGCCCAAGACGGTCGGACTCTGCCCGGCGAGCAACAAGCGCCTTTGCAATCTGAAAAGCAAACCGTTCTTCCCCATAATCTCGTATCACCTCCGTCAGTTCCTGCACCGTGGCCCGCGCCAGCCAGTCAGCGGCAGACTCGCCGCGCGTCGGGTCCATCCGCATGTCGAGCGGGCCGTCGGCGCGGAAGCTGAAGCCCCGCTCCGGATCGTCGACTTGCGGCGACGACACGCCCAGATCCAGTAAAACGCCCGACACCCGTCCTACTCCGCGCTCCGCGATTGCGTCGCGCAGTGAAGCAAAACTCTCGTGCACGATGCCGAAGCGCGGATCGGCAATCTGCTGCGCCGTGGCGATCGCGAGCGGGTCTTTGTCGAACGCGATCAGACGCCCGGCTTCACCCAACCTCTCCAGCACGAGCCGGCTGTGACCGCCACGCCCGAACGTGCCGTCCACATAAACACCGTCCGCGCGCGTGATCAGCGCATTTACCGCTTCTTCCAGCAGCACCGTGCGATGCTGCAATTCGTTTCTCATCGCAGGTGCCATATATGTATGCCGCGATCAGAACGTGAAATTCTTTAACGCTTCGGGCATGCCCTCGGCGATCGCCGCCTGTTCCTTCGCGGCGTAAGTTTGTGCGTCCCACAACTCGAAGTGCCGGCCCATGCCGAGCAGCGTCACTTCTTTTTCCAGCGAGCCGGCCATGCGCAATTCCGGCGACACGAGCACGCGGCCCGCGCCGTCCATATCGACGTCCATTGCATTGCCGAGAAAAATGCGGCGCCACCAGGTGGCGTTCATGGGCAGATTGCCGACCTTCTCGCGGAAGATTTCCCATTCAGGACGCGGAAAGAGCAACAGGCAGCCGTCCGGGTGCTTGGTGATCGTCACCCGGCCCTCTGCCTGTGTTTGCAGCGCATCCCGATAGCGAGAGGGGATCGACATCCGCCCTTTCGCATCGAGCGTCAGCGCCGACGCCCCTTGGAACACTTCGCTCTCCCTTCTTGCGGCGCTTTTGCGCCGGCTGCCCGATTCGTGAAAATCTACCCCAAACCGCCCGCGAGATCACACAAAAATACACTTTCTCACACTGTCTCCCACTTTAGAGGAACGCTAAACAGGGGTCAAGGGAGAAACACGCTTTTCGAGCGAATTTTGTTTGTTAGAACAAGGACTTAGCGCGACTCCTTCATGTCAGACATAAAACGGAAAACCGTTATAAATGAATGAGCTAGTGCAACTTGTGAAGGTGATACGTGAAAAGTGCGGGGGAAAGGTACGGAATGTAAGAGATCGTGAAGTGGGACGAGGAGGTGTTGGCAGGCGTTCGGAGGACTTCAGCGGACGGCGAGGCGCCGTCCCACTTTCAGGCAATGCTTGGTCAGCCGTCTCGAATTTATATGTAATAGGCGGTGCGTGTCATGACTTTCGATACCGCGCGCATCAAGGCGCGCACAGGGAACGGCAACTCGACGCCACCCGCATCCATGGCCGCTTTTCCGTGCTGCACTTCGTCCGCACGCATTTGCTCGACAATCGCGCGCGACTCGCGGTCGGCTGCGGGCAACTTATCCAGATGGCTATCCAGATGCTGTTCCACCTGGCGCTCGGTTTCGGCCATGAAGCCGAGACTCACCCGATCGCCGAAGCGCCCTGCCGCGAGCCCGATCGCCAGCGCGCCCGTGTACCAAAGCGGGTTCAACAGGCTCGGACGCGAATCGAGCGCCTCGAGGCGCTTCGCGGTCCACGCCAGATGATCCTCTTCCTCGACCGCGGCGTGATTGAACACGGCACGCAGGGACGGCGACTTCGTGGCGAGCTTCTGAGCCTGGTAAAGCGCCTGGGCGCACACCTCGCCGACATGGTTCACGCGCATCAAGCCGGCCGAGTGCGCGCGTTCAGCCGGTGACAATTCGACGGTCTCGGCCGTCGATTCTTGCGGAACCGGCAACGGGCGACTCATCCGCGACACGCCGGTCATTGAGCGTAAACCCCGATCAAACTCGCTAATCAACTCGTCCAGAAACATTAAGCACTCCCTGATTCGACAACCGCTTCGCCGCGCCGGCAGGCCCGCGCGACAGGCGTTTGCGCGGCAAAACCAGCTTCGCGGAAACCTCCAGTTCGCATAAATCGGGCGGCCAATCCCTGATTCTAGTCCATGTTGCGTAAACGAAACAGGAGCGTTCCCGGTCGTCTCCTTTTTCTTTGTGCCATGTATGCCTTTTGTTACATTACGTGCAACTTCTCGCGAAGTTGGACAAGCAAGGCCTCAACGCTACATAAATATTCGCCTTGTACAAAAGATTCGTAATCCTTGGAGATCATTCGATGAAAAAGTCGCTTCTCGCTCTCGCAGCACTGGGCGCATTCGCAGGCGTCGCTCATGCTCAGAGCAGCGTGACCCTGTACGGTATTATTGACGAAGGTTTCAACATCAACACCAACTCGGGTGGCAAGCACCTGTACAACCTGTCCAGCGGCGTCATGCAAGGCTCGCGTTTCGGCCTGCGCGGTGCGGAAGATCTGGGCGGCGGTCTGAAGGCGATCTTCGTGTTGGAAAACGGCTTTGACGTGAACAACGGCAAGCTGGGTCAAGGCGGTCTGATGTTCGGCCGTCAAGCTTACGTGGGTCTGTCGAGCCAGTTCGGCACGGTCACGCTGGGTCGTCAGTACGACTCCGTCGTCGACTACGTCGGTCCGCTGGAAGCCGGTGACCAGTGGGGCGGCTACATCGCTGCTCACCCGGGCGACATCGACAACTTCAACAACGCGTACCGCACCAACAACACGGTCAAGTACACGAGCGTGGACTACGCCGGCTTCAAGTTCGGCGGCACGTACAGCTTCGGCGGCGTTGCAGGCAACGTTACGTCGAACCAGATCTGGTCGTTGGGCGCTGGCTACAACAACGGTCCGCTGGTCTTGGGCGTCGGTTACTTGAACGCACGTACGCCGGCAGCATCGGGCGGCCTGTTCAACAACGGCGGCACGACCACGACGGCAGCAGCCTTCGCTGCGACCGCGTCGCCGGTGTACGCTGGCTTCACGTCGGCTAACACGTACCAGGTGATCGGTGCAGGCGGTGCTTACACGTTCGGCGCGGCAACGGTCGGCCTGACGTACTCGAACATCCGCTTCGCAAACCTGGGTGCTTCTTTCGCATCGCCGTTCAAGGGTCAGTCGGCTACGTTCAACAACGCGGAAATCAACTTCAAGTATCAGTTGACCCCGGCGTTGCTGGTCGGCGCAGCATATGACTACACGCGCGGCGCGGACATCGCTGGTGCATCGCGTGCCCAGTACCACCAAGGCTCGCTCGGCGTGGACTACTTCCTGTCCAAGCGTACGGACGTGTACGTGATCGGCGTGTACCAGCACGCTTTGGGCGACACGCTGACGGCAGCCGGCACTGTGACTGAAGCAAAAGCTGGCATCAACGGCCTGTCGGGTTCGTCGAACCAGAACCAACTCGCGGCTCGCGTTGGTATCCGCCACAAGTTCTAATAAGTCGTAAAAAAAGCAGTTAGCCTCTAAGGCGCCTTCGGGCGCCTTTTTTTATGGCCGCCGCGCAGGCTCGCTGGGGGTTTGCCTGGCGGCGACGGCACGAAGAAAAAAAGCCCGGCAGACTTCCGTCATGCCGGGCTTTTCACTTTCTCCTTGCTACGCGTTAGTTCGGGCCGGCTTTGCGCCGGGACCCAAGCATCCCCGGGCTGACTTACGCCCGGCCGTCGCGCAATTCCCGGCGCAGGATCTTGCCGACGTTGCTCTTCGGCAGTTCCGTGCGAAATTCGACGATCTTCGGCCGCTTATAGCCGGTCAACTGCTGTTTGCAGTAAGCGAAGATATCCGCGTCGGTGAGCGCCGGGTCCTTCTTCACGACGAACAGCTTCACCGCTTCGCCCGAATGCTGGTCCGGCACACCGACCGCGGCGACTTCGAACACGCCCGGCAGCTTGGCAACCACGTCCTCGATTTCGTTCGGATAGACGTTGAAACCGGACACCAGAATCATGTCCTTCTTGCGATCGACGATCTTGACGAAGCCGCCCTCGTTCATGAAGCCGACGTCGCCCGATTTAAAGAAACCGTCCTGGGTCATCACCTTGGCCGTTTCGTCCGGCCGGTTCCAATAACCCGCCATGACTTGCGGGCCGCGGATGCAGATTTCTCCCGGCTGGCCGAGCGGCACTTCATTGTCTTCATCGTCACGGATCGAGATTTCCGTCGACGGCAGCGGCAGGCCGATCGTTCCGCTGTATTCGGTAACGGTCACCGGATTGCAGGTTACGCACGGCGACGTCTCCGACAAACCATATCCTTCGATGATCGGCGTATGCGTATGCTCGTACCAGCGTTTGGCGACCGCTTCCTGCACCGCCATGCCGCCGCCGTTCGCGGCAATCAGCTTCGAAAAATCGAGCTTGTGAAAATCGGGACTGTTCAGAAGCGCGTTGTACAGCGTGTTGACGGCGGGAATCGTGGTGATCGGATAGCCTTCCAGCGCCTTGATCATGCCGGGAATGTCACGCGGATTCGGAATCAGCACGCCGAGGCCGCCGGTGCGGATCGTCAACAGGCCGCACACCGTCAGCGCGAACACGTGATAGAGCGGCAGCGCGACGACGGTGATGAACTGATCGATGTCCGTACGGTTTGCGCGAACCGGATCGAGCCAGATTTCCGACTGCAGCACGTTGGCGATCAGGTTGCGATGCAAAAGCGTCGCGCCCTTGGCCACGCCGGTGGTGCCGCCGGTGTATTGTAAAAACGCGACGTCGTCGGGACCTTGCTGGACTGGCTTGAAACTTTGGCGGCCGCCTTCCGCGACCGCGGTGTTGAATTTGACGTGGCCCGGCAAACTCCAGGGCGGCACCATTTTCTTCACGCGGCGCACGACGAAGTTCACAAGCGCGCCCTTGATTCCCATCAGATCGCCCATCGCTGCCACGACGACATGCTTGATCGAGGTATTGCGGACGATCGCCTGCAATGTGACCGCGAAGTTTTCGAGCAGGATGATCGCTTCGGCACCGCTGTCCTTCAACTGATGCTCGAGCTCGCGCGGGGTGTAAAGCGGATTCACGTTCACCACCACGTAGCCCGCGCGCAGGATCGCGGCAATCGCCACCGGGTATTGCAGCACGTTCGGCATCATGATCGCGATGCGCGCGCCGCGGGCGAGACCTTTCGACTGAAACCACGCGGCCAGCTTGCGCGAGAGCGCGTCGAGCTCGCCATAGCTGATCTCCTGCCCCATGCAGACAAACGCCGGTTTTGCGCGATGGTCGCGGAAGGCTTCTTCGAGCAGTTCAGCGACAGACGAATAGCGGCTCGGGTCGATCTCTGCGGGTACGCCGGGCGGATAGGATTTCAGCCAGATTTTGTCCATGCAGCGTCTCCTTCTTTATTTTCGAATGGTCGTGCTAAAAACGCATCGTAGCATGGTCGCCTCGTTGCTATTTGCGAAAAGCGGCTTGGTTAGACTGCAGCCTCGAACCGGTTCGGGACGAGGGCGGCGGGGTTTTTGAATGGGTTTCAGGCGCGCTCGACTTCGACGAGGCAGTCGTAGAAAGTTGCCGATCCGCCCAGATCAGTGAGCGCCTGGCTGGTCACCTGGTTGGCATTGCGGCCGTCCGGCGCGAGCTTCTTCCACCAGATCGACAGACCGACGACGAGCCCTTCGCGCGCCTTGTCGGTGACCCGGACGCGCGCCTGCATCGAGCCGCGGTCGTTGAAAATGCGCACCTGATCGCCGTCGACGATTTTTCGCTGTTGGGCGTCAGCCGGGTGAATGTCCAGGTGCGGTTCGCCTTCCGTCGAGCGCAAACTTTCAATGTTCACGAACGTGCTGTTCAGGAAGTTGCGCGCGGGCGGCGAGATCATCGCGAGCGGATAGCGGGCGGCGAGTTCGGGCGCGCCGTCGGCCGATTCGTAGGGCGGCAGATAATCCGGCAGCGGGTCGAGCCCTTGCCGCGCGAGGCGCTCGCTGTAGAACTCGCATTTGCCGGACGGCGTGCGAAAGCCGCCTTCGGCAAACGGTGCGTCGGGCAAGTTCAGCTTTGCCCAGCCGGCCTGCTTCAGCGTATTCCAGTCCACGCCTTCGAGCGTTTTGTCTTGCCAACAGAAGGCGGCTTGCGCGACGGTTTCGTCGCTTTCGTACAGCGCCGGCTCCTCGAGGCCCATGCGACGCGCGAGGCCGCGAAAAATCTCGGTGTTCGGCCGTGCGCCGCCAACCGGAGCAATTGCCGGCAGGTTCACCATCACGTGGGTGTGGCCGTACGACTTGTGCACGTCGAGGTGTTCAAGCTGCGTGGTGGCGGGCAGCAGCAGATCGGCATAGTCCGCGGTGTCGGTCTGGAAATGCTCCAGTACGATCGTGAACAGGTCTTCACGCGCAAAACCTGCCGCGACGCGCTCGGAATCCGGTGCAACGGCGACCGGATTCGAGTTGTAGACGATTATTGCCTCGACTTTGGGCCCGAACGCGGCACCGCCCGGGTGCAGCAAAGCGTCGCCGATCGCATTCATATTGATGACGCGAGACGCCTTGGCCGGCCAGCCCGGCATCAGGTCCGGACGCTGCAACGCGTGCGAGTCGACAGGCGCCCACCCGGCCGAGGACAGCAGCGCACCGCCCGCTCTGTCCCGCCATGCGCCTGTCAGCGAGGGCAGGCTGGCGATGGCGCGCACGGCGTTGCCGCCGCCGCGGACCCTTTGCAAGCCGTAGTTCATTCGGATCGCGGCCTTTTTGGTGCTGCCGTAAAGGCGCGCGAGGTCGACGATCACCTGCTTGTCGATGCCGCAGATTCCGGCAACTCGCGCCGGCGAATAGCTGAGCGCGCGAGCCTTCAGTTCTGCAAAGCCTAGCGTATGGGCCGCGATGTACGCGTGGTCGAGCAGGTCATCGGCGATCAAGACGTTCATCATGCCGAGCGCTAAAGCGCCGTCAGTGCCGGGTTTCAGCGCAATGTGCCGGTGGCATTTTTCCGCCGTCAACGAGCGATACGGATCAATCGCAATCAGACGCGCGCCGCGGCGTTTGGCTTCCTGGGCGCGCGTCCAGAAATGCAGGTTCGACGCAATGGGATTGGAGCCCCAAATCAGAATCACCTCGCTCTCGGCGAAAAACTCGGTGAGCATGCCGAGACTCGCGCCATAGGTGTACTTCAACCCTGCGGCGCCTGCGGCTGCGCAGATCGTGCGGTCCAGCTGCGATGCGCCCAGCTTGTGAAAGAACCGCTGCGCAATGCTGTCGCCCTGAACCAGGCCCATCGTACCGGCGTAGCTGTACGGCAGGATCGCTTCCGGTGCGCGGCTCGCTATCTCGGAAAGACGCGTTGCGGCCAATTCGAACGCCTCGTCCCAACTGATCGGCTCAAAGCGGCCCTCGCCTTTGCGGCCGACACGCTTCATCGGCGTCGTCAGCCGATTCGGATGATGCACGCGCTCCGCATAGCGGCTGACTTTGGTACACAGCGCGCCTTGAGTCGGCGGATGCTCGGGGTCACCGACGACCTTGATCGCCCGCCCGCCCTCGACGGTCACGCGCATCGCGCAGGTATCGGGGCAATCGTGCGGACACACGGCGCGAGCGAATTCAGTCGGAGCATTCATCGGCGATCCGTCCAGGGGAACGGTGAGCGGTGGGGCAATTCCGGATTTTAGCGTCCATTCCGGTTTAGCCAGTGTGGTGCCTCCAAAAATGCCTTGGGCGTAGAATCAGTTATCACCGTGCCCGGGCCATGTAGCCCCGAGCGATCCCACGCAAGCCAAAGCACAGGCGCAACATCACTTCATCATGAAACTGATCCCTGAAATTCAAGCCGCTCACGGCGAAATCCAAACCCTTCGACGAACGATCCATGCCCACCCGGAACTGCGTTATGAAGAGACAGCAACAGCAGATCTGGTTGCGAGGAACCTTGAGTTCTGGGGCATCGAAACTCACCGTGGATTGGGCAAGACAGGCGTCGTCGGTGTACTGAAGCGCGGCAAAGGTACGCGCTCGATTGGACTCCGCGCTGACATGGACGCCTTGCCGATTCAGGAACTGAATGGCTTCAATCATCGCTCGCAAAACGACGGAAAGATGCACGCATGCGGCCACGATGGACATACCGCGATGCTCCTCGGCGCAGCGCGGCATCTGGCAAAACACGGCGAATTTGACGGCACGATCGTGTTCATTTTCCAGCCGGCCGAAGAGGGCGGCGCCGGCGCACAGGCAATGATCGACGATGGTCTGTTCGTCAAGTTTCCGGTAGATGCAGTGTTCGGCATCCATAATTGGCCAGGTATGCCGGCGGGCCACTTCGGCGTGACCGAAGGTCCGATCATGGCGTCGAGTAACGAATTCCGCGTTGAAATCAAGGGAGTAGGCTCTCATGCGGCGCTACCGCATAACGGCCGCGATCCCGTGTTTACGGCGGTGCAGATTGCGAACGGTCTGCAGAGCATCATCACGCGGAATAAGAAGCCAATTGATACCGCAGTGCTGTCGATTACGCAGATTCACGCTGGCGACGCCGTCAATGTTGTCCCGAACGTTGCGTGGATCGCAGGAACGGTACGCACTTTTACCACTGAAACGCTCGATCTGATCGAAGCGCGTATGCGCAAGATCGCCGAAAGCACCGCGGAAGCCTACGATTGTTCCGTTGAGATCCAGTTCCACAGAAACTATCCACCGACCATCAACAGCAGCGAAGAGACCCGTTTTGCGGCGGCGGTCATGAAGGAGATTGTCGGGCCGGAAAATGTCGACGACGCTGTCGAACCGACGATGGGTGCCGAGGACTTTTCCTTCATGTTGCTAGCGAAGCCGGGTTGTTACGCATTCCTGGGCAACGGCGACGGTGGTCATCGGGATTCAGGGCATGGCGCCGGCCCTTGCATGCTGCACAACGCAAGCTATGACTTCAACGACGAGCTATTGCCGATCGGTTCGACATACTGGGTGCGGTTGGCGCAAAGATTTCTTGCCCAGGAGAAATAGAGGTAGTTAGGCGGGCGTGAAGCGGCTTCTTGTCGTCGCCTCCTCGCTCTCGTGAGCATATGAGGCGGCAGTGTGGGACGTTACGTGTGGTTTTTGAGTTTTGTCCGACTTAGGTTAAAGCTTGTGTTTTTTGGACGCCGTAAACGCCGAAACCCCACCGTTATGGGGTGGGGTTCCGGCTGCTGCTGGGGAGCCTGACGATGACCTACTTTCACACGGGCAATCCGCACTATCATCGGCGTGGAGTCGTTTCACGGTCCTGTTCGGGATGGGAAG